>Ga0265294_10004556_pt1 | contig 17276 bp, 14 predicted proteins | sample MunlanPumphouse3_FD_192504 | JGI IMG/M metagenome (GOLD analysis project Ga0265294, IMG submission 192504) | Groundwater microbial communities from a municipal landfill in Southern Ontario, Canada - Pumphouse #3 | ecosystem: Environmental > Aquatic > Deep subsurface > Groundwater | place...
GAGCCGGAATCGCTAAACAGGTATGAATAGTTGTCAATATTTAAAGAAGACGCCTGTAAACTTGCGGAATTGCTTACGCTGATATTATTAAGATTTATTACTGCGCTTGAAGTTGAAAGGTTAAGAGCTGTATCATTATACCACGTAGTCATTGTCGGCCGCGAACCTGTTCCCTGTGCAGTTAAAGATACTGCTGTCGAAGTGCTTAAAACGACTCCGCTGTACCCGCTTCCTGTCATTGTAGATGTATACATATTGTCCGTTCCGCTGTCTGATGAATACGTATAATTTTCTGAACTGTTACTGCCGCTAATAGCTGCAAAACTTTGTTGGACTAATGACATTAATGTTATGATTGCAATAACAAATGAAACTTTTCCCAGTCTGTTAAGAAATCTGCGCATGCTTCCTCCGTAAAATATTTTTTCAAATAAAAGAACCAATACCCCATTATAATTTGAATAATACAACTTTTTTTTGTATTTTGCAAAGAAAAAACAGCCAGTATTGACATTAACGGGAATTTTGTTTATAATTTAAAAACTTTACTTATATGGTATATATTGTTGATATTAGTGTAATGGACAAGGCAGTCCAAAGGATTTACAAAATAAAATCTTTTGGACTACTTTTGTTAGATAAAATGGATTAAAAAAGAAGGTATCGGTATGATATGTTTTTTACTGATATTATAAAGAGGTAAAAATGAAAAAAGTTTATGCGTTTGAAAAGAATTGTCTCGGATGCGGCTTGTGCGAAGTTTATTGCAGAACGGCACATTCGAAATCAAAAGATATAATAAAAACTTATAAAAAAGAGAATATACAGTCCGCGATTGTGGTTGAAGAAATACTTTCTCCTAAAACTAAAACTTACTTTGCTTTACAATGCAGACATTGCAGCGATCCGAAATGCATAAAAGCCTGTATATCGGGAGCTATGTACAAGGATGAGAACGGCATTGTAAGAAATATAAAAGAAAAATGCGTCGGATGCTTGTCGTGTGTGTTGGTTTGCCCGTTCGGAGCCGTTAAAAAAAGCACGGAAAAAAAGGTTATTTCAAAATGTGATTTATGTATAGATACCGGAGGGGATCCGGCATGTGTGCAGAATTGTCCGAACAACGCTCTTAAACTTATGGATGAAGAAGAGGTAAAGTAAATGGAATATTTAATAATAGGTAACAGCGCCGCAGGAATAAACTGTGCAGACAAAATCAGAAGCATAGATAAAAAAGGGAAAATAACAATTATTTCCGAAGAACCGTTTGAAGCTTACGGAAGACCTTTGATTTCATATTATCTTGCCGGGAAATATGATATTAATTTAATGAAATATAAACCGGCGGAATTCTATTCCGGCAGAAAAATCAATGTTGTTTTAAAATGTCAGGCTCAGCAAATAGATACAAAAAAGAAAGAAGTTAAATGTTCAAACAAGAAGACTTATAAATATGATAAGCTTCTTCTCGCCACGGGAAGCATACCTTTTGTTCCTCCTGTGAAAGGTTTGGAAAAGCATAAAAATGTGTTTACGTTTTTAAAACTTGAAGATGCTCAGAAAATAGAAAAAGTTATAACAAAGAAATCTAAAGTCGTAATAGTAGGAGCAGGGCTTATAGGTTTAAAAGCTGCCGAAGCTCTTGCCGGTAAAGTCGGACAGATTTCGGTTATAGATTTGGCTGACAGACTTATGGCTTCCGTTCTTGATAAAAAAACAGCTTCAATAATGCAGAAGCACATAGAAGAAAATAATATAAAATTTAAATTATCAACAACTGTTTCCGAAGTCTCTTCTGACGGAGTAATTTTATCAGACGGCGGGAAGTTGGATTGTGATATTCTTATAATGGCTGTAGGAGTAAGACCCAATACTTCTCTTGCGCAAAACGCTAAAATAAAAATAAACAGAGGTATTGTTACTGATAAATATATGATGACTTCCGTTAAAGATGTTTATGCCGCGGGTGATTGCGTTGAATCTTTAGATGTATTATCGCAACAGAATAAAATTTTGGCGTTATGGCCTAATGCTTTTATTCAGGGAGAAACCGCAGGCGCAAATATGGCCGGCGTAAAAACTCCGTTTGGCGGTTCTTTTGCAATGAATGCAATAGGTTTTTTCGGAATTCAGCTGATTTCAGCCGGTATAATTGATCCTAAAGACCAGGGATACAACGAGTATGTAGAATATGATGAAACAAAAGTAACTTTTAAAAAACTTGTAATTAAGGATGATAAGCTTGTGGGATTTGCTTTATTGAATCTTCCTTACAGAGCAGGCATATACACATCTATAATAAATGACAGAATATCGCTGAAAGATTTGAATTACGATATAACGAAAAGAGATATCGGATTAAATGTTTTTTCACAGGATATCAGATATAATAAAATGTTCAGAGGTAAAAATGGCTAATATAAGTATAGAAGTGAACTTAAGGCAAGCTAAAGAGCTTAATAAAGAAATTAAAGAAAAATCTTTAACTTACGATACTATAACTTTAAAAAATGTTTTCGGACAGAGGTATATAGGCTGCGGCGTCAGCGGCAAAGTTAAAATTATAATTGACGGAGTTCCCGGTAATGATTTGGCGGCATATATGGACGGTCCGGAAATAGAAGTCCTCTCAAATGCCCAGGATGCGATAGGCAATACTATGAACAAAGGAAGAATAATCGTTCACGGCAGCTGCGGGGATACTGCCGGATATGCAATGAGAGGCGGCGAAATTTTTATAAGAGACAGCGTAGGGTACAGAGTCGGTATACATATGAAAGAATATCTTGACATGAAGCCCGCAATAATTATAGGCGGCGGAGCCGGGGATTTTTTAGGCGAATATATGGCCGGCGGAACAATAGTAGTTATGGGTTTAGATCTTTCAAAAGATGAAGAATTGACAGGCAGATTTTGCGGTACAGGAATGCACGGCGGAAGAATGTATATAAACGGGGTTATACCGGATTATAAACTCGGCAAAGAAATAAGAAAAGTTGATATGGGAAAAGAAGATTTGGATTTGCTTGCGAAATATGTTAAACAATATAAACAATATTTTAAATATACAGGCATCATAGACATAAATAAATTTTCAAAATATATGACTGTAAATAAAAATCCATATAATAACATGTACACAAAATATTAAGAATTTTGTTTTGATATTTCCCAAAAATTTTATATAATATAACGTTAGGAACAGTTTATGGATAATTATAAAATATTACTGGTTTGTTCAGAAGCGTTGTCAAATGAAATAAAATCTGTTTTATCTTCATCCGTAAATAATTTTTCCGTCTTATATGTATCAAATTCAGGCAATGATGTTTTAAGAAAAGTATCAATTATGATGCCTGCCGCAGTTATCGCAGATTATAATCTGCTGGATATGAACGGTTTTACTCTTGCAAGCAAAGTAGAAGAGCTGAGGATTTGTCCGACTATCATATTGACTAATATTGCCCAAAGCGATTTTATTAATGAATTAAAAAGACATTCTATAGATATATTTTGTATTACAAAACCTATCAACAACCAGGTTTTGCTGCATACTACAGAGCTTGCCGTCAGACTTTCCCATAAGTTTTATGATATGGAAAAGAAAGTCCAAAGCCTTGAGCATCAGATTGAAGAAAGGAAGAATGTAGACAGGGCAAGGGGGATTTTGATGAAAAAATTCAAACTTGACGAAGCTCAGGCATACAGAAATTTGCAAAAAAAGGCTATGGATTCCGGCAGAACAATAAACGATATAGCTAAAACTATAATAAAGATGTTTGATTTTATAGACAAGAAATAATGGATAAAACAATGACTAAAAAACAAGCAAGAAAAAAAGCTGTTCTGGAACTTTCCAACGGCATGAAATTTGAAGGGAAATTAATCGGTTCGGATGTTGCTGTAAGCGGTGAAATGGTTTTTAATACGGGTATGCTTGGTTACAGCGAATCTATGTCGGATCCGTCATATGTCGGGCAAATTCTGGTTTTCAGTTTTTGTCTTATAGGTAATTACGGTGTCCCTGCCTTAAACGGTGGGGATTTTTTTATGTCTTACGGACATGAAAGTTCATCGATAAAAACACAGGGGATCATTGCTTCTGAAATTTTTGACGAATGTTATCATCACAATAACGGTATGTCTTTGGAGGAGTGGATGATAAGCCAGCAGGTTCCCGGCATAGTAGGTCTTGACACAAGATATTTGGTTCAGACAATAAGGAACAGCAGAAATCTTTTCGGTTGGATAATCCCGGAAGGCTGCAAAAAAGAAAACACTCTGAAAAAATTTCCGTTTGTGGAAAATTTTAAGAAAGACGAATATGTAGATCCTTCAAAATTTAATTTGATGTCTACGGTTTCTACGAATACAAGCTGCACTTACGGGCAAGGCAAAAAGAAAGTCGCTGTTGTTGATTGCGGCGTTAAATGGAATATATTAAGAATGCTTGTTTCAAAAGGATGCCAGATAGAACTTATTCCTTGGAACAGCGATTTTTCAAAAGTTCAGGCGGACGGGTGGCTTATAAGCAACGGTCCGGGGGATCCTAGAAATACAGGAGATTTAGTCGCAAGAGTTGCAGATTTGCTTAACGGAGATAAACCTGTTTTGGGTATATGTCTGGGACATCAGATAATTTCTCTTGCTTCCGGTGCAAAAATTAAAAAAATGCCTTACGGGCACAGAAGCCACAATCAGCCTGTGTTTGCAATTCCGGGACATAAAGCTTTTATGACAAGCCAAAATCACAGCTATACGGTTGATTCAGAAACTATTATGCCTGAATGGGATTTATGGTTTGAAAATGCCAACGATAAAGGCGTTGAAGGCATTAAACATAAAACGAAACCTTTTATGTCCGTCCAGTTTCATCCGGAAGCGTCAAGCGGTCCTAATGATACGGGATGGATTTTAGATCAATTTATAAAAACTCTCTAGTTTCGATATTGAAACAGAAGTTTATTTTTTTGTAAAAGTTGTAAAAGGTATTAATGAGATTAAATTTTAAATAATAAAAATTCCCGTCGGCTGTGCATGTAAGGAATGCGCATTTGACGGGATTTTAAAAGATTTAGTTGAAACATAAGATCGATATAATTTTGAGGAAGAGGGGAAAATGCCAATACTAAAATTTTTAAATCCTAAAACAAATAAAAAACAGAAAGTAATATTATTGGGTTCAGGCGCTTTGGCGATAGGGCAGGCGGGAGAATTTGATTATTCGGGTTCGCAGGCCGTTAAAGCTTTGCAGGAAGAAGGGCTTGAAGTTATTGTCGTTAACCCTAATATTGCGTCGGTTCAGACAAACAGCGATGAGGATAAAAAAGTATTTTTATACCCCGTGACTCCTTTTTGGGTTGAAAAAATAATAGAACAGGAAAGACCTGTCGGCATTATTTCAAGTTTTGGAGGACAGACTGCCTTAAATTGCGTTATAGAACTTGAAAAATCAGGCGTGCTTAAAAAATACGGGGTTGAAGTTTTGGGGACTCCCGTAGAATCTTTGGAAATTTCGGAAAACAGAGATTTGTTTGCAAAAAGAATGCAGGAAATAGACGTTCCTATTCCGCAAAGCAAAGCCGTTTCAACAGTTGAAGACGCGTTGAGAGTTGCAGAAGAGATAGGGTATCCTGTAATTACAAGATCCGCTTTTGCTTTAGGCGGTTTAGGCAGCGGTTTGGCTAAAAATGCCGAAACTTTAAAAAATCTCGCTTCCGCGGCGCTTATGTCAGTCCCTCAAATTTTGATAGAAAAGTCTCTGCACGGCTGGAAAGAAATTGAATATGAAGTAATGAGAGACAGACAGGGTAATTGCATAACTATATGTAATATGGAAAATTTTGACCCTATGGGCATACACACGGGCGATTCCATAGTTATAGCTCCGTGCCAGACAATAGATAATATTGAAAACAATATGCTTAGGGATACGGCGATAAAAATAGTCCACAGCATCGGAGTTGTCGGAGAATGTAATGTTCAATTCGCTTTAAGTCCTTTCAAATATGAATTTTATGTCATAGAAATAAATGCCAGACTTTCAAGATCGTCAGCTCTTGCGTCGAAAGCTACGGGATATCCTATTGCTTATATAGCCGCAAAAGTCGTATCAGGATTTGATTTACTTGAATTGAAGAATCCCGTAACCACCACTACGTCAGCATTTTTTGAGCCTTCTTTGGATTATGTGACTTTAAAAGTTCCAAGATGGGATTTGACGAAATTTACGGGAGTTTCAAAATTACTTGGCACGCAGATGAAGTCTGTCGGGGAAGTTATGGCAATCGGAAGAAATTTCTGTGAAATAACGCAAAAAGCCATAAGAATGGTTAATGAAAATGAAGAAGGCATTACCGCCGGAATCTTTAAAGACGCATCAAAAGAAGCTTTGGAATATGAAATTGAAAATCCTACAAATCTCCGCCTTTTTGCAATATATGAGGCATTTAAAAGAGGGTATACTCTTGAAAAAATAGCAGAGTTGTCAAATATTTCAAAATGGTTTTTAACTCATGTACAGACGCTGGCGAATATGGAAAATGAAGTTACGGCAATACTTGCAAAAACGAAAACGAAGGATGTATATTCTGCGTTTAAAACTTTTGACAAAGGATATCTAAGAAAATTAAAGTCTTTGGGATTTTCAGATTATCAGCTTGTAAAATTTTTCTTAAGCGTTAAAGAACCGAATGTAAAGCATACCCAGAAACAGATCAAGACATTGTCTTTACAGGTAAGAAAATTAAGAAAGAAGTTAAATGTCGTTCCTGTAGTAAAACAAATAGATACGACTTCCGCCGAATATCCTACCGGATCAAATTATTTGTATTTGTCTTATGACGGCCAGCATAACGATATTGCTCTTACAAAGAAAAATTCAAGTATAATAACTCTCGGAAGCGGAAGTTATCGTATAGGAAGCAGTCTTGAATTTGACTGGTGTTCGGTTATGACCAGCAAATATTTTAAGGGCAAAAGAGCTGACAGCGTTATTATAAACTGTAATCCTGAAACCGTGTCAACTGATTTTTCTACTTCTAACAGGCTGTATTTTGAAGAATTATCTTTTGAAAGAGTTCTTGATATAGTTGATATTGAAAAGCCGAAAGGAGTAATAGCTTCAATGGGCGGACAAAACCCTAATAATTTAATACAGCCTTTAAATGAAGCTAAAGTGAAAATTTTGGGACACAGTGCAAAAACGGTTGATATGGCCGAAGACAGAAATAAATTTTCAACGCTTCTTGATAAGTTGGGAATAGACCAGCCTGAATGGATATCGGCTACTTCAAGAAAAGAAATAGATGAATTTATTAAGAGAGTCGGTTTTCCTGTCTTGATAAGGCCTAGTTTCGTTTTGTCGGGAACTCTTATGAATGTTGCAAGCGATGACGGCAGTCTTGATTATTTTTTGTCGCTTACGAAAAATATTTCCGATGATTATCCTGTGGTTATATCAAAATTTATACTTGATGCGAAAGAAGTCGAATGCGACGGCGTTGCAAAGGACGGAGAAGTTATAATATCTCTTGTCAGTGAACATGTCGAGAATGCAGGAGTTCACAGCGGCGATGCGACTTTGGTTTTCCCGCCGGAAAAACTTTATGTTAAGACGGTAAATACAATAAAAGATATTGTCAGAAAAATAGCAAAAGGGCTTAATCTTAACGGACCTTTCAATATTCAGTTTATTGCAAAAGACAACGATGTTAAAGTTATAGAGTGTAATTCCAGAGCGTCAAGATCTTTTCCTTTTATTTCGAAAGTCTCGGGGAAAAATCTTGCTGAAATATCCTGCAAAGTTATGAATAAGGAAAAAATAAAAAAAATAGTCATTGATGAAAGTGAAATTCCTTTTGTAGGTATAAAGGCTTCAATGTTCAGTTACCAGAGACTTGACGGAGCAGATCCAGTAACAGGCGTTGAAATGGGATCCACAGGAGAAGTCGGTTGTCTCGGAAGCAATTTTAATCAGGCGATGCTTTTGTCAATGGAAGCAACACAGATAAAAAAACCTAAAAAAGGTATTTTAGTAAGTTCCGGAAGAGAGAGAGATAAACTTAAATTTATGGAAGTTGTTGACAGCCTTTATAAATTAAACGTTCCCATATATGCAACTACGGGAACCGCGAAATATCTGAAAGAAAAAGGATATAACGTCAATGTTGTGCATTGGAATGACTGTCCGAGAGCTGTTGACATTATAAGAGACGGTGAAGTTGATTTTGTTATAAATATACATAAAAATTTTGATTTGACCGACAGAAAAGACAATGCCGAAATAAGAAAGACTGCCATAAAGTGCGGTTGTTCAATTTTGACTAACATAGAAAAAGTGATGGCGTATTTAAAAGCTTTTGATGATTATGAAAAATTGCAGAAATCAAATTGCATTAATTTGTAAGCTGGGAAGAATTGATGCATAAATTAATATTATTACAGGAGAAAAAATGTCAAGATTAGTTTCTTTTGTTTGTTGTTTTATGATTTTTTGTTTTTCGGCGTCTTATGCCGGCAGTAATGCCGTTATCGATAATATTTTAAACAGAAAAAGCGTCAGAAAATACACTTCTCAAAAGGTTGATCAGGATAAAATTGATATTTTGTTGAAAGCCGGTATGGCTTCTCCAAGCGCAATGAATAAACAACCTTGGGAATTTATAGTGATAAACGATAAAAAAACTTTGGAGAGTATTGCAAAAATACTTCCTTATGCTTTGCCTGCAAAAAATGCTTCGGTTGCAATTATTGTTTGCGGCAATTCTGATGTCAGCGGAACTTACTGGGTTCAAGATTGTTCAGCAGTAACGGAAAATATTCTTTTAGCTGCGGAATCTTTGAATTTGGGCGCTGTATGGTGCGGAATTTATCCGCAGGAAGACAGAGTTAAGGGGATACAGCATTTATTAATGATTCCTAAAAATATAATTCCTTTATGCGTCGTTCCCGTAGGTTATCCTGCCGGCGGTGAATTGCCTAAACAAAAGTACAATCCTTCTAAAATACATAATAATAAGTGGTAAGCTTGAAATAGATAATACCGTGGTATGCTGTTTTTTGTGCAGCTTTCGTGAAAGCTATTTTGTATTAAGTTCAGATTTTCTTGCGGATATTATAATTTGCTGCGGATCATTTTTTATATGGCTAAAAGATTTTATTTCTGTAAAATTATCGCTTATTTCTTTTTCTCTTTGTTTTAGAATTTTTAATTGTTCCAAAAGATAAATTCTGTTGCTGGCATTTACGTCTTCCTGGAATGTTGTGCAAAGAAAATGCATTCTTGAAGAAATAAGTTCATCCGGAGTCATACTCTTATGAGTCGAGACGATAATATCAATATCCTGAACTTGTGGGAAATTGAATAAATCATCGTTTACAACTTTAAAATTATTTAAATACATCCATGATATAAAAGATAAATTGTCTACGGTATCATTGCTTAATTCTTTAATTAAAATATTTGCGTCAGGATAATTTTCTTTTAAGTAATCTCTGACTTGAATTTTGAGAATATCTCTTTTATTATTATAAGAAATAATAGCCTGATTTTTTTTATTATAATAACTTATACGATGCTTTTTATATTTAAATCCGGAATTAAAAAGTTTAGTGTCGATACCGTAAGAAAAATCAATATATTGAAGCATTCCTATGCAGACGGTTACAATTATTATTATTTTTTTAACTGTTTCTTTTCGTATATTTGATATAAACAGAGCGCTGATTAATATCATAATGGGAATACAGGCTGCCGCAAATTCAGAATATTTTTGTTGAGGCATAAACATTATTACCGTCCATGGAACGAGCATATAGAAGATAAACGGATATTTGTAATAGCTTTTATATTTTGCAATAAACCATACTAATCCTATTAAAAACAATAGAAATATAGGCGGTGATAACAATTCATCCCATAAACCTATTGTCATTACTCTTAAACTTTCAAAGGAAAAGACAGGAGCTCCGGGGTCTGTTATCGGTTCGTTAACGAGTTTTCTGAATATTAAAAATCTGAAATAATGCCATCCTGATATTAAACAGGCGGACGATACTGCTATCAAAACATTAATTATAGTTGATGTTTTGAAATTTTTTCTGAGGCTTTGTACCAATATTATCGCAAAAGGCGGGAAAAAATAAGAAGAGAATGTGTCTTTTATCATTAATCCGACTCCTACGGATATTCCGTATAGTAATGACCATTTACGATTTTTGAAATGCTCTGCTTTTATCAGACAGTAGATATTGAATGTGAGAGGAGCTATTATATGGTAATCCTGATGTCCGTATTGTCTGCTCATACCGTATATTGCAGGAACAAGAGCAAACAGAAGCATGGCAATATTACCTGTTTCTTTATCTTTTAATTCATTTCCGATTTTATAAATAAAATACAGCGAAATTAAAAAGAAAATATAATTAATTAATATTATTATTAAATCAAAATATTCTTTTCCGAATAAAAAGAAAAAAAATCTTGTTATATATGTCATGAAAGGAGCGTTGTAGAATAAATATCCTTTTTCAAATATATCCAGAAAATGTCTTGCCGCAATTGCAAAAGGAATGACTGGAGTGTTGATCTGCCACCATATAAAATTCCCGGCGGCATATAAAATGGATATTGATATAAAAATTATTTTTGTCTGTGAATTTTTTGACATTGATGCTACCTGATAACTGCAATTTTAGACACTTTTTTATCGGAAGACGTTTTGATTAACAATAAATATACTCCCGGAGCGACATTATTTCCGCTGCTGTTTTTACAGTCCCATTTTATGCTTCTGGAACCTTCGCCGTTTAGTTGAGTGTCCGATATGGTGAAGACTCTTACTATTTTGCCCAGCATTGTATAAATTTGTATGTCAAGAACGGTTGCCGATGACGGCATATTTATAATATTAAGCTGCCCGTTTCTTACGGGATTAGGATAAAAAACAACTTTTGATAAATTATCAAAAGAAATGCTGTTTTCTCCTAAAACATAAGCATATTCCGTATAACTTGATATAACTGTTGAAGAAGTAATTTCTATTATATCATATCCTTCTCCCGCATACATGTTTGAAATTTTATACATAAGGTATCCGAGATTTTCTGAATATACGTTGATGTTTTCAATAGCTTCCGTACCGGTAAAACGTTTGCTGCTTGAAGCCGTTGAAGTATCTTCCTGTGTAGGAGGATTATTTCCGTCGCTTATTGTTCCTACTCTGCTTACGCTTTGGGAAGAAACCGTAAGATTATAATTTAATTTATTTATTAAATTTGCCTGAATTGAAGAAACTAACCCTGTTTGTGTTTTAGCGATTCCATAAATTGCAGAATCATTTAAATAAGCGGTATATATATCATACATATTATCCGCCTGTGCTGCTCCGGATGTTGTGAAAGTAAAATATTGTCCTATCTTTTCTTGTTCCGATACACTCAGCAATTTTAATTCATCTTTGGTCTTTTCAGGAGAATAATCCATTACGATATTTAAGAATTTCAATCCTTTTGCATCCGTTAAAGCGTCAATAAAATTTGTATAGCTTACGGATTCAGGCACAGAAAATGACATTGTTGCGCCACTGGCGGAAATATCTGAAATATCTATACCTGAAGACTGGTATGTGTAACTTTGACTGTTTGGAGAAGCTGTGCAGCTGTCATTAAAAACTGTGACAGTATTGCTTCTGAAATAATCCGAATCCAATCCTGAGTTTGTATAATTTGCCAAATGATCGTTTGTCCAAACGGCTGTTCCGTCTGCTTCTTCCAAATCAACCATATAATGAGTTCTATCATTATTGCTGGATTTAGACTCATCTATATGATAAATTAAAATACCTCTTGTTGTGCCCGGTATGTATTTATCAAAGCCTACGCTTTGTCTGTTCTCCATGAGAAAATATTCTGTTGAAGCGAAAGATTCGCCCGTTAATTTATAAAATGCCGTACTTGAAGATGCCGATGTCCCTATTGTATTTGTTCCTTCATCAGGCGTTTGAGGAGTAATCCACCCGAGTTTGTATTTTATCCATGCTGACGGATGAGAGGGGCTATTACCGTGGTCACTGCCGTTCCAACTTCCTCCAGACATTAAACAAAATTTACCAAGACCTGCGCTGACATATTTATTATTAATAGTAGTATAATCATACAAATCAGGCATACCGAAGAAATGAGTTGCTTCATGACATATTACCCCTATTCTTGTTATTCCTTGAGTTGAGGAGTCGCTGTCCCAGCCTCTTCTTGCCGGTTCTGTGTGGTATAGACTAAAAGAAATACCGTCATATGTGACAGATGGTGTCAGTTCGCTTTTTTGAGACCATATATAGGCTTTGTCATTACCTTCATATTCGGCGCCTCCGCCTGCGTGTATAAAAGTAAGTCCCTCAGGTTCGTCTGATGACGGCCATACTGATTTAAAATCAAAACCGGCGGCTTCAAGTTTTGCTAATGCTTCTCTTGCCATATCTTCTGTATCTTTTGTTTTTGAACTTTCACCGTATTCTGCATAACTTGAATCAAGCGTTACTATTTTTTCGTAGATTACAGACTCCATAGTTAAAGCTCCGTAAGAGACTTCATAAAAAAAATCTTTTACCGATCCTAAAGCTCCGTCTTCCGTATAATTAGTAGTATTAAACAATTTATAGTATGCGTCTCTTATTTCGTCATCTGTGGAAGAAGATGAAAAAGGTTTGTTGTCCCTGAAACCCAAATCGCTGAACTGAACAAGAATAACCAAATTCGTTCTTGTTCCTGAAGCAGATACAGATGCAGTATTACTTACGGAAGATGTTTTCTGTGATTGTGATATTTTTTGATATGAAGATGCCAATCCTGCAGAAAATGATTTTATTTTTATCTGTGCGGCGTTGAATTTAACATCATCTCTTAATGCTTTTTTTACTCCGGCAGAGATTGGCGAATCTTTTCCTACTTTATATGAGGACGGTTCAAGACTTCCGTCATCTTTTTTTTGCGCATATGTCCAAAATTTTGTCTGAGTATCTTTTAATATTGTATAGCCGTCGGTAGTTTCGTTCCAATGGAAGAATTCATCGCCTTTTAATAAAATTATTATATTTGTTCCGTCAGGCTGTGAAAGTTTGGTAGGAGTTGGATTTGCCGGAACAGCAAAAAGATTATTTGCAAAACATATTCCAATCGCGCAAATAAAACAAAAGCAAATTTTTCTTTTAATTCTGTCCATTATCATTCTCTCAAATTAAAATTTAACCAATAAGGAAAACATATGCGTATTGCCTAAGTCGCCTTCAGGCAGCCATGCATAGTCTAAAGATAAAAAATCAAATCTGAATCCGACGCCTGCCGTTAAATTTGAAACAAATTCATATGTAAAATCTTCGATTTCTTTTTTTAACGGGACTGTATAACCAATTCTGAAAAATAAAAAATTTTCTAAATTCACTTCGCTTGCGATTGTTAATTCATATATGTCATCGTTAAAATATTCGTTCATCTGAGCTGTTAAAACTGTATTTTCATTAATGTTTCCATAACATGAAAGATATAAATTTGTGGGCAGATTATATCCCGCTACCTGTGTACCGAAATTATTTATGCCTGCGCCGAAATATAAACATTCATTTGCAAAAAACATTCCGCTTAAATGTCCGGCATATCCTTCATATGAAACGTCGTCAATTGTTTGTTTAATGTACTTTGCCGTGATTCCCGCAGAAAAAGATTCGGTTATTTCCATACCGTAAGAAATATTGAATACTTTATCGTTTGCGCCGAATTTTCCCTGCTCTGTATATCCTCCGGCTCCGTTATCAATAGTTCTTGTCATTGAGCCTAAATCGAAATAAACACATGAGATATTTAAACCAGACTTGTTATTTAAAGGGAGATTAAAACCTGCAACGCTGTAATTAGTGTCTTCAAGATAAACCGCATGAGTTAATATTAAAGATCTAGGCGCAAAAGGTATCATAGAAGGATTTGAAATACAGGAAGACGTGTCGGAAATATAATTATTCCCCAGAGATGCTTCATAAGCTGTCATTGGAATTTGTAAAACCTGAAAAGCTGTGCTTCCTGATCCGCCGCCTGCAAACATAGGCTTAATTAAAAAAACAATACATATCAATATTAATGATATCTTTTTTTTCATAATTTTCCAGATTTTTTCAATATGTCAGGAATATTTTCTTCTATTCCTATGGCCATAATATGTACGCCGTCCGCAAAATTTCCTAATTCGCGTATAGTTTCCGAACAGATTTGTATACCTTCTTCAAACGGATTTTTTGCAGAAATGATTCTGTCTTGAATATTTTGGGGGATATTGACGCCGGGAAGCTTTTTAAGAAATTCCATGAAAGAAACAGATTTAATCACTGTAACTCCGGGCAATATTTTAATATTTTTATTTGTGCTTACAGATTTTATTTTATCAAAAAAAGTTTTAAATTGCACTATGTCAAAGACTGTTTGGGTTTGTACAAATTCTATTCCTGAATTGATTTTTTTTTCAAGCATTAAGATTTGTAAATCTATCGGACTTGCCGTAGGATTCGCAACTGCTCCGAGGCAAAAACTAGGGCTGCCTTTAAGCTTTTTCCCGGCCAAGTCTACTCCCGTTTCCAATAATCTTGCGGTTTTTATTAACTGTATAGTGTCAAGATCATATACTGATTTTGTTCCTGCATATTCTCCGGCGGATGTATGGTCTCCGCTGAGAATTAATATATTTTCAAGTCCCAAAACGCTTGCGCTTAATAAATCAGACTGCAATGCTATTCTGTTTCTGTCCCTGCATGTCATTTGAAGTATTGTTTCATATCCCTTATCTTTTAAAAGTTTACAAATCGCCAGAGAACCTACTCTCATAGAGGCTCTTTGGTTATCTGTTATATTTATTGCGTCTACGGCTTTTGAGAGAATGTCCGCTTTTTCAAGCAATACGGATATATCCGTTCCTTTAGGCGGAAAAAGTTCTGCCGTTACAATAAAGTCGTTGGATAGTAATTTGTTTTTAAATTTCATCATTTATATTATTTTTTATAAACTATATTTTTTGGTTTTACAATATTTCTAGGAGGTAAATAAGTATTTTTTATTTTTTCTTCAGAATTAGTTTTTTTTAATTTTTCATAGATTAATACCCATGCGCAGTCTTTTTCGGGATCAACTTCACATTTTCCGTTTACAAAACCTCCGCAAGGACCGTTTATCAGACCTTTCGAACATCTTGTAACAGGGCATATGCCTGCAGTTTTATCGACAATGCATTGCCCGCATGTGCTGCAATATTGGTTATAAACTCCTATTCTTTCCGTTGTTCCGACAAACAAGCCGTCAAGACCCGCTATGATTTTTAAATCCGTAATTTTTTCTATTGCCTGAATACCTGCTCCGCACGTAAGGGCAACAACAATAGTGGAATTTATAAATTTTGCATTTTTTGCTAATTCTTTCTTTGCAATTCTTATATCACAGGCAGTATCCAAAACCGCAGAACCGTTTACGATTCTGCCGTTTTTTTGAAAAGTTTCGGAAAGTTCCAAAACAGCGGACTCGCTGCCGGTATTACATTTTGTGGCGCAGCCTGCACATCCGATGATAAAAATTTTGTCTTTATCCGTTGTCTGTGAAAGTAAATCTAAAAAATTTTTTTTAACCGTTATTATCATTTTAATCTTTTTTTAAAGCAATTTTTGAAATAGCTTTATCAAATCCCAAATCAATTATTAAATCAATGTAGTCCTTTATTAAATTTAGAATATTTTCAATTTTGTCTTTTTCCGAAGCAGTAAAAGTATTCAATACAAAGTCAGCCGTATTTGAACAATTAACAAGAGGTCCTATCCCAAGTTTTATTCTCGGGAAATTTTTTGTATTTGTCTGCGTTATTATAGAGTTAATGCCGTTATGTCCTCCCGCCGAACCGTTTGACCTGAAACGAAATTCTCCGGCGGGTATGGAAAAATCATCATAAAGAACCAACATTTCCTCAGGCGCGATTTTATAATATTTTAAAAGAGCGCCTGCTGCAAAACCGGAATTGTTCATAAAAGTCATAGGTTTTGCAAACAGAATTTTCTTTTGGTTCCTGGTATAAAAAACAATACTCGCCATATCGTTCCAGTTTTTCCATGCAAGGTTTTCAATAGATATAATCTTATCAACTGCTTTAAAACCGAAATTATGGCGAGTATTAATATATTTTTCGCCCGGATTGCCGAGTCCGATAATAAATTTAATATCAGACATAAGCGGTTATTTTTTTGTTTCCGCAGCGCCTTCTTCTTCTTTTTTGCCTTTAGAAATTACTTCAGGTGTCTGTGGCTCCGCGGCAGCATCTGCCGGTTTTTCTTCTTCAACTACTTGTGCCAATATGTTTACAACGATATTTTCAGGATCGTTTTCATATTCAACGCCTTCAATTTTCGGCAGTTGTGCAACAGTCAAAGCTTCGCCGATTTTCATAGCTGAAACATCAACGCTGATTTTAGAAGGTATATCAGTAGGCAGACATCTGACTTTTATTTCTCTCAAAATATGTTCCAAAGTTCCGCCTGCATTTTTTACGCCGTCTGCAATACCGTCAATATGGACGGGAACAAGAATATCAATTTTCTCTTTAAGAGATATTGCCTGAAAATCAACGTGGTTTGGAGACTGTGTAAGAACATGTCTTTGTAATTCTTTAATTATAGCTGTTTTAGAAAAATCTTTGAATTTTAATTCAATAATAACATTGGCGCCTTCTTTATCAACTATTGACATAAAATTCTTTGTATCGACTGTAACAGCTATAGGAGTTTCATTTTTTCCATAGAATACTGCAGGCGTTTTTCCTGAATTTCTAATTGCATTTAAATTTTGCGATACTTCTCTTATTTCTGCTTCTAATACTACTTGCTTCATGAGTTTCCTCCATTTATATTTCTGCCTTTTTTATTTTAAACGAAAAGTGCACTGATAGACTCATCGTTAGATATTCTCATAATTGCTTCCGCTAAAAGAGAAGCAATAGATAAAACTTTTATTTTTTTATTTTCTCCGTTGTGCGGAATTGAATCGGTTATTACAACTTCCTGCAAACATGAATTTTGTATTTTTTCTAAAGCTTCTCCTGATAATACGCCGTGAGAAGCTGCTGCGTAAACCGCAATGGCTCCCGCATTTTTTATGGCTGCGGCAACTTTTGTAAGAGTTCCGCCGGTATCTATCATATCATCGAGAATTATGGCATTTCTTCCATTTACGTCACCGATAATATTCATAATTGCAGCTTC
>Ga0265294_10004557_pt1 | contig 17275 bp, 14 predicted proteins | sample MunlanPumphouse3_FD_192504 | JGI IMG/M metagenome (GOLD analysis project Ga0265294, IMG submission 192504) | Groundwater microbial communities from a municipal landfill in Southern Ontario, Canada - Pumphouse #3 | ecosystem: Environmental > Aquatic > Deep subsurface > Groundwater | place...
TCGGTACTGCTCAAATATATATACTAGACATCTTCATTACTTACTCATCAAAATAAACACAACAAATTTAAAGAAAGCCACTGTAGTAATTCAGTGGCTTTTTTTTGCTAATTTAGTAGGTTTAATCAGTAAAACACTAGTCTTATGTGATGAAAAGATGAGTATTTACTTATATTACTAGCAAATTTATTGACAGATTATTTTATAGATGATAAACTACTCTATGTGATAGAGTAATTAATAAGAAAGAAGTGAAATAATATGAAAATAGCAGTTTTAACCGATTCAGCCTCAAATTTAAGTGAAGAATTTATCTTAAAACAAAAAAATCTTTTTGTTGTGCCTTTAATGATAGTAATAGATGGTAAAGAATTTCGTGATCAAGTAGAAATCAGTGCTTCAGAAGTATATTCTAAATTAGATACTAACAAAGTATCTACCTCTTTACCTTCGAATGAAGATTTACATAATGTATTATCAGAAATTAAAAAACAAGGTTTTACCCATTTATTAGTCATCAACATTTCTTCAGGATTAAGTGGTACATTTAATTCATTTAGATTAGCTTTAGCTGAAGAAAAAGATTTAGAGATTATTCAATACGATACAAAAACTCTCGCTGGAGGCGAAGGTTTTATTGTTGAGTATGCTTTAGAACTAATCCAAAAGAATACCGATTTTAAGAAGATTCCAGAATTATTAGCTAAACTAAGAAAAGATGATTCTCTAGCATTTTATACTATCAATACATTAAAGTATTTAAAAGCTGGTGGGAGAATTGGAAAAGTAGAAGGTACAATTGGCGACTTGTTACATATCAAACCAGTTATTACGGTCAATGATGAAGGGGTTTATGTAACTCTTTCCAAAGCCTTTGGCTTGAAAAGGTCTTTACTTAGAATGAAATCAATTTTAGTTGATAAATTTGGTGATGACTTAATCGATTTGATTATTCATTTTGGAAACAATGAAGATGAGGCTAAAGAATTAGCAGAAAAGTTAAAATCAAATCTTAATATTAGGAATATCAGTATAATTAGACTAACTCCTGTTCTTGGAGTTCATACTGGTCCAGAGATAATTGCTTATATCGCTAGAAGAGTATAAAGTAAGATATTTATAAAAAATAAAAGCTTCTCAACATTGTTGGAAGCTTTTTTTGCTTTAAAAACATTTAATTTTTTTCTAATAATGTATTCTTTGTCCTAACTAACAAATAAATACCACCGATAATCATTAACAAACTTAAGTATTGTGAAGGAGTAGGAAAGATATTGTATTCAGTTGTTATAAAACCGAATAAACTGCCTCTATCATCGCCTCTTATAAATTCAACCAAGAATCTCCAAGTACCATAAGCAATTAAGTAAATTTCAACTTCATTATTTCTAAGTTTTTTTACAAAGTGTAAAACAAAGAATAAACCAAATAAGAATAATGATTCAAACAACTGAGTTGGATAAATCGCTGTATCAGGGAATGCATCATGTGCATGTCCATGAGGGAAAACAACTCCTAGGAAAGAATCGGTTGGTATTCCGTAACAACAACCTGCTAAGAAACATCCTATTCTACCAAAGGCATGCGCTAATACAACACCCGTTATTAGTATATTCATAATCTTTTTTACATCTTTATTCTCATCTTTATAAAAATACTTTAATAGCAATAAGAAACAGACAATACCACCAATTAAGCCACCTATGAAAGTGATAGATCCAAATCTTAGTTCTCCGTATTTGATAGAATGGAAGATTCCATCAAACAGATATGAACTAATAAGGGCAGCTACTAAAGAACCAACAATTAATAATAAGATCTTATTTGCTTGTTTTTTTGTGTATCCTAACTGTGTTTCTAATCTTTTCCCAACATATAATAATAAGGCAAAAATACCTATAGCTATCATTAAATCATAAAGGGGAATAGTATAATCAAATATATCTGGTAATAAATATGGGTACATAATGATCTCTCCTTTTACTTAAATATTATAACATGATAGCTAATAATTTTTAACTACAATTTTTATTCTTATTAGTGTTTTCTAAAGAACCAAACTAATGCAAAAACTCCTGCTAGTTGAACGAAAATGGCTGTACCACCGAAACTGAAACAAGAAGATGTTTTTTTAATTAAATCTGTAGTAGAAGTTTCAGTTGTGTTTGTAGTTGTAGTAAACGTAGTTTCTTCTAAAGAAGTTATTTCTTCGGAAGTTGTAATAGATTCAAAAATACTGGAGTAAAAAGTAGTAGTTTCTTGAGTGGTTGTTTCTACGAATGTAAATGTTTCGCTAGTAGTGATATTAGGGTCATCATCTTCAATTGGATCACCGACTATTAATATTGCATTTGGAACAGCTCTTAAATGGCCATCTGCAGGAATATTCATAATATCTAATTCTAAAGTCTCTAAGTTTCTTAATAAACAAGTTGAACTACCACCACCGTCTAGTTCTAAGGCTGTGTAGTAGCCTAAATCAAGATTGATATTAGCTAGTTCTTCTAAAGTAACTCCAGGAATACCTTCGACTCTTCCGTCAATAACTGACACTCCGATAGCGCCATCTCTTTTTACCGCAATAGTAGTTCTTGGATGTCTTGCACTAGGTGAACCGTGTATTTCTTCAGGAAGAAGAGTACCTCGATCTAAAAGGATTTGCCATCCTCCTACAATATAATCCATCCCTTCCCAATCATTGATTGGATATGGATATATAGCGATTCGATATCCTTCATCTATTAAACTAATCAGTTTTTGGTAATTTGAAGAATCTCCTTTGAAACCAATCACAAACTCGGATGCTTTAACTTGATAATCTAAATCATTAAAGCTTAAGTTATTGATATCAGACAAGATGTCTCCCTCATAATGAAAATCTGAATTATTAATTATAACTTCATTTTCAACTGATAATTTTAGAATATTACTTCCGGTTATTGTTGGGGTCAAATCGCTTGTAAAAAAACCCACTTCTCCATCATTAATACTCTGATTGAGCTTGTCAATATGAATATAGTCAACATATTTACCGGTTTCATCATAGATATTTATTTTATATCCATAATCAACTTTTCCAACTCTAGTTTTATGCGCATCTGTAAAACCAAAGGCATTTTTATTATATTGACCAATTCTTAGAATATTGTTGTCTACAGCATAAAAGTCGATTGGTAGAGTTGAGAAGAAATCTCCATTAAAAGCTGCGTAAACCATCTTTCCTGTTTTCGCTTCATAATCTAGGGCGATATCTAAAACAGTTGATAGGCCTGTAGCGTTTTCTCCATAAAGTTTATCATGGAGTACAATTTTAAAATCAGCGTATCTTTCTAATTCAACGTTATGGATAATATGAGTTGTGATATCGTTAGCTTTGATAGTGTATTTATTATAAACAATATCTTCTACAACTTTTGTTTGATGGTCTGTAACTTCACCGATAGAAAAAGTAGGTGTTTCTGCTTTAGCTACAAATATAGCTAGAAAAAGCAGAAGCGTAAGACTAAATAAAAAAGCTTTCTTTAACATTTTAAAACTCACTTCCTTTATATATAAATTAAGACTCATATCTATATATTAATACTTATTATATGAAAAAAACTATCTAAAATTGACAAATTAACCTTATAGGTGTAAACGATAAAATTTAAGTGTTATAATTATATTATAAACTTTAATAATCTAAAAAATAGTATTAGAATCAACTATTTTTAAATAATAGGAGGAATGAATATGAATTTAAATAAAAAAAATGCAGAGTTTTTTATACCTGATAACATAGATTTAGATAAAGCAATCTTAAGAACTACACATATGGCAATAGGCGCTCATCAAGATGATTTAGAGATAATGGCTTATCAAGGAATTGAAGAATGTTTCCAATCTCAAGAGAAATATTTCTTCGGGATAGTTGTGACTGATGGCGGTGGTAGCGCTAGGGATGATATCTATAAAAACTACACGAATGAAGAGATGATAAACGTCCGAAAAATCGAACAAAAAAAAGCAGCTTACTTAGGCGAATTTGGTTTGTTAGCGCTTTTGGATTACCCAAGTAAAGAAGTTAAGGATAAAGATAATAAAGAAGTGGTTGAAGAATTAAAAAATCTAATTTTAAAATCTCAACCAAGAATTATTTATACTCACAACCTAGCAGACAAACATGATACTCATATTGGTGTTGTGACTAAGGTTATAAAAGCCATAAGAGCTTTACCTAAAAACAAAAGACCAGAAAAGATTTATGGGTGTGAAGTATGGAGAAATCTTGATTGGTTAAATGATGATGAGAAAATATATTTAGATGTGTCTAAACATCCAAATTTAGCTAGTGCTTTAGTAGAGGTTTTTGATTCACAAATAGTTGGTGGTAAACGCTATGATTTAGCTACCATAGGTAGGAGATTAGCTAACGCTACATATAATGCATCTCATCAAACTGATCAACAAGAGGCTTTGACATATGCTATGGATTTAACGCCATTAATCATCAATGATGAGTTATCAGTAAAAGATTTTGTTAGTGATGCAATTGATAGATTTAAGGCTGATGTTCAAAACAAAATTGATAGAATGTTATAAAAATACAAAATGAAAGGTTACATATCATGAAGAAAATCTTGATATTTACGTTCTTATTTATAGTTTCGTTTTTGATAGCATGTAGCGAAGATACTTCAACTAGTCTTACTTCTAGTGAAAATGTGACTTCTAGCGAGCTTTCTAGTTCAACGACAACTCTAAATACTTCAAGTTCATCATCTTTTTCAACCACAACTGAAGATATTACAACTTCACTTACAACTTCTGAGTCAAACGAGATTTTATCTTGTGAAGTTAAGGGTATCAGTGGATGTGAGTATTCTTTAGAAAAAGCAGTGATCGGTGGTGGTTTTGAAAAAATAGCTACTTATCAAAAATTATCAGAAGCTCAAACTATAATGAATCAAAATGAAGAAAAAGATTTAGTTGTAAGAAATTCATATAACAAAATACTAGCGATGAAGTATGGTGCAGTTAATTTTAAAACAAAATCAATAAGCGAAACAACGACTCTTGCCCATGTTGGTTTTCCAAACGCAACTTATCTAAATGGTAACTACAATGTTGATGGAGTATACCTATATTCTAAAGGTATTTTTGTTTACGGAGTGATAGCAGGGGTCAGGTTTGAAGTGATTTTTACAGATGTTGAGTTGATTCCAGACATTCACCTTAATAATCCTTACTCTTATTATCAAGTTGAAAATAATGAATTAGTTCATTATATTGCCTACAATTTAAAAACCAGTTCTTTTCAAACTATCGGTGCAATTGATTTAGCTCCAGAATACTTAGAATCAGGTGTTAGATATTATAGCTATGATAATCATTATTTTTATACTGATTTTAGAACTATGACAGATGACTTAAGGAACAACACATATGAAAATGCGATTAATAAAGAAACACCATACTATAATTACTATCAATATTTATCCTTTAGATCTAAATCAAATTACACAGCAGAAGAATTGAATTCTTATATAAGTCAAAATGCTTCTTCTAGTAGTGGTCTTTATAATACAGGACAAGATTTTATTAATGCTCAAGATTCAGTTTTTATCAATGCAGCAATGGAACTTGCTTTTGCGATTCATGAGAGTGGCTGGGGCAATTCACAAATCGCAAAAGATAAAAACAATCTTTTCGGTATAAACGCCTATGATTCAGACCCATATAATAGCGCAACTAGTTTTGATACTGTTCAAGACTGCATAGAGTATCATGTTCAATATTTTTTAGGGACGAGATATTTTGATCCAGCTTATTATGTATCTTATGGAACAAACTTTGGAAACAAATATCAAGGCATGAACTATAAGTATGCTTCTGATGCTTTTTGGGGCGAAAAGATAGCTAAACATTACTACAGATTAGACAAAGCTTTAGGATTTAAAGACCGTAATTCTACAAAGATTGCTTTACTAAAGGTAGACGCTGTTGGTTATTACGGAGCTAATCTAGAATCGCCAATAATCTATAACCCTGATGATTATACTTATCAAGGGCTATTGATACCTTTTTCTCTTGTTAAAGAAAGTGGAGATTTTTATGCTTTAAGACTGCCTATCGGATTAAATGAGGACCTTAAGATGGATGCTTTTGAAGTTTTAGGACCTACAGATATATTCTATGTATTAAAATCAGATGTAATCATAGTCAATTAGTTTTTTTAAGAGGTGAAGTTCATGAATATAATTACTTGTATTAAACAAGTTCCAGCATCTAGCAATGTGGAAGTTGATCCTATAACAGGAGTACTAATAAGGGATGGTTCAAATGTTAAGATGAATCCCTTTGATTTATATGCTTTAGAGTTTGCTTTTAGAATCAAAGAGTTATCTGATAACTCTTTAATCTCTACGATAACTATGGGGCCTCCTCAAGCAAAAAAAGCACTACTAGAAGCTTTACATATGGGGGCTGATAATGCTTACTTGTTAAGCGACAGAAGCTTTGCGGGAGCTGATTGTCTAGCGACATCTTATGCTTTATCACAGATGGTAAGAAGAATCGGTAAGTTTGATTTAATAATCTGCGGAAAACAAACAACGGATGGCGATACTGCTCAAGTTGGGCCTGAAATAGCAGAATTTTTAAAGATTCCTCATGTTTCTTATGCATCTCATATCACAAAGATGACTGATAAATCAATTACGGTAATTTGTCACTATGATGAGTATGATGAAGAAATAGAATTAGATTTCCCAGCTTTAATTACTGTTGATAAAGCTGATTTTGCGCCAAGACTACCTTCGTTTAAAAGAAAAAAACAGTTTTCTGATTATCAAATAAAAACATTTACCTTAAACGACATGGAAGATAAAGAAAAAAACAATTATGGTCTTAATGGCTCACCAACACAAGTAGAAGAAATCTTCCCTCCAAACAAGAAAAAGGATAGTAAACTGATTAAAGGAGATTTTAAGGACTTAGCTGAAGAGTTTGTAGAAATACTAACTAAAAACAAGTTTATATAAGGTGAGAATATGGGATACATTAAAATTAATCAAGATAAAGTAAATAAAGAAGTAGCTGAACAATTAAAAAAACTATGTCCTTTTAATGCTTTTGAATATGAAGATGCATATTTATCAATTAACGCTGCATGTAAATTGTGTAAGATGTGTGTTAAAAAAGGTCCTTTAGGAGTTTGTGAGTTTGTAGAAACAAGGAAAAAAACAATTGAGAGAACTGATTATCAGGGAATTACAGTATATATCCAACAAAAGCACAATAAAGCTCATCCCGTATCTTGGGAACTAGTTGGAAAAGCATTAGAACTCGCAAAGAAAACAAATGAAGAAGTATTTGCGATTGTTATTGGTGACGATGTAACAAAAATCGCAGAAGAAGCACTTGAATATGGAGTGAACAAAGTATTTGTATATCAAGATAAAGCTTTTGGAGAGTTTAATACTGAGCTCTATGCTAATGTGATTGAAAGGTTTTATGAAGAGTATCAAGTTAATGTTATTCTATTTGGCGGTACGGCAGAAGGAAGAAGTTTTGCGCCTAAAGTTGCGGCGAGACTAAGGACTGGTTTAACAGCCGATTGTACAGTTTTAGATATAAAAGAAAATGGTGATTTAATCCAAATAAGGCCGGCATTTGGCGTGAATATAATGGCTAAAATCATTACACCAAAATATAGACCACAGATGGCTACTATCAGGTATAAAATGTTTGATGCACCAAAAAAAATAGCGCCAATAGGAAAAATAATTAACAAAGAAATCAAAAACATATCTTTAGAAACAAAGATTAAAATAATTAATGAAAAAAGATTTCAAGAAGCAAAAGATATCTCAGACGCTGAAGTAATTATAGCTTGTGGCAGAGGTTTTAAAAAAGAAAAAGATTTAGAATTAATCGAACCCCTAGTAAATAGATTAAATGCTGAAATAGCTTGTACAAGACCTTTGATTGAAAAAGGTTGGTTTGATGCGAAAAAACAGATTGGTTTAAGCGGAAGAACTGTTAAACCAAAAATAATTATTAATCTCGGTATCAGTGGATCTGTTCAATATATTGAAGGAATGAAAGATTCTGAACTTATAATTTCAATTAATAAAGATTTAAACAATAAATTATTTGATATTTCACATTATGCAATCCAAGCAGATATCTATGAGATAATCCCTAGGATTAATCAAGTTTTGGAGAATATTTAAATATGAATGAAGAAATAGCGTATTTAAAAAAAATATATGATTATTATCTAAAATACACAAGGGAAAATACAAATTATTGTCTTTTGGAGTATGATGAGTTTATCAAAAAAATTATAAAAGGTCGACAATATTTAGTTTCAACTATAAATGATGATATTAATGGCTTTCTATCTAGTGTAATTGAAAATGAGAAAGCTTATATTACGTTAGTATATGGTTCGGATCAGGTCAAAGAGAAATTATTGACACTTTTTGAAGACAAAGCTAAGTTATCATCAGTAAAAGAGTTATGGTTTCATTTTTTTAATCCAGTACAACTTGAGTTTAATCCCTTACCATTAATAAGACATCCAAATGCTCAAGGAGTAAACTTAAATTCTAGTTTGCATCAAGTTTTATTAAAATTAGATTATCAAGAAAACTCTATCCAAGATACTTATTATAGAAATCTAGTTAATAAACTAAATTTCAATGAAAAAATAATTTATGATAAAGACTATAACGTTTGTTTTTATGATGATTTGAAACATCATAAGTTTTCTGATTTCATTGAGAGTTTAAATCACAAATATTGGAGTAAGACTTTGACTGAAAATCAATTGAGCGATAAGCCATTACCCTTATTAATCGCAACATATAAGAATGACGTTGTCGGATTTGCAGGACCTTTAAAAGTTGAAAGCGACGGAAGAGGATATTTTTCTGGGATAATGGTGCAAGAAAAACACCGGAAACATCATTTAGGCTCTTATTTGTTTCAAAATTTAGTTGTTGAACTTAAAAAAATAGGTTCTACATATATGACATTATTTACCGGAAGAAATAATCCAGCAAAATATATCTATCAAAAGTATGGATTTCAAGTAGTATCGAGCTTTGTTACTATGAAAAAAACTCTTAAGGAGGAAAATAATTTATGAATTATAAAATAATGGATAATGATGATTTTGTTTTTTTAAAAAGTATAGTTAAAGAAGAAAATATAATCTTAAGAGATGATATAGAAGAAGACTTTTCACATGATGAATTACAAACGGTTTACGCTTATCCAGAAGTTCATATCTACCCAACTGATAAAAAGCAAATCCAAGAGATAATTAAATACGCCAATAAATATAAGATTCCTGTAACTACTAGAGGAAGTGGAACTGGACTAGTGGGCGCTTGCGTCCCTATTAAAGGTGGAATTTTATTAGATTTGTCTAAGATGAATCAATTTATTGAACTCGATAAAGTAAACATGACTCTAAGATTAGAGCCAGGTGTCTTAGTTATGGATATATATGAGTATGTTGAAAAAGAAGGATTATTTTACGCACCAGACCCGGGTGAAAAATCCGCGACTATTGGTGGAAATATAGCAACAAATGCTGGAGGAATGCGCGCTGTTAAATATGGAGTAACTAGAGATTGGATTAGAGGTTTAGAAGTAGTTTTAGCAAATGGGGAACTAGTTAAATTTGGTGGAAAAGTCGTTAAGAACTCCTCCGGTTATGATTTGAAAGACTTGATTATTGGGTCAGAAGGAAGTTTAGGAATAGTAGTGGAGGCTACACTTAAGTTGATTCCTTTACCAAGAATGACAGTTAGTTTATTAATCCCTTTTGAGAATAAAGAAAAAGCAATAGCCGCAGTTCCTGAAGTGATTACTCATCATACACTTCCAACCGCAGTAGAATTTTTAGAAAACGATGCTTTAAAGTTCAGTGAATCTTATTTAGGGAAAAAAATACCTAATGCAGATTATCCGGCATATTTACTTATTTCATATGATGGTTCTACTCAAGATGAAATAGATTACAATGTTGATATAATATCAAAATTATGTGTTGATGATCTTGGGGCTATTGACGTTTACTTGGTTGACACAGAAGAAAGAAAACAGTCCGTATGGAGTGCAAGAGGAGCGTTTTTGGAAGCTATTAAAGCTTCTACCACAATGATTGATGAATGTGATGTGGTTCTACCACGATCACAAATTACTCAGTATCTAGATTTCACAAGAAATCTTAGTGAAGAACTGGATATCAGAATTCCATATTTTGGTCATGCTGGTGATGGTAATTTACATATTTATTTTTGTAAAGACAATCTTTCGGATATAGAATGGAAAGAAAAGCTAAAAATTGGTTTTGATAAATTGTATACTAAAGCATTTGAATTTTCTGGTATGGTTTCAGGAGAACATGGGATTGGATATGCTAAGAAAGAGTATTTAAGAAAACAGTTGGGGGAAAACCAAATTCAACTAATGAAAGGGATAAAAGCGGTTTTTGATCCAAATAATATTCTTAATCCAGAAAAAGTAATTTAATTAACTAAATTAAAAAATCGATTGTGTGATTGAGCATAATCGATTTTTTATTTTTTAGCTTTATAATTTATTTGATTTTTAAGATTTTTTTTAGCTTAAGTGCTTTATGTTGTTCTGTTAAGAAAAACTAAGGATTTTAAAAGTTGGCAAATGAATATAAATGATATCTATTGTAGATATTAATGGTTATTGCAAGAATATTGGTATATGTTAAATTATTGAATTGATGGTAGTATAAGTGTATATTCAAGAATAATTCGGTGATAGGTTTTCTACACGAAATTAAGAAAAAAACTAGGTAGCATGTTGACTATTCAATGTTGATGTGCTAGTATACAAACACTTAATGAAATTAAATTTCAGAGAATGAAATGACTAAATGTAATCATTCTTTTTAGAGAAGAATAGAAGGGAATATGAAAAATAAAAAAAGCTTTAATTGTTTTAACATTGATGATGACAGTGTTATCCTATCTGTCTTTAAATGCAAAGAAGATTGAAGCTCTCATATTTGACGAGAGTTTAGCGGGTCAAGTATGCTATGCTACTGAGGATTTCACTAATTCTTCTACTAACATTGCTGCTGATGATGTCTACGGCACTTCATTTCTTGTAACTAGAAGTGTTCGAGAAGATATTAAACTAGCAAAAACAAAAAATTGGCTTGGAATAGTTACTGAATGGATTTATCTACCAAAAGTTGAAGTTTTGACATACAGATATCCAATTCTTCTTGATACACATGGTCAGATAGTTAATGCTAATCATTCAGATCTTGTTGAGGATGATATAAGTCCTGAAATGCTTGTGTATGGTGAATCTTCAAATATTAATTATACTTATTCCATCTCAAATACTGAATATAAGTCTGAGAGAACATCTTGGGGTCTTTCTTACACAGTAAATAACTATATTGGAGCAGAGATACCAGTTAATGGTGTAAGTGTCGGTAAAAGTATAGACACCTCAATTATGGCATATATAGATGATGTTTATGAATATTCTAACACATCGGTTACATCCACAGCTATATCTTATTCTGTTACGGTTTCTAACACATCTAGTTCTCCATATTATCAGGGAGGAGAGACAATTTATTTTCAGCATGGTACAAGATATTTATTTAGACTTCAAGTTATAGTTGTAGTGGAGTACGAATATGATGCGTTTTCATATACTACAGGTTCTTGGTTCACAAAAAACACACATTATGATTATGATTTTTCGATTCTTGAGTATACTAGTTTGTATAAAGACTTTACATTTTATAGTAGTTATTCTCGATATAGTAATCCTTTTATATATGTTCAAGATAATTATGGCGCCTTTGTACTTATAGATTACTTAAGGCAACCAAACAGGTATTACGGTGATTAATTTTTTTAGAGAATTGAATGGAGAAGATATGCTAGAAATAAATAGAGTTAAAAAGATTTATAATACCAAGCAACATAACCATATAGCAGTAAATAACATATCCCTATCCTTACCTAGTACGGGTATGGTTTTTATACTTGGTAAAAGTGGTAGTGGCAAATCTACATTACTTAATTTGATTGGGGGTATAGATAACTGCACTTCGGGTGAAATATGCTTTAATGGAAGAAATATTTGTGATTACAATAAAAAGCAGCTTGATAATTATAGAAATTATCATATTGGTTTTGTTTTTCAAGAATTTAATTTAATTGATCAATTGTCAGTGAAGGATAATATATCATTAGCGTTAGAAATACAAAGTAATAATCAAATTGAAGTGAAAAAAGAAATTTTAAATAGTCTTATTGAAGTAGATATGGTTGATTTTATTAATAGAAAGGCTTCAGAACTTAGTGGTGGAGAAAAGCAACGAATAGCTATTGCCAGAGCTTTGATAAAAAGACCAGAGGTAATTTTAGCTGACGAACCCACTGGAAATCTTGATTCAGAGAATGGTTTAAAAATACTTAGCCTTCTTAAAGCGCTATCAAAAGAAAGGTTAGTTTTAGTTGTTACACATGATAGATATTTTGCCTTACAATTTGCGGATCGATTGATAGAACTATCAAACGGTGTAGTTAAATCTGACAGAAATATTGCAAAAACCAACTTAAATAAAAAAGACATTACCACTTACAATAGAGAATCTTTAAAAAAAGGCAATATTAGTATCATATTATTGTTTAAATTTTTATATAATTTTCTTAGTGTTATTCGTTTTAAACAGATATTGAGTTTAATTCTATTTTGCATCGCTTTGTTTCTTATTAATTTGGGATTAACATATTATAATTATGACTTTGATAAAGCAACAATGAATGTTTTTGATAAGTCGGGAGTTGAATCACTGGCTATATATAAAGGCAATGATCATGGGGGTGATGTATTTTACAAATCTCTAGATCAAGAGGAAATAAATCAAATTATTGATACTAATAAAGATATGAATTTTTTTAAAATTATTTCAAGACCTATCACTTCTTATGGAAATTATAACTCTATTTTTACCCCTTTTAAGTTAGAGACTGATTTCTATTCAGATGTGCTATATTTTTCTAACATCTGTATAGTGAATGATGATTTTAATGGTTCTATTTTATATGGTTTTCCGCTAAGTGAAGTAGGAGATGTTGCAATCACAGATTATATGGGTTCAATGATGGTTAAGTATAATGTTTTTAGTGATGTAAATGATTTGACATCTCTCATTGGAAAAACTATATCTGATGGACATAAGCAATTAAGAATCCGTGCGATTATCAATACTGATTATGAAGACTATTATAAAGAATCTAACGATTACTCAGAGTTATCAAAAAATGGTTTTTTTGTTAATCAAAGCTTATATTACAGTACTATATATTCGACCGAAGATACGTATAATGAGATTTTACATACAACAGGTAAAATGCTTGAAGTAGAAGAAGGGTTTTCAAAGAATATACTAATCGGCTCTCCGATTATTGATTTTGATGATATACTTGTTGGATCATATCCTTCGAATGATAATGAGATTGCAATAAGTTTATCTGTACTTGAAATTTATTTAGATCAAACTATTATTGCTGGTGACATTACTGGAGATTATCAAGCCATTAGCGAATATATCGGTGAAAGTATTACTTTAGATTTAAGCGCCTATAACCAGGGTCAAGTGCCATATACTATAACAGGAATAGTTGATGATTTTAACGCTGGTAATAATATACACATGATATTTAGTCAAGAAATGTTTGAATATTTAGACTATAATAATTACTCGGATGGGTGGACAGTCGGATTATTCGTTGATTTGAATTATAAGGAAGATGTATTTAATGATTTAATAAAATTGCTAAATGATTATAATTTAAAACATCATAATATATATAGCAATGAGTTGTATAGTATGAATATAATTATTGAAAATACAGTTCCAATTATAGAATTAGTAGGTGGTTTATTTATTGTAATATCATTGCTAATGATATCATCACACGTTACATACTCTATACTAGTGAAAAGTAAGGAAATTGGGATTCTTAGATCCTTAGGAGTCCATAATTCTGATATTGCAAAGATCTATATTCTTCAAAATTTTATTTTAATATTAATTTCATATATTATTTCAATTTTTATGACAATAGCAATGATTAGAATCCAAAATCATGAGATTACAGCATCTTGGAGTCTAACAGTAGGGATTTTATACATTGACTGGGTTGTTTTTATATACGGGTTAATATTGATTACAATCATGAGTATTGTTTCATCTCTAATTCCGACAATTAGGATTAGTAATCTACCACCAATAAGTGCGATCAGAAACGGATAGTCTAGTAAGCTCATCTATTGATGGTCTTTTGATGTTAAATATATGAGTACGAAAATGTGTTTCATTGAGGTTTAAGAAATGAACTTATGGAGGAACGATTAATCATGTAGAAGTCTATATTAGAATAGCCTATGTGATGATTAATAAAACAAGTACAATAATGTAAAAGATATCAAACATTAAATAACTTCAAAATAAAGTAGAGAAAAATCTTGTTTAAGTACATAGAATAAAAAACATTTTTTTTAAAGCGTAAACTTGTAGAGTATAAATGAAATAATACAATATTTCTTTATATTATAAATTTTATTTTTACTATTTAACAGATGGTCGTGAAAAAAAGTATAAAGAGTACTTACATTTTTTTCAATATATGATATAATATTTTTGTGATAAAACGCTTACATATTTATAACTAAGTTGAGGTGATTTAAATGAGTGTTATGCTCAATATGTTAAAATATAAAGAAGACCTAAGTATGGCTGAAAGAGCCGTGTTAGACTACTTGATTGAAAACAAAGCTGTGATTAAAGATTTTTATGTTGAAAAGATTGCAGAAGCAGCTTATGCATCACCTGCTTCTGTTGTAAGAATGTGCAAAAAATTAGGTTATAAAGGTTTTAAAGATTTTAAAATTGACTTTATACTCTCCAATGCGAAAATCGAAATTCCTGAAGATAAAGAGTACAATGATGTAATTCTTTCAAAGAATACAAATTTTGGAGAAAGTGTTATTCAAAATAATATTCGCATTCTTGAAGAAACTTTGAAAATTCTTGATCCAGTATCTTTACATAAGGCAGCAGAGTCAATTATGAAAGCTAGAAGAGTCTTTATATTTGGTAAAGGATCTAGTTACCTTGTCTGTAAAGATTTGGAAATGAAGCTGAGAAGAATTAACAAACTGGCAATCGCTCAAGAAGAAAGTCACGAGCAGCTAGTTGATGCATCATTCCTTAATTCGAATGATGTGGCTATATTTGTTTCAAACTCAGGAAAAACAAAAGAAATAATTAGTGCTGCTTTACTTGTTAAAGAGAAGAAAGCCACAATAGTTTCTATAACAAAATTAGGAACAAGTTTATTATCTGGTTTAAGCGATATTGTATTATTTACAACTTCATTGGAAGGTGAGTTTAGATCAGCTGCCATGACCTCTAGAATGTCACAGTTTGCAATGGTGGATGCTTTATTTACCAATTGTGCTTATATTGATATTGATAAGAGTGTTAAAATGATTGAAACTACTTATGAAACATTTAAAAAATATAAACGCTAGGAAAATGATTTTTACAAAAAAATCATTTTTTTTATTTTGAATTTTTAGGACCTTTTCTAGAAATGATAGGTTATTTAATGTTGATTATAGCATTACTATTAGGACTGCTTAATCCAACGATAATTTTAGGTATATTTACTGTATCAATAGCTTTTGGTGTAGTAATTTCATTATCGTCTTTATTTATGACAGAGCGTGAAATATTAATGATGAGTAAAAGAGAAACATTAATATTGATCATGTATGCAATTATAGAGAATTTCGGTTATCGACAAATGATTAGTTTGCATAGAGTTTTCAGTAGTTTTAGTGCTTTAAAGGAAAGCGGCAAATGGGGATCTCAAAAACGTAAAGGTTTTAAAACATAAAAAAATCCTATCATTCGATAGGAATTTTTTTTAGTTTAGATTCTCTAATTGATTTAAAAAAGCTTCAATTGGCTGATTACCAACTAGTTCATGAGTTTCATTTATAACTATTTTAGGTACTCCAGAGACATTGTATTTTCTAGAGAAATCATAGAAGGTCTGAGCTTCGATCATTTCAGCATCAATATTATCATTTAACATCGCAAGTCTATGAGCTTTAGATACCGCTCCAGGACAGTGTGGACATGATAAAGTAACGAATACCTTAATATTTACCTTCTTATCAATATTTTTAATGCGTTTACGACTATCCTCATCAATCTCAAAATCAAGACCTGACATATCTAAAGTAGCTGTTAAGAACGAGTTGATTTCATGCCCTGCAGGGATACCGTTAAACTTTACACCACGATAGTTTTCGTTTTTATCTAGGATAACAAAACTTGGAACTAGATTTATGTTATAGAATCTAGCCTCATCATGGTTTTCTTCTAGATCTTTTTCTTTAAAGCTAATTAAACTATTAAGCTCTGACACTTCTTTTAATAGCATTCTTGTTTCATTACAAGTTTCACAAGTTCCTTTTTTAGTGAATAAAACAAAGGTTACTCTATCTTTCATTCCTTTTAAAAATTCTTTGATTTGATCTTTAACTTCATTTCCTAATAATTGATTCATTTTACATTCTCCTTATATTTATGATTTAGATATTGATTAAATGCTAAGGCTGCTTTAGCGCCTTCAGCTGTGGATATAATAATTTGCTTGAATGGCTGACTTGTAACATCACCAGCCGCAAATAAACCGGGTATAGATGTCATTTGATTTTCATCAACAATAACTTCATACTTTTCATTCGTTTCTACTAAACCTTGAACTAATTTGCTATTTGGTTCAGTCCCAATTTCGATAAATAAACCATCAGCCAAGATTTCTTTTATCATGTTGTTTGTCTTATCTAAGACTTTGACGCCTGTCATCAATTCATCACCGATAACTTCTAGAATTTGCGTGTTAAGATGTACATCTAGTTTTTCAATTTTTTCTAATTTATCTAACAAGATTTTATCAGCTCTCCATTCGCTCCTATGGATGACAGTGATTTTACTAGCCCATGGAACAAGATCTAGAACACCTTCTGCGGCACTATTGCCACCACCTGCTACAATGACATGTTTATCTTTAAAGAATGGCGCATCACAAATAGTACAGTATGAAACACCTCTATTTGCAAATTCTTTTTCTCCAGGGATATTTAGTTTTCTAGGGTTACCACCAGTAGCTAGTAGTAATCCTTTTGTTTT
>Ga0265294_10004560_pt1 | contig 17270 bp, 17 predicted proteins | sample MunlanPumphouse3_FD_192504 | JGI IMG/M metagenome (GOLD analysis project Ga0265294, IMG submission 192504) | Groundwater microbial communities from a municipal landfill in Southern Ontario, Canada - Pumphouse #3 | ecosystem: Environmental > Aquatic > Deep subsurface > Groundwater | place...
TACGGTTTCAATAGAGAAAGGGATGTGGGAAAAAGCGTAAAGTCCTGCAACAATATGAAGACGGCAGATGCGGGAGCAACTCCGAAACTGACAACATCGGCCAGCGAGTCCAGTTCTACTCCGATTTTAGAGGAAACTCCCAGTGAACGTGCTGCCCAGCCGTCAAAAAAATCGAATGTTGCTGCCAGTAGGACCCAAATGACTACTGCCGGGAAGTTCCCCTGGAATGCCATGACAATGGCAACACAACCGGAGAACAGGTTCAGCAGTGTAATTATGTTAGGAATCTGTTTTTTCATTCCCTTTAAGTTTTTCCGGCAACCGTGCCAGAAGTGTTTCGTTTGCCCGGACCTCATCGCCTATCTGAACCAGGATCTCGCTGTCGGTGGGCAGAAAAACATCCATCCTGGAACCCAGTTTGATGAAACCCAACCGATCTCCGATGTGGTAATATTCGCTTTCCTTGACGTAGGTGACGATCCGGCGTGCTACCGCCCCGGCTATTTGCCGGGTAAGCACACGATGCCCGTCGGGCGTCTCGATGATGATGTTGCTTCTTTCATTCTCGTGACTCGATTTAGGCAGGTATGCCGCATGGAAATTTCCCTTTTCGTGTGAGTAATGCACCACTTTTCCCGTGACGGGTATCCAGTTTGAGTGAGCGTTGAAAAACGACATAAAGATGGAAATTTGTATCCGCTCCTCGTTGAAGTAATTCTTTTCAAAAGTTTTTTCTATCACCACAATTCTTCCGTCGGCGGGTGCATTCACGTAATCCAGCAGGTCTCCTTCGTAAACGCGGCTCGGCTTTTTAAAGAAATTCATCATCAGCGCAAAGACGACCACTGAGATAAACAACATAATAAAAGAGAAGAGGCTCTCCGGAAAAAAACGGAACATGAAGCCGTTTAACAGTACCAGGATAACTGTTGTGATAAACAGCGTTTTTCTTCCTTCTTTGTGAATCAGCATGATATGAGGCTTTTAAATCGAATCTGTTTCGAAATATTTTTTCTGAAAAGAGGAGTCAATGGGTTGGCCGCTCTCCGTATCGTAGGTTGTACCCCTGGAATCCTCGATCTGTTTTCTGTACTTTTCCGGAACATATTCTTCCCACACTTCCTTGTTGAGGTAGGGAACGACGGCCGGGGCCGCAACACGAACCTTTTCGTAGAAAAACGATTGTTGCTTTGTGTCGGGTTTAATGAGCTTTTCTTCCCTGTCGAGCATGAGGATAAGGTTGAGCAGAACACTTAAAGCCACAACCGTTGTCCCTACGGAGACAACACTTCCCAAAATCCGGTTGATCAAGTTGAGGTTCACCGACTCGAACAGTTTTTGTATAAGAAAGCCGATCAGAGAAACTACTGCTGCTATGGCCAGAAAAGCGACCGTGTAGGAGAGCACACGGGTAACCTGCGGAGAAAAGTCGAATGTTTTTTGGAGGTAGGGCAGAACGGTAACAGCCAGCTTTCCGGCAAAAACAGCAGCGAGAATGACGGTCGCAAGCCCAGCAAGCATCCTAACCAGTCCTTTCCGATATCCGTTTACAAAGGCGATAAGCAGGAAAATAAGTACGAGGAGGTCAAACCAGTTTAACATAATCAATCGATGTTTATTTTTTGAGCTTCGATGGTCTCTTTGAGGAACAGGGATGCCAAATCTACAAATTTCCCGGGCAGATCGGTAGTGAAGTATTTCACCGTACCGTTTTTGGAGCACCTGTTTTCCATTTCCGGATGGCGTTGGAGATACTCTTTTAAGCTTTCAGCCACGTATTTTCCTTGCGATACAACTTGAATGTTTTTGGGAAGGAACTGTTTTATTTTACCGATCAGGAGGGGATAGTGTGTGCAACCCAGAATGATGGTGTCGATCTGACTATCTTTTTCCAACAGGTTGTCGATGTGCTGTTTGACAAAATAATCGGCTCCGGGCTTATCAAACTCGTTGTTCTCCACCAGCGGGACCCACATCGGACAAGCTTCTCCCGACACTTTCAGGTGAGGATGCAGTTTGGCAATTTCAATATCGTAGGATTGGGATTTTACGGTGCCCGATGTCCCGAACAGACCGATATGACCGGTCTTTGTGAAGCCGGCAATGGATTCAACCGTAGGGCGAATGACGCCCAGCACCCTTCTCGATGGATCTAATTCGGGTAAATCGACCTGTTGAATGGTTCGTAACGCTTTTGCCGATGCCGTGTTGCAAGCTAAAATTACCAGGTGGCAGTTCTGCCCGAAAAACCATTTTACGGCATCTTTTGTAAATTGATAAACGATCTCGAAAGAGCGGCTCCCATAGGGCGCCCGGGCATTATCGCCCAGATACAGGTAGTCGTATTGGGGAAGTAACGATTTGATTTCGGACAATACGGTGAGTCCGCCATACCCGGAATCGAAAATACCGATAGGCGCTTGTTGTTCAGTACCCTCTATCACACTTTTTGGCGATAATAAGTTTAGTTCATTCCCAGCTTTGCCCTTACCAACGGATTGGCATCCACTGCTACCGGGTTCACAAAAGCAATTCCCGGGTTGGCAAGATCGTAGATAACCGTGAAATTTTGTTCGATGCCTACCTGACGGATGGCATCGGAGATTTGTTTCTTTAACGGTTCAAGCAGTGCCTTTTCTTGCTGTTCGATATCTTCTTGAGCCAATTGCATAAACTGTTGCATCTTGTTCTCCAGCTCAGTCAGCTCCTGCATCCGGCGCAATTTAATGTTTTCGGCCAGTGAACCTTGATAGGTGATGTAATCTGAATACTTTTTGTTGTATTCGTTTTGCATCAGCTCAAGTTCCTTTTTATAATTTTCACTCAGTGCGACGAGTTTTTGCGTGGCCTCTTCCTTTGCAGGGAAAGCGCTCAGTAGATCGGTTGTATTCACATAAGCAACAATTACTTGTGCGTTTTGAGCCGAAAGGTTGGCACTCAACATTAAAAATAGAACACCCAGGCTTATCAACGTTGTTTTGTTCATAACAATCCTATTTTAGATGTAAATAAATTTTGATTTATACTGTAACTTGCGTTGGCAATTGTAATTTTCTCCTTGTGTGTTTTAGCCGCATCCCGCTTCCGGCAGGATGCGGCTAAGTAAAGGAATTAAAATTACAATGTCAACTGGTTATAAAGTTTTTTTCACTTCTATCTGTTCGTATGATTCAATGATGTCGCCCACCTTTATGTCGTTGAAATTCTTGATGCTGATACCGCATTCGTATCCGGATGCAACTTCCCTGACATCTTCCTTGAACCGTTTCAGTGAATCCAATTCGCCGGTAAAGATAACAATTCCATCCCGAATAAGACGAATTTTGTTGGTGCGTTTTATTTTTCCGTCGCGCACCATCGAACCGGCAACGGTGCCTACTTTAGTGATTTTAAAGACATCAAGCACCTCTACGTTTGCCGTAATTTCTTCCTTGATATCGGGCGAAAGCATACCTTCCATAGCGGCTTTCACTTCTTCAATAGCGTCGTAGATAATGGAGTACAGGCGGATGTCGATACCTTGTTTCTCTGCTTCACGTCTCGCTCCCAGTGAGGGGCGGACCTGGAATCCGATAATGACCCCGTCTGATGCTGCGGCGAGGGTGACGTCCGATTCCGAGATCTGACCGACGGCCTTGTGGATCACATTTACCTGTATTTCTTCGGTCGACAGACGGATGAGCGAGTCTGAAAGCGCTTCTACCGAACCGTCCACGTCACCTTTCACAATGATGTTCAGCTGCTGGAAGTTTCCGATAGCTATCCGGCGTCCAATGTCATCCAGGGTAAGCATCTTCTGTGTACGCAGCGACTGTTCACGCTGCAGCTGTTCGCGGCGCGCGGCAACGTTGCGCGCATCCTGGTCGCTCTCCATGACGTTGAATGTATCTCCCGCCTGGGGTGCGCCGTTCAGTCCGAGCACCAGTGCCGGCTCTGCGGGTCCCGCTTCGTTGATTTTCTGGTTTCGTTCGTTGAACATGGCTTTTACGCGCCCGTAGTAGGAACCTGCCAGCAATACATCGCCTTGCCTGAGCGTTCCGTTTTCCACCAGAACGGTAGCCACGTAACCCCTCCCTTTGTCGAGTGACGATTCCACGATGGAGCCCGATGCTTTCCGGTCGGGGTTTGCCTTAAGCTCCAGCAGGTCCGCCTCGAGCAGCACTTTTTCGAGCAACTCGTTAATGCCTATTCCTTTTTTGGCGGAAATGTCTTGTGACTGGTATTTCCCGCCCCAGTCCTCCACCAGGTAATTCATCTCGGCGAGGCGTTCTTTTATCTTTTCGGGGTTGGCTCCCGGCTTATCTACTTTATTGATGGCAAAAACGATGGGAACACCTGCGGCTCCGGCATGGTTAATGGCCTCGACGGTCTGGGGCATCACGTTATCGTCGGCAGCTACGATGATGATGGCTACGTCTGTCACTTTAGCACCACGGGCGCGCATAGCGGTAAATGCTTCGTGACCGGGCGTGTCCAGGAACGTGATCTTCCTGCCGTCCGGCAGTTTCACATTGTATGCGCCGATGTGCTGGGTGATTCCCCCGGCTTCCCCTTCAATAACGTTGGTGTTCCGGATACTGTCGAGCAGCGATGTCTTGCCGTGGTCGACGTGTCCCATAACGGTAACGATTGGCGGGCGCGGTAGCAGATCTTCGGGATTATCCTCTTCTTCAGCGATGGCCTCTATAACATCGGCGCTCACGAATTTGGTTTTGTAGCCGAATTCATCGGCAACAATATTGATGGTTTCTGCGTCCAGGCGCTGGTTGATAGCCACCATAACGCCCAGGTTCATGCAGGTGGCGATGACGCTGGTAACGGGGACATCCATCATGTTTGCCAGGTCGTTGGCCGTAACAAACTCGGTAAGCTGCAATATCTTGCTTTCGCGTTCCTGCTGTTTGATTTCCTCCCGTTGTCGCTGAGAAACGGCTTCCCGTTTTTCGCGCCGGTATCTTGCTCCGCCTTTTCCCCCGCGTTTTTCGGTTAACCGGGCAAGTGTTTCCTTGATCTGTTTTTGAACGTCCTCCTCGCTTACTTCAGCTTTAATCGGTTTCCGGAGGACTTTCTTGTCACGACGGATGTTCTCTCCGTGCGCGCCGGCCTTTTCTATATTGACCTTGCCTTTATCGATGCGTTTGCGTTTTTTCTTTTTGTTCTCTTCTTCGGCTGTGTTGATTACCACCCCTTTCTTCTTTTCTTTCTCTTCGATCGATTCTTTTTTCAGGCTTTTCACGGCTTCTTCTTTCGCTTTCTTGGCATTTTGCTCTTTTTCACGTTCCAGGCGTTCTTTTTTGCGTTGCGCCCTGGATTTCCGTGGGGGACGGGTCCTGTCGTTTATTGACTCCAGATCGATAGAACCTTTAACCACAATGTTGGGCTCCTTCAGTTCTTGGCGTATGCGGAATATCTCATCCGGTCTCTTGTCGTGCGGAGTTGCCTCTTCCCCTGTTTCTGCTTTTTCATCCTGACCGGAGTAATCGCCTTGTTCTTCCACCGTCGTTTCTTCCGGGGTTTCAACGGACGGAACCGCCGTTTCAGAAAGTGCTGATTCGTGCGCAACAACGATTTCCACCGGTTCCTCCGGTTGCAGTGTAACCGTTTCAACCTCAATTTCCTTTTGCACCGGTTCTTCTCTCTTTACTTCAACCTCGATTTTTACTTCAACTTCAACTTCAACTTCTTCCTCAACTTCTTCCTGTTTAACCTCGGCTTCTTTTTTCTGTTTTTTATGTTCATCTAAATCGATGCTTCCAACAACGTTGAACTTTGGTTTCAGGTCATCGGGGATTTCCGCCTTAATGGTATCTTTTTCAATTTTTTTCTTGGGCTTTTCCTCTATCTCGTATCCTTCGATGGCAATCGTTTCCCGTTTGTCATCTTTCCGGTGCATCCTTTCGAGATTTTCAATGGCCTCCTTTTTAATTTTCTTGTCCTTGCTGAATTCGGCAACCAACAAATTATACTGTTCTTCCTCAATCTTTGTATTAGGATTTGCTTCAACAGTAATTCCTTTCTTGTGCAAAAATTCAACCAGCGTGTTGATCCCTACATTTAAATTTCGAGCTACTTTACTTAATCTTTCAGCCATATAGTTGAGTTTGTCCTTTCTTAATTTATTGGTTTTGTGAACAGTTTAACAGTTTTAATTCTCCGGATCTTCGTCGGTATTTTCTTCATCCTCAAATTCGTAACGAAGAACTCTCAATACCTCGTCCACGGTGTTCTCTTCCAGGTCGGCTTCCTTGATGAGTCTCTCGCGCGGCATGGCCAGCACATTTTTGGCCGTTGAGCAACCGATCCGTTTGAGCTGGTCGATTACCCACCCGTCGATTTCATCGCGGAATTCGTCCAGGTAGATATCTTCTTCGTCGAAATCGTCGATTTCCCTGAAAACTTCTATGTTGTATCCTGTCAGCATGGATGCCAGCTTAATGTTGGCGCCGCCTTTACCGATCGCCAGCGAAACTTCGTCGGGATAAAGGAATACTTCGGCACGGCGTTCTTCTTCCTTGACGGAGATAGAGTTGATCTTTGCCGGGCTAAGCGCTCGCTGAATAAACAGGTTGGTGTTGTTTGTGTAGTTGATAACATCAATGTTTTCGTTGCGAAGTTCACGCACAATTCCGTGAATACGGAACCCTTTCATCCCCACGCAGGCTCCGACCGGATCAATACGGTCATCGTAGGCTTCAACGGCCACTTTGGCCCTTTCTCCCGGGATGCGGGCTATGCCTTTGATCGTGATAAGTCCGTCGTTAATTTCAGGAATTTCCATTTCGAACAATCTTTCAAGGAATATGGGCGACGTGCGCGAAAGGATGATTTTCGGGTTGTTGTTTTTATTTTCGACCCGGGCGACAATAGCGCGAACATGCTCTCCTTTTCGGAAGAAATCGCTGGGAATCTGTTCGGTTTTGGGCAGGATAAGTTCGTTGTGCTCGTCATCGAGAAGCAACAGCTCTTTTTTCCAAACCTGATAAACTTCACCCGATACAATTTCTCCTACCTTTTCCTTGTATTTGTTGTAGAGATTGTCTTTTTCGAGTTCAAGAATTTTTGAAGCCAGGGTTTGGCGAAGGTTCAATATGGTTCTGCGGCCAAAATCTTCCAGTTGAAGCTCGTCGGTTACCTCTTCACCCACTTCAAAGTCTTCATCGATTTTGTGTGCTTCGGTCAGGCTGATCTCCATGTTGGGATTCTGGAGTTCCTCGTCTTCAACGATAACCCGGTTACGCCAGATCTCCAGGTCTCCCTTGTCGGGATTGATGATAATGTCGAAATTCTCATCCGTACCCACCGATTTGGCAATCACGCTTCTGAACGACTCTTCAAGCACACTTATCATGGTGGCTTTGTCAATATTCTTCAGTTCGTTGAATTCTGAAAAGGTATCTATTAGGCTGATTGTTTCCTTCTTTTTGCCCATAAAATTAATGATTTACGTTTTTTGATTTACGAATTACGACTTAATTTTAGCCAATCCGTTTTTTCGCTTTAGAATTTTAGTTGATATTTTGTATATTTTATTTCCTCGTAGGAGAAAGTCCGCTCCTCTTTTATGGCTGTCTTTCGCTTTGCTCCCTCCGGTTTGACCATTCTTGAAATTTCGATGGTGAAATTGTTTCCGGTTGAAGATTTTAGCGTTCCTTTTAGTTTTTCCCCCTTCCGGGTAAGCACTTCAACTTCTTTCCCTTCGTATTTCTTATATTGGCGAGGGGTTTTAAAAGGAGATGTCAATCCGGCAGAAGTAACTGTCAACTCAAAATCCTCCGTGTCACGGTCGAGCTTTGTCTCCAAGTAGCGGCTCAGTTTCACACAGTCGTCGATGTTAACGCCGTTGTCGTTGTCGATCTCGACCGTTATTGTGCCGCCGGTGGAGACATTGACGTCCACCAGGTAATCGGGAGAATCTTTTAAAAACTCCTCAGCCATCACTTTTATCTCGTTTTTCTCCATCATACGAACGTGCAAACAAACAAAAAAGGAGCAATCCAGTGCTCCCCTCGTCATTTACCGGTACAAAGATATTATTTTCAAATGGATTGACAAAATGTTTGTGATTTTTTCTGTTATCGTCCGGAAAAATTACCGATGCGGTTGGAGGAAGTTGTGCGAAAAACAAAACAAAACGGATGATCAAACGTTAAATAGAGGATAGGAAAGCTTCTGAAATGGCGCGGTTTTTGACGGTTCATTGGTAAACGATACGCCAGGCCGCCGGGAAGATACAAACAGAAATCTAAATAAACAGCAAAACAATGAAGAAGTTAACGTACATTTTATTAGCCGTTCTGGGAGTTGCCTTTTCGAGTTGCGGCTACAATACGATGGTCAGCAAACAGGAGGGCGTAAATTCGCAATGGGCAAATGTAGAAAACGCGTACCAGCGCCGGGCCGATTTAATTCCCAACCTGGTGGCAACCGTCAAGGGTTACGCCGAGCACGAGCAGGAAACCTTTACGCAAGTGACGGAAGCCCGTGCCAAAGCGACTCAAACGACGGTTGACCCGGAAAATCTGACCGAAGAAAGCATTCAGCAATATCAGCAAGCACAAAGCCAGTTAGGTTCAGCTATCGGACGATTGCTGCTTATTCAGGAGAATTACCCCGAGCTGAAAGCCAATCAAAATTTTCTGGCTCTCCAGGACGAATTGGCCGGTACGGAAAACCGTATTTCGGTGGAGAGGAACAAGTTTAATCAAACGGCGCAGGATTTTAATTCCTATATCCGCCAGTTTCCTCGTGTGATTTATGCGGGATGGTTTGGTTTCAAACCGAAAGGCTATTTCCAATCTGCTCCCGGAGCAGAAACGGCTCCCCGGGTCCAGTTTTAAACCCCTAACCCCATACATACCCCGATCATGTTAACTCAGGAAGAATTAAACCGGGTGGTGGAGTCCATTCGTACAGCTGAAAGCCGGACCTCTGCAGAAATTCGTGTCTGTATAGCCAGAAGATGTAAGGAGAATCCCCTGGATGCCGCTTACAAGAAATTCAAGCAATTGAAGATGGATAGAACTGCGTTGCGGAATTCGGTGCTGATTTATGTGGCTCCTGACAATCACAAAGCTGCGGTTATAGGTGATTCAGGAATCGATGAGGCTGCCCGGCAAGGTTTTTGGGATTCGGTGCTTGAAGAGATGTTTTCCTTTTTCAAAAATGGACGTATTTGTGAGGGGATCTGCCGGGGTGCGGGTAAAGTGGGAGAGTTGATGAAATCCCGTTATCCGGTCTCGGAAAACGATGTGAATGAATTGTGTGACGATGTTATATGGGATGAAGATTAGACCAGCTCTTATTGCAGTATTTTTTTTCCTCTTTTTGGGAATTGCGGCGCAGGATGTTCCGGATCCGGTCTATCCGTACCGCCTGGTAAACGATTTTGCCAATATCTTTTCTGCTGCCGAAAAGCAGGCGTTGGAGCAGCGGTTGCTTGCTTACAACGATTCTACGTCCACTCAGATCTACGTAGTGACCGTGAACGATCTGGACGGGTATCCGGTGTCGGATTACGCATTTGTGCTGGGTGAAAAGTGGGGTATTGGACAAAAGGACAAGGACAACGGATTGCTGATACTCGTTAAACCCAAGACCGGGGATAGCCGGGGACAAGCATTTATAGCCACTGGCTACGGGCTGGAAGGTTCCATCAACGATGCTTTTGCCGGGAGGATTGTTCGTAACAGCATGATTCCCTATTTTCAGGAAAACGACTACTTTGGAGGAGTAAACGCCGCAGTTGATGTCGTCGTCGCCCGGTTGTCGGGGGAATTTGACGCCGATGCTACCGGATCGGACGGGGTTCCTGTGTGGGCAATCGTGTTGCTTTTTATGGTTGTTTTCATCTTGATCTCTCTCTTTTCCCGGGGAGGAGACCAGCATGTGGACGGTGACGGACATCACAGGGCCGGGGGCGGCCCCCTGTTTATTCCACCGCTCTCCGGAGGTAGAAGTTCCGGTTGGGGCGGAGGCTTTGGCGGGAGTGGCGGATTTGGTGGCTTCGGCGGCGGCGGTGGCGGAAGTTTTGGCGGTGGCGGAGCGGGAGGAAGCTGGTGATGAAGAAACTTATAACCGTTCTGGGTCCCACTGCCAGTGGAAAAACCACTTTTGCCGCTCACCTGGCCTCCCGACTTGATGGAGAAATCATCAGTGCCGATTCGCGTCAGGTATACCGCGGAATGGATATCGGTACCGGCAAGGATCTGGCCGACTACCTGGTGGGTGAAAAACCGGTTCCCTACCACCTGATCGATGTTCGGGATGCGGGCGAGAAGTATACGCTGTTCAATTACCAGCACGATTTCCACAAGGTTTATCGTGCTATCTTGTCGCGCGACAAAACAGCGGTACTGTGTGGAGGGACCGGGCTCTACATCGAATCCGTCCTTAAGGGGTACCGCCTGCCCGATGTTCCCGAGAATGCGGTCCTGAGGAAAAGGCTGGAAACCCGGTCGCTGGAAGAGCTCGCACAGATCCTCTCTTCTTACAAACCGCTTCACAATACCACCGATACCGACACAAAAAAACGGGCGATCCGTGCTATAGAGATTGCAGATTTCCAGCTTAAACATCCGACTTCAGAGCTTGATTATCCTCCGGTTGAGAGCGTTATTTTCGGACTGGATATCGACAGGGAATCCCGGAGACAAAAAATATCTTCTCGCTTAAAAAAACGGCTGGATGAGGGAATGGTTGCCGAGATACAGTCTTTGCTCGACGACGGTATCCCTCCCGAAGATCTTATTTATTACGGGCTTGAATACAAGTTTGTAACGCTGTATGTAACCGGTGAAATTAATTTCGAGGAGATGTTCTCGCAGCTCGAAATTGCCATTCACCAGTTTGCCAAGCGGCAAATGACCTGGTTCCGAGGCATGGAGAGACGTGGCTTTACCATCCATTGGCTGGATTTTTCATTGCCGGTGGATGAAAAAATCGAAAAAGCGCTCGTCCTTATCCGGAATTCCTGAATTTATAGGCGGTAAATTCCCGAAATATCGGCAAAAAAATGTATTTTTGCCGACGTCATTTCTCACACCGTAAAAAATAAAAATCGATGATCAAAGGTCAATTTCCCGTTGAAAAATTTCATTCTTTAGAAACACCGTTCTACTATTACGACATGGATTTGCTGCGTCAAACGCTTGAGGCGGTGAAGAAAGAGGTCGGGGGCAAGAAGTATGTCGTCCATTATGCATTGAAGGCCAACGCCAACCCGAGGATATTGCGTGAAATAGCATCGTACGGCTTTGGGGCGGATTGTGTGAGCGGAAACGAAATTCTGAAAGCCCTGGATTGCGGATTTCCTGCGTCGAAAATAGTTTTTGCCGGAGTTGGAAAGACCGACAAAGAGATTAAAATAGGATTGGATAACGGTATCTTTTGTTTCAATGTGGAGTCGTTGCCTGAAATGGATGCCATTGAACGGCTGGCTTCCGAAGCAGGAAAAATTGCTCCGGTTGCACTGAGGATCAATCCGAATGTGGATGCTCACACTCATCGGTACATCACGACGGGATTGGAAGAAAATAAGTTTGGGCTGAACGAACCGGATTTGCCGAAAGCAATTGAGTTGATCGCGAGAAGCAACCACTTGAAGTTGGTCGGGATGCATTTTCACATCGGTTCGCAGATTACGGATCTGTCGTCGTTTGAGGACCTTTGTGTGAAAGCCGTTGAACTGCAAAACTGGTTCTCAGGGCAGGGCATATCGTTCGAAATCATCAATGTAGGTGGTGGCCTGGGGATCAATTACCATCATCCCAACCATTGCCCCGTTGCCGATTTTGAAGCCTACTTCAGGTTGTTCGCCAAGTACCTGAAGCTTCAGGATAATCAAACGCTTCATTTCGAGCTGGGACGGTCTTTTGTTGCGCCGTGTGGCTCTCTCATTGCGCGGACAACATACATAAAAGAAGGTACCACCAGAAAGTTTCTGATCACGGATGCCGGAATGTCCGATTTGATCCGCCCGGCTCTCTATCAGGCTTTCCATCATATAGAAAACATCAGTTCCGATAAAGAGTACGAAGCTTACGATGTCGTTGGCCCCGTTTGTGAATCGAGCGACGTTTTCGGTGAGGCTGTGTTGTTGAATCAGTCCCGGAGGGGCGATTTTATCGCTATCCGTTCAGCCGGCGCCTACGGTGAGACGATGGCATCCATGTACAATTGCCGCACATTGCCCGGCTCTTATTTTTCTGACTCGTTGTAATTATGGATTTATCGCATTTTTTTAATTTCGATTTTCCGCTTCCCTTTTGGATCATTTCGGGAGCAATTCTGGTTTTTTTTACTGTTCAACTGATTTATTACCTGTTGGTTTACAGGAAGCCGTACGTATACGAACAGAAGAGGGATAAATCCCTGACGGCTCCGGAAAAATTGCCGGCCGTTTCGGTGATTATCGCATCAAAAAATGAATCCGAAAATTTGGCGAAATACCTCCCCCCTATACTGGAACAGGATTACTCCGATTTTGAGGTAATCGTGGTAAACATGGGATCAACGGATGAAACGGATGTATTGCTCAAAGCACTCAATCAACAATACCCCCATCTTTACCACACCTACGTGCCGGCTGAAGCTGAAGATATAAACGGGAAGAAGCTTGCGTTAACCTTAGGCATCAAGGCGGCCAAGAATGATGTTTTGTTGTTTACCGAAGCTTATTGTGTGCCGGCTTCCGACAAGTGGATCCGGGAGTTTGCCAACGAGTTCCTGAAAGGGAAAGATATCGTATTGGGTTTTTGTAAGTTGCAAATCGAAAAGAAGGTTTCGATGCGCAAATTTATCCTTTACGACAACATGATTCACGGGTTGAAATACTTGTCCCTCGCTGTTCTCGGGAAGCCATTCATGGGGATTGGCAGGAACCTGGCGTATAAAAAGGAGATTTTCTTCGAAGAGAAAGGGTTTTCCTCTGTGCTGAACATCGAAGAGGGTGAGGATGATCTGTTTATCAATAAGATTGCCGGAAAGAAGAAAGTGGGCGTGGTGACATCGCCGGAAAGCATGACGGAAAGTGACGTGGTCAATAGTTTTTTTACCTGGAGATCGTTGAAATCCAAGTATTTATACACCAAGCAGTTTTATAAGGGGATCTCTTCCTTTGTTTTTGGTTTCGAAACATTTTCGAAATACTTGTTCTATCTCTCAGTTATGGCCGGAATCGTGTCCGGAGCAGTCTTCAATAACTGCCTGCTTATCGCATTAAGTCTTTTTTTTCTGATCGTCCGGTTTGTAGTTCAGTTGTACGTGATCGGCAAAAACAGCAGGTTGCTCGGTGCCGGAAAATACCACATCGACCTGCTCTTCTTTGATCTTTTTCAACCTTTCAACAATTTCAAATTCAGGAAGTACGCTAACAGGAGGAATAAATCGAAAAGATAGACGGTATCGGTCTGTTTTGACGATCTTCTGCCAATCTGACATTAAAAAATTTTGAAATTGTATTTTGCACGGTTAAAGCGGGTTAATCGCTTGTTCTTTTAGTTAAAAGTGTCAAAAAAGAGCCGTAGTGCTAAACTCTTGTACGCTTTTTGTTTTTACATTTGCGTAAGTGTTAAAATTCAAACGTAATATTTATAAGAATAAGAATATGAATACTGGAAACGTAAAAAACATCGCGACAATTGTTGTTGTCGCTATACTCAGTTCGGTCATTACCCTTTTTGGGTACAACACCATTTCAAAAAACAATGCGAAAGGTGTTTCAAGTTCTGTCGTAAGCGCCGGTCAAAGCGAATATGCTGATTCTTTTAATCAGGACAAAAACGTAAGATTGACCAATTTAACCACCCAACAAGGTTATCCTGATTTTACCGAAGCCGCCTCACGATCAGTAAACGGCGTTGTACACGTAAAGGTCAAGTCTGTCAGCCAACAGCAGTATATGAATCCGTTTGATTTTTTCTTCGGTTTCGGAGAAAGAAACATGCAGCCCCGCGAGCAAATCGGATTTGGCTCGGGGGTTATTATTTCGAAAGACGGATACATCATCACCAACAACCACGTGGTGGAGGGAGCTACCGAAGTGACGGTTTCACTGAACGACAACAGGGAGATGACGGCCAAAGTTATCGGAACCGATCCGCAAACCGATATTGCCTTGATTAAGATTGAGGGGAATGATTTCCCCTACCTCACTTTCGGAAATTCCGATGCTTTGCAGGTGGGAGAGTGGGTGCTCGCCGTTGGAAATCCGTTTAACCTGACTTCTACTGTGACTGCAGGAATAGTAAGCGCCAAAAACAGGGGAAATATTGTCGGCGGAAATTTGAACATCCAATCTTTTATTCAGGTTGATGCCGCCGTTAACAGGGGAAATAGCGGAGGAGCGCTTGTGAACACTAAAGGCGAACTGGTGGGAATAAATACAGCCATATTCTCTCAATCGGGCGACTTCAACGGTTTGGCTTTTGCCGTACCCATCTCCATCGCCGGGAAAGTGGCGGCAGATTTGAAGCAGTACGGAACTGTACAGAGAGCTGTGTTGGGGATACAGGTGCCAAACATTGAAATGATCAGGCAACAAGATCCCGATAAAGCGAGTGACCTGTCTCAGATCGTGGGCGTTCTGGTGGAAGAATTCGGTGAGAGGAGTGCTGCCAAAGCTGCCGGCCTGGAAAAAGGCGACATCATCAAAGCGATAAACAACGTGCAAATCCGTAATTTTGCCGGGTTACAAGACCAGTTGAGCCGGTATCGTCCCGGAGATAAGGTGAAAGTGACCGTTGATAGAAACGGTAAAGAGCATTCGTATACCGTTGAGTTGAAAAACGATGCGGGGAATACGGAAATTCAAAGAAGTTCGGATAGCATGAGTTTGTTGGGTGCCGCGTTCAACGATATTCCGGACAACAGAAAACAACAACTTGGGATAACCAGTGGGGTTGAAGTGGCCAGTGTGGATAATGGAGGTTTGTTCAGAAAAGAGGGGATAAACAAGGGATTCATTATCATGCGTGTAAACAATACCCCTGTAAACAGCGGGGACGAGATCGCCAAAATTGTCTCTTCGGTGAGCAGAAGCAGCCAGGATAAGGTTATTTTGATTGCGGGGTTCTATCCGAACGGAAGAACACAGTACATTGCGATAGACCTGTCGCAGGGTGCAAAGTAGGGCGGCAGGTTAATTTAAGTTAATTGACGGTTTTTTCTGTAACAAAAGCACACCGAAGTGTGTTTCTATAGCAAAGGGTTTGGAGGCATCCAAATCCTTCGCTGTTAAAAGCAAACGCGATAAAGATGGCATTAAAATTCACTTATTGCAAAAAAAACAGTAACTTTGCACCCCGTTTTATAAGTAAAAGCATAAAATATAATAAATGAGACAATTAAAGATTACAAAATCGATCACAAATCGTGAAAGCGCTTCTTTGGATAAATATCTTCAGGAGATAGGCCGTGAAGACCTGATAACCGTGGAGGAAGAAGTGGAATTGGCTCAGGCAATCAAAAAAGGTGACAGGAAGGCTCTTGAAAAATTGACCCGGGCTAATTTACGGTTTGTTGTGTCTGTGGCAAAACAATACCAAAACCAGGGGCTTAGTCTTCCCGACCTGATCAATGAGGGGAATCTGGGACTGATCAAAGCCGCTGAGAAGTTCGATGAGACCCGTGGATTTAAATTCATCAGTTACGCTGTGTGGTGGATCCGTCAGTCTATCCTGCAGGCATTGGCAGAGCAATCGAGAATTGTCCGGTTGCCACTTAATCAGGTGGGTTCATTAAACAAGATCAGCAAAGCTTTTCAAAAATTTGAACAGGAGAACGAGCGCCGTCCCTCCGCCGAAGAACTGGCCCTGGAGCTCGATCTGTCAGTTGACAAGGTGACCGATTCGCTTAAGGTTTCCGGGCGACATATATCGATGGATGCTCCTTTTGTTGAGGGTGAGGACAATAGTTTGCTGGATGTCCTTGTTAACGACGATGCGCCCATTGCGGACAGGACACTGATTAACGAATCGTTGCAGAAAGAGATTGATCGCGCTCTGGCAACCCTTACCGAACGTGAAAGCGATATCATCAAGATGTTCTTCGGCATCGGCTGCCAGGAGATGACGCTGGAGGAGATTGGCGATAAGTTCCAGCTCACCCGCGAACGTGTGCGCCAGATAAAGGAGAAAGCCATTAGGAGGCTTCGTCAGGATTCGAGAAGCAAACTGTTAAAAAGCTATTTGGGTTGATCGGACCGTCTATATAATGAAAAAATGTGGAAAAATACCCTAAATCAGGTCATTTTTATCATTTTTCCTTAAAAAAACGATTGAGTTTTGGAAATTAGATTTATCTTTGCGATGATTTCGCTTAAGAAAAGCTAATTTTATTAGTTTTTTATACTTTTGCGAACATTTTAAAAATACAAATGTTATAAAAGCAAGGATCATACTCAACAGTATTAACTATAGACATTAATTATCGAGTTATTGTAATAAAACAAATTTTAATTAGAATTTAAATTTATGAAAAAGTTTAGTTTACTTTTAATTACGGCTCTTTTTGCATTCAGCATGAGTGCACAAGAAGTACAAAACGTTTCCAACGGTACGGTGTACCTGAAGGATAAAGCAAGTGACCATTGGTATATTGGTCTGGGTGGTGGAACAAACCTCTATTTCACCAAAGCTGAGAACGATGCAGATGCAAGCATAGGCGATCGTTTGGGATGGATGGGCCAGCTTGAAGTTGGAAGATGGAATTCTCCGGTATGGGGTACCCGCCTGGTTATAGACGGCGGTCATATCAAACACGTTGCTGACGTACCTTATGGACCCGAGCAAAACTGGCTGGGCGGTCATCTCGATATTATGTGGAGCATGACTAATGCGTTGGGTGGTTACAATCCTGACAGGGTTTGGAACCTTGCACCTTATCTTGGTATCGGTTACATGTACGGTTTGAACGAAGATTGGAAGAAACCCAATCCTGACGGAGACCTGTTTAAATTTCAAAATCAATCCCTTACCTATAACGTTGGATTAATCAATAACTTCCAGCTTTCCAGAAGCGTGGCTTTGTTCCTCGAATTAGGATGGAGAGTTATGCAGGAATCTTTTGACGGAACTCCTACAGGTGGAGATTTTGAATATGACAGCATGCTTACCGGAACAGCCGGAATCAAATTCGGTCTGGGTGGTAAACAAGATTTCACACCTGCTGAATTGATGGATTACAACCTGATCAACGATTTGAACAGCCAGATCAACAGGCTTCGCGCAGAAAACGAAAATCTCAGAAAGAGACCGGAATCTTGCCCGGATTGT
>Ga0265294_10004563_pt1 | contig 17261 bp, 27 predicted proteins | sample MunlanPumphouse3_FD_192504 | JGI IMG/M metagenome (GOLD analysis project Ga0265294, IMG submission 192504) | Groundwater microbial communities from a municipal landfill in Southern Ontario, Canada - Pumphouse #3 | ecosystem: Environmental > Aquatic > Deep subsurface > Groundwater | place...
AAGTACGATAACCTAATGTTGTTAAAAACAGTACCAGTAAAAGTAGTCTATAACGATGTCATAAAGCAGATAGTGAAAGACGCTCAATTAGAGATATTAGATAAGGTGCTAGGCGAAGTATCTATAATCCACGATAAGGGTTATGTCAGGACTTGCGATATAGAGAAGCTAAGAGAGGAGTTGAAATGAACCTAGATGAAAATATTACATATTCAACAAACATAGCAAAAATGCCTATAGGTGATATAGTATTGCCTTATGGAAAGTATAAACCATGTGAGGATATTACTACCTATGAGTTAGCTAAATTGCTTCATTTATTTGTAGTTATTCCATCACATTGTGGAGTAAATGCACCATTTTTTGACATAGATACGTTTATAATTGACAACAAGCTAGAACGACACTTTGAAAGGAGCTAAAGTGAACCTAAAGACAGGAAAAGAAGTAATGTATACATATAAAGGACAGAATATTGAAGAGCTTACTAAGGAAGAATTAGTAGTGGCATTTGGTGAATGTATTGCTTCATATAAAGAATTAGAACGTAAATATTACGGAACATTAAATCCATTTATGGATTGGATAAAGGAGTTAGAATGAGTGAAGATGAATTACGTGAATTATTAAAACGTACAGTATATAGACATCATGATTATAATAAATGTGGAGATTTTGATTTTAATATCTATAGTGATGTAAATCTTTATAACATATTAGATGATATAGTATCAAGAATTGAGGATTTAGAAAAATGAATAAGTATAAACTTAATGTAGAAGGAAGATTAGTATTAGTAGACCCTCATCATGATGATATTAAATATGTATGTGTTGGTGGTCAGTTTTATAATAAAATGGACTGTCATACTAATTGGAGTATTGTTAAAAGACCACACATAACTCCAGAACGTATTAAAATGTATGCAAAGCTGTTAGCAAATTGTGAACATATTGAAGTAGATTTACAATCTTGGTTCAACAACTATGTATTAGAAATGGGGAGGGAATAATGAAAATAAAAGTTAAAAAATTAGTACCAGAAGCAGTAGTACCAAAGTTTGTATATGATACAGATGCGGGTGCTGATTTAACTGCCATTTCATCTGAAAGTAAAGACGATTTAATTATTTATGGTACAGGATTAGCATTTGAAATACCAGAGGGATATTGTATGAAGATATATCCAAGAAGTAGTATATTTAAGTATGACCTAGAACTTGTTAACTCTGTAGGTGTAATTGATAGTCAGTACAGAGGAGAAGTTAAGTTTATGTTTAGAGTACCAGATTTTTTTATGAAAAATAAATTACATGATGAATTTCTTAAATATTGTCATCCACGCCATAATTATGAAACACTTTATGACAACATCAAAATCTATAACATTGGTGATAGAATAGGGCAAGCTATAATTGAAAAGTTAGTACCTACAGAATATATTGAAGTAGAAGAGCTTGATATGAATAATGATAGAGGTGGTGGATTCGGGAGTACTGGGGTTTAAATGCAAATTTTAATGTGCGAACCGTCATATCGAGCGAAATTTCCACCATTAGGGTTACTTAAGTACTCAGCTTGGCATAAGTCTAAAGGTGATACTGTAGAGTTTTTTAAAGGTATGAAACCCCCTACTAAAGACTATGATATAATTTATATCACTACATTATTCAGTTGGGATTCTAAAGTTACAATTGAAACTATTAAATTTTATCAGGAAAATTACACGGGTAAAATTAATGTAGGTGGGATATTCGCTAGTCTAATGCCTAAATACATTGAACAGCAGACTGGAATAGCCCCTACTTGTGGATACAGTCCAGAGTTAGACCAACTAATGCCTGACTATTCACTAGTGGCTAAAAATTCTAAGTTTGACGATTACTCGTACGTGTTTACAACTAGGTCATGTCCTAATAACTGTAAATTTTGTGCGGTTAAAACACTTGATGGTAAGTACTGGATTAATCCTGAATGGCGTAATCAAGTAGACCTTAGTCGACCTAAGATTAATATATTTGATAATAACATTGCTATTGCACCTATTGAACACTTCATTGATGTAATACAATACACTATCGACCATAATCTTCAGATTAGATTTGAAGGTGGTATTGATTTTAGATTTGTTAAACCTGAACATGCAGATTGGTTAGCTAAGGCTAACATAGAATATGAATATATCCGTTTAGCGTTTGATGATATCAAAGCTGATGGTAAATTTCAAGATAAAGTTAAAATGATGATGGCACATGGTGTACGTAATACTAATATGAGTGTATACGTTCTATGTAACTTTACAGATACAGTTGAACAGTCACATTATCGTTGCCGCGAAATAGTTAAGTTGGGAATTAGACCTATACCACTATTTTTCATACCACTAGACCATACCGATGAACGTAAAGAAGTACGTATGAACGCTAACTGGACACCTGACCTAATAGAATTATTTAAACAGTTCTATTATCGAGGAGGAACGTGGAGAAAGCTATGCTTCTGGGATTGGATAAATGATAAAAATAGAACAAAATATGTTGAAAAAGATTTACCATTTTCAGATTTTAAACCTGATAAAACTAGTAAATGGTATAGACCTCATAGTGATGAAATATATATGGGTAAAGATTCACTAGAATTGGAGAAATACATATGAAAAAATGTGAAGTATGTGGGAATAAATTTTACAGTTATAGTAAAATTGTTAATCTTAATTTATGTAGTAAACATTATGCACAGGTATATAGAAATGGTAAAATTCTAAACAGAACTATGTACGACCCAAATGAAATTATTTTAAAAGATAACTATGCATATATATTAATTTATGATAAATATGGTAATACTAAAGATGATTATATATTAATAGATTTAGATGATGTAGATAGATGTAGTAAACATAAATGGTCTGAAAAAAGTGAAGGATATATTCAAACTGATATATCAGGTAAAAAAATGTCGTTACATCAATTTATAATGAATAATCCAAAAACTAGAATAGACCATATTAACGGAGACCGTAAAGATAATCGTAAATGTAATTTACGCATAGTTACGAATCAAGAAAATATATTCAATTGTAGACTAACATCTAATACTATATCGAAAAGACGAGGAATAACTTGGGATAGTAAAAATAAAGGATGGAGAGCTAGAATAGGTATTAATTATAAAAGTATTTATTTAGGAACATTTGAAAATAAATTAGACGCTATTAAAGCTAGAGAAAATGCTGAGATTAAGTATTTCGGACAATATAGACGTATTAACACTTGACAATTATTACTAATAATGTTATAATATATATATGGACTTATATAGTCCTAGATAAATTTAAAAAGAAAGGAGTAAAAAACATGGCAAACGAAGTAAATAAACCCACAATCAGTCTGAATCTAAGACCTTATTGTAATCTATTATATCCATATGTTAAAATTGAAGATATTGATAGAGAACAGTTATTAGAGGATGTAAAATTTTGGGGTGATGTATTAAAGGACATCGACACAATAATGGGAGTTTCTAACAAACCTGAAATACCTAGTAATGTAGAAGTATTAACAAAGTGTAAAACTTGTGGTGGTTCTAATCTAGTATTTTCAACTGGTGTAGCGAAAGCAACTGGTAAAGCATGGTATGCATTTGACTGTCAAGATTGTTCAACAAGCAGAAATGGTAAAGACTATCCAACTCGTAATTTTGCTAATTTAAAGCAAACCGCATCTGTAGATACAGCTGAAGGAATGGGATTAGCATTAGACGAAGATGTTCCTTTTTGAATAAATTGAGTGCTTGACAAATAATGAATTCTATGGTATAGTAGTAGAGTAGGAAAATACCTACTACTATCCATAGGAGGTAATTATGAAAAAGTGTAACGTGTGTGGTAAAGTGGTAGAAAGAATTGTGAAAGGTATGTGTATGGTTCACTATAATAAAAGTAAATATATTACCAAAGAGCGAGGTAACTATAAAATAATAAAAGAGAGAACTCATAGACCTAATGATTATATTAAATATAATACATACGCTGAAATAATTCTTTGTGATAAATTTGGTAATGAACGTGCACGTGCAAAAGTAGATTTAAATGATGTAAAAAAGTGTATACTAAAACGATGGGGGGTTCATAGTAAAGGATATGTTCAAACTTTTAGTTATGGTAAATTTGAGTTATTGCACCAGTATCTAATGAATCCCTCAAAAGGGAATTATGTAGACCATATTAATCATGATACACTGGATAATCGTAGATGTAATCTACGAGTAGTTACTCCACATCAGAGTAACCTTAACCAGAATTTACGTTTAGATAATACATCTGGGCATAGAGGAATAAGTCTATATGAAAGAGATTCAACTTGGGAAAGTTATATTCACGTTGATGGTAAGAAAATTGGATTGGGTAGATTTAAAGAATTGCAAGATGCAATTACTGCGCGCAAAGATGCAGAGGTTAAGTATTATGAGACTGAATATTTAAAATAATTAAGGAGATTAAAATGTACGACGCACAATTAGAACTTACAATAGGCCAAATCCTATTCCATAATCAAGATTTACTTGACACAAATCTAGTAGAATCTGATGATTTTTTTACAGATATGAAGGATGCCGTTAAGCGTATGATTAGTTTGCGTAAGAATAATAATCTCCTTAATGAAACTACAGTAGGTAGAAGATTAGAAGAACCAACATTAGAGGATAAAAATCAATTTGAAGAACTTGTTGGAGCATTAAAAAGCTTGAACAAAGAACGTAGGTTGCAAGACCTACCATCTAAGATAAGTAGAATAGTTGTAGACCCTATTAACTATGATGATAAGCTTATCAAAATTAGTCAACTTATAGATACATTTGAAAATAACACTGTAAAGGTAGAGGACTTTAAAATAGGTAATACTCTTGAAGAATATAAAGAGAAATTATTTAATAAGACTAAAGAAGATTTATTAGCAACTGGTATTTATATGTTAGACTTGAAATGTGGACTGGGATTCAAACCCGGGGAACTAGTTATAGTAGCTGGGGAACCCGGTGGATTCAAATCTACATTGTTATATAATATGGCATTAAATGTTGCATTACGTGGAGAACCTGTAATGTTATTCACATATGAAGTTAGTGGTGACGAAATTAAAGAAATAATGGCAAGTATGCTAGCAGGTGTTGATTCAATAATGTTACGTACAAGAGGATACTTACCAACTGATATTCCAAAACTTCAGCAGGCTTTTAAAATAATTGAAAAATTACCATTGTATATAATAGATAATAATGCTAGAATGTCTGATATAAGATTAATGGCATATCAGAGGAAACCTAAATTGGTACTTGTTGATTATCTACAAATTATGCCAGACATAGGTGAAAATTCTGTTAAATCTTTAGAACATATATCTAGACAGTTTAAATTAATGGCTAACCCTAGTGTACTTAATTGTCCAATAGTAGTTATTAGTCAGTTTAGTAGAGAAAGTACAGATAAAGATGGTGAACAGATTGAACGTAAAATGAAAGACCTTAAAGGTAGTTCAGCTATTGAACAGAACGCCGCCATTGTAATGTTTACTAAACATGTGTTTAAGCAGACAGCAAAAGGTGGAGTGGATTTATTAGATATTAAAATTGTAAAGAACAGACATGGACTTAAAGGAGACATCAACATACCGATTATCCCTAAGTTCCATAGACTTGATTGTGAATTCCGAGAGGAGAAATACAGATAATGGCTAAAATTGCATTAGTTATAGCAAGACCAGATTCCAGTCGCTTACCCGATAAACATAATCGAATGATTGGTAACCGTACGATGATGGATTGGATACTTACACGTTTAGAAGGAGTGGTAGATGACGTAGTCATATGTACAACTAAAAAAGGCATAACATATTATAAAAGATATGTAGGTGGTCGGGTTAATGTTGTTGCACCAGAAGAAGATGATAATAACGTGCTTGGTAGAATTAGGAAAGCAGCAGAAATTTATAAGGGTAAATACTATTTAATTATAAGTGGTGATTGTCCTTTAATCAGTGCTCCTATTATGAAGGACTTGTTAAAACAGTTGATAGTAAATCGTAATTTCGATGCCTGTATGTTGGGTGATGGAACCTCCCACTGCGGGGCTGATGCGATATCTTGGGAAGGGATTCAGAAGTTTGAACAAGGTGAGAATCTATCTCTTAACTTGGTACCAAACCTTAACTTATTTAGATTAATGTCTCTACCTACTTTCTATGCAAATTTTAGAGCCACTGTAGACAATCACGCAGATATTGCGTTTTTGAATGAATGTTATTCATTACTCGGAAATGATTTCACATTTGAAGGGGTTAGTGATTTAATTAAAACTACCCCTTCAATAAATGGGTTAAATGCCCATGTATCTCAAAAGGATATTAACTTTAAAGTAGATAAACCTAATGTAGCGTTAATAGCAGAGGGTGATTCTAAAATAGGTGTCGGACATATAGCTAGAATTATAGCTATAGGACAATACTTCAATGAATGTGCACATAAACATGTTCATTTCTTTGTAAACGATGATAAACTTGTAAATGCTATGATGGATAAATATGGATATAAATATGGATTAGATTACTCATATGGACTACCTGTAATTACTACAGATGAATATAATAATTGGGAATTCATTAATGATTATAAGAATAATACAACCATTGATTATGATAAAATGTATAGGATTGACCCAAAATTTGGAGTGGACTTGAGATTAGGATACGTTCGTTATTCACACGTATCTGATGTGGTTGTATCATTTGGTAAAGGTGAATACTTAAAATATGGAGAACATATTTTTGATAATCTTCCAGTATGTAAAAAGTATATACTATGGGGAGAAAAGGATTTAGCTCCATACTTAAAGGGAGCTGAACGCATAATAACTATGTGGTCGCAGACTGCACGTGAGGCAATATTCTTAGGTAAAGTACCAGAAGTATATTCTGACACTGCTAAGGATGATGAACTGTGTAAATATTTGGACTCGAAAGGAGTAGTAAAATGGCAAGGGAACATAAAGACAATGCAAGTGACGAAAATCTAACTAAATCACTTGAAGCACGTAAGGCTGAATTAGAGTATTTAGATAATATAATTAATACAATTAAAGAAAATAAAGATTCAATAACTGGATTAATTGTTGGTATGTCAGCTAATGGTTGTACATATAGAGTATGGCAAGGTGACCTAAATGCATGCTATGGACTAGCTCATAGAGTAAAATTGAATATTGAAGCAAGTATGGATGAATTTAGTGAACCACAAGAAGATTGGAGTGACGCGGAATGAAATTAAAACCTATATTGATAACAGGTAAAATGGGAAGTGGTAAGACGGCTTTAGCTAATAGATTAGTTATGGAATATGCTTATCCGAAAGAATCTATGGCAGATTGGATTAAATCTGTTGTAGCTGACCATTATGGATTAGAAGAAATAGATAAATCATTAATAATCAATAATAAATCTATGCGAACATATCTACAAGAAGTGGGTAAATATATGCGTATGGTAGATATTGATTGGCATGTAGATGAACTTTTTAGTAGACTATATAAAAGTGGTATTAAATTATTTGTAATAGATGATATAAGATTTTCTAATGAAGCTAGAAAGATTAAAGAAAGATATAACTGTATAGTTATTAAAGTAGAATGTGATGAACGAAAAAGACTTGAACGTATTATACTTAGAGATATGGTAGTCCCAACTGATTCACAATTAAAAGATGTATCTGAAACTGAAATAGATGATATACCATGTGATTATGTAATTAATAACGATGGGAATCTTAGTGAGTTATTTGATAAACTTGATAAGATTATAAGGAGTAATTAATGGATACACAAAAAAATCGTATAGTTGAGGATATTATTGACCGTATTCCAAAAGAATATACATGTAGGGTTAGTAGAATGAATCAACGTAAATTAATTAAATTCATTATAGATGAATATACTAATTTCATTTTTAATACTTTAATTAATGGTGGTAAATTTGTTATAATGAACATAGGTAGGTTATCTCCAGTAAAGATTAAAATAGGTGCAAAATTAAATCAATTTACTGGTAAACAAGTTTTGGCAAGAGACAGTGTAAGAATAAAATTTACACCAAGTATTAAATTACGAAATAAATTAAAGGAGTAGAAAATGCAATTAATAGACAAGGAAATTAAATATCAATCATCAAGTACCGAAATTAGAATTTATAATATAGGAGATATTCATAAAGGGAACATTGGACACAATCGTAAAAGATTGATGCAAGATGTTGAAAAGATTAAGAATGACCCAAATGCTTACTGGATAAATGGTGGAGATTCAATTGATGCTATAGTTCACTCAGATGCTAAGAGGTTTGACCCTATGACAATAGCACCAGAATTTAGAGAATCTTATAATGATATGGGACCAGCACAGATTATATCTGTAAAGAAAGACCTTGACTCTATAAAGGATAAGTGTCTAGGAATACATGAAGGTAATCACGAGGGTAAGTTGCGTAAGTATCACCACTATGATTTAGTAAACGCATGGTGTGCAGATTGGAAAGTACCATATTTAAAAGCTGCAGCTATGCTTCGTATTAGATTTAATCGCGGTATGCATACATCAGTTTTAAAGGTATTAACCGCACATGGTAATGTTGCTGGACGTAAGTCTGGTGGTAAGATTAATAGACTTGAAGATTTAATTATGATGTTTGATGCTGATGTTTATATGTTAGCACATGGACATAAGAAAGTAATGCATTCTACTAGTAGATTAAGTATACCAACTAAAGGACAATTAGATTTAGTTGAAGATAAGAAAGTAGGATTTATGACAGGTTCATATATGAATACTTATCAAGCAGGTACTGAATCATATGCTGAAACAGCGCTGTATCCACCTAGTGATTTAGGTGCAGTATGTGTAGTAATTAGACCAGAGACAAAAGAACTATGGTTGGAAGGATAATAAATAATGAGTAAAAATGAAAATGGAGTAAACAATACTGGTATAGGATTTACTGGTGCACTAACAATTACATTTATAGTTTTAAAGCTAATGAATATAATTAATTGGTCTTGGTGGTGGGTACTATCACCAATATGGATATCAACTTTATTAGTGATATTACTATTGGTAATAATATTAATAACTGTAGTGTTATTAAATAAGTAGGAGAAATATGAATCAAGCATTATATGGGCATAATCAAGATGAAGGAATTGTATGTATAGACGTATGGGGTAACACTGTAACCGAATTCATTCAAACACAAGACGGTAGCGTAGTGTATAATGAAATAAACGACTTTGTTCCATGGTATTTAGTACATTCAATGAATCCAAATTTATCTGGAGAAAATCATTTCAATACATTGTTGAGAGCAAGTATGAAAGATTTTAAAAAACTTTATGAAAAGAAAGAACATATTGAAGATATGTTACTTATTGGTAATAAAGCAGATAACTATATGATTGAAACTGGTAAAACTTTATTCAAAGGAATGAACTTTGATGAAGTACATACTGTTGGATTTGATATAGAAACAACTGGATTGTTAGCGGACAAACATGAGGTAAAAATGATATCAGTTGTAGACAATAGAGGATTTTCACGAGTTCTTTATTCACAGAATGAAAGAGATTTGATTTTAGATTTTGTTGAACTGATTCGTCGTCTTGACCCCACAATATTATTATCATATAATGGATTCCGTTTTGATATTCCTTTCTTAATGAAAAGAGCTGAAATAAATGGAGTTGAATTAGCTATTGGTCGTAATATGGCTAGTCCTATTGAATCTAAAATTATGGTTAGAATGGGAGTCGGTCAACAAGATTATCAAATTGCATGGAGAGTATGGGGACGTCAGTGTATTGATTTATATTACTCTGTAGTGCGTTATGACTTTACTGACCGTAAATTAAATAACTACAAGTTAAAGAATGTAATAGCACAGTATGGACTTGAAAAAGAAGGACGTGTACATGTTGGATATCAAGAAATATTTGATGCTATGGAAACTGGTAATCCTGATGAATTAAATCGTATTAAAGAATACTGTTTAGCGGATTCAGAGGATTTAATCAATCTTCATCGTCACATTTGTCAAGCTGACTTTTATCTTACTCAGATAATTCCTATGAATTATCAGCGTGTAATGTATTCTGGTTCAGTTGGGCGTATTAATAATCTAATGATTAGAGATTATATTTATAATAGTACATCTATTCCTGTATGGAGATTAGATAAATTCTTTATTGAGGGAGCTACAGTCGAGGCAGAAGCCGCTGGAGTATTTAAATATGTTGGAGATTCAGATATAACAAGTATGTATCCAAATCTAATGATACAGAATGATATATTCCCTGCAACTGATACACTTCATACTATGAAACGTACACTTATAGATTTAAAAGATGCACGTATAGCAACTAAACGATTAGCTAAAAGTGAATCAGACCCTATGCTAAAGAACTTATTAAATGGTCAGCAACTTGCTATGAAAATTCTAATTAACTCATACTTTGGAGTATTAGGTAGTTCTGGATTTTTTTGGAGAGATAATGATAAATGTGCATCTGTTACTAAACATGGACGAGAATTAATTATCAAAATGAGAGACTATATTGAATCAATCGGGTATAAAGTTATAGCTCTTGATACTGATGGTATTGCTTATACTAATAACGAACCAATTGATATTGATGATATAAATGCAAAAGTACAATCTATATTACCAGAAGGAATTGATGTAGAATCACAAGTATACAAAGGAATGATTGTTTTTAAAAAGAAAACATATGCGGTATTAAAAGATGATGGAAGTATTGCTCCTAAGGGAGCTGCATTGACTAGTAGTAGTATGCCACCATTTGTAAGACAATTTATTAATAAATCTATTGAAATATTATTTGGAATAGCATTTGAAACTGATACATACGATTCATTAAAAGCATATTATGATACATTAATAGATAGGGTTCAAAATATTGAACTACCTATTGAGCAATATACTATGGTTCAAAGAGTTGTAAAAGATATTGAAAATTATGAAGAACTTAGAGATACACAAACTGAAAAGGGAGGAACTCGTGCTAGATTACCATTGTATGAATTAATGTTACAAACTAATCGTACATTGACAGTTGGAGAAAAAACTGAAACATATTGGGCTTCAAAAGAAATTCCTAAACCTTTAACTGCAGCTCAACAGAAGAAGAAAGACCAACTAGCTATGACAATGCAATTGTTTGCAGTTGAAGAAACCCCTAAAACTCAGACTATTAAGGTTCTTAAATGGTTAGACCAGTATGATTCAGAAAATCCTGACATTTATATTGAACATTATCTTGATGCATTAAATAATAGAATATATGATTTATTGGGATTGATAATGCCAAAAGAAATATTCTTTAATGTATTTAGTAAAATGGTAGATATACATAATGAAGCACGTAAAAATGCAATCAGAGAATCTGAAATTATAAGTAATTTTATTTATAAAGATTATTGGGCGGGTGATGGTGCATGGAAACGTGGTACATTATACGATGAACGTGAATTGATTGCAAAATCTGTAGAGGATTCATTTGTAACTATTCAACAATTTGCTAATGACCATGAAGTAGCGGGAGAAATTACTTATCATCCTATCTATTTTGATATTGATTCTGAATTTTTAGATGAAGCATTGAATGAAACTAAAATTATTTATAATGTATTTACTAATGTATTAAAAGTAAACCCAGACTATATCACAATTTGGTTCTCTGGAAGTAAAGGATTTCATATTGAAATAGCTCCAGAAGTATTTGGGATTGTTCCAATGGCTGGATTGACTTTAATCAACAAAGAGATTGCTAAATGGTTAACAGAGACTTATAATTTGACAACTATTGATATGGGTAGTATATATTCTAGTAGACGTATGTGGAGATTACCATTCAGTATACACTCTAAAACTAAAATACGTAAAACTTGGATACCAGATATATTAAAGTTTGAAAATTTAGTTGAACTTATGGATTATGTTAATGTACATCAGGATTTAAAAACTGAATATACTAATTACTTTAATTGGAAAGATTCTATTAAACCTGTAATTAATAAACATATTATTAGTTGGTTTAAAGAATTTGAAGATAAGTATAGAGGAGATTTAGCGCATGAAGTTATACGTAAACCCTCTTGGAAGTATAAAAAATTGAATGGTAAGTTTCCAAATTGTATAGAATTCTTACGTAAAAATTCAATTGCTGAATCGGGTGACCGTAATAATGCCACTATAACATTACTAACATTCTTCAAAGAAAGTGGTATGGATATGGATACAGCTATCGAAAATGTTGTAAATTGGACATTAAGGATACCTGAGGGCTTGACAAGTACCGTAAATTATGGTATAATAAAGAAGAACGTTAGTTCTATAGCAACTAGAGTGTATAAGAATGATACGTTTGGTAAGAAATATGTATTTGAGTGTGGATACATTAAATCACTTATCAAGGGCAGAGGATTTGAATGCCCAACTGTTTGCACACTAAAGGATTAAAATAAAAGGAGATAAGATGACATATTATATAAAAAACATTAGTGAATTAGCAAATTTAGATTTTAAGGGGGCTGTAGATGAAGTACTAAAGGTTGACCCTAAATTTAAAATTAACGGAGGTCCAAACGCTACAGTGGAATTTGATACATTTAAAGCGGTATGCCAAAAGTTCAATATAGAAATTGATGATGATGGACATATTAGAAAGTATATAAATACAGACCCTGCAGACAAGGTAAAATTTGCACCACATGTAGTTGCTAAACCTGAAGTTGCTAAAGTTTCATATAATGATGCCACATTAGCTGAATTTAATAAATTAAAAGCTGACAAGATAGACCCATTAAAGGTAAAGGCTGAACTAGCACAAGTACCAACAAATGCTGACGTAGCGATGGAAGTTATTAAATTACTAAAGGCTGAAAAGACTATATTAAATGATGCATTAGTACATGATATAACATATATGAGAGCATTGTTCCAAGAACATCCTTATATAATTATGCCTATTCAATTAGGTAGACGTATTAGAACTCAGCTTGAACCATTATTCGTTAAGGCGTATCTAACAGATAAGTTTAACAATAAGATAATTACGTTCAATAAAAAGAGTGTATTGTATTCTTATATAATTAACGTATAATCATGGAGACTTTTAACATCACTCCACTGGATAAGAAGAAAAGGGCTAAGCGAAGAACTGAACCTGACAACAAAATGGAGTTACTTGAATTTAATATGACACAGGGCGATTCATTAGAATTTGACCCTGTGGATAAGAATACATACTTTAGAGTGAACATTAATTTTAAGTATCACACTATCAGTAGAATCCTCTGTTTAAATTAGTACTTGACAAATAATTCAATACGTGGTATAATATAGATTAAGTACCTACTACGCTAGCGATAGCGCACCAGAGTAGGTCATGGGCGCATACATGGTATCGATTGAATATAAAGCCGCTGGAAATATTCAACACGTGAGTTCGATTCTCACTGCGTCCACCAATGGTAGGGATTACAGTTGGGTGTTACCCTGTTTGCTAAACAGGCATCGGAGCAATCCGTCGAGGGTTCAATCCCCTCTCCTACCGCCATAGGTCTATGGTGAAACGGTATCACATCGGGATTTGGCCCCGAAAGTCAGCGTTCGACACGTTGTAGACCTGCCAAAATGCCCTGATAGCTTAGTTGGCCAAGCAATTGATTTGTAACCAATAGTCCTCAGTTCGATTCTGGGTCGGGGCTCCAAAATTTAACTCATCTACCTAGTGTAGAAAGAGATATTAGGACGTAGTAATACGCCCTTTTGCGTCTGTAGCCCAATGGTAGAGGCACTAAGTTTAAGCCTTAGTAAGTAGAGGTTCAAGTCCTCTTAGACGCACCAATGCGGGTGTAACTCAAGTAGGTAGAGTACTAGTCTTCCAAACTAGCTGTTGCATGTTCGAGGCATGTCATCCGCTCCATGCTCCTGTAGCCCAATGGTAGAGGCACTAGTTTTAGAAACTAGATGTTGGTGGTTCAAGTCCACTCAGGAGTACCAAAAATATAAGGAGGAACATCTATGTTGTAACTAACTTAAAGGAGGTTATAATATGTCAAGAAGTTATAGAAAAACTTTCATAACTGACCAATCGTATAGGAGTAAAACCCCTAAGTTCTTTAAAAAACAAGCGAATAGGAAAGTTAGACGAACAAAAGATGTACCAGATGGAAATAGATATAAAAGATATTATGATTCATGGGTTATCTGTGATTATAAATCACTTATAGACATCAATGCATGGTGGATGAAAGATACACCGTGGAGAGTATTGAGTAAATAAGCGAGTATAGCTCAAGTAGGTAGAGCACTAGCTTGCCAAGTTAGAGGTTTCGGGTTCGATTCCCGTTGCTCGCTCCATCGGTAGGTAGCGTCCATGGGGACAAACTGCCTTGAAAGCAGTCGCTACGTGAAAGCGTAAGTGTTCGATTCATTTACCTACCGCCAAATAGAAACGAGGGACGTTAGCTCAATAGCAGAGCATGTGGCTTTTAACCATACGACATAGGAGCGTTACCTATACGTCTCACCAAATGGGCATATGGCCGAGTGTTACAGGCGGTGGATTGCAAATCCATAAACGGGAGTTAGATTCTCTCTATGCCCTCCAAGAAATGACTAATACTAATGTAGGAGTCTTTATGTGGATTAAAATAAAGTTAGATGATTGTCCAGGAAATCGTAACATGCAAATGTGGGTCAGCGAAGATGGTAAGTACTTTAAAAAAGGGTACTGTCATGATGGTAAATGGACAGAAGTAATATATGGGAGCTTAGTTCAAAGGTAGAACACACGGCCGATAACCGTGATACATTGGTTCGATACCATTAGCTCCTACCATAAATTATAACCCCGCGAATTCGTGGGGGTTAATCGAGCCGGCTGAGCTAGTAGGGTTATTCAGCGTCTGTTTGAAGCACAGAAGAACTTCGTTCAACTCGAAGAGTCGGCACCAAATACCTCCGTAGCTCAATTGGAAGAGCACAGTACTTCTAATGCTGTTGGTGAAAGTTCAAGTCTTTCCGGGGGTACCAAAAAGAAAGGACAATGTAATGGATAAAATGAGAAAAGATAATTTAAAAAAATATGAAAAAATTACTCTTAAATTGGGAGCAATTAAAGTTGCAAATGGTATATATAAACTTAATGAATGGTTCTTATACCCAACAAAGGGATTTGCTATGCATAGAATGACATATGAAAAAATATCATTAGATTCATTCATTAATATTACAAATATACGTCCGTAGCTCAATTGGATGAGCAACACCCTACGAAGGTGAAGGCTGATGGTTCGACTCCATTCGGGCGTACCAAAGAAAGGAAATGAAATGCACATCAATATAGAACGATTACTTAACGGAGAATCTGTTATAAATAAAGAACCAGGGAACTCAATGCTTCCCATATTAAAATCACGACAACCTGTAAGACTTAATCCAACAACATGGCAAGAATGTGAAGTAGATGATATTGTATTATGTAAAGTAAATGGATGTATATTTACACATTTAGTTAAAGCTAAAAATGGAAAACGTGGATTACTGATTGGTAACAATCATGGTCACATTAATGGATGGACTAAAACAGTTTATGGAAAGGTGGTAGAAATATTATGATGCATGATTATATTCCAGTTAGTTGTGAGGTAGATGAAATAAATGGAGAATTTTGGTTGTCTAATCTTAAATACCATATTCATGTACATGGCACTACACTCAATGAAGCTGTAGCTAATTTTAATACAATGTTCAATAATCACTTAGACCATTACACTACAGTTCCTGAAAAAATATGTGATGACTTAGTAGTAAGACAAAGATATATTAAATATAAACTTGACAATGAATAAAAAGTATGCTATAATAGCGTAAAGGAGTAGCTAATGTTTAAATTATTAGAGCAAGTAACAAAGACTGGTAAACTTAAATTGAGAAGTGGAGATATTGAAATAGAGTTAGATAACATACAACAAATAACTGGAGATACTGAAGTAGGATTCAATATACATGGTATTAAGTATGAGATTCAAATAAGTGGAATTTTATAAGGAGTAGATTATGATATTTAAAAATACAAATGGAGAAAGATTTACATTCAATCAAATGGTTGACGAAATTATGCGTTGGACTAGTGAGCACTGGGATTCAAAGTTTACATATGTTGTAGCTACTGATTCACAAGTTCATAAGGTTAGACGTAAGCCTATATGGCATACTAACTACATAACTGTAGTATGGGTACACCGAGACAATAAGGGTGGACGTTTATGGATACTTGAAGACCGCGTTGAAGAACGTATTGATATACTAAAACGATTAATGAAAGAGACTTCAATGTCAATTGAATTAATGGAGAAGTTTGCCGACTCTAAGATTAAATCTAGATTAGAAGACTTCTGTGTTCACATTGATGTTGGACAAGGTGGAAAATCACGTAGTGTAGTTGATGCATGTATGGGATGGGTATCTGGTATGGGATTTAATGTAGAAATTAAACCTGAATCAGTAGGTGCTTATTGTGTCGCTGACCATTATTCTAAGTAACATGATACAAGAAGAATTATTCCCAATAAAAAACTATGAAGGATTATATTCTATTACTAAATCTGGTAAAGTATTTAGTCACTATACTAATAGATTTTTAATTAATAATAAATCTAGAACTGATAAATATTATAAAATCAGTTTATGTAAAAATAAAATTAAAAGTACTAAACGTATACATAGATTAGTAATTGAGACATTTAAAAGTAATCTAGATAATTATCCAGAAATTAATCATATTGATGGAAATAAATTTATCAATGATATTGACAATCTAGAATGGAGTAATGCATCTAAAAATGCAGACCATGCATATTTAAATAATTTACGTAAATCAGGATTTGGTCAATCAAAGTATGTGGGTGTACGTAAAAATAGAAATGGAAAGCGTTGGAGAGCCAGTATTGGTATTAATGGAAAGATTAAAGAGTTAGGTACATTTGATAACGAATTAGACGCGGCTTTGGCATATGATAATGAAGCTATTAAATTAAATAGACGATTAAATATACAGACCACTTCAGTAAGTAATGGAGTACGTTACTATCACTAAGGAAGAATACGACCATTTAAAAGAAATTGAGTGGATGTATAATGA
>Ga0265294_10004564_pt1 | contig 17257 bp, 11 predicted proteins | sample MunlanPumphouse3_FD_192504 | JGI IMG/M metagenome (GOLD analysis project Ga0265294, IMG submission 192504) | Groundwater microbial communities from a municipal landfill in Southern Ontario, Canada - Pumphouse #3 | ecosystem: Environmental > Aquatic > Deep subsurface > Groundwater | place...
GGAGAGGGGGAGAGAATGGCCGTTATTATGTCCTATGAAGCAGCTTTTAACCAATTACCAACCACAGAATCGGCTTATAATGATATTGTCAAAATCGCTAATGGCAATTGGCCGAGTGCAACTAGTTCAAGTGCCGAGTCTATTGCTAAAAAGGAATTTCAAAAAATATACAAAAGAGAAGCTAATTTAACAAATAAAAATGATAACGCGGCGATTACAATTATGGCTTACGGATTACGTCAAAAAGCTGAAAACAGAAATCTTTCAAATGAGGCCGCCGCTCTAAAAACTTTTAAATCTATCTATGGCCGATTACCCGCCTCAACACTTGATTGGAACATTCTCCAAGGTATATCTTATTCCGGAGCTACAAGAGAATTAGACAGTGATGGAGACATGTTGTCTGACAGACGAGAAAAGGAATTAGGTACTGATCCAAAAAATAAAGACACCGACGGAGATGGTTATTTTGATGGTCAGGAAGTCGCGAACGGTTATAACCCTCTAAAAGACGAAAACGTTAAATAACGCTGGTGATAAAAATAAATACAAAATTATTTATAAAATATTTCTTTTCATCTCTGGATTTCTCTAATAAATCCATCAAAATTTTGAGAAATATTAGACTTTAAGATTACATAATAAAAATACTCCAACAAAGTTGGAGTATTTTTATTATATTGCCGAAGGTGGGGAATTGGACAAGTCGGAAATTTAAATTATTTTTCTAATCATTTTTTAATATTTTTCCATCTTCCGGTGCGTCAATCTTTTTCAGGATGGATTTTTTTTCTACTTCATCTGTTATTATTTCCGCTTGGCCGTAATCATGAATTTTTATCGGAATTAATTCAATATTTTGCCAGCCGTCTTGCCAAGACATTTTAGCCAACAATCCTTGCCGGGTTTCTTCCGACCACATTTGATCAAAAATCAGGTTGCCCAAAGAATAGATGATTGGTTTATTTTGATAAAATTCAAAAGTTTGTGGCCAATGGGGGTGATGGCCGATAACCGCTTCCGCTCCTGCGTCAATCGCCGCATGAGCAAAATTAATTTGTTGTCCGTTCGGTTCGGTTACATATTCTATCCCGGCATGTATTATAACAATTGCGATTGCTCCTTCTTCAGATATTCTTTGGACATCTTCGCGCATTTTTTCAATTTCCATTCCGGCAATGCCCGCGCTTTTTTCATTTGCTATTGAATAATCATCCGGATAAGCATAGGCCAAAAAGCCAAATTTATTGCCGTTAATTTCAACAATTTCACCGAGATGTGCCTCATTGTCATTATTTCCCGCGCCGATATATTTAATATTATTTTCGTTTAGTATTTCAAAGGTGTCTGTTAAACCTTTTTTCCCTTGATTTAATGTGTGGTTATTAGCCAAAGAAACAATATCTATCCCGGATTCTAGTAGCCCGGATATCGCCTTTGGGTCGGCTTTAAAAGAGAAAGACCCGGTTGGGACAAAATAATCACTAGCGACGGCGAAAGGTGATTCCAAATTTATTATTGTCAAGTCGGCGGTCCTTAGAAAATCTTTAATCTTAGCGAAAGGCCAGGAATAATTTTGATATTTTGTCATTCGACTGTTTACCTGTCGTGAAAGCATTACGTCGCCGCCAAAAATAAATTCAGTCGGTTTTTTCTCTATTGCCGGCAAATGGTTGTCAGAATTTTTTTCTTGGATTTTTTGAAAAATGAAAGTATCAATCGTTTCTTTTAGGGGCGCTTGAGCAATTTGAAGAAAGCCAAATATCAATAATATTGATATTAAGATTATTACTAAAGTTTCAGCAAGGATTTTTATTTTTTTAGACATATTTTTATTTGCTTCTATCATACCGCGTATTTATGATAAGGCCAATATCTTGGTCAGTTGTCGAATCTTAAAAATAATGTTATTTATGCTATAATATATTAGTATTATATAAAATGAAATATAAATTTTATACAACTTCACAAAAAGCTTGGGACGGGATGTTTAAGGCAATGTCTTCGGCACTGAAATCAATATATATAGAAATGTATATTTTTTTAGATGATACCCAGGCAACTCATAATTTTTTGGGTTTGTTGAAAGAAAAGGCCCGAACCGGTTTGGAAATAGTAGTTATCGCGGATGCTTATGGCAGCTCTTCCTTGAAAAATGGAGTTGTTGATGATTTGAAATCGGCTGGGGTAGAGTTTATTTTTTTTAGCCATTGGTTTCGTCATACTCATCGAAAAATATTAATAATTGACAATAAAGTGGCTTTCATAGGTGGGGTTAATATTGAAGAAAAAATTCGTAATTGGCGCGATTTGCAAATCAGATTACAAGGAAATATTGTTAAACCTTTGTTAAAGTCTTTCGCTTATGCCTATGAAATGGCCGGCGGGAAAAAAGAATCTGTTTTAAAATATAGTCGCTTGCCGTTGATAAAAAAAATTAAAGCATGGATAACCGATAATTTCTCAGTCACTAATAAAATTTATTATCTAAATGATTATTATCGGCGCGGAATAGCTGGAGCGGTTAAGACAATAACGATAGTGACTCCTTATCTTTTGCCGCCGCGTTGGTTTATTGCTTTATTGGATAATGCTTGTCGTCGGGGAGTTTCTGTAGAAATTTTGATTCCGCAAGACACTGATATCAAACCATTAAATAAAGTTAATTATTTGAACGCCTGTCGTTTGGCAGAATACGGAGTTAAAGTTTATTCAACGCCTTTTATGAATCATGCAAAGATAATGTTGATAGACGGAAGTGAGGGCGTGGTCGGTTCACAAAATATTGATATTCTTTCTTTTGGTTTTAATATCGAAGCCGGAGTTTTTTTCAGACAGAAAGATTTGGTTTATGATTTGATTAAAATAATAGAGCGTTGGAAAAATGACGCTAGTTTTTTGGAGGCGACAAGATCCCGAATAAAGTGGTATGACAAGATTTTAATTTTAATTTTAAAAATTTTTTATCCTATTTTCTAAAGCTTGTAATTTAAGAAGATTTCCGCTATAATATCGGCAACATTAATTTTTATTTTAATCATCATGGCTGATAATTTCATTAAGATTAGAGGGGCAAGAACTAATAATTTGAAGAATGTCAGCTTGGATATTCCGCGTAATAAATTAGTTGTTGTTACCGGATTGTCCGGTTCTGGAAAATCTTCCTTGGCTTTTGATACTATTTACGCCGAAGGACAGCGGCGTTATTTGGAATCTTTATCTTCATATGCTCGTCAATTTGCGGGGTTGATGGATAAGCCGGCCGTAGATTTAATCGAAGGATTGTCTCCGGCAATTTCCATTGATCAGCGTTCAGCAATGAATAATCCGCGCTCTACGGTCGGGACTATTACGGAGATTTATGACTATCTTCGTTTATTGTATTCTCGGACCGGAAAAGCATTTTGCCCTTATTGTAATTCTAAATTAAACAAGAATTCTGAACAAAAAAAGACAATTAAAAAAGTTGGAAATCGGGAAATAAAATCAGTTAAGGTAGAACGCTTTTTTTCTTGTCCTTCTTGCGATTATCGTCGCCCCGAACTGGAACCGCGCGATTTTTCTTTTAATTCCGCTAATGGCGCCTGTTTAGCTTGCGGTGGCATCGGGACAAAATCGGAAATTGATCCGGAAATGGTTTTTAATTCTAATCTCAGTATTTTAGAGGGAGCGATCAAGCCGCTTTCTCATTCTAATTTAAACGGTAATGGATTGTTTTTGGATTTGAATGAATTGGCATCGCGGCATGGATTTAGTCTTCGTCCGGCAATTAAAGAGTTATCTTCGGAACAAAGAAAATTAATTTTGCGCGGAGACAAGGAATTCCGAGGAATTTTAAATTATTTGGAGGAAAAATATAATGAAACTAAATCCAGTTTTGTTAAGAAAGAAATAGAAAAAGTGATGAGAGTTTCTTTGTGCCCGTCTTGTCATGGCGCCAGATTGAAGGCCGATGCTTTGGCAGTTAAGATCGACGGATTCTCTATCGCAGAAATTACCGATAAAAGCGTCAAAGAATTAATCATTTTATTTAATTCTTGGTTAGGGAAAAATTCTTCCGTAAATAGCGACCCTGATATTTCTGAACCGATAATTAAAGAAATGATTAAGAATTTAGAATTTTTAAGCAATGTTGGTTTAGGATATCTTTCTCTGAGTCGCGGTGCGGCTTCTTTGTCCGGAGGAGAGGCCCAACGAATCAGATTGGCTTCTCAGGTTGGGTCTGCTTTGAGCGGGGTATTATATGTCTTAGATGAACCTTCTATTGGTTTGCATCAGCGCGATAATGACAAATTAATAACCACTTTAAAAAAATTAAAAGACAATGGGAATACGGTTATAGTTGTGGAACATGATGCCTCTACGATGTTGGCGGCGGATTGGTTGATCGACGTCGGGCCGGGCGCCGGTGATTTGGGCGGCAATATTCTTTTTTCCGGAATTCCTGAAGAGATAAAGAATTGTCCGGAGTCGGTTACCGGGGCATATTTATCGGGCAGCAAAGAAATTGCGACTCCGAAAAAATTTCGGTCCGGAAACGGAAAGTTTTTAAAAATTTTGGGAGCGACAGAGCATAATTTAAAAAATATTGATGTAGAGATTCCTTTGGGCAAACTGGTAGCGGTTACTGGAGTTTCCGGTTCCGGCAAATCGACTTTAATGAATGATATTTTAGCCAATGCTCTTAATCGCAAGTTTTATCGCGCCAAAGTTGAACCGGGAGCTCATCGGGAAATAACCGGCCTGGAATATATTGATAAGGTTATTGATATTGATCAATCTCCGATTGGCCGCACCCCGCGGTCTAACCCGGCTACCTATACCGGTTTGTTTACTTATATTCGTGATTTGTTTGCGGATTTGCCAGAGGCGCGAGTTAAGGGTTTGGGAGCCGGTCATTTTTCTTTTAATGTTCCCGGCGGTCGTTGTGAGAATTGTTCCGGCGACGGGATGATAAAAGTGGAGATGCAGTTTCTTTCCGACGTCTATTTAACTTGCGAAGTTTGCGGCGGCAAGAAATTTAAACAAAAAGTCCTTGATGTTTTGTATCAAGGAAAGAATATCTCGGAGATTTTAGAAATGACCGTTGAAGAGGCCTATGGTTTTTTTCGTAATCATCAAACTTTAAATCAAAAATTAAATACACTTCGAGAAGTTGGCCTTGGATATATTAAGTTGGGGCAAAGCGCAACCACTTTCTCCGGCGGTGAAGCTCAGAGAATAAAATTAGCGACAGAATTATCACGTCGTGCAACCGGGAAGACTTTATATATTTTAGATGAGCCGACCACCGGATTGCATTTTGCCGACATTGATCGTCTCCTTAAAGTTCTAAACATGTTGGTTGATCAAGGGAATACGGTTTTAATAATTGAACATAACCTCGATGTTATCAAATCGGTTGATTGGGTGATTGACTTGGGGCCGGAGGGTGGAGAAGAGGGTGGATATTTATCTGCCGTCGGCACGCCGCCGGAAATAGCAAAAATCACTAAGAGCTATACTGGAAAATATTTGAAGAATATTATTTAAGAAATGTTTTGGAATTAAAAAAGCCGTTATCATTAACGGCTTTTTTGTTTTTATTTACAAATCAGCTAAAATTTTTAATTTCAATTTTTTGTCGGCGGTGTTTAATGTCGCGAAGGTCGCTTGATGGAAAGTATTGGAAAGATTGCCGGGGTTGGCGATGATAGTCCCCCCTTCTTGTGCTATCCAGGGTTTATGAGTATGGCCGTAGAAGATAAAATCAGGGTTATGGGGTTGTTTCTTCAGAAGTAATTTTATTTTTTCGGGTTCATGGCAAATTCCTATTTTTATATTTTCAATTTTTACCGTTTCTGTTTCATGGCAGTAAATTATATTTTGAAAACTTTTTAAATCATTTTCGAAATATATTTCGGCGTTTCCTTTCGTTATAAAAATATTGCCGCTGAAATTAGCGGCGAGGAAAGCGGCCGTTTCCGATGTTGTTAAATCACCGCAAAATATTATTTTTTTTATTTTATTTTTATTACACCAAGAAAGACATTTTTTCAGATTAATTAAATTATCATGAATGTCGGAAATGATGGCAATTAACATAAGTTATTTTTTGCCGCGTATTTTTATCTCATAAGCCATTTGCTCCAACTTGCGAAGATGTCCCCTCGCTTGGTCGTATTTCGTCCTTAGATATCCGGTCATATCAAAGTCCAGTAATTGCGACATAATATCTTCGGCACTCTTTTTTATTTTTCCTACTTCAGAAAATTTTCCTTTTGCGGCCTGGTTGGTGGCATAGCGAACCAATTCTCCGATTAAATCGCAAATTCCCCCCAAATAACTTTCATAATTAAGTTCTATCCCGGGGACGGCGGTTATTTTTTTATTTTTTATTACTGTATAAAAAGTTTTTCCTTCCAAGTATTCTTCCGCCGCCGCTTTATAGGCACCTTCACGATTGAGACGGTTTTCTCCGAATTTTTTTTGTAGGTTTTTTAGAGCCGTTTCCATTTCTTCCAACTTTTCTTCGGCGACCTTAAAATCTTGACGCTGAAGGGCGAAAATAGTTTTTTTTGCCTCAAACAAGATATTATTAGATGCGCTTATAATTTGTCTTCGTTGTGATTCATTGGCCTGGTAATCTGTTTTTAAGGTTTCTAAAAATTTTTCATTAAGCATATTAATTGGTTAAATTACTCTGAATATTTCATCTAAACTGGTTTCTCCGTTTAGAGCTTTCAAGATTCCGTCTTGGAACATGTTAATCATCCCTTCTTCGGCGGCCGCTGTTTCAATTTCGGAATCAGTTACATTTGTTGTTTGAATAAGTTTTTGTATCTCGGGAGTCATTGCTATTGTTTCATACAATCCTAAGCGACCTTTATATCCGATATTATTACATTTTTCGCAGCCGACATTCGTGTAAAAAGTCATTTTTTCCGGTATTTTTATGTTGGGATTTTTTATTTTATTTAATGCTGTTTTTACCCTTTCTAAATCCTCGGGTTTAATTTCCGTTTCTTTTTTGCAATGAGGGCAGAGTCGGCGAACTAACCGTTGACCGATAGTGAATTCAATCGCATTAGCCAGAGTTTGACGATCTAAACCCAGGCCGGTAAGACGAGAAATTGCGCCGGCAGCGCTATTGGCATGAATTGTTGATAGCACAAGGTGCCCGGTCATTGAAGCTTCAACGGCAATCTTGGCGGTTTCTTGGTCGCGGATTTCGCCAATCATCATGATATTTGGATTTTGGCGCAATAAAGAACGCATCGCCGATGCGAATGTATAACCGCGTTCCTCGTCAATTTGAGTTTGCATTACTCCGGCAAGCTGATATTCGATCGGATCTTCAACAGTGATTATTTTTACATCCGGTTTGTTTAATTTATTCAAGACACTGTATAGAGTGGTTGTTTTTCCCGAGCCGGTCGGACCGGTTGTAATAATTATTCCGCGAGTTTTTTTCATCGCTTGTTGGAGTGATTCCAGGGCGATAGAAGTAATCCCCAGTTTTTCCATATCCAGGTTTGCGGCTGATGTTGATAATAAACGGATAACAATCGTTTCCCCGTATCCGCCTGAAATAATGGATAGACGGCAGTCAATTTTTCGATCGGGAAGATTAATGCTGAAACGACCATCGAAAGTGGCGCGCTTAATGTTTGTTGGCGCTCCGGCCAAGATTTTCATTTCTGATAAGATTGGCAAATAACTTGTTTTTGGAAGACCAAGAACGTCGTGCATAACGCCATCAATACGGAATCTGACTTTAACGTCCTTCTCGGTCGGTTCAATATGGATGTCTCCGGCGTCGGAAACTACCGCTAAAGCGGAAATTACTTCAACTAATTCTCCTGTCGGAATTTCTTTGACGGTTTCGGCGATTCGAGGAAGATTGTGGCTGAGCTCTTCTATCTCTTTAAATTTATCAGCTTTTATTTTTACGCCTCGACCCATAGTTTGGGAAATAACAATATCATAAAGTTCGTCGACATAATCAAAATTACCGATGACGCGATAAACTTCTTCCAGAGAGGTGATTCCGCCCAACGCTTTTAAAACTCCGTCTTGAAGCATGGTAATCATTCCGTTTTCAATCGCTTGTTGGAGAATTTTGAATGATGGCGCTTGTTCAATCGTGAGTTGTTTTATTTTATCGTCCATCGTAAAGATTTCAAAAATTCCGGTTCTGCCTTGATAGCCCAAAAAATTACATTTTTCACAACCTTTTCCGGCTTTATATATTTTTGGTAAGACGGACGGGATGTCTATACCCGCCTTGGGAGAAATAACTCCGAGTATTTTATTTATTTTTTCAGTTTCATCTTCATCGGGTTGATATTCCTCTCGACAGTGAGGGCATAATTTTCTGACCAGGCGTTGTCCGATAATGGCATTTATTGCTGGAACCAAGAAATATGGTTTTACTCCAATATCAATCAGACTGGGGATGGCGTCCGCTGCGTTATTTGCGTGTAAAGTCGATAAAACAAGATGTCCCGTTAAAGAAGCTTGAATAGCAATTTCAGCTGTTTCCAAGTCGCGGATTTCCCCAATCATGACGACGTTGGGATCTTGACGTAAGACAGATTTTAATCCTTCAGAAAAAGTATAACCGCGCTTAGTGTCGACCTGGCTTTGATTTATTCCCTGCAGCTGGTATTCAACCGGATCTTCCAGGGTTATTATTTTTGAGCCCGGTTGGTTCAGTTGGCTTAATATCGCATAGAGGGAGGTTGTTTTTCCTCCTCCGGTCGGACCAGTGGTTAAAATCAATCCGTTGGGTTTTTCTATTTCCCGATTAAGAGCCGGGAGAACCTCTTTTCTTACTCCTAATTTTGCTAATTCTAAAACAGTGGTGGAAGAATCTAAAATTCTCATGGCTACGCTTTCCCCAAAAGCCGTAGGGAGAAAAGAACAGCGAACATCTACTTTTTTATCTTTGAGATAGATGGTATAACGACCGTCTTGCGGTTTATTAGAAATGTTTATTTTAACATGGGCGAGAATTTTTAGACGGGAGATAACTTTACTCCATTTTGATTTTTCAATTTCTGCCGCGTCTTGTAAAACCCCATCGATTCTCATTCTGACCGCGACGCCTTTTTCTTCGGCCTCAATATGAATATCGCTGGCGTTTACTTTGAGCGCCGTTGCTAGCAGTAGAGTGATAATATCTGTAATATTTACTTCATTTATTTTTTCTCCAAGATTTTTGTAATTAGCGACCGTTTCTTCGAATTTTTTTAGATTTTCTTCGGTTATTTCTACTCCACTTTCATATTTTTTTACTTGCGGCAGAGATTTATAATCTTCCAGGGCGATATCCAAACTATTTTGAGAAATTAAATATAATTTTACATCGGAAAAAAATTGTTCGGCGAGACGGGTTGTTTCGGCAGCAATAGCTTCGTTTGGCTCTGAGCATCCGACACGAATGTTTTTCCCGTCATAATAAAAACAAACAGCCCCAATTTCTCGGGCTATTTCTTCGGGTATTAAAGACAGTGCTTCCGGACTAATCGGAAATCCAGACAGATTTACATAACCCAATCCAAGCTGATTCGCTGTTTTTTCTGCCTGACGCTCCATTTCTTTGGTTTTTATTTCATCTTGTTTTTTACTAAAAACCCCGGCAGCGCTTTCTTCGTCTTTATTTGGATTGATTAGAGTTTCGATGGAGGGAAGATCGCTCATAATTTTGTTTATTTTTTTATCTTTTGAAAAGGCGTTCTAATTTAGCGATAATGCTTTGATTTTTAAGGCGTAGGAATAAATCCGTCCAAGAAGTTATTTGAAATGTCGTTAAGAATGATCCGCCCAAAATAATTATAGCTATCGCTAAAAATATCCCCATGAATATTATCCAGCCAATTTCAAACATTATTCCCAACAATAATAAGGGCATTATGGCAATAAAGAGAGCCAGTAAAATTATTCCTCCCGCGAAGAGATTAAAGATAAACAATAGAGTCGCCGCCTCCAAGCTCACTAACCAATTTTTTTTGAAGAGGTGCCAACCCTTCTCGATTGATTTAACGAGAGAGTAGTCATCTAATATTGTATAGGCAATCGCGTATTTGATTATTAGTGCCAGTCCTGCCGCTAAAGGAATAAAAATGACAAATAAAATAACATAAATGATGGCTAAATTGTTGGATGTTGACACCGACATTAAAAGCAATGGGAGACTAATAATTGAGAAAATTGCTAAAATAGATATTTTCATTAAAATATTAAGAGCCAAGGTGGGCCAGAAATATTGATGGCCGATAGTAAGACCGCCCTGGATTGTCATCCATTCTCCTCTTTTTTTGGATTCTGCCGTGTTTTTGACATTATTAATCAAAGCGGCTTGTGAAGAAATCGCTAACCAGATAATTGAAGCCGTTATTAGGAAGATTATCGTTAATAGGGAAATGATATTTAAGATAGTCCAAATATCATAATGTAATAATGATATTAGCCCATGCCAGAAATTTACTGCCAAATCATTGACGACTGCCAGATTTATCAATTGGGAGTAGGAATTATTTACCAAATCTTTATTTAAGTTTTGGGATAAAAATTGATATTCCCAAGAGCCGCCCGCTGCCGTTAAAGAGGCAAATAACCCGAAAAACCAAAGATACTTATGTTTCCAGGTAATGCTTAAAGCTTGTTTTAGCCAAGAACGATAAGAAAACATAGATTTAAAAAGCTAATTTTGATTTAGCTTTGGTTAATATTTATTTAAAATTAATTAAAAATTGGTTGAAAAATTTCCTGAAGTCTGATAATATTATAACATAATTTGATAATTAATACCAAATATTAACCTTATAATATATGGTTAAAGTAATAACAGATAAAAAATTGATTTCTGAAATTTTAATGCGCGGCGTAGAGAATGTCTATCCGAGCCGTGAAGAGCTGGAAAAAAAATTATTGAGCGGCGATCGAATTCGTCTTTACTGCGGTTATGATCCGACGGCTCCTGCTTTGCATATCGGAAACGCTATTTCAATGAATAAATTAGCCCAGTTTCAGGCGCTTGGGCATGAAATTATTTTTCTTATCGGTGATTTTACCGGATTGATCGGCGATCCGACTGATAAAAAAGCGGCGCGGAAAAAAATGACTCGCGAAGAAGTCTTGTCTAATGCCCGTGATTATCAGAAACAGGCATCGGCTTATTTAAAATTTGACGGTGATAACCCCGCCCGCTTAATGTATAATAGTGAATGGAATGATAAATTGTCTTTTAAGGATTTGATTGAGTTGTCATCTAATTTTACGGTTCAGCAAATGATTCAGCGGGATATGTTCCAGGAACGGCTAAAAGAAGAAAAGCCCATTTATCTTCATGAGTTTTTATATCCGATGACCCAGGGTTATGATAGCGTTGCGATGGATGTCGATTTAGAAATTGGCGGAAACGATCAGATGTTTAATATGATGTGCGGCAGAAATTTATTGCGCGCTTTGAAAAATAAAGAGAAATTTGTTTTGACGATGAAATTATTGGCCGATGAGAGCGGCAAAAAAATGGGCAAGACCGAGGGTAACGTTGTTTTTTTAGACGAAGAAGCTAAAGATATGTATGGTAAAGTGATGTCTTGGCCGGATGGAGTTTTAATTCCGGCGTTTGAATCTTGCACCAATATTCCGATGTCCGAAGTAAATCAAATGGCCGATGATTCTAAAAATAATAAAATAAATCCTCGCGACTTAAAAATGAGATTGGCTCATGAAATTACCAAAATAAATCATGGTTCGGAAGAGGCCGATAAAGCTCAGGAAAATTTTATAAGAACGATACAAAAAAAAGAAATTCCTACGGAGATAGAGGTTTGTTCAATAAATAAGGGAAAGAGCACTTTGGTGGAGCTTTTGGTTGAAATTGGTTTGGCAAAAAGCAAGACGGAAGCGCGACAGAAAATTGAAGAGGGAGCAATAAAAATCAAAATCGAGAAAGAAGGCGAAGAAAATAACGGCCCCAAAGAATTACAGGTGATTAAAGATATTAAATATGAAGTAGATTTCAATGATGGTATTAAGAATGTTATTATCCAAAAAGGGAAATTTACGTTTAAGCGGGTTAAGCTTTTATAACATGTATATATTAGAAGAGTTAAAATCAAAAATTTCCGTTGCCCTGGATTTGTCTGAGGCGATATTTTATTATCCTCCAAATTCTGCTTTGGGAGATTTAAGCTTGGCTTGTTTTGAGGTCGCGAAAAAGACTGGTAAAAAACCGGCGGAAATATCTGCAGAATGGGCAGAGAAATTAGAAAAGAATGTTGAATTGAAAAAATATTTTTTAGAAATAAAAATGTCCGGCCCTTATCTCAATTTTTTTATTTCTCATGAATATTTGGCAAAAAAGTTAATTAGAGAAGTGTGCCGTTTCTCCGGCAGATATGGATTTAATGATAGCGGTCGGCAAAGAAAAGTAATGGTTGAATATTCAAACGGCAATACGCATAAAGAATACCACGTTGGTCATCTTCGCAATATCGCGTATGGTGACGCGGTGAATAAATTGTTGTCGGCTAACGGGTATATATCGATTCCGGTTTCTTATATTAATGATTTCGGTATTCATGTTGCCAAGACTATTTGGAATTGGCAACGTAAGGCAAGCTATGCGGAGCGCCCGGAAAAGAAAGGGTATCTTTTGGGCAAATGTTATGCCGAAGCTAGCCGAGAATTGGCCGCTAATCCTGAGCACAAAGAAGAGGTTGGAAAGATAATGTCTGAGATTGAAGGCCGTTGCGGAAAGAATTATGAATTATGGCGGAAGTCGCGCCAATGGAGCATTGATTATTTTAATTCTATATACAAGGAGCTAAATGTTAGATTTCAAGAAATTTTTTATGAGAGCGAATTAATTTTGGCCGGCTTAGATTTAGTTCAGAAATTTACGGAAAAAAATATTTTGGAAAGAAGTGAGGGAGCTTTAATTGCTAATTTAGAGAAATATGATTTGGGGGTGTTGCCGATAATCCGTTCTGACGGAACCGCTCTTTACCCTGTCGCCGATCTAGCGTTGGCCTCAGAAAAATTTAAACGTTATAAATTAGATGAATCCATTTACGTCGTTGATGTTCGTCAGAGTTTACATTTTAAGCAGTTATTTAAGGTTTTGGAATTGGTTGGTTATAACCAACCATTTCGACATTTAACTTATGATTTTGTTACTCTTCCCGACGGCATGATGGCTTCACGAACCGGCAAGGTTATAACTTATCAAGAATTGAGGGATAAATTGATTGAAAAATTAATTTCTGAAACCACAAGGAGACGCCCGGAGTGGTCGACTGTTAAAATTAAGCATGTGGCCGAAAATCTAGCAGTATCAACAATGAAATTTGAAATGCTGAAAGTGGGAGCAGAAAAAATAATAACTTTTAATATTGAGGAAGCGTTGCGATTTGACGGCTACACCGCTTGTTATTTACAATATGGATATGCGCGATTGAGAAGTATCATTCGAAAAGGTGGATTCCGTTGTTTTTCTTTTGCCGCTGATTTTGGTTTATTGTCGGAAAGAAAGGAAAGAGAGTTGTTGGTAAAAATTGCGCAGTATCCCGAGATTATATCGGTCGCAATGACAAAGTATAATCCCAGCGAACTTGCTAAATATTTATTTGAGTTAGTCCAACTGTTTAATGATTATTATCATGATGTTAATATTCTTAAGGCAGCCAAGAAAACGCGTTGTGCGAGGATAAAGCTCATTAAAGCCGTTTCCATAGTTTTGAAAAATGGTTTTAGTATTTTGGGGATAGAAGCTTTAGAAAGAATGTAAAATAAATTATATGGTAAAAAAAGCGGCGGACAATTCTTTGGATAAAATTGTTTCTTTGTGTAAGAGGCGCGGCTTTGTATTCCCGTCCTCCGAAATATATGATGGTTTTACCGCTGTTTATGATTTCGGACCATATGGCGTCGAGTTGGCGAATAATATCAAAAAAGAATGGTGGAAAACAATGACTCAATTTAGGGATGATATTGTCGGGTTAGATTCCGCAATATTTATGAGCCCGAAAATTTGGGCGGCGTCCGGCCATGTTAAGGGTTTCTCTGACCCTTTAACGGAGTGTAAAAAATGCCATTCTCGTTTGCGTTTAGATACGTTATTGGAAGAAGCAGGTATTTTTGCCGATGAGAAAATGACCGAGGAGGAAATCAATGAAATTTTTGATAATAATATTAAAAAAATAAAATGCCCTAATTGTGGCGCTAATGATTTTACTCCCGGTCGGAAATTCAATTTGCTGGTTCAATCAAATTTGGGAAATTTCACCGGAGATTGGACCAAGGAACCGACTTATCTTCGTGGCGAGACTTGCCAAGGTATTTATGTTAATTTTAAAAATGTCATGGATTCGGCGCGTGTTAAAATTCCTTTTGGGATTGCGCAAATTGGCAAGGCGTTCCGCAATGAAATTACCGCTCGTCAATTTGTTTTTCGAACACGAGAGTTCGAGCAAATGGAATTACAGTATTTTATAAAACCAGGCGATGACAAAAAATATTATGAAGAGTGGAAAGAAAGACGCTGGAAATTTTATTTAGATTTAGGTATTAGCGCCGATAATCTGAAATGGCATAAGCATGAGAATCTGGTATTTTATGCCAAAGAGGCGTATGATATTGAATATAATTTTCCGTTCGGTTTTAAGGAATTAGAAGGTGTTCACGCTCGAGGAAATTATGATTTATCTCAACATTCCAAATTTTCTGGAGTTGAATTAGAATATCAAGATCCGGTCACGGGCGAAAAGTATATCCCACATATTATAGAAACCTCAGCCGGCGTCGGGCGAACTTTTTTGGCCTTGCTTACTGAAGCGTATAAAGAGGAAGATACGGGCGGGGAAATTAGGACTGTTTTAAAACTGGCTCCGAAGCTGGCGCCGATAAAAATAGCCGTTTTTCCTCTTTTGAAAAATAAACCGGATTTAGTAGAAAAAGCGCGTGAGATATATGATAAATTAAAATTGAATTGGCGCTGTGAATTTGATGATAATGGAAATATTGGAAAACGCTATCGCCGTCAGGATGAAATAGGAACTCCTTATTGTTTAACTGTTGATTTTGATTCTTTGGAAGACGGAAAGGTGACCGTAAGAAGTCGCGATACAATGCAACAGGAAAGAATTGATATAAAAGATTTAGAAATTTTTTTTCAAAAACAATTTTAATGTTTTGAAAAAATGGATGTAATTGAATATAGTTGATTCGGAAAGAAAAAAAACAAAAACTCCTCTGTCCTCGGAATCGGATAGAGGAGTTTTTATTTTTTTTTAAAAAAAATGGAAAAAACTATTGCTAGTTATTTTAGTTAGCTGTATAATATGAGTAGAAGATAAATTTTTTATTTTTCAAAAAAAAAAATTTCTGAATAATAAATTTTTAGAAGGGAGGTGACTACTATGCAAAAGAAAACTAAAAAGAAAGTTGTTAAGAAAGCAACTAAAAAAGTTGTAAAGAAGGTTGCTAAGAAGCCAGCCAAGAAAGCGGTAAAGAAGGCCGTTAAGAAGGTTGTGAAGAAAGCGGTAAAGAAGGCCGTTAAGAAGGTTGCGAAGAAGAAAGTCGCGAAGAAGAAATAATTTTTAAAATTTGTTAATTTTGATTAACGGATTTTATTAATTTGAAAATTATGCAAAAATCGTCCCGTGAAATTGGGGCGATTTTTGTATTTGAATGCAAAAAAGCCGTCTGATTAAAATCAAACGGCTTGCTTTCTTCTTGCGATACGCTTATTGGCGTTGTTGATAAGCCAAGGAGATTTTTTTTCCTGTTTGTTCCTTGGGTTCAATTGTAATAAATCGGTTGGTCTCGGGAATTCGAATCCAGGTTTTCCCATTTTCTTTTATCAGTCCACCCCTTTTTAATAAAAGTGCATTTTCCGTTCCTACCTTAAGGACGTTTCGAGGATGATCTTGGGGGTTTAGTGACGGCGTTATGTCTAGCAAAATTTTTTTCGAGCCGTCGCTCAGGTTAATTTTAATTTTAATGAATACCCAAGCGAGAATTTTTTTTCCAAGAAGTTCCTTGGGAACATAAAAGTTTCTAGTAACCATTATCCCTTGGTAGAAGTCTCCGCGGCGGTAATGATCGCCGACAGTTAAAATTTTTAAATTTTTTAGTTCTTTGGTTTCCGCAACGGCAAATTCATGCTCGGGGATTAATGTTAAAAATTTGTCATTTTCTCCGGGGATGTTCATCACAGCGTCTTCAACGACGGCAATTGTTTCTATGAGATGTTCTGAACAAAATAGTCCTTTTTCTTCGGCGGTCTTTTTGGCGAGCGTGATCTTTTTACTTAATTTGGTTTTTGTTTCCATTTTTTGCCTCCTCCTTTGGCTTTTGGGGTTTTAGTTTATTTTTAATGAACTTAATAATATATCATATTTATTAATTTATGTCAATATTAGTTTAGAAAAATTTTAATTTTTTTTCATGCCCCTTCTATATAATAAGGGAATGCTTAGAAAAATAATTAAAATAATTTTAATTTTTATTTTTGGATTGGGCATTTTTTGTCTAATATTAAAGTCAGAATTTTTTATTTTTTCAGAAAAAGGAGAGCTTGTTTTCTTTGATGTCGGCCAAGGAGATTCAGCTTTAATTAAGACGCCTTCAAAACAGTTAATTTTGATTGACGGTGGTCCGGATAATCTGCTTTTGCGTCGCCTGGGAGATTATTTGCCGTTTTATCACCGTCGGATAGATGTAGTTATTTTTAGCCATTACCACGATGATCATATTACTGGACTGCTTGAACTTATTTCCCGATATCGTGTTAATAAAATTATTTATGCTCCGACTAATTTTTCTTCGCCGGCCTTAGATGGCTTGATGAAAATTGTGGATAATAAAGAGTTGTCGGTTGAATTGATTTATGGAACGGCGCGCTTAGAAATCGATTCCAATTGTTTTATAGATTTATTGAATCCGGATTCTTTGGGGATTGAGGAGGATGAAAATAACTCTTTATACGCCAGATTAAATTGTGGCGGGCAAACAGTACTGTTTACCGGAGATAGCGATTATCGGGCGGAAAGAGCCGTTATTGCTTCCGGTTGGAATGTTCAAGCGAATATTCTTAAGGGTTCCCATCACGGATCAAAAACTGCTAATAGTATGGAATTCTTGAAAATGGTTAAGCCGAAATTGATGGTTGTTTCTGTCGGTGCCGATAATAAATTTGGCCATCCCCACCCCGATGTTTTGGATCGTGCCGCTGATTTGGGGATAGATATTAAGCGGACCGATG
>Ga0265294_10004565_pt1 | contig 17254 bp, 12 predicted proteins | sample MunlanPumphouse3_FD_192504 | JGI IMG/M metagenome (GOLD analysis project Ga0265294, IMG submission 192504) | Groundwater microbial communities from a municipal landfill in Southern Ontario, Canada - Pumphouse #3 | ecosystem: Environmental > Aquatic > Deep subsurface > Groundwater | place...
ACCTTCTTCTGTGTTCCTCCGGAGAGAGAACGCATCGGAGTGCTTGTATCTTCCGTCACAGCGAGCTCGGCAAGGAATATCTCGAAGTCTTTCTCCAGATTCCATCCGTCGATTCTGTCCAGTTCATCGGAAAGACGGTCCATTTCCTTCTGCGAACCTGCGGCGAGGTAGCTTTTATAGGTTCTTGAGCGCTGGCCGCTGCCGGAGAGAAGGTATTGCAGGATGGTGTCGTCCTGGTCGAATGTGACTTCCTGCTCGAGAAGGACAGTCTCGCACTTGCGGTTGATGGCGATGCTGCCTTCATCCGGTGGGATCAGCCCGGCAATGAGGCGGAGAAAAGTGGTTTTGCCGGTTCCGTTGCTGCCAATCAGGCCCACGTGGTCGCCTTCCTCGAGACCGAGGCTCACATCTGAGAAAAGAGGCTCGTCTTTCAGAGTCTTGGAGAGGTTTTCAATTGACAGGACATTCATGATGGTTCAGTTCTTCGTCTGCTCAATGAATTTCTTGAAATCCGCATCGGGAAGGATGTTTGCAAGGGTTATCCCATTGAAGTTCTTGAGCACGAGCTTCTGGTTCTTTATCGAATCATACCAGGTGATGTCGCCATCGACCGTCTCCGATCCGGGGTTGTATGTACAGAAGTTCCTCATGCAGTCCGCTGCGCATACGAAGCGCGTCTGTCCATCGCTTGTATAGACGTAATAGGGGACTTTCTCGAACCCTTTTGCCGAAATGAGCTTATCCTGGTCGATGGACCAGAGGTAGCGCGGCACCTGTGAAAAGAGGAATGACCCGATTATTGTGTTTGAGAAGGCAGGCTCAAGCAGGGTGACTGTTCCTTTCTTCACTGCTTCGATCATGAATGAATTGAAGCTTGAGAAGCCTTCTTCCTTCATCTTGGCCTTGAGCTCCTTGATGGATAGCTCAGACTGGACTGCCAGCATGTCTGTTTCGAAAAGGTACTGTATGTCACTTGGATCCACAACATAGCCCCATAGCCCTTTGTCGGCGGGGCTTTTCCAGATCATGACTGTCTTTTCGTTGTTCAGGAGTTCTCTTCTTCTCATGCACTTAAGTTACTTGAAGTTTGTGCTTTTGTAAAGCCGGAAGGCGAGGAATGCAGGTTTGGCCATGAAAACTGTTCAAGAAAAACAAAAGACGTGATATCATGTCCCAAGCGAGGATATTATGGCAAAGCAGCTAAGGATCATAACTACAGGCGGAACGTTCGACAAGCTGTACGATCCGATCAAGGGGGAGCTTACTTTTCAGGGGTCGCAGCTTCCGAGAATTCTCAGTCAGAGCAGATGCTCACTGGAAATCGAGCATGAAGGACCGCTTGCAATCGACAGCCTGTTCATGAATGAAACGCAGCGGGAAGAAGTTGCCCAGCTTTGCATAAGGAGTCCCGAGCGGATGGTTGTCGTCGTCCATGGAACTGATACGATGGTCGAAACTGCCAATGTTCTCCTAAAAAAACGAGCCGAAGATGACAATCATACCGTTGTATTCACTGGCGCAATGGTGCCGTATTCACTTGAGAACTCGGATGCTGTGTTCAATCTTGGCTGTGCCGAGACCGCAGTCCAGCTCCTTGAGCCTGGAGTCTACATCTGCATGAGCGGCAAGGTTTTCCAGGCTGACAAAGTCCACAAGGACCGTGGCCACGGCCTCTTCGTAGGTGAAAACCTGGGTGATGTTTCATTTTAGTCGGAATTCTGATAGAGTGGCACACTGAAGCTGGAGGTGCTGCATGCAGGATCAGAAATCAAGACCAGGGCTTAAGATTGCCCTTGTAGCCATCATGACGGCAATCACCGTCGTTTTCACTCTTTTCGTCAGGATTCCTACAACCAAGGGTTATTTCAACCTCTGCGATGTGGCGATTTACTTCTGTGCCTTCACGTTCAATCCGCTTGTGGCTTTCATTTCCGCATCACTGGGAACTGCTCTTGCGGACATGATCAGCGGTTATCCGCAGTGGGCTCCGGTTTCGTTCGTGGTTCACGGGCTTGAAGGCCTTGCAGTTGCGCTAGTGCTTCGACGAAGCAGAACTGTGATACGTAAGATCATTGCGTCGGTTCTTGGAATCATCATCGTCGGCGGCGGGTATTACCTTCTGGGCGGTTTGGTTCTTACCGGTTTCCCGACTGCCTTGATTGAAATTCCGGCGAATCTTGCTCAGAGTGCTATCGGAGCTGTATTCGGTTTTATAGTATCGGCTGCTGTGGCAAAGGCCTATCCGCCGATCAAGGAGCTTCAGAGATGATTGATCTTCACTGCGATACGATTATGAAGATCTGGGAAGGAAAGCAGGAGCAGGGGCTTCGCTCGAACAGCTTCCAGATCGATCTTGAAAAACTAAGAAAGGGCGGCTCGCTTGCCCAGGTGTTTGCATGCTTCGTCCATAAGACTGAAGGTGTGAGTTCATATGAGACATTCATGTCGATGTACAAGGTGTTCCTTGACCAGATCAAGAAGAATTCCGATCTCATCGAGCAGGTCAGAACGCCTCATAGAGGAGGCTCCAAGCTCCAAGCGGTGCTTTCCATAGAGGAAGGCGACGTTCTTGAAGGGAAGATTGAGAGGGCAGCGGAAGTCGCTTCGTATGGAGTGCGCCTGATTGCCCTCACCTGGAATTTCGAGAATGCAATAGGCTTCCCGAACTCTCAGGATCCTGATCTCATGTCCCGTGGACTGAAGAGCTTCGGATGCGAGCTCATACCAGAGATGGAGCGTCTTGGAATAGTCGTCGATGTGTCTCATCTTTCAGAGGGAGGCTTCTGGAATGTTGCAAGGCTTTCGAAGAAGCCTTTCGTTGCAAGCCACTCCGACTGCCGTGCCTTGTGCAATCATCAGAGGAATCTCACCGATGACCAGATCCGCGCTGTTGCCGAAAGCGGCGGGGTGGTAGGGCTGAACTTCTGTTCTGGCTTCCTTTCTGAAGGCAGCCATCAGACCAGGATCGAAGACCTGGTACGTCATGCAATCAGGCTGTACAGCGTCGGAGGCAAGAGCGTTCTTGCCCTTGGCACTGACTATGATGGAATAGGAAGCGATCTCGAGCTGCCTGATATTTCATATATGCCGGTGCTTCGCGATGCCCTTTCCAAAGCTGGAATGAGTCAGAGCGTTCTGGATGCGATGTGGGATGACAATGCACTTCGGGTGCTGGGCTAGAACTCAACAGGAAGCTCGAACCTCATTTCCTCTCCGGTGATTGGATGGGTGAATTCAAGGACGCAGGCTTCAAGCATCATCCTGTCTCCGCTGCTTCCATACAGAGGATCTCCGATGATGCTGTGCCCAAGTCCTTCGGCGCAGTGCACCCTGAGCTGATGAGTCCGTCCTGTGCGTGGGATGAGTCTGAGGCGAGTGCAGTGGCCTCCTTCAAACGGCTCGACTCGGATCTTGATCCAGTCGGTGATTGCCTGCTTGCCATGGACGAGGTCGACTATCTGACGCGGCCTGCATTCGGTGTCCAGCCTTATCGGAAGGTCTATCGTGCCGCTTTCTTCGGTGATGATGCCTTGAACCAGAGCCTCGTATTCCTTGTGGATCTTGCGGTTCTCGAAATCCATCGATAGTTTGTCATGCGCCTCGTCGGTCAGTCCGAGGACCATGAGCCCTGAAGTCGCCTGGTCCAGACGGTGGATGCACGGCTGGGCGATTACATGGTGGAAGAAACGCCTGACTCTGGTTGCCGCACTGTCGAACTTCTCAGGTCCCTTGCCAGGTATGCTCAGCAGCCCGCTTGGCTTGTTGATTACAACTATGTCCTTGTCCTGATAGATTATATCAAGTCCGATGATGTCCTTGAGAATCGGCTTGCAACGCTGGTCGCACGGGGTGAGGAACTCTCCTGACTCATGTGCGCCGCTGCCATAGAGGAATTCTGCCATGTATGCAGGCCTCAGACCCTTGCTGTAAGCCGCTGAAAGCAGCTTTGGAGCACAGCAATCTCCCGTTCCCGACTGCGCCGTTGGTGCAATCTCATCAAGGGTCCGCACTTGCCCATCGAAGCAGGTGAAGCGGTATTCACGCTTGATAGCGGTCCAGCATTCGCTTGAAATCTCGCGTCGCCTCTTCTCCAGCTGCTTGTCGCCGGTCTTCTGGATCTCCTCTGTGAGAGCCTGCACTTCCTTCTCGCTCGAACTGAGCATTTCGCTCATTCGCTGCGGGTCAAACACCGGTTCTTCGAATGGCTTTATCACATACCTGCCATCCAGAGCTCCTGAAAAGGCCTTTAGCACTGTTCCTTCATATGTAACCAGGACACCGAATACTTTACCGTGCCCTTCCTGCTTGAGGCTGTCAGATCTGACAGTCCTGTCTCCATCATAGTCGATGAATCCGGTGTCGTCGAACGCCTTCATCATATCCATGCATATTTTCTTGGCTTTGCCTTCTGGAAGTATCAAATTCATACCCTTGAGGTTATGGTTTGAAAAGAGCAGTGTCAAGCGTTGCATCGGATAAAGGCACTGTGTCAGGTTTTTTCAAGGTGCAATTTGAATGAATGTTGGACGCTTTTTGATGTTTTTTGCGATTGAGCCTTTATTTTCTTTGATTGAACAATTGAAATTATTGACCGGATTCTATCGGCAAGTTACTATAAATCTGTATGCAATGGATTCTGATGATATTTGAACTGGCGGGCAGCCTAGGGCTTTTCCTTTACGGCATGCGCATCATGAGTGAAGGCCTTCAGAAGGCCGCTGGAGACAAGATGAAGCACGTGCTTCATCTGATGACAGGCAACCGCTTCGTTGCAGTCATCACGGGAGCTGTGGTCACAATGCTTGTCCAGAGCTCATCTGCGACTACCGTCATGCTGGTAAGCTTCGTCAATGCCGGCCTCATGACGCTTCAGCAGGCAGTGGGAGTGATATTCGGAGCGAATATCGGAACTACGGTAACTGCCTGGATAATAGCCCTTCTGGGATTCACGGTGGATATCACGATCCTTGCTTTGATAGCAATTGCCGTTTCGCTTCCTATGATGTACTCCAAGAAGGTATCCATCAAGAACATGGCTGAGGTCTTCCTCGGATTCGGGCTGCTTTTCATCGGACTTCACTACATGCAGGCATCTATTCCTGATCTCTCAGGGCAGGTCGGGGTGCTTAAGTTCCTGACTGCGCTTGACAGCGGAAGTGTCTGGACGATGATAATCTGCGTCGTTGTTGGAATGGTTATGACGATGATCCTTCAAGCCTCGTCGGCAGCAATGGCAATTACGCTCACGATGGCCTACAACGGATGGATTGGAGTCTACGCCGCTACTGCGCTCTGCTTAGGTCAGAACATAGGAACTACGATCACGGCTTTCCTTGCTTCGGTTGGTGGAAACACAGGAGCCAAGAGGGCAGCCATGGCCCATGTCCTGTTCAACGTAATAGGAACCGTTCTGGCGATGCTGCTGTTCAAGCCGCTTCTGTCCCTTGTCGGGCTCATCTGCGGCTATGACATATTCGCCTTAAGCGGAACAGCATTGCAGCAGGTACTGCCTACTTACCTTGCAATGTTCCATACGACGTTCAATGTGCTCAATACTCTTGTGTTCTTCCCGATAGTGAAGCCTTTCTGCACCTTGATCGAGAAGATTGTGCCGGAGAGTGCCGAGTACAAGGAGAATACATACCATTTCACCTACGTTGCCTCTCATATGGAAACCCCGGAGATCTTCATCCTCGCCATTCGTGAAGAAGTGAAGAAGATGTCGCAGCTTGCGGCCAACATGTTCGATGACTATCTTGAGGCATTCAACGGCAACTGCAAGGACATGCCTGAGAGGGTCAAGAAGCTGAAGGGCATGGAGGAATATGCCGACCAGATGCAGGAGCAGCTCTCAGGGGCCTGCGTAAAGCTGCTTCAGGATTCTCAGACTCCTACCAATGCGAATTCTCTTACTACAATGATCAGGATCATGGATGAGCTTGAATCCTGCACAGACAGCACAATGGATCTTACGATAGTCAGCGACAGGCTGTACTTCGAGGATGGAACTCTCTCAAAGGAAGCCCAGGAAGCCCTTCATGACCTGGAGGATCAGGTTCAGAAGTACCTTCATTTCATAGATGACAGGATGAACACGACGATCTCTCTTTCCGAGATGCAGATCGCCATGGACATGGAAGCCAGGATCAACGAAGCCCGCAACCGCATCGGACGTCAGGTAGAGCTCAGGCTCAGCCGCAATGAAAAGACCGATGTGAGACTGCAACTCCACATCCTTGAGCAGGCGAGGCATATGGAGCATATCGGAGATTACTGCATCAATATTGCAGAGTCGTCGTTCCAGCTCATAAAGCATGCCCCAGTTCTGGAAAAGACCAAGGTTGCTGGAAGCTCGCGCAGTTCGAGCACAGCTGGTTAGTATTCACCATCAACATGGTCAATGCCCCTTTCAGAGGGGCATTTTCGTTATTATTGTAAAATTTCTCTGTTTTTCTGTTCTTTTCTGACAGAGTGTCACTTAAGCTTATTGACATGCATTTATCTTTGACATAGAGTCAGAAACCGAGAGAAAAACATCATGGTTAAGAATGACTATTATAATGAATTCAAGGGAAAATACTTCAATGGAGACTATCCAACCATTCAGGAAGCACTTGAAATAACGGTTTCAAGGCATCCGGAGCTTTTGTGCTTCGTATCAAATGCTCCGGTTCATGTGAGCATGACTTTTTCAGAAGTTCATGAGGCTGTGAAGAGAATCGGAAGCTATCTAATTGAAAAAGGAATCTCCAAAGGCGACAAGGTCGGCCTTGATGGCAAGAACTCCATAAGCTGGGCTCTTGCCTACCTTTCTGTATCATATGCCGGTGCGTCTGTCGTTCCGCTTGACAATCAGATGGAAAGCGAGAAGGTCGAGCGGCTTCTTCCATTCTCCGGCGCCAGGCTTTTCTTTGCCGATTCCGATGTGCTTTCGAGGGTTAACCTTTCCAAGGAAATTGAAGTGATTGATCTTGGAAAGCTTGAAGGCCTCGTTCCGGCTGCCTTGCATCCAAAGGCTGCAATCTCATGCAGCGACACCCTGTCTATGCTGTTTACCAGCGGAACGACAGGAAACGAGAAATGCGTGGTTCTAAGCCATGCGAACATAATGTCCGATGCCTTCATGGCCTGCTCGGATGACTACCTTTCTCTGAGGACGGATGATGTCATGTTCGCCTTGCTGCCGCTTCATCATGCATACTGCTGCACTGCGGTGCTCATTGAAACTATCCTCAATGGAAACAGCTGCCTGTTCGGACAAGGCATGACACCATCCAAGATCATTTCAGACATGAAAAGCGGCCATGTGACTTTCATGATGGGCATTCCGATGATCTACAACAAGTTCCTTTCAAGCACTATGCGCAAGATACGGGAGAAAGGAAGGCTTAAGTACTTCATGTTTGCTCTTCTGATGCGGCTCAATGGCTTCTCAAGGAAGGTGTTCAACGTGAACCATGGCCGCAAGTGGTTCTCACAGGTTCTTGAGTCGCTTGGAATGATGGATCTTAATGTTTGCATCTGCGGCGCAGGACCGCTTTCGCCCAAGACGTTCAAGGCTTTCCAGCGGCTGGGCATCGACTTCATTCAGGGATACGGCCTCACGGAAACGAGCCCGATTCTGGCTCTGAATCCGGTGAAGAGGTTCAAGGTGAAGTCGGTAGGGCAGATCTTCCCTGATATCGAAGCGAAGATAATAGATCCTGATCTGATGGGAATCGGGGAGCTTGCCGTAAAAGGCCCATGCTGCACAAAAGGCTACTATAACGACCCGGCCTCTACGGCAGAGCTGTTCACCGAGGACGGCTATCTCAAAACAGGAGACCTCGGAGTGCTGGACAAGAAGCGCTATCTCTATCTGAAGGGAAGGGCGAAGAACATCATTGTCACCGAAGGCGGCAAGAACGTGTTCCCGGAGGAGATCGAGGAGCATTTTCAGCTTTACCCGCAGATCGGCCAGATCATGGTACGAGGGTTTGTCCAGAATCGTTCGACAATGAGCGAGGAGCTTGAAGCGGTGATCTATCCTGCACCTGAGTATTTCAAGGGGAAAAGCGAGCAGGAAGTGAGCGATGAGATACATGGCATAGTATCAAGCGTCAATGCCAAATCCGTTTCATACAAGAAGATAGCGAGAATTTCGATTGCTTCGCAGCCAATGAGCATGACAACGACGAAGAAGATCCAGCGCTCCAAGGTGGCGCGGTCGATCAACAATCTGATCAGGATGTTCTAGGGTTTTCCAATCTAGTGGATTTTGTTGCAATTTGTTGCATTTTCCGGTTTTTTTAGTTGACTTACAGCCAATATGGTTTACAATGAAAGAGCCGATAAGCAGGAGGTTGCTATGGGAGACACAATGCGTCCGGTGCCGTTTTCAGAGATGGTGAACAGGATTTTTTCGGAACTCAGAAGCCAGGATTCGATATTCGGGATTGACAAGAATCAGTTCTTCAATGATCGGGAGAAAGAGAAGATAAGCGTTTTCGGACAGAAATGCTCGACGCCTTGCGGGCCTGCTGCAGGACCGCACACCCAGCTTGCCCAGAACATAATAACCAGCTACCTTGCTGGCGGCCGCTTCATAGAGCTCAAGACTGTCCAGATAATGGATGAGCTTGTAATTGCGAAGCCATGCATCGATTCCCGTGACGAGGGATACAACGTGGAATGGTCCACAGAGTTCACCCTTCCTAAGGCATTCGATGAATACCTGAAGGCATGGATCATTGTCCATCTGCTTCAGGCTCTAATGCGCGGCGGCAGGATCGAGGGCGACAGCTTCATCTTCAACATGAGCGTCGGCTACAACCTTGAAGGAATCAAGCAGCCCAGGATGCAGGCGTTCATTGACAGCATGATGGATGCCTCTGCAAGCCCGCTGTTTGCAAAGTACATAGGAGAGCTTGATGGGATGCTTGAATCAGGCGGTCTGCTTGACGATACCCCTTATGAAGGACTTGAGTCCAAGCTCAAGGGCCTTGGAGCGGGCATCGACAGCCATATCTGCCGTCAGGTAACGATCTCTACGATGCACGGATGTCCTCCGAAGGAAATCGAGGCCATCTGCCGCTATATGCTTTCAGAGAAGAAGCTCAATACTTTCGTCAAGCTCAACCCGACTCTGCTCGGCTATGATGCGGTGCGCGAGATTCTTGATACAGCAGGCTTCGGCTATGTACATATAAAGAGAGAGAGCTTCGAGAAGGACCTTCAGTATTCTGATGCTGTTGCAATGCTTCACAGGCTTGCTGACCTTGCTTCAGGGAACTCACTTGGCTTCGGAGTGAAGCTGACGAATACGCTTGGCTCGATTAATGACCAGGGACAGCTTCCTGGCGATGAGATGTACATGAGCGGAAGGGCCCTGCTGCCAATCTCCACCAAGGTGGCTGCGTTGCTTTCCAAGGAATTCGACGGAAAGCTTCCGATTTCCTATTCAGGCGGAGCGAATGCATTCTCTGTCCAGGATATCTTCGATACAGGCATCAGGCCTATAACGCTTGCCACTGACATGCTCAAGCCGGGCGGGTACAGCCGCATGACTGCCATGATCGAGATTCTGCTTCGAAAGAGCCATGCATGGAAGATGACGAGCATAGATGTCGCGGCAATTGAGCAGCTCGCCGAAAGCGCTGCGACTTCAGAATATCAGCAGAAATCGTTCCGTGGCACCGACAAGGCGAAGACTTCAAAGAGCCTCGGGCTGTTCGATTGCTACGTGGCTCCTTGCATTGAAGCATGCCCGATTCACCAGAACATACCAGATTATGTTTCTCTTGTCGGTGAGGGACGCTATGCTGATGCTCTTGATCTGATTTATCAGGACAATGCCCTGCCCAACATCACATGCAGCATCTGCGACCATCAGTGCCAGTACCACTGCTCTAGGATGGATTACGAGGGAGCTGTCCGGATCCGCGACATGAAGAAGGTTGCAGTCGAGAAGGGCTCTGAGGAGTTCTACGGCCGGTTCGAGCCGCTTGATCCTCCTGCCGATGTCAAGGCTGCCGTCATAGGTGCAGGCCCTGCTGGCCTGTCTGCCGCTTTCTTCCTTGCAAGAGCCGGTTTCCAGGTCACTGTGCTTGAAAAGCAGGCCGATGCCGGCGGAGTCGTCCGCAATGTGATTCCTGAGTTCAGGATTCCTGTTCAGGCGATTGAGGCGGACATTGATTACATCAAGCGGCATGGCGTTGATTTCAGATTCGGAGTTCAGATCAAGGATGAGACCGTCACGGCTCTGAAGGCTCAGGGATTCAGCTACATATTCTATGCTGCTGGAAGCGAGGCCGAGAATTCCCTCAAGGTCGAAAGCGACCGGATGATGGGTGCCCTTGAATTCCTGAAGCAGTACCGAAGCGACCCGAAGTCTGTTAAGCTCGGTTCCAGCGTCGTCATATGCGGCGGCGGCAATACTGCAATGGACAGCGCCCGCGCTGCGCTCAGAGTGCCTGGAGTGGAACACGTCACGGTGGTCTACCGAAGGACCGAGAACGAGATGCCGGCGGACAGGGAAGAGTACGAGCTTGCCGTCTCCGAAGGCATTGCGTTCTGCTTCCTTTCAAACCCGTCCAAGCTTGAGAATGGCATTCTGAAGTGCACAGTGAACAAGCTCGGGGAGAGAGATGCCTCAGGCAGAAGACGCCCTGTGGAAACCGACAAGAGCTTCGACATCGAATGCACCGACCTTATCACAGCAATTGGCGAGAAGGCTGATGCCCAGGTACTGAGTGCTTTCGGGCTGCCTCTTTCAGACAAGCTGTGGCCGATTGTCGATCCTGATACCAACCAGACTCCGATCGAGAACGTCTATGCCATCGGAGACCTTCAAAGCGGTCCTTCGACCGTCGTGCGTTGCATAGCATCGGCTAGAAAGGCCGTAGAAGCAGCGATTGACAAGGTCCTTGCCGAAGCAGAGGATGCGGATGAGTGCACATGCGAGGATCACGATCATGAGTGCACATGCCATGACCATGACCATGAGTGCAGCTGCGGATGCGAAGATGACGATGATGACGATGATGACGATGATGACGAAGAGCTTTCCGAGGAGGAGAACCAGCAGCTCATCGATGCTGAGTCTGCCTTCTTCGCCGATATCCGGAGCAAGAAGGCTTCCCATCGCTGCTCGCTTGATTTCAAGAATGAAGAGTTCGAGATCAATGAGGCCAAGCGGTGCATCGACTGTCCGTATCTCTGCAACAAGTGCGTTGAGGTATGCCCCAACAGGGCAAATGTGGCAATAGATACAAGAGGCTGCGACCTGTTCGAGGATCCGTTCCAGATTGTCCACTTGGATGCCTTCTGCAACGAATGCGGCAACTGTGCTGTGTTCTGCAACCATGAAGGAAAGCCATACAGGGACAAGTTCACGATCTTCTCACGCAAGGATGATTTCGAGAATTCGACCAACAGCGGATTCTGGCACGAATTCGACCACCTTTGGGTCAGGCTTGACGGCAAGGTCACCGAGTGCTCGGTGGACAGCGACGGAAATGTGACCGGAGAGATCGGCGAGCAGGCGAAGGCTCTGATCGAAATCATTTTCGATGATTACAACTATCTTCTTGGAGAAGTGGAGGAATAATGGCTGTTACAGTGATCAGGAACACTAGGGTGTTCCAGACGATGCCTCCTTTTGAGGTGCTTGAGAATGTGGATGTGGTGATTTCAGGTGACAAGATCACTGCTGTAGGTAAGAACGCCGGATCGGACGTGAAGGCGGACAAGGTAATTGACGGCGACGGCAAGACGGTGATTCCAGGCAATGTCTGCGGTCATCATCACTACTACAGCGGGCTTTCCCGCGGCATGCTTATAAGCGCCGGTCCTCAGACTGACTTCATTCAGGTTCTCAAAGAGTGGTGGTGGCGTCTTGACCGTGGTCTGGATGAAGAGTCCTGCTACTACAGTTCCCTCATATGCTCGCTCGATGCAATCGCAGCTGGCACGACCAGCGTAATCGACCATCATGCAAGTCCGAATTACATTGCCGACTCGCTTTCTGCCATTGCCCATGGCATGGAGGAGACAGGTCTCAGGGGAATGACATGCTATGAAGTCACCGACCGCAACTATGGAATGAAGGAAGTCCGTGACGGAGTCGCTGAGAACGTCAGGTTCGCACATGAAGTCGACCGCCGGCGCAAGGCGGGGGAGAACGTCCTCTGCGATGCGATGATCGGTGGCCATGCTCAGTTCACTATTCCGGACGAAGGTCTGGAACTGATGGGCAAGGCCTGCGACGAGACAGGACGTGGTGTTCATATCCATGTAGCTGAGGACAAGTACGATGTGGTTAGCTGCCATCATTACCACAACATGGACATAGTCGACAGGCTTGACCGCTTCGGTCTGCTTCGTGACAATGCTCTGCTTGTGCATGGGCTTCATATCAATGCACATGAGATCGAGCTGCTCAACGAGCGTGGCTGCTTCTTCGCCCATAATGCACGGAGCAACATGAACAACCATGTGGGCTATTGCAAGGGTCTCACTGATGTGAAGAACCTGATCATCGGAACAGATGGATGTGGCGGCAACATGTTCGAGGAGCTCAAGATTGCGTTCTTCAAGCACAAGGATGAAGGCGGGCCATGGTGGCCGGCGGATTTCCTCACTGCGCTTTCCAGAGGCAATGTCCTGATGGAGAAGTACTTCAAGGATGCAAGGCTTGGCAGGATAGAGAAGGGGTACAAGGCAGACCTTGATATCCTGGACTATCATAATCCGACTCCGATGGTTGCTGCGAATGCTCCTGGGCATTTCGTCTGGGGAATGAGCACCAACTGCGTGGAATCGGTGATGGTGAACGGAGACCTTCTGTATGAGAACCGCAGGTTCACGAAGGTCGATGCGGATGAGATTTATGCCAAGGCTGCCGAAGTCGCAGCCAAGGTGTGGAAGAAGGTTGATAAGATTCAGCCGTAATAAAGACAAGTTTCAGTGAGGTGATACTATGGATTTTGCAGAAGTGATCAAGTCGAAGGCAGAGCAGTACAGGGACTACACGGCAGACGTGCTTTCCCAGCTCGTGAAGACAAAGAGCTATTCCAGCAAGGAAGAGAATGTTTGCAGGCTCATCAAGAAGCTCTGCGAGGAAGCTGGGTTTGACGAAGTGAAGTTCGACGACCTTGGAAGCGTCGTTGCACGCATCGGCCACGGCAAGAAGTCGCTGGCATTCGATGCCCATATCGACACTGTCGAAGTCGGCAACATGAAGAACTGGAATTTCGACCCGTTCTCAGGTGCAGTGAAGGATGGCATCCTTTACGGACGTGGAGCCAGCGACCAGAAAGGCGGAGCTGCATCCATGATAGCAGCTGGAAGAATTTTGAAGGAAATGGGCTATGATGGGGACTATACCCTGTACTTCACCTTCACTGTTATGGAAGAGGACTGCGACGGAATGTGCTGGAAATACATGATTGAGAATGAGCATTTCAAGCCGGATCTCATTGTTTCCACCGAGCCTACAAGCTGCCGCATCTATCGCGGGCACAGAGGCAGAATGGAGATCAGGATCATCCTTCGCGGGATTTCCTGCCATGGAAGCGCTCCTGAACGCGGAGTAAGCGCTGCATACAAGGCCGCACGTGCTGCTCTTGCAATTGAAAAGCTCAATTCCGATCTTCAGCCTGATGATGATCACTTCCTTGGAAAGGGAACAATCACCGTCAGCCAGATGGATGTCAAGGGACCGTCGCAGTGCGCAGTTGCCGACTATGCCATGATCTACTGCGACCGCCGTCTCACATGGGGCGAGGATGCAGATCTTGCAATCGCACAGGTACGCAAGTACGTCTCTGATGCTACAGGCGACAAGCCGGAAGACATTGTGGTTGAAATGCCAGATTACGAGAAGATCGGCTGGACTGAGAAGAAATACTCTCAGGAGCTTTACTTCCCGACATGGAAGATTCCTGCAGACCATCCGCTTGTTCAGGCTGCTGTGAAGGACTACGAAGATCTGTTCTCAAAGGAGCCGGTCGTGGATAAATGGACTTTCTCCACTAACCTTGTAGCCACTACAGGACGTCACAAGATCCCGGCAATCGGCTTCGGGCCTGGCGATGAAGCTCAGGCGCATGCGCCGAATGAGATCACCAGAGTAGAGGACTTGGTCATTTGCAGTCAGTTCTATGCGCTGCTTCCATATGTGCTGGAAGGGAAAAACTAAATAACATTTGATGCTGGCCGGAGCAATCCGGCCGGATTTTTCGGAGACCTGATGAAAGAGAAAAGCATTCTGCTTCAGAATATATTCTGCCTCATAACAGATCCACTCAAGAGCTCTCAGAGCGGCGTCGATCTGTACGTAGAGGGTAACATTGTAAAGAAAATCGGGAAAGGCCTGAATGTGAAGGCCGAGCGGGTGATTGACTGCTCTTCTTGCACTGTGGTGCCAGGGTTTGTCAATACCCATCATCATTTCTATCAGACACTGACACGGAACCTCAAGGCGGTTCAGGATGCAAAGTTATTTGACTGGCTTCTGTACCTCTATGAGATCTGGAAGAACATAGATGCAAGAGCAGTTTCAGTTTCGTCCACCCTTGCGATGGCTGAGCTTCTGAAGACTGGCTGCACGACTACAACGGACCATCATTACCTTTATCCAAGAGGATTCGAAGGCGATCTGATGGGGCTTCAGTTCGAAGCTGCCGACCGTCTTGGAATGCGTTTCTCTCCGACCCGTGGCAGCATGAGCAAGTCACGAAAGGACGGCGGACTTCCTCCCGACAGCGTGGTTCAGACGGAGAGCGAGATCCTGGAAGACAGCGAACGCTGCATCCGGACGTACCACGATCCGAGCACGTTCTCGATGCACAAGATAGTTCTTGCACCATGCTCGCCGTTCTCAGTCACCAAGGAATGCATGAAAGAAAGCGCCGCTCTTGCCCGCAGGTATAGCGTGAGGCTTCATACTCATCTCTGCGAGACGATGGATGAGCAGAATGACTGTCTCAAGATGTATGGCAAGCGTCCGCTTGCACTGATGCAGGAGTGCAATCTTATTGGTCCGGATGTGTTCTATGCACATGGGATCTGGTTCAATGACGAGGAGCTTGGCATCCTTGCTGACACTCATACCTCAATAGCCCACTGTCCAGCGAGCAACATGAGGCTCGGAAGCGGGATATGCAGGGTTTCCGAGATGCTTGAAAAAGGAATCAACGTTGGGATTGCTGTCGATGGAAGCGCTTCTAACGACAGTTCTGACATGCTCGGCGAGATGAGGCTTGCTCTGCTTCTCCAGCGGGTGCGCTACGGATCAGGTGCAATAACAGCGCCTCAGGTCTTCAAGATGGCCTGCGAGAACGGTGCACGGATGCTTGGCTATGATAGAGTCGGAAGACTTGAAGAGAACTGGGCTGCCGACATGGCTATCTTCGACATGAGCAGCATGCAGTATGCCGGATCCCTGTCCGATCCAGCTGCTGCGCTTCTGTTCTGCGGATATGATCACCAGACTAAGTATACAATAGTCAATGGACAGATTGCCGTTGACAATGGCACGCTCGTCGGTGCCGATGAATCCAAACTTGCTTCAGATGCAAATCAAGTTGCAAGCGAGCTGTGGAGAAAGGGGGGACTTGCATGATAGAGAAGATTGTTTTCGCCGATACCATTGCAGCGGCTGCGGCCGCTCTTGGCCCTGATTCTGCTTTCCTTGGAGGTGGCACCGAGATCAACCGCCTTGGCTCTTCTGTCAAGGCTACGACTGCTGTTTCTTATAAATGGCCGGTTCCTTCAATAAGGCAAGATAACGGTTATGTCCTGCTTCCTCTTGGAACTACTTTCCAGATGGTCGCAGAAAGCCATGCCTGCCCGGCGTTTCTGAAGGAAGCAGCCCTCTTCATGGGTTCGCATCAGAAGAGAGAGATGGCAACGATTGCTGGAAACCTCTATCTGCATCGTGATGACAGCTACATTACTGCCTGTCTTCTGGCCTGCGATGCAGAACTCGAGCTTGATGACGGCTCGGTGCTGAGCGCAAGTGAATACCTTGAGCGATTCGACTCTCTCAAAGGCCGGATCATCTGCAGCATAAAGGTCTGCGAAGATGCAAGGATTGTCCAGAAGAGAATTGCAGTGACACAGGAAAGCCATGCAGCCATCACAGCGGCAGCTTGCCCTGAGGCAGGGTTCGCAATGGTTAAAGGAACAGGTCTTGTGAAGGTTGACTATTCCGAGGTCGGATGTGAAGACTGTGTTGCAAAGGCGATTGAAAAGTCTCATGCTGTGTTCCGCGATGACATGTTCGGGACTGCCGAATATAAGAAATATCTTTGCAGAACCGTTCTTTTCGACCTTTTCAAGGAGGTCCGATGATGCAGATAAGATGTACTGTAAATGGCAGGAAGATTAAGATCGAATCAGATCCTGCGTTGTGCCTGCGCGAGCTTCTGGTCCGCGAGGGTCATCTCTGCGTCCGTGACAGCGATGACCGCGAGGGGTTTGCAGGGAGCGATACGATTCTTTTTGACGGCAAGCCGGTTTATTCGAACCTCATGCTTGCTTTCCAGGCTGACGGTGCTGATATCAGAACTCCTGACGGGCTTTCTGATGGGCGGAGGCTTTCTGCAATCCAGCAGGCTATGGTGGATGCAGGCGTCGTGCAGAGTGCATACAATGCTCCTGCCGCAGCGCTTCTTCTGACATGGCTTATCGAGAATCATCCTCATCCGACCAGAGATCAGATCAAGGATGCTCTTTCGGGTATATTCATCCGCGATGCTGGCTATGAACACTTTTATCTTGCAGTGAAGCTTGCTGTTTCAAGCAAGAAGCCTGGCGATCTGATTCCTGAGTTCCGCGATGAGCTCAAGTTCGTCGGAAAGGCGCTTCCCAAGATTGACGGTGCCCAGCTTGTCTCAGGACAGAAGGCCTATGTCGAGGATTTCGTGGAAAGCGATGCCTGCTATCTTGAAGTTCTTCGCTCGCCTTATGCTAATGCCTACATCACTGAAATAGATGTCTCTAAGGCAAGGCGTCTGGAAGGGGTGGTGAAAGTCCTGACATATAAGGATGTTCCTGATATTTACTATACCAGTGCAGGACAGGGCGCTCCTGAGCCGTCACCGCATGACAAGAGGCTTCTGAACCAGAAGGTAAGGCATGTCGGCGACAGGGTCGCTGCTGTTGTGGCAGAGACCGAAGAGATAGCACGCAAGGCTATGGGGCTTATCGATGTGAAATACGAAGTGCTCAAGCCTGTTCTCACTGTCGAAGATGCCATGGCCCCGGGTGC
>Ga0265294_10004567_pt1 | contig 17253 bp, 32 predicted proteins | sample MunlanPumphouse3_FD_192504 | JGI IMG/M metagenome (GOLD analysis project Ga0265294, IMG submission 192504) | Groundwater microbial communities from a municipal landfill in Southern Ontario, Canada - Pumphouse #3 | ecosystem: Environmental > Aquatic > Deep subsurface > Groundwater | place...
AGAATACCTATATTATAATTGCTTTTATTTGTATTAAATCCAATTCTATATATATTATAACTATCCTTTGAAAATCTTAATTTATTACAAAAATCACACATTTTTATATCTTTTGTCTTATCCATTTATATCTCCTTCTCTTTTATCCCCACAACAATAATATACCGAAATTTTTAAAATTGTAAAGGGGGGTGAAGAAAATTATTTAGTATATAATTTCTAGTAATTGGTGTAACTAGAATGATTTCAGTACTTTGGCACAATTTCCTTAGTTTACTAACAATTTTCTCATCATCTTCATAATATTTGTCTAGTCCCAATTCATTTATCTTTTCGCTTTTATATTCTATCATATTATCTCTTGTCCTAGCTCTATCTATAAAGTGTATAGATATAGGACTTAGAGACGCCAGCACAAGCCACTGAAGGGTGATTTCAGCGTACTTTTTGTTTCTAGCGGTAATTATAGTATATTCCTTTTCAACTGGTCTAAAAACCAATTGTGCAGTCTTATAGTGGGTTTCTCGTATTAGTTGAAAAGCCTTCCTTTCCATACCGTTACAATCTCCCCATTTCTTATCTATTGAAGATTTCTCGCAAATAGTACCATCTAAATCGTAGCCTACTATCATTTATTCTCCTGTGCTTTTATTATTGCATCTGCTAATTCGCTTTGTTCATTTAAACCAAAAGACTTACTTTTTAATGTTAATTTTTTTATAAACAAGTTTATAACGTGAATTAGTTTATCCCTACTCAATCTCTTAGCCCGCTCTTTGGCTAGTTCTTGTTCATGGTATTGTTCCCATTGGTTGTATAATATGTTTAACAGTAATTCTTCTTTTGATAAAAACTCTTTGTTTATTCTTTCTGGCTTCTTACCTTCTCTCATCTTTCACCTCCCTTTTGTTTGACTCTTTTATATGTTGTGAATAATATTTGTCTAATAAAATAGCATGGTTAGCGTCTAAGGCTTTTACCAACTCATATACTAAGGCTTCTGTTATATTCATTCCAAGGTTATTGTTTATTGCTTTTCCTAATTGTATTATTATATTTATTCTTGTTTCTACGTTAATTTCTTTCATTCTGAATATGTCAATTAAACTTTTCATCTTTCACTCTCCTCTGCACATTGGCAGGTTTGGGTTTCTTTAATTGCATCTAACACTTCATAAATAAGAGTTTTTGATATACTATCTAATAGGTTAGCTACCATCATATCAACAATAGCATGAAACATAGGTAGAGAAATAAAGGTATCTGTTTCTTTACAGTATTGTTCATATGGATAGCCAATAGGTTTTCGCAAAGTATACTCGTCTTTTAGCGTTCCTATAAGTCCTGTTTTTATCTCTTTGTGTAGTTTTTTTATATAGTTTCTTTCATATAACTTATTCATTATTTTGTCGACACTAAAAAACTGTTCATCTTTCTTCATTTCCCACCTCTCTTTTTATTTCTAGCTTCCACGATTGCTTTGGCAAAGGCTAATGCTTGCTCTGTATCTGTTAACTGTATATCCTTTGCTGTACTTGCCCCATCTCCAACTGTTCTTTGTTCGGTAAGTATATTGTATATCTCCATATATTCGTTAATGATTCTATCTTCGTTCTCTTTAATCATTTCTCTCCTATTACCATTCAATCCATTGACCTTCTAGCGACATATCACAAGCATCACTAGCCATATCTCTTGTTATTTGACGCATCTCTGGTTCAGCATTATTAGCTTGTTCTTCATACATATAACAGTCGTAACAAAGACCAGATGGTTCGCCAAATTCTAAGTCATCTTTTGTCATTTCTTTTTCACACGACCTACATTTCATCATTTCTCTCCGTTGGGGTTAAAATTCGCATAACTGTTCTTCAGATAACCACTTTTTAATTTCTACAAACATCAGACGTAAAGACCAATCGGCATAAACTCCCAAAGGTATTCTTGGGTGCTTCCAAAAACCGATGCTTTTCTTGAGATTGAAGTAACTTTTCCAACTTTTTCCTTTTAATAGTAATATCTGATACTTTCCGTGTGGATAGTTTTTGCTTTTAAATAACATCATTTCCCTTCCTCCTATTTGTTAATGGTTTCCCTGTTGGATTTAATCACTTAAAATACTGTTAATTTTTTTCTTCTGTGATTCATTAAATTTCGGGATACACCTGCTAAATGGTGCAGCCCGTTCATTCATATCTGCCATTTCTTTATAGACTCTCTGAGCAACACGAACCTTACACATATCCTTTATTGTTTCTTTATCAATGCTTGCAAGTATCTCCGTCCCATATTTTTGCAAACAAGCGTCTGCTATTAAATCAGACGTTTTTTCAACAACAGATTGAAATATTGCACCAGATAGGTTGTCTTCTGGTATAATTTCCAGTGTAATGTTCATACTTGTTGGGCTTGCTGTCTTAATTACTTTCATTTTTCCCCCTATTCGTTAATGGTTTTATATTTATTGAGTGCTGATTCTGCTACAACTCTAAACTCGTGAATCCACTTTCTTAAAGTTTCAACATCACCTATCTTTTCAATATAATCTCGTTCTTGTATATACTTCAAAGCCCCAACCAACTCGCTAATCTCCTTATCCTTTTGGGTATCAGGTACGTCTAGCTCGCCCATATCCTTTAAAGCTGTATTATATCCGTCTATCCATATATCACTTTCTCTGCCATTTTTTAGCCAAGTGCAGATACCTCCACCGTCTTTTTTCCAAATATCAAAATCAACTCAGTGCTTCCACATTCAATACATTTAGTTATCTTCATATCACCCTCGCTTTTCTAGAAAACTGCCTATAAAAATAGACAAAAAATAAATAATAAGTAACCAGCTTAACAAAGATAATATCATAATTTCAATTAACTTCTTTTCATTACCTCTATCTTCAACAACTAAAGCAATTGTTATCCATATAAGAGCTATAACATACCCTATCCAATAAATTATCCAAAACATATTACTCCTATTTTACACTTCCTCTACTTTGTACCAATAGGGAAACAATGTGTTAGCCACACAAGCATATTCGCAATAACCTAAGGTAATATAACAGTATTTTTCTTTGTCTAAAATTAAGCAATAGCTATAAGTCTCATCAAATAAAGGAGATACAGCACCTGTCCTAAAAGCCAAATCGCCTATCTTTAAATCTTCTCTATTACATTTAGTTAGTTTTAGTTCTCCGTATTGATATAAGAAAGGGTTTCTATAATTAGTCAGTACCTCATATACACCTGAGTCTAAATTTATAAATAATTCTTGTTTTCTGTTATTGAATAAAATTCCTTTGCTGACCTCTTTACTGCCTTTTTCTGCTATTTTAATATTTTTTGGCACTAAAATTATATCGTCTTTCTGTTTCTTAACATATTCTTCTCCATTAACGAAAACTTTACCATTAACTTCAATTACTACTTTTTTCATATTACACCTTACCTCTTTAAATTATATGTTATTTAACCATTTATCTTCTATTCCGCCCTTTCTTTCTGGTATTAAAAAGTCTTTTGTATATTTAACATCTATTGTAGCGTTTTTTATTCCACTTGGAGGTCCAAATAAAAACGTTTGACTACCATCAGATATTAAATTATTATATTCTCTTGGTAAATATGCATATATAAAATCTCCATTCTCTTTAATATATTTTCCTGAATCAGTAACTGGATATATATAATCTAATCCACTAAAAAATCCTTCAGGTTTAGAGTCTTTCCATCCGTTCCATAAACCTCCCGCTAACCAATCTTCTCCCTTCATTTCATAGTTTATATCACTAGTATTACAATTACATATTCCTTCCATTAAGTTATTTATTCCGCCTTCATTTGTTCTTATTTTATCTGGAAGATTTATATTTTTATGTCCTATCTTATTCCAAAATAATAGTTGAGGTTTATCACTATTCTCTTTTATCTTTCTCATAATAGGAATAGCAGTAAAATCAGTAATTCCATTTTTAAATTTTTCAGGTAGATTATCATAACACATCTTTCCATGATATGGATTTAGTTCAAACCATTTACTTTTCATACCTACTACCTGAAAATCTTTATCTCTGGAAGTAGCTATCTTTTGTACTGCTTGAAGAAATCTTTTTCTTGATTCATAACTAGCATGATATCCTCCTGGAAATGATTCTAAATTATCTTTATTGTCTTTTACATATTTTTGCCAGAAAGGATTTTGAAAAGTCTTTCCTTGCATATAAAAATCTCTAAGATGTGCACCAAGAATACCTGCATCCAATAGAGAGTTGGTATATTTCTCTGGGTCTAAATCTGTAACTCCTGGCATAAAAGGAGAAATATATACAATAGTTTTAATATGAGAATATTTACTTAATTCTTTTATTGTTCTTAATCTTTCGCTTGGTAATGGTGCCATAGGTTCATAAATTTTTCCTAGTTTATCATCTACCGTAGTCAAGGTTAAGCAAATAATTATTGGTGCTTTATGCGAAACCAATAACTTCATATATTCTTCGTTTTTACATATTAAATTTAACTTAGTGTTTATAAATATTGGCATTTCATAAGCAGAAGTTAGATTAAAAAAATTCTTTGATACTCCAATTTCTAAATCTTCTTCTTGAAATACCTCACCCATAGTACCCAACTCAATAAAATACTTATTTCTGATTGCCCAATTCATAAATGGAGTTCTTTCATCATTTTCGCTATAAGCAGTTTCAAATATACGAGCAAGAGCTTTAATATCTAATATTCTTGCTACTTGTAGATTTTGTTTTATTCCTGTTCTTCCAAGAGTTGAAGCTCTCAATTCATTAGCGTAACAATATTTACACCAATTATTACAAGAACTCCAAGTGTCTGCTTTTAATGGTATTCCATTACTCCACATCTTAATTCCAGGTGCAAAAAATGTTTTTTCTTTTATATATTTATAGTACATTAAAATCCTTTATTTAATTATTGAAAGTCATAAGATAGTCAAAATATTTTCTATCTATAATATAGCATATTGCCAATAAAATACTTCCAACTAATAAGAACGGTATTGATAATAATAAACAAATTATTATAATAGCCAATCCCAATAAAAATGTTAATAAAGATAATAATATTGATAATATTCCACCTACTAATCCAACTACTCCCAAACCAATAAACGCCACTGTTCCCAATAAATACTTCATACTTCCTCCTTTTTTATAGATTCAATTAAACTGTTTTTTTCTACAGGGTGAGCGTCAATATCATAAACAATAGATATTTCTCCTGTCTCATCTTCAGTAATAGTTGCATTAAAAACTATTGATTGAAAAATAATATCTTCTTTTTTAGCAATATTTTCTAATTCATTAACAAACTTACAAATCAATCTATTAATTTTTGAAAGACTCATTTTATTCTCCATTTTTAAGTTTTTCATATTCCTCAACTGAAAGAACTACAACTCTCTTATAGTCACCAATTGCTTTAACTCCAGCTCCATCTTTTTCATCTCTTTTATTTCCTTTTGGTTTTACAATTTTTATTTTATCAGAACCAGAATATTTAGTACGCCTTTGTACTTTATCTTTATCTAAATTACAAGCATTTAAAGTATCTGAATCTTCAGTAGCTTTTAGTTTATCAACTATATCTAAAGTTTCATATAAATTATGTTTCCCCTTTATGGTAGTGGCAAGTATTAGTTTGGCTACTTCATCTTCAGTAGCATCTATTATTTTAGCTTGAATATCAGACGCACCTATCTCTTTACTTGCTCTATATCTCCATTCTCCGTCTATAATTTCATATTTATCATTTTCTAATCTTCTAACTACTATTGGCATCATCATTCCAAATTTCCTTAAAGACATTTGTAGTTTTTTAAATGTTTTATCTGGCATTCTATTTGGATTTATTTTATTGGGTTGTATCTTTTCAATAGGAATATACTTTATCTCATCGTTGAATAGTTTCATCAAATAACCTCCCTATGTCTGTATTGTCTTTTTCTAATCATTATAGCTACTACATAATCAATACTTCTAGTAATCCAATCATCATATTTACCATCAAAATATTTTCTTTTTCCAGTTATATTTTTCATTTAACTCCTATCCTTTTTTTCCACTCTTTAATATCAGATACAAAAATCATATTTAATATCTCTTTATTGGCTTCTACTTCTCTATTGGTCCAACCAAGTATTTCTTTTATTCTGTCTATAAACAAATCATCTTTTTCTTTTGCATTGTCTATCTTCTTTAAAAATGGAGGATATTGACATTTTGGTATATTAGCAAACAATAAAATAAAATACTCTTTTGGGTCAAGATAATAAAAATATGGTATTACTTTTTTTAGATGCTGGATATTATTTTGATTATATCCCATCCATTTAGTCATAACTATATTCCAATTATTATCTATATCAATATCATATTTATATTTCTTATATAGTTTATCATAATAATCTTTAAAGGTCATAAATATTCCTCCAATTAAATATATTTGCTTATTTCCATCATATTAGCAATAAATATTACTTCAAAGTTTACATTTATATTAGAATATTTTTCAGTATCAGCTAATACGCCTACTATCTTACTTGCAGTTTCAAAATTATATTTATCATAATTATTAAAGATATAATTAAATATCCATTTATTAAACGCAGGTATTCTAAAATGTGTAGAATATACAACTTTTTTTATTTCTTCAAACTTTTTATTTTTAACCAAAGTTAGAAACTCCTCAAATCTTAAATCACTAAAATCCCACATCTTACCAGACAGTTTACTTTCTTGTAAAGTAGATATCATAGACCTCATATCAGGATAATAGTGTTCTACTAAATTTTTTATATCTCCTCCAATATTTTCAGCATCGCAAATATAATCTATATATTTATATACTGCGTCTATATTTGGATTTTGAAAATTTATTTTCACACATCTACTCTGAATAGGTTCAGTTATTTTAGATATATCATTACAGCTAAAGATAAAGAAACAATTATCGGAATATGTTTCCATTAAGTTTCTTAAACTATCTTGAGCTTGCTTAGTAAGTCCATCCGCTTCATCCATAAATATACATTTCTTTTTACCATTACTACTTAAAGACCTAGCATAAGTACTTATTTGTTCTCGTATAGTATCAATACCCCTTTCGTCACTACTATTTATTTTCTTAAAATCACAACCTAATTCATTTATTATTACTTTAGCACAACTCGTTTTTCCAGTACCTGGACTTGCACTATAAAATATAAAAGATGGGATTAAATCTGGAGTTTTTAAATATTTTTGTATCTCATCTTTATTATTTAATATTAATTTATCAAAAGTATCAGGTCTGAATCTTTCTATCCATATTAGTTCTTTCATAGCTCTCCTTCTAATCCCAACTATTTGGGTCTGTTTGTCTATCATATTCAGTATCTATTTTTTCTTTAAACGCATAAACGTCACAATCATAATAGTTAGTAGAACCATCTTCGTAAATTCCCATCGTTTGCCCTCTCATCCACTCTAAAAAAATATTCCAATTATTATAACCAATAATTTTTTTACTTCTTGTTCTTTCATATTACTCCATTTTTAAAGTAGCTAGAATGTATTCAAATACATAATCATCTCCCTCTGTAGATACATAAACTGGACAATCTTCTTTAGCGGACATTGTAACATTATCTCCAATTGTAGAAAGTAAATGTATTAAATATTCGCTTACTTTAACTTTAAATGGAGATATTGTTTCTTGTATATCAAAAGAAGTAGATAATTTATTATCTGATAAATTTAATTTTAAAGTAATGGTGTTGTCTTTTCCTTCAAGATACACTACTTTAGAACTCATAGAGTTAGAGTAGTTTATTATTTGTTTTATTTGTTCTCTATCTAAAGTAAATATATTATCAGATATTCCTTCTTTAACCATATCAAAAGTCTTACCTTCTCTTAAACTCATAATATACTTGGGGTCACGTAGGATAGCAGATATTTTTAATTTCTCTGTATCTGAAGATAATTCTAGTTTATTTGTTTTTTTATCCATTAGTATATTATTTGAATTAAATGTACTAATAAATCCTCTCAGTAGTTTTAAATCATCTATTCCCAATTCTCCAATATCTTTTATATCAGTACCAGTTAAAGAACCTCGTATAATTATTACATTAGATTCTGGTACTGCTATTGGTACTTCTATTTTTCCTTCACTAGTTTTAACTAATATTGTTTTACATTCCAAATCTCCCTTGATTCTTAACAAATCAATAAACTTTAACAAACTAACTTTAGATACTTTCATATTATCTCCTTTATTTAAAAGCTATTATCTATTAGCTTTTAATATATTATATTATATATTATATTATAGTAAATATATATATTAACCATATATATACATTATACTGCTACAAGCTGTTGGCTTTAAATAGACCTCAAAAACCCCACAACAAATATATACCGAAAATTCAACTTTTGTAAACCCCCTTACAAAAAATAATTTAAAATTCATTCAATATTTTATCTTTATTTTCTTTCATTCTAGCTATAATTTTATTATATACACTACAAGCTCTGCTTCTACTAATGTTAAGCTTTTCACTTATTTCTTTAAATGTTAAGTTGTCCAAAACTCGCATACAAACTATTTCAAATTGATTATCGCTATTAGAATATGTTTTTAATATATTTTCAATTGAATCTTTACTTGCACTATCAAATAAAATATCTCTTTCTCCTTTCTCTTTCATACTTTCTTCTATATCTTTCTTATTCAATATTATTCCTTTTTTATATCTGTTACTTTTTTTCATATTTTCAAAGTCATACTCCTCTTCCCTATCATCAATTTCTTTAGTCTCCCAATCTAAATCTTCAAGCTCATCTTCCTTATCAATAGCATAAAAAGATTTTTTTGCATTATCTCTTAGTATATTATGTAAAGTATTTATTACTAATCCCTTTACATATTTAAGAAAATATACCTCCTTTGTTTCTCCTTCTTTGTTTACAAATTTAACACCCTTGTACTTATTTTCGTAAGGTTTTACTGCTTTCCAAATAGCCAATAATATTTCTTGACTTACATCATTCCAATCCATAGGTATCTGTTTAAATTCATTTCTTCTTTTAAGGTAGTATGGATATGCTATTTTAGAGCCGTACTTAAAAGCCCCAGCGTATTTTTTATATAATTTATCATTTTCATTCATATTGTATCTCCCTTAACTCTTGTATGAGTTTTTCTCCGATGCTAGTTATTCTCCTTCCTCTGCTAGTTCTCGATATTACCCCATTACTTAACAAATATGGTTCTATTTCATATAGATAGTTATATTGAGCAATTCCTAGATATGAAGATATACTTTGCAACCCTACTGGACATTCATTTATCTTCATATATTCCAATAATTTTAAATCTCTTTTAGTATAACCATACTTAATTATATTATAATTTTTTAATATCTTACCAATATTATTATTTGCGTAAATGGTTGCCTCCAATAGCCTTATACCAGTTCTTGGAGTACCTCTGCAATTTTCTGATATTATTTTATATATCTTGTTATCCATATTATCTTTTTTAAACATTCTTCTTCTATATTGATTTAACAAAATATATAAGTCATTCAAATTATAATTTTCTAGCTCAAGTATAAGTTTAAACCTATCATAAAATGGTTTTTTTGTTTTTATAATCTCTCCCAACTCCGTAGTCGCAGCCATAAGAGTAAACGGTTGTATATTTTCACCTCTATACTTAAAATCCTCCATTATACTATATAATTTTTCTGCATTATCCCTACTTATAGAATGTATTTCATCTAGAAATAAGATGCCTCCTTCACATCTTTCTATGTATTTTTTCATTTCGTTAAAATCAGATATATCACTAGTTATAGTTTCAACAAACTTTACTTTTAGACTATTTGCTATTATTTTAGCAAGAGTAGTTTTCCCCATACCTGCTTGTCCATGTATTAAAGTATGTGGGAATACAGTATCTCTTATTCTAGTGCCAATTATATAGTCATCTAATATATCTTTTACTCTTTCTTGTCCTACATATTCTTTAAATGTTTTAGGTCTAAATATTGTATTGCATTTTATTTCCTCCTTTTTTATTTCAATATTGCTATCACCATTTGGATAGTAAATAATATATTTAAAATTTTTGTATTTTATATTTTCCATTGGCTTTTCTTCTTTTTATTTTATAATTCTGCTTCAAAATAACAAAAACAGTTATCTTCTAAACATTTTAAAATCTTTTTCCCTAATTCTAAATCTGCGTATTCTGATAATAAATAATTAATTTTGTTTTCTGGTATTCCTGCTTCAACTAACATTTCATTAGTATATCCATTATTATTTCCAAAAAATTTATTTAGTGTTCTTAAATAACCTCCTAAATTGTTTTCAATAATTTCTATTTCTTCTCTTACCTTATTTATTTTTGTATCACTTACATAATATGGTATTGAAGTACATTCTTGAGCTTCAGCTCCAAATCTTTCACCCGCATCGCTATTTTGAATTCCAACCCAAAATTTTCCGCTAATATCTCCACTATAATATTTTCCCATCCTTACACCTCCAGTTTATAATTTAATTATTTTTCCTTGTTTCTATACTCTTTTTCTTTTTCTCTAAAATATTTTGCGTATTTTATTCTTCTATGTTTTACTAATCTTGGAGCTGAATTTATCTCTAATACATAATATTTATTATCTTTTCCTAGCATTAAATCCACAGCTCCGAAGTCGTATTTTAATGCTTTTATCGCCTTAACTGCTAATTCTTTTATTTCAGTAAGTCCTTCTGATTCAATAGTTTCTAAAGTCCAACCTCTTTCTTTACTCCAAACGTGAGGGTGTATATTTATATTATTTTCAATAGCTTTTTTAGAGTGTTTTTTTTCACAAACTTCAATAGCTACATCTCCCAATACGTGAACTCGATATTCTTTTTCTTTTGGAATATATTTAACTATGAAATCTCTAGTTTTTACTCTTTCAATTCTTTTTTTCATAGAAAATCTTGTCTTTAAAAATATTATATCACTACCTCTTGAATGTTTTTTCTTTCTAGCCATTAATGGAAAAGTTATTTTTTTAAAATATCTATGATTCATATCATTGTTAATTGTCCATATTTTTGGTACTGGAATGTTATTTTCTCTTAAAACTTCTAATTGTTCTATTTTATTAGCACTCAATTTTTTATTTAGATTTGCTATAATATTTTTTCTTCCATAATTTATAACAAAAGTTTTATCATCTACAACTAACTCGTAGCCAGCAGTTGTATTTTTTAAATGTTTTGCTAACTTTATAGGAGTTTCAGATTTTTTGGTTCCAGCTATAAATATTTTCATTTTTACACCAATTCCTTTAATAAAGAATTAAAATATAAATGTTTTTTACCTTTATTCATTCTTTCTATTAAATGAGAAAGATTTTTGCTAGTAACAAAAATATTCTTTAAATTTTTTTTGTCTATTTTTTCAATATGTTCTAATCTAAACCCCCCACCTATACCATCTGACCACTTATTTGCGTGTATTTCGATTATTTTTTCATCGTTTTCTATTATCTTTGATATTTTTCCATATAATCCAATATCGTCACCGTGTATTACTTTTACGTCATCTCCAATAGAATATTTTATTCCTGCTCCGTCTGTTATATATAAGTATTCTTTCATACATCTCCTTTGTCTTGATATTTTATAAATAAATCATACCCATTTTTATATTTACACCAATCTAAAAATCTATCCCAACCGCCCTCTTTACTTGAATTTATAATTCCAATCTCTTTAATATAATGAGAAATAGCATCACAAAATTGCAAAATAGCTTTCATTTTTTTATAGTTTAATGTACTTTTAAATATTCTTATTTCTATTGTTGGATGTCTAGAATTAGTATTTACCGCCCAATATCTCCCCTCTACATATTTTGGACCTGATAAAAAATCTTTAATGTTTTTATATTGATATTGACAATATGTATTGTCTATATTTTCTCTCCCTGAAAACTGAAATAGTTTTTCTTTATTTGTATAGAAAAACATTTTTAATTTTTCTATATCGTTATTTGTAAAAAAATTTCTATTTAAATGTACGTGTAACCCAGTACTAGATGAAGTAAAAAAATTATTTTCTTTTATATTTTCAAATATAGATTTCCAATTTAATTTTTTATTGGCGTATTGTAATGTAAATGGTGAACTAACTATTTCAGTACCATTAGAAACGCTTCCGTCATACTTAAAATAAAAAATATTGTTTTTTATTTTTTTAAAGTGCCCGTGAATAACATTAAGTTTTTTCATCAACATATTAACATGATAACTACAAGAATATCTTAAATCTCTGTTTAAATCAATTTCTAATTCTACTCCCATATATAGAGTATTTTCCCAAGGCATTTTAAAAGTTTTAAATTTTTTAGGTTGATAATCATACTTCATACAAAATTCTCCTGTTCTTGAATATTACTATTTATTATATCGTAGCATTCTTTACAAACTTTATATTCTCCCATAATAGAATTTAATTTTTTATCTTCAACCTCCAATCCGCAAGAATCACAAAAAGATTTTTTTTCAGTTTTTGTTTCAAAAAGATTAGATATAAATATACTCAGTTTTCCTTTATTTGCCTTCTTTCTACATTTTTTACATAAATAATATATTGTTCCTTCTCTTAAATATTGTTTTGTTTTTTTATATTCTCCACACCCTTCACAAGCAATAGTTGAATTTTCTATATTTGTTTCTATTTGTTTTTGTTCTTTTGGTATTTTATACCCATTAAGATAATATTTTTTCCAATCAAAAATTTCTTCTTTAGTATTTTTCCATTTATTTATAGGTTCTCTATTTCTAATAATTGTTTTTGAATAACTGTCGTTAGAATACATAATACCTTCTTCAGTTTTCCAATCTCCAAAATATAATAAATCACCGTTATTTTTTAATGTAACCAACCTATCTCCCCTTAAAAAATCGTTTATTAGCATTTGTATGGCTTCACTATTCAAATTATTTTTTACCGCTCCATCTGCTAATATTTCCAATATAAATTTTTGAGTATCTGAAAATACTCCAGTTAAATATTTCTTACTTGTATCTCTATATTCGCTAAATTGAGATATTACTCCGTTATGGGCTGCGACCATTTTACAATCCATTTCTACTTCTCTTATCTTATCTTTATCTTTTATAATTGGAAATGGATGTCTATTTCCCTTATCCTTTAACCCCGCAGTTGCCCATCTAAAATGTATTATTAGAATATCTTCTTTTGTTATATTTTTATTTATAAATTCATAAAATTCTCCAAATGAATCAAAATCTTTTTTAATTTTTATTTTGTTATCTTTGGCTTTTTTCCAAGCTATACCAGTACCGTCTGAATTTTTTAACGCTCCATTTCTAAGATATTCTTCTTTTGGAATATCAACTCCTGTTTCTTTCACCGCAATCAAACACATAATATCTCCTTTTTATAATAAGTTTAAATTTCTAAATTTGTTGTTGTTTCTAAATTTGAAATATATTTTAAAAAATGAATATAATTATTTTTTTGTCTACACCAATCTATAAATAAATCCCAAGATTTTTTATTTATTACTGAGTTTACCCCAATCTCTTTAATATAATGAGAAATAGCATCACAAAATTGCAAAGTTGCTAAAAATCTGGGATAGTACAGTGTTCCCCTAAATATTCTCATTTCTATTGTATTTTTACCTGACGGATTCATTCTTATAGCTTGATATTTGTCTTTTTGAATTAATCCCGATTGTAAAAATATTTTTGGATTTAAATTTTCAAATTTACAATAATTTAAACGATTTACATCCCTTTTACTAAATTTTAAAATATTTTCAAAATTAGTAGAGAAAAACAATCTTAATCTTTGTGCTTCAAAGTCTTTAAAAAAATCTTTATTTAAATGTATATGTAATCCACAATTACCAGACTTATATGAAGTATAACCATTATTTCGTAGCCATTTAAATATACCATAATAATCAATATTCTTATGTATATATTGTAAAGATAGCGGATGAGAAACAAGTTCAAATCCTTTTATTGTTCCATCGTGTTTAATATAAAAATGTTTATTTGTTTTTTTCCTAGATAAAAAATTTGTTAATTTTTCTGCATTTTCTTCATATTTATTTCTATCAACCCCCAATAATTCAATTTCCAATTCTATTCCCATATATAATTCGTTTTCCCATTTTAGTTTATTATATTTAAAATTTTTTGGTATATAATTATATTTCTTTATTTTTAAATATTTTTCTCCACAAAAATAACAATATATTTTATTTTTATATTTAATTGTTTTATTGCTTAATACTGCTTCCCCACAAGCACTACAAAAAATAAAGTATTTTTCAAAACAATCAATACATATAGTTAAATCTTGGCATTTTCTATCAATCAGCTTTTCGTCTCCACAATAAGCACAAGTGAAATATTTTTTATTGTAACATTCTTTACAATAGTATTTGTTGTCAAGTTTACTTCTATACATTCTACCTTTATAATGAATATGGTTACAATTGTAGCATTTTTTAAATTCTTTTGTTGCACATTCTCTACACACGTACCCGTTTTTCGTACTAATCATATTTTTAATTTTGTGTATTTGAAAACAACAAGAACAAGCGAGAACTTTTTTAATTTCTATGAATTTTTCTTTTTTATTGTTTGACATTTTAAATATTTTACAATAATTATTTTTATCTTCAATATTATAACTGAGAAAATATTTTTTTCTTTTTTTAATTACTTCATAAAAATGATAATTAATTGAACTTTTTTTCCAAATAATTCCGTTAGCATGTCTCTCACAAAATCTGTAACTTGAATTATAAGGTTCAAATAAAAAACAATCATTTGAGATATTTTCCCAGTCTATTTCAATCCCACTACTACCATTCGTTGTTGTTAAAATTCCAACCTCATAATTTAAATTATCATTGCTTTCAAAATTAATTTCTGGCATATATCCCCCTTATTTGTTACACCTACAACCAATCCATCCTCTTGGTATCATAATATTACAATCTTCACAAATATTTATATGATTCAGACGTTCTATTGAACCATCCTCATTTCTATCCCAATAATCATATCCTCTAACATTATGAAATACCTTAACCCATCTACTATTTTTTAATTCACCGCAAATATTACATCTACTACAATTAACGCCTTCTCTTTCGTAAGCTGTCTTTGCGAGATTCCATTTTATTTTAATATCTTCTTGGTATTTCATAATGTTATAGTTTACTTAATAAATATTTTTTATTTTTACTATTTTTCTTTTCATTTATTTTTTTTATTATTTCTTCTTTTATTTTTTCTGCTTCAGTGTCTTTTAATATCCTCTCTACTTCTGAAATATCAATATTAAATTTTTCAGCTATTGTATGACAACAATATCCAATAGAGTAATTGTCTTTTCTTAAAAAATAATAATGACTTAATATCTTCACTCTCTTAATTACTTTATCTTTCAAAAACACACAGTTAGAGATATTCTCTTTTTTTGACTCTTTAATGTACTTCATATTAATACTTACCTCATAATCGGTTTCATCTATTTTACTATCTTTGGCTTCATAACCTTCTAAAAATAAACTTGTTCCTAGCTCTGAATTTTCAAAATCCAATACAAATCTATCAGGTTTATATTTACTTTTAGACATTGTTGTAGTTATCTCTACAATACTTTTTATCATACTATCTCCTTCTTAATATTTGTTTGATTTCATAATAGCATAGGAAGCTTTACATATACTACTTTTACTTCTAACCATACCCTTACAACATTTCTTTTGCCAAATTGTTTTTTCGTTTCTAATATTTGAATTTAACCAAGACTTCATAATCTTTGGTATTGACTCTTCCATAAGTTTCTTTTCTTTTTTATCCATCTTTTTTAAAATCCTATTTCTTTTTCTTGTATCCATAAAACCTCCCCTTTCTTTTTTCTTATAAGTATATTATAACTAAAATTTTTTAAAATAAAAGAATTATTTTTTCCATTGCGAAAAATAACAATAATCATTTCGCCTATAGTAAACAGTGCTTATCCTTTTATTACTGCTAACGGTTCAAGTTTTACTAATATTTTAACTAAATCTTTTTGTTCTTCCATGACTATATCAATATCTTTATACGCTCCACTAGCTTCATCTAAATCTTTCTTATCTGTAATATTATGAAGTATTCCTTTATCATTTAACCTTTTAACTTCATCTTCAAAGTTTAACTCTCTTACCGCCTGTCTTCTTCCCATAGCTCTACCCGCTCCATGAGAACAGCTTTCAAAGCTTTCTTTATTCCCAAGTCCTTCAACAATATAAGAAGATGTACCTTGAGAACCTGGTATTATACCTATTTCTCCTGCTTTAGCAGAGGTAGCACCTTTCCTGTGTACTATAACATTTTTTCCAAAATGATTTTCCCATCTAGCGTAGTTATGAGCTATGTTTATTATACCGTTATCTTTTGGAGAATCAAACCCGTATTCTCCCAATATTTGTCCTCCATTTAAATAAAAAATATCTTGAAATATTTTAAGTACTCTTTTCATAATTAAATACCTATTTGCTAAAGCAAAATCAACACAATATTTCATTTCATTTAGATAGTTTTTTGCTTCTCGAGTTTCAATAGGTAGAAATGCCAATTCAATATTCTTCTCAACTACGCTATAAAACTTATTGTTTAAATTTATTGCAATTTTATTATAATTGTCAGCTACTTGTTTGCCCAAGTTTCTACTTCCTGAATGTATCATTATCCAGATATATTCTTCTTCATCTTTTTGTATTTCTATAAAATGATTTCCTCCTCCAAGAGTACCAATTGATTTTGCTGCGTTTTCATATTCTCTACAACAAATAGTATTTCCACCCATTTCAGTAACGTTTAATATTTCATTTTGACCTTCTTTGTGTTTATTAAAGCCCACAGGAACTACTTCTTTAATTTTCAATACAATATCTATTAAATGAGTTTTTATGTCTTTAATCTTTAATTTTGTTTTAACCGCACACATACCACAACCAATATCAACCCCTACAGCGTTGGGGATAACAACTCCCTCCGTCGCTATTACACCGCCAATAGGCATACCATAACCTTGATGAGTATCAGGCATTAAAGCTATATGATGATATGTAAATGGTAAACCAGATAAATTCATAGCTTGGTCTAATGCACCCTGTTCTGGATTATTAC
>Ga0265294_10004569_pt1 | contig 17248 bp, 20 predicted proteins | sample MunlanPumphouse3_FD_192504 | JGI IMG/M metagenome (GOLD analysis project Ga0265294, IMG submission 192504) | Groundwater microbial communities from a municipal landfill in Southern Ontario, Canada - Pumphouse #3 | ecosystem: Environmental > Aquatic > Deep subsurface > Groundwater | place...
TTAAATAGACTGTTATGCTAACAGGAGATATTGAAAGTAAAGCTTTAGAAATTGCAAAAGAGTTAGGAATAGATGAAGTTCATGCAAATATGAAACCAACTCAAAAAGCCAACGTTATTCAAGAGTTAAAAGATAGCGGTTGTACAGTTGCTTTTGTAGGTGATGGAATAAATGATGCACCTGCACTCATGTGTGCACATGTGGGAATTAGTATGAGCAAAGGTGCTGATATTGCAAAAGCCACTGCTGATATTGGTTTGCTTAAAGATGATATTGAAGGAATTGTTCAAATAAAAGAGTTATCAAATAAAACTATGAAATTAATTAATGGCAATTTCAATGCAACAGTTGGCGTAAATAGTGGAATACTTCTAGGTGCAACATTTGGCTTATTTTCTCCAATAACTACTGCTGTACTGCATAATGGTACCACTATTTTATTGTTAATAAATTCAATGAAAGGTGTACAATTAAAGTACAAATAAGAAGAGTTTCAGATAAAGCTTGATATGATTTTGATATTTATTATTAAGAAGGAAAAATATGGGATTCTTTTTACCTCTTGCAGCAATTTTAAGTGCTGCTATAACTTATGAAACGAGTAAAAATGCAAAACGAAAATATGATAGAAAAAAAAGAAAACAGACATCGGCTTGATTTAGATACTAAAAAAGAGTTAGCCAAAATAGGAATGACAGCTTCTATGGGAATTACAGTAGCTACTGCATTTTTTATGAAGAACAAATTTATGAAAAATTTACATATTGTAGCAGGGACTTCTCTTGTTGGCTTCTCTCTTTGGCATCATCTTCTTTACCAATCACATAAAAAAGATAGTGTAGAAAAATAGAGTATGAAGCTATTTCATACTCTATTTAAGTGCTATTTTTTAATTATATCCTCTTCATTTATAGCTTCAGGAAAATATCTATTAATATCAAACAAACCATATTCTAAAGGGTTTTGTTTTTTAAACTCGGCATCGAACCAATCAAATATTTCCCAAAACTTAGGATTTGCTCGGTTAATAACAAATTTAAGAAATCTTTTCTTTTCATCTTTTGTTTCATTATAATTTTTAAAAAGTTCAAAAAATTCTGGTAAATCATCTTGCTTTACTACTACAAAAGCGTTTGGATATGAGCCTATAAATCCTCTAATAAAATCTATATCATCTTTTGAAGTATCTCTTCTTTTATGTTCATCAAATAAAAATGCAACATTTTCCAACCACTTATTAACAACTAAAGTATAAACTAAATTTTCACCATTGTTCATTTCTATTTTAATATATGCTAAGTTTGAATTGTCATCTGAAAGAGATTTAACAACTGCAACACTATCAGCTATAGATAGCGATTTAAAGCTCTCTTCTACCTCTTTAATAGAATTATATTTTTCTCTTATTTCACTAGGAATATAAGCTTTTTTTATATAATTAATATCATCTATTTTATTATTTGTATATTTTAAAACTCTGTTGGCAAACTCTTTTTTGTAATCATTAGTTTTATAAGCAATTGCTCTTAATCTATTTTCATAAACCCCTACTTTGCTTCCTCCTCGTTCAAGTCCTTCATAAGATGAGAGTTTTAATTGGCAAGAAGAGTTATAGCAAGAGTGGCACGACACACACCGATTGTCTAAAATAGGTTTAACCTCTTTTGTGTAAGAAATCTCTTTATTAACTCTTTCAAACTCCACAATATCGAGTGGTTTAACAGAACAAGCTTGAAAATAAAGTAATAATATTGGTAATAAGAATAGATAAATTCTCATAAATAGGTTCTAAAAGAGTTAATTTTAAAAAAATATCTTAAAATAGTATCTTTTCTTAAAGGTAGTTTAATTAACATCATACTAAAATTAAGAATTATAAACTAAGGAGTTTATCATGACTATAAGTAGTAATAACAACAATATTCAAACTTACCTTAACAATGATGTGCAACTTAATCAAACACTTCAAAGAGTTGCATCGGGGCTACAAATAAATAAAGCTGCTGACAATGCTGCTTCTTTAGCAATTTCTGAAAACTTAAATGTTCAAGCCAATGGACTTTACCAAAGCATGGAGAATGTAAACAGTGCTTTAGCCATGACGCAAATTGGTGATAAAGCTATGGGCGAACAATCTAGTATCTTAGACAATGTTAAAAAAGATTTACTTCAAGCTTCAACAGATACTACAAGCCAAGAAGGACGAGAAGCGTTATTGCAAAACATTCAAAAAGGGCTTGAGCAATTAAATAATATTGCTTCACAAACCAATTATAATGGTACAAGCTTATTGCAAGAGAGTGCAAGTAATAAAGAAGCCAGTGTAACACAAGAGTTTCAAGCAGGAAATGGAAGCAGTGATACCATTCAAACCACTGCCGTTCAAGCCAATACTACAGGTTTAGGCTTAGAAGGTTTACAAAATCAAGATGCATCAACTTTTAATGCTTCAACAGCACGAAGTTATCTTGATAAAATTGATGAAGCACTGAGTACTCTTAACTCAAACCGAGCTGAGTTTGGTTCAACTGCAAATCAATTGCAAAGTTCAAACAGAAACTTAGCTTCACAATATACAAGCACAATGGAAGCTCGTTCTGTTTTAACTGACATTGATTATTCAAAAGAGACATCAAACTTCTCTAAACAAAACATTTTAGCACAAGTTGGAGCAATGGGATTTGCACAGTCAAATAATATTAACCAACTAATGGTTTCAAGACTGCTTCAATAACAATTCAAAACAATAAAGCTTTTTAGCTTTATTGTTTGCTTTTTCCTTTTTTCTCATTTATTTACTTATTTTTATCTTTTCTAAACCTTTTTACAGTATTATACTTATCACAAAAACTTATATAAGGAATATTATGAAAAACCTATTTAAAGCCCTTTTTATGGTGCTAATTCTATCTTCTTCTTTGGTAGCAGATAAACCAAAAGGAGTTCAAAGTAATGAGTTAAAAGAGATAAAATCATTGGCAATCTTACACAAAGCCCAAATTGATGTCTCAAATGCTTATGATATGGGAAGCCTATTTATTTTAGATGCTTCGTATCAAGGAAAACCTCAAGAGCTTTTTTTAACAAAAGATAAAAAAATGTTAATTGCAGGAAATGTTATGGATTCACAAACAGGAGATGGTATCTCTTTACCTATTGATGTCTCTATTACTCAAGGAAAAGAGGCTTTTACTTTTGGAAGTGGAAGTGATGAGTACATCTTATTTACAGATTTAGAGTGTCCTTACTGTAAAAAGTTTGAAGCTTTTTTTCCAGAACTTGAAAAGCATGTCAAAATTAGAGTTTTCCTTTATCCTCTGAGTTTTCACGAAAATGCAAGAGATTTATCAATTTATGTAATGAGTCAAAAAACTTTACCTAAAATGATTGATACCTTTTTAACAGTAGATGCTCAGTCTCCAGAGTTTATTAACAGAAAAATTAATAAAAATGACGAAGCAAAACTGCAAATTAAATTGCAAGACCAAATGCAAATTGCACAAAAGTTAAATGTTGCAGGAACGCCTACACTGTTTGATAAAAATGGCAAAAAAGTAGTTTGGGTTAAACTTTTAGAGAAATATAATATTGAACCAAAATAAGTATCTTTTTAAGATACTTATTGGTATTTCTACTTAAATCATTACTAAAAAATACAACATATTGTACCCTCCCACAAATAACCACACAAACAAAATTGCTGCTAAATAAAATGGTTTTGCTCCCACACTTTTAAACTTTGAAATATGTGTTTGTAAACCTAACGCTAACATTGCCATAGTTAATAAAAAAGTGTCAACTTCATTAATTACAACAATCACATCTTTAGGAAAAAAATTTAATGAGTTAAAAAAAATTATACCAATAAACAAAACTGCAAACCAAGGAATAGTAATTTTTTGTTTTTCATTGCCTATTTGTTTTTTAAATTGTACAAACGTTAAAATTAATAAAAAAGGTGCCAATAAAATTACACGAATCATTTTTTCAATAACAGCACTGTTAGCAACTTCACTGTTAATAGCATTTCCTCCAGCAACCGCGTGGGCAACTTCATGCAAAGTTCCTCCTAAGAACAAACCAAAATGGTGAGCATTTAGACTAAAAAAATCTATGTTAAATAAAAAAGGATATAAAAGCATTGCAAATGTTCCAAAAATAACAACAGTAGAAACAGCAACAGCACTTTTATGAGTGTGTGCTTTTATAACTTCATTGGTTGCTAATACTGCTGCTGCTCCATAAATAGAGCTTCCTATGGTTGTTAAAATGGTTATTTCTTTATCCATTTTCAAAAGTTTTGTTCCTACAAAATAACCTATAAAAAAAGTTGTTATTACTATTAAACAAGCATATATAAACCCTAAAAAACCCACTTCGAAAAGATTTTGTAAAGTTAAACGAAACCCATATAAAATGATTCCAAAACGCAAAACCTCTTTAGTACTAACACTCATAGCTTGATGTAAATACTCAATATATTTACTTTTAATTGTATGCACTAAAACCATACCTACAAAAATAGCAATAATCAAAGGACTTATACTTAATGCTTCAAAAAATTCAGTTTGTGCAACTAACATTACACTCAAAGAGACAACTCCTATTATTAAAAGACCTAAAAAGGTCTGTTTATCTGTTTTCATGTTAATCCTTTGAAGAAGTATATTAGTTTTCATTTAATATGTAAAATATATTATATTTAATATAATAATTAATATTTTCAATAAGGAATATTATGACACTTAAAGAGTTACACTTTTTTTACAACTTATGTGAAAACCCACAAGTTACTAATGTTGCAAAAAAACTTAATATTAGCCAATCTGCAGTCTCTTTAGCCATTAAATCACTTGAAGAAAAACTTCATGAGACGCTTTTTGACCGTATAGGCAAAAAACTTATTTTAAATGAAAGGGGTCGTTTTTTTAAAGAGCAAACCTATTCTCATTATTTAGCACTAAAAGAGGCTCAACTGCTTTTTCAAAATAAAAAGATAGCAGGAAGACTAAATATAGCAGCTAGTAAAACTATATCGAATTTTATTATGCCAAACATATATTACAATTTTTTAAAGCAAAATCCAGAAGTTAAGTTTAATATAGACTCTGTTAATTCCTCACAAATTATTGAAAAAATAGTGCAAGGAGAGATTGATTTAGGGCTTATTGAGACAAATTTAGAGCATAGTAATATTATAAAAGAGTCACTATGTGAAGATGAACTCATAATTGTAAGCACTACAGCTTATGATTGCAAAGAAAAATTTATTGACACCTTACCTCAAAAATGGATTCTAAGAGAGGTGGGTTCAGGAACTAGAGAAGTTTTTACACAAGCTTTAGGAGAAATGGCAAAAGAATTAGATATTTTTATGGAACTTCATAGCTTTCATGAAATTAAAACCATTTTACTAACACATCCAAACAGCATTACAGCAATTTCTAAACATGCGGTAAAACAAGAGCTTCAAAAGAAACAACTCTTTGAGATTAAGCTTAAAAATATCGAGTTTAAGCGAACTTTCTCATTAATTTACCACAAAGACAAAACACCTACTCTTTTATTTACTACATTTAAAGAGTTTTTAAAAGAGCAATTATTTACTCAAAATAATAATTATGAGTAAATAATATTTAAAAAGAGAGAGTTTTTCTCTTTTAAGACTTTTTAACAAACTCTTGTTTAAGTTTTATAGCACCAACTCCAGATATTTTGCAGTCAATATTATGACCGTCATTACCCTCAACAAGCCTGATACCTTTAATTTTTGTACCCACTTTTATTCCAGAAGAGCTTCCTTTGACTTTTAAGTCTTTAATAACAGTAACATCATCGCCATCGCTTAAAAGTGTTCCATTGGCATCTTTTACAACTAAACTCTCTTCTTGATTTTCTTGGGCATCTTTAGACCATTCATGTGCACACTCGGGGCAAATTAATAAATTTCCATCTTCATATGTATATTCGCAGTTGCATTTAGGGCAATTAGGTAGTTGCATTTTATTCCTTTTTCTTTTTTTAAGGACAAAATTATAGCGTAAAGATACTTTTTACTGAATTTAGCACTTTTAGCGTTTATTTTCTAAGATACTATAATTTTTAATTTACTTGTTTTAAGCCTAAAGCCATAACTATATCTTTATAAGTTAGTTCAAATAAAAATCCTCAGGAAACGCATTGAGTTATTTTTAACCGCCTCATTACAATTTGCAATATATTTTAAAATTTTGCTATTAATCCTTCAAATACTTTTGTTAATTCTTCTATTTCTTTAACACTTGTTCTTTCATTAATACTATGCATTGTGTCGTTGATTACTCCAAACTCAATGGCTTGAATTCCAAATGCTCCAAAATACCGAGCATCGGAGGTTCCACCTGCCGTTGAGTGTTTTGCTGTTATTTTAGCAACTTCTTTTATGGAACTTTCAATAGCTTTAACCACTTTAGAGTGTTTATTCGTTACAAAAGGAAAAGCATTTTGTCTAATTTCAAGCTCATACTCTAAACCTTTTAAAGATTTGCGCATAAAATTTTCGACATCTTCTTTTTTAGTATGCGTTGAATTTCTCACATTAAACATTATTTTTAACTCACTTGGCGTTACATTTGCAACTTCCATTCCTCCTCTAATATCGGTAATGATGAGTTGACTCGAAGCAAAAGAGTCATCACCATTATCTAAATGAACTCCTGCAATTTTAGGTAAAATATCTGCAAAATTATGAATAGGATTAACGCACTTAAGAGGGTACGCTGCGTGTCCTTGTTTTCCTTTAATTACAATATTTCCATTAATACTTCCTCTTCGCCCTATTTTAATTGTATCGCCAAAAATCTCTTCACAAGTTGGTTCTGCCACAACACAATAATCGGGTAAAAAATTATTAACTTTAAGATATTCTAATGCTTTGATTGTTCCATTTATTCCCTCGCCTTCTTCATCGCTTGTAAGAAGAATACTTAACGTTCCATCGAACTGTTTTGCGTGTTTGCATGCATATAAAAAAGCAGCTACACCACTTTTCATATCTTGAGCTCCCCGTGCTGTAATTATTCCATCAATAACATCTGCAGCAAAAGGCTCAACACTCCAGCCTGTACCTTCTGAAACTACATCAATATGTCCTGCAAAACACAAATGCTGCAAATTATTGTTAAATTTTTTAAAATAAAATCTATTTTTTGTATCTTTGCAATCAATATTAACAAAACTCCACTCATCTCCTAAATATTTTTCTATAAAATCAAAAGCTCCGTCATCATTTGGGGTGATTGATTTAAATCGCAATAGTGTTTGAAAAAGTTCTATTAGTGTCATGCTTTCTCCTTTTTGTTTGTTTAATTATACTTAAGTAATATTTGTTTTGTTATAATGGCTTAATTTTAAAAAGGAAAACTATGTTTAAAAAAATTATTTATACCCTGTTAGGGTTATTTTTTACTTATACTGCTTTTGCTTTTTTTGTGTTTCCTTTAGTCTTGAAATCTCAAGCTTCAAAATATGTCAAAGAGGAATTAAATAAAGATTTAGTTATTGAAAAAATCAGTTTCAATCCTTTTTTATTTAAACTCAATCTTCATAATACAGTTTTAAAAGAAAAAGAGAATACTCTTTTGTCCTTTGAAAACATTTTTATTGATTTTGATTTAGACAGAACACTTGCCAATAAATATTTACACTTTAAAATTTTAAAACTTTCAAAACCATTTATTAATATTGTTATTAATGAACAAAAAGAATTGAACCTTTTAAGTTTAATTCCTTCTTCCAATGAAGAAGTAAAAGTAGAATCTAAAGAGAAAAATTCTGAACTTTTAAAAGTTCAAGTTGATGCTTTTGTAATAGAAGATGCCAACATTGCATTTAGTGACTTCTCTTTAAAGAAACCTTTTTTAGTCTCTTTAGAGAATATAAACTATATTTTAAGAGATTTAAACACACTTAAAAATAAAATAGCAGCTCAAACACTTTCTAGCCAAATCAATCAAGATAGCAATTTTTCTTTTAAGGGAGGTTTGTCTTTAAACCCTTTAAAAACATATGGAAATCTTGAGCTTAAAGATTTCAAAGTAGATTTAATATGGAATTTAATTAAAGATAACTATCCTATTTCATTTGATAAAAATTTAACATTGAACTCTAAACTAGGATTTATTATTAATTTAGAAAATGAACCCCTTATTTTATTAAATGACAGCTCAATATCGTTAAATAATTTTCATTTAAAAGATAAAAACAATCAAACCTTGTTGTTTTTAGACCAATTAGCATTAACTAATCTTAATTTAAAGTTTCCAAATAGTGTTAAAACCAATTCCTTACAAAGCGATTTCACTCTTTTAATTAACAATTCAACGCTTAAAACCAATTCTATAGTTTATCTTGACCCACTTGATGCCAAAATTGAGTTCAATTTAGAAAATTTAGCGTTAAATTTACTCAATCCTATTTTGTCTCAAAGTACTTTTATAGAGATTCAATCTGCTTTATTGTCAGCTCAAGGCAATATAAATTATGAAAACAACACCTTAATAGCACAAGCAAACAGCTCTTTAAATCAAGTTGTTATTAACCATTTAAAAGAACCTATAATTAAAGCTCAAGCTATTGAAGCAAAAAATATTGAGTTTAATCAAGCGCAAAATCAATTGTCCATTGCTAGTGTAGATATGAAAGAACCGTATGCGTTTATTCAAATAGATAAAAACAGTGGATTTAATTTAGCCAATTTAATGAAACCATCGAATAGTAATACCCAAGAAGAAAAGCAAAAAGAAGAGTTAAATTCTCCCAAAACAGATGCACTTCTATTAAATTTTGGCCCTTTAACCATAAAAAATGGAACTATGACCTTTGAAGATTTAACGCTCCCTCTTGCTTTTAAAATAGAAAATCATAATATTTCTGGCTTTGTGTCGCAACTAAATACCAAAGGTACAAAACCAAGTGTTATTAAACTCAATGGAAATATTGGCAAATATGGGAATATGAAAATCAATGGTGACTTAGTTTATAACGATTTTAAAAGTTACAGCGACTTAAAAATAGATTTTAACAATATTGCTTTAAATGACCTTTCTGGATACTCAGGAAAATTTGTAGGTCGAAAAATTGATGATGGAAAACTTACTTTAGATTTAAGTTATTTTATAGAAAAAGGCAAACTAGAAGCCAAAAATAATCTTGTAATTAGCAAAATAAAATTGGGTGAAAAAATTCAAAGTGAAGAGGCTTTAAACTTACCACTTGAACTGGCCATTGCTATTTTAGAAGATAGAAACGGAGTAATTGATTTAAAATTACCTTTAAAAGGGGATTTAGATAATCCAGAATTTAGTGTTGCCCCCATTATTTGGCAAGCTTTTACTAACTTATTAGCAAAAGCTATTACTGCACCCTTTTCTCTTTTAGGTTCTCTTTTTGGTTTTGGAGAAGATGAAATTAACTCTGTTCCTTTCTATTTTGGAGAAGCCAATATTTCAGCAATGCAAAAAGAACCCTTAGACAAAATTACTGAAATTTTACAAAGCCGTACCAAACTTGTAATCAAAATGAATCCAGTTTATGATGGAAAAAATGATTTATTTGCCCTTCAGACTCTCTCTTTTAAAGAGAAAACAACAAAAGCACTTGAAAAAGTAAAAGAAGAGGAGTATGCAAAAGAGTATACTGCTTACTTAGAAGCCCTCTATACAAAGCTTGAAAATAATCTTAAATCAATAGAAGCAAAATATACTCAAGAAAAAGTTTTAAATCAACGTCTTTATAAACAAGAACTGGAAACAATCTTAATTAAAAAAGAGAGTATTGATACCTCTTTACTTGAAACTTTAGCCTTAAAACGAACAGAAAATATTGTTAATTATTTAGTTCAACAAAAAGTTGATAAAAACCAAATTGAAATTGGTAATGAGGTTCAAAATAAGAGTTCCAATGAGAAATTTAGCGTATTAGAAATTGCTCTTGATTCATTGGATTAATATAATTAAATCTTATATTAATTATTTAATAAAAATTATGATAATATAAAGTTATAATTATATTATCATAAGGAAAACAAATGAAAAAAATATTCTATATTGCTATTGGGCTTATTGTAGTTTTTCTAATGTACGGTCTATTTACTGAAATGAGTAAAAAGAAAAAACCTAAAAGAATCGCTTGCCAAGAAAAAACTATTACCTTTGAAAAAATCAATTCCTCCGCTTCTATAAAAGAAGGCATTGAACTTTTAAAACAAAAAGCCTACACCCTACAAGGAAAAATAGATTATTCTGTTCATATGAGAAGTCATTTGGTTAATATTTTATCTTCAGAAGATGTTGATTTAATGATAAAAAAAGAGATTGAAAATTATCTCAATGCTTCCAATGATAATTCCATACAACACGATAAAAATCTAAATATTAACTACACCGTTTATGAAAATGACAAAGAAGATAAAAACAAGAAAAATAAAGATGCCAAGCTCTATGCAGGACATATTATTTTTGAATTTAAGCTAGACAACATACTTTTATACAAAATTCAAACCGATTATATGAATCTAGATGTCAAAGATTTACCAGATAGAATCAAGTGTGCGTTTGACTCATTTGTTAGTTTATAAAAATATCTAAGTGGAGAAAAAGAGTTACTCAACTTAACCGATTCAGAATTATTGTCGATATACCGATTGAATTCTCTATTTTTTTCTGTATATATACTATCAGAAAATTAGTTACAGTTCCGGAATATTATTTTATTATTAACTTAGAACCCAAATATTCTGTAGTTTTACTATCAAATATTTATAAAATCTTTCTTATAATTCACCACTTTGAGCAAATATCTTCTTGTTTCTTCATAAGGAAGCTTATTTCTTAAAATCTCATATACTTCAGAAGGTTTTTTCTGATTTATAATATTAGCAGCCGTGCTTCTGTTGGAACTAAACGCTTTAAATACATTTCCACTTCCCGTATTATACGCACTAATTACACAATATTCTCTAGATATAGGGTTTAAAATAGCTTCTAAATATTTTTCATTTAGGATTTGTATGTAGGCACTTCCTAGTTCTATATTATTTGATGGATTAAAAAGATACTCTTTAGTTGGGGTACTAGTTTTTCCTTTTGCGTGTTTATATGCATCTTTTCCTGCACTTGTAGGCACAACTTGCATAAGACCAATAGCACCTGCACTACTAACTGCAAACTGATTAAAGTTGCTCTCGGTTTGGATAATTGCATAAACAAGATTTTCACTCACATTAAACTTTTTTGCATATTTTTGAACATACGGCTTAAATTTTGTAACTCGTATGCCAGCATGTCCTTTTATCATAGGAATAGTAACATAAGATACTTTTTGAGTTTTACCATCATTAGAAATTGTTTTTTGTTTGTAATTGTTTTCCAATAAAAAATTTGCATATCTTTTGGCTCTCCACTCGTGTCGTATCTCTTTATTTTGGTCATCTTTAACTTCACCTAAAAGATAGGGAGTTCCACCTAATTTAACTTCAGATGAACCAAAAAGGTCAACAGCTCGTGGGTCATCTGGAAGTAAAAGAGTCGTTATAATTGCATTTTCTAAGCTTTTTTTAGGATTTTCTTCTGTAAGTGTTTCTACTGTAATAATACCTTTATCAAAATCAATCAACGCTCTGCTTTTATAGTTGTCAATATATTTAACATACTCTTTTTGTTTAGGAATTTCAACATTTTCTTCACCCCACTCTTTTGAGATACTATTAATAAACTCTTTAATTACTTTGTCAAGATTTGCTATTTTTTTAATATCACTTTTAAGTTTATCGGGGTTTGCACTATAGCCAATGGCCTTGCTTGTTGCTAAAACTTTAAAAGTAGAAGAAGGGTCTTTACTTAAAGCAGCAGTTGTAAATGATTGTATTTCTCCAGCACTACACCCTGCAAAAAGAAAAAGAAGAACGCCAATTAGTAAGTATTTTTTTGTCATTTAATTTCCTAAGTTCATAAAAATATGTGAAATATACTACGTATTGAGACGATTTTATCATAAAGTTTATCAAAATAACAATATTTGATGTATTAAGAAAGTATTATATTTTTTCTCTTTCTAATAGTTTGTTTTTATTTGAGGTTAAGTGTAATTAATAAAACCAATTTAGGGTCTGACCTTTTTTTATTAGCCAATAAATGACCGTTAAGACATTTATTGGCTAAAAAGTTTTGCTATACAGACTGTAATTCTTTTCTAAGAAAAGCATTGATGAGTGTTTGGTAGGGTACTTTTTTTTCACTTGCTAATTTTTTAAAAAACAAGATTATATCATTGTCCAACCTTAGTGAAACTGGTATCTTTTTAGGTTCATAAAATCTACCTCGAACACCATTTGTAAAGTCATACTCATCTTTCATCTCAAACTCATCGAATTTTTCTCTTTGTTTAATGTTGCTCATAAAAAATCCTTTCTTTTTGATTTGCTTTTCTTGCACTTATTATTCTAATAATCTCTTCACCATTTTCATCGAAAAACATATTAGCAACTACTAAAATCTTATCTTGAGTTGATGTTCCTAATGTTACCCATCTTTCTTCAAAATAGTTAAAGCGATGGTCTAATTTTGAAATATGCATAGGGTCTAAAAAAACTTCTTTAGCTTCTTCAAAACTTATTTGATGTTTTTCAATATTTAGTTTACTTTTTTCTTCACTCCATTCAAACTTCAAAACAGTGCCTTTTGTTTAGATGCTTTATTATAGCTTTTTTGTATTTACATTGTCAATATATGTATTGGTGAGTATAACGTCTAAGTTGAAAAGCAAGGTATCAAACGTTTCTTTTTTATCTGGAACATATTTAATTATTGTCGAAGTATCATATTTCGGGGACAGTATACTTTACTATCTTCATTTTTCACTTTTGTCCTGATTTTCTATTTTTTTAATCTATTCATGTCAATAATTTTATTTAATCATAGAGAGATAAGACCCTATATTGCTGAAACTTCTTAAACACTTTTGTAATTAGGTAAACTGTCTCCGGAATTTTTGTGTTTTGTTATCATTTTCTATCAATTAATCTTTGAAATAATATATCTTCTAAGTTTCTATTTGAGTCTGCGACTATTAAAACATAAACTTTTGTATTATCAATTTTATATATTATTCTCCACCTTTTATGGATGATTTCTCTATATTTTAAAATACCAATTTGTTGTAGTTCTGGTACAATTCTTTTTCTTTGAGGAAAATAATATAAGTTGTTACATTCTTTTTTAATTTCAAAAAATATTTTTTTTGCTATAGTTAAACTATCAGTTTTAATATATTCTATAATTAATTCTAAATCAAATTCAGCACTTTTTGACCAGATGACTTCAAATTGTCCTTGTTCATGAGGGATTGTATGTTTCATTTGATTTTCTCAAAGAGAGTGATCACTAAAGTGACCGCTTCGCTTCACAAGATCCAAATAGTTTTTGTTCTAAAGTTTTAAACATCTCTTCTTGTTCACTTGTGTTATTATTTTCAATATCATTTTCACCTTGAACAATTAATTTTAATAAATTTAAAGAATTTTGTAAATTTTCATAACTCTTAATATCTTGAACAACCGCTTTAGCTTCACCATTTTGTGTTATAATTATTGTTCTTTGATTATCGTTTACACTATTTATAACATCAGCTGTTTTTGATTTTAGATAACTAATTGGTTTTATATCTTGACTTAAATACATATTTTCCACCTTTTAATAGAAAGATATTATATTGTACTAAATTTAGATTTAATTTGGTATTAAAGCAGAAGTTGAATTCTTATGATAACAGTTGAATAGAACCATAAATTGCCGATAGATAATTTATTGTGTTCCTATGTTTTGTTGTATCTGAACGGCTATGACGGTTTGTTTTTATTGAAAATTCTTAAAATTTCTATCTCTTGCTTTATAGGTTTTACTCTGTAAACTATCGTATGTTTTTTAAATGTCATATTTCTAATGTTTTTATTGTCAAAATATTGTGATTGTTCATATTGATATGGATTATTTGGAATGAGGTTTATATTTTCTTTTAGCTTATTTTTAAAATTCATACTTGCAGTAGGTTTATCTTGCGCGATGTATTCTATAATTTGTTTTAATTGTTGTGAAAAAGTTGGCTTATGGATGATTTTCATTTTTGCAAAGATTCAGTAAAGCTATCTATTGCATCCCAAAAATCTTCATTACTAATCATCTTAACTTTACCATTGTCAATATCATTTATATCTTTTTGTAATTGTTTTTTTCTTTCATAAAAGTATGGGTCATATTCTAGATTTTTATCTTTTTGAAGTTGAATTTTGTCTTTATAGTGGTCAATAATAGTTAAAAAATCTTGAACAAAATTATCTTGAATATTTACTGTTAATGTTTGCATGATAAAATCCTTACCGTAAATTTATTAGATTATATCAAAACTTAAGTGAAATTCACTTAAGTTATTTACTTAAAAAATTATAAATATCGCTTTATGATTGATTGTGGTGAATTATAAATATCATCTTTTTTACCATTATACAAGATGGTTCCGCCATGTATCCCTGACTTTGGACCAAATTCTATAATATATGAAGAGTTTTTAATAGCAATAATATCATGTTCCACAACAAAAATAGTATTCCCTTCTTTAATAATTTGATACAAGAATTGAACTAACTTATATTTACTATTATAATCTAAACCTCTAAATGGTTCATCTAGTAAAAAAGTTCTTGACCTTTTGTATTTAAAAAAGATATTACAGATTTTAATTCTTTGTGCTTCCCCCCTGAAAATTGAAGAAACCTCTCTAAATAAAGATAAATAACCTAAATTTATATATTGTAAGAATGATAATACTTTATGGGTCTTTTTTAATTCTTTAGGAATAACTTGGATTAAATCATTTATTGTTAAATTTAATAATTCATATATATTCATATCATTAACTTTAGATTTTAATGTTAGTTTTGAAAAGCGTTTACCATTACAATTTGGGCAAATTATATTAGTATTATCAATTTCATCTTTGAGTAAACCTGTACCATTGCAGCTAATACATTTACCTACAGAAGAGTGATGAAATGAAAAGTAATCAATATCTAATTTAGTTTCATCTGCATACAATTTTTTAATTTCATCAAATATACCTAAATAAGTTGATAATATTGAATAATTATTTCCTTTCAATGGGGATTGGTCTAAATATGTTGGGTTGTTACAATATTTTGGAAGTATCCATTTTAAAAAAGATGTTTTACCTGAACCTGATTTTCCACAAATTACAGTTAATGTATTTTCTACTTGTATTGAAGTAGATAAATTTTTTATATTATTATATGTTTCATTTTTTATTGAAGCTTGTTCATTGGATTCAAAAAAACTATATTTAAAATTAATATCATTAGTTATATTTTTAGAATTTTCAATTATCTCCCCGCCATTATCTCCACCTAAAATAAATGTTTTGTCAGCAATACTTTTAAATACCCTATTGTGTTCAATAATTATAATAGTATTGTTTTTATTTTTTATTTTAATAATAGCATTAAGTATGTCTTCCCATTCATTAGGGTGTAATCCTGATGATGGTTCATCAAAAATATAAAGAAAATTAGAAAATTGTGAATTTATTGCTTTTGAAAATCTTAATCTTTGTAATTCTCCACCAGATAAGGTAGGAATAGCTCTATTTAAATTTATATATTCAAGATTTAATTCAATCATTTTTTCTATAAAAGATAGTATTTGTTTAAATGAAATACTTTCAGTATTTGACTTTCCCCAATAATTTTTTTTACTTAATATCCATATTTGTAAACTTTCTATATCCATATTATATAATTCGCCTATGTTTTTTTCATAAATTTTATATGATAATACTTTTGGTGAGAATCTATATCCATTACAAAAAGTACACACTTGCTCAGAATAAAACCTTTTTTCTCGTTCTGCTGGATTTGATTGTTCTTTTAATTCATTAATTGGACTTATATATTTAGAAGTTTTTGCTCTTTTTCTGCTGCCAACTTTATAATTAATTTTATATTTTACATCGCTAGTGCTATATAATAATTTTTCTTTTGATAAATCATCTAAATCACTAAACTTGTGTTCAATATTAATATCATTATCTTTACAATACAATTTAATTAACTGTAAGTAATAATTAGCGTATGATGATTTCCAGTTTTTAAAAGGAATATCTTTTATTTTTATATCATAATCTATTATCTTTTTTAAATCAGGAGAAAGTGTAGAACCCAACCCTAAACATTTTTTACAAGATGTTTCATATTTGTTAAATTGAAACATAGAAGTAGAAACTTGATTAGTTTGGGCAAATAGCCTTTTAAAAAAAATATCTATCTTAAAATATGTAGCTATAGTTGACCTTGGATTTTTATTATAGTTTTCTTGCAATAATGCAATGCTTGGTAATATATTTTGATACTCTTTTATAGTATACATTGATGGTGATTCTTTTAAATTCATAAGTTGGCTTAATTCATTTAAACTTATTTTATAAATTGTATTTATTGCAAGAGATGATTTTCCACTTCCACTTGCTCCCATAATAAGTGAGATATGATTATGCGCTAATGTAAAATCTATATTTTTTAAATTGTTTGTTTCAATACCAATATAAGAGCTATTCTTTTTCATACTTTAAAACTTATATATCATTTTTTCATACAATTTAAGTTTATAATCTTCTGAACATAATGGCACTATATATGAACCTGTTGAAATTACATTATCAATTCTACAGCCACCATTACAAATATGTCGTAAATCACAAAGTTTACAAAAATTCATTTTGTCAATTTCAGTAGCTTCATTTAATTTTGAAAATTCTTCTGACACTATATTTAAATTATCATATTTTATATTTCCATATGATTTATATAATTTATCACAAGGATATATTTCTCCATTTGAATTTACTCCAAAACTTAAACCAATTCCACAATTTCTTAATTGTTTAAATTTTTCTTTTTCTGATGTATCGTATAAGCCTTTATCTATTAAATTCAAAATAAGTCTCTTAATTTTCTCTCTATTGTCTTGATAGAAAGTAAAATAGTCATCACTTAAATTGACTGCAAACCCTTCTCTATCCATATGATAATTTAATCTTATGTTAAGTTGTTTGTATGATAATTCTTCCAAAAAAATAATTAGTTCAGTTTCAATTTCATTTATATTATTTGGCGTAATATTAATTGCTAAGTCTAAATTAATTTTAT
>Ga0265294_10004571_pt1 | contig 17245 bp, 15 predicted proteins | sample MunlanPumphouse3_FD_192504 | JGI IMG/M metagenome (GOLD analysis project Ga0265294, IMG submission 192504) | Groundwater microbial communities from a municipal landfill in Southern Ontario, Canada - Pumphouse #3 | ecosystem: Environmental > Aquatic > Deep subsurface > Groundwater | place...
CGGAAGTTGCTGAAAATCAATCTCCGTGGACATTTCCACAGCACTCCTGAGAGCTTTGATGCGTGCAGTGTCTGTATTGGGGAGTCTGCGATAGGGCATTATCTCTGTAACATCTTTTTTATTTCTCCCGGTGCATCAGGCTTTCTGACAACCAGAGCAGATTTTTTTTTCGTTCATCTGCCACTCCAATGGATGTGAGCAGATCCAGCGATGCAAGGTAATACTTTTCGATGAGATTCTCCGTGACACGCTTCAAATTTAATTGATCGTAAAGATTTTTAACAAAGCTGATTTTCGCCTGAGGATCGTAACCGGTAGCAGCAATCCACTGATCCAGTACAGCCCGCTGGGAAGCGTCTGCATTGCCCAAAGCCTTTATCAGCAGATAGGTCTTTTTGTTGGCCAGGATATCTCCCCCGATTTTCTTGCCAAAAGTTTCCGGATCACCATACACATCCAACAGGTCATCCTGTAACTGAAACGCCATACCAAGATGAATCCCATAGTCGTACAGTCGGCTTGCTTCCACCAAAGGCGCCTCCGCAAGCACCGCTCCGATCTTGAGGGCACTACCCAGGAGTACCGCTGTCTTGAGCCGGATCATCTCCAGATACTCCTCTTCGCCCACATCGAGGCGTTGTTCAAAATCCATATCATACTGTTGTCCCTTACAGATATCCATGGCCATATCAGAAAAAATCCGCAGCACCTCAGGCAGCATACGCGATGGCACCTGTGACACATACCGGTAGGATTCAATCATCATGGCATCTCCAGACAAAATGGCACTGTTGGCGTTCCATTTCCGGTGTACTGTTGGCATACCGCGTCGCAGGTCAGCCTGATCCATCAGATCATCATGCAAAAGGGAGAAGTTGTGAAAAATCTCGACCGCCAGCGCCGGTGCCAGTGCCTCCTCGGGATCACGGCCAAAAAGATCGGCTGCCAGCAGGGTGAGCAGGGGGCGAACCCTTTTCCCCCCAATGGAAAGGATGTACCTGACAGGATCAAACAACGTTTGTGGCTGTTCCACCTGCAACACATGCCCAATGGCTTCACGGATCAACTGTTCAAATTGTGTTATCTTTTGGTTCATAACAGGCAGCAAGGAAGACGTGTATGATCAAAAAGCTGCTTCTGGGTCACAAAAGCAGCTTTTCGCGGAATAGGCTAAAAAATCAATTCTGCAGACGGAATACCACCGGTAGGGTAAAACGGACGCGAACAGCCTGTCCCCGTTGCTTACCCGGTGTCCAACGTGGCATCTGCTGGATCACCCTGACTGCTTCTCTGTCGAGCGAGGGATCCACGCCACGTACCACCTGTACGTCCGTAATGCTCCCATCCCTTTCCACCACAAAGTTACAGATAACCCGTCCCTGGATGCCATTCTCCTGTGCAATCACCGGATACTTGATGTTGTCACTCAGAAACTTCATCATGGCAGCATTGCCTCCCGGGAACTCGGGCTGGTTTTCCACCACCACAAAAATCTCTTCCGTCACCTCTTCCTGTTTGGGTTTTGGTGGTGGGGGCGGCACATAGGTCTGTAGCTGTCGTTGTGACTGGTCATCCTCCGTCTTGATGTCCAACGTCGTCTCCACCTCCTCTTCTACCACCTCGATGATCTCCGGCGTTTCGGGCTCCGGGGGAGGAGGGGGAGGGGGAGGAGTGGGTTCACGACGAGTAATCTCAATTTCTTCTTCGGCCAACACATCCTGCACAATGACAGCTTCGTCCAGTTTTCGGGTTTGTGTAGACCATTCAAAAGCGAAGAACAGAAGTGAAAGACCCACCACGCACCCCATCAGGAAGTAGGTGTTTCGATGCACCTCCAAATTCGCTTTTGGCGATTTTTTTACTTCATCTTTGTCCATTTTGAATAATTTTTTATCTACTTCTTTTTCTCTATTGTTTCAAGTCAGCTCCTCATGCAAAAATAGGCATTTTTTTATTACCGCCCGCTTTTTCGGGGATAAAATTCGGAAAAATAGATTGATTCGTCCTTCTCCTTTCATTTGGCATCTGTTTTCACCTTTCTGAATCAGGAGAAAGCGGAGGAGATCTATTTCACTTTATAAATATCTTTCAGGTTCCTTCCGTACCCATCGTAATCAAGACCATACCCCACGATAAAATCGTTGGGAATCTCCAGTGCCACATAATCGAGATGAAGCTCCTGTCGCAGAGCTGCAGGCTTGAAGAGGAGGGTGGCGATACGCACCTCTTTGGGGTGATGTTCTTTCATCTGCTCCAGTAACGAAACCATGGTGTTACCACTGTCAACAATATCCTCGACAATCACCACATGCCTGCCTTCGATGTGTTCGTTGAGTCCAAGCACCTCCTTCACCTTATTGGTAGTGGCTGTTCCGTGGTAGGAAGCAAGTCTTACGAAGGTAATCTCACTGGGAATAGTCACCTCTTTCATCAGTTCTCCGGCAAACATGAAGGCACCATTGAGGACTGCCAGAAAAATGGGATTCTTCCCTTCGAGCTCAGCGTTCATCTGTCTTGCAATACGTTTAATTGCCTGCTCAACAACTTCTTGTTCTATGAACAACTCAAAGGATCTGTCTTTGATTGTGATCACTTCTTTCACGATTCTGGTATTTAAAACGCCAAAATTACTATATTTTTGTGATTTACATGAGTCGTTCGGTGCTTTTTTACCTAAAAAGTGGATTCCAATGGATATGGATCCTTACAGGCTGATGCGAAAATTGCGGAGCATCGGCTCCAACCTTCACAGCACACTGATCATCGAAGATGGCACACTGCTCAAGCCGAAAAGAGGAGCTTGGCACAGGGATCACATTGGCAAACCCCTTTGGCACGGAATTTGATCAATCATCTGACACAGGAAAACAAATAGAACCCATTTTCTGTTCTGACAACAGATAGAAACAATGAATATGAATCCATTCAAAAAAGATATCCTCCATTCCGAAGAGAGTGAGTCCAATGTCATCTCATTTATTGCCAGCGACTTCATCGATGGAAACACCGAGATCGATGAAAACGGGCTAAAAGAGACATTGCCCCTGCTACCCCTGCGCAACACCATTGTCTTTCCAGGCAGCACGCTGCCGATCTCGGTAGGAAGAAAAAAATCACTGGCCCTGATACGCGCACTGGGTAAAAAACAGCGCTATATCGGACTGGTGTGTCAGAAAGATGTCGCCGTAGAAGAGCCCGAAGCGGGCGACCTCTACCGCCTTGGGGTATTGGCAGAGGTAATCCGTGTGATCGAACTGGCCGACAACAACTTCAGCATCATCGTCCAGGCCAAGAAGCGATTCGAATGGCTGGAACTGACACAGACAACACCCTACTTAAAGGCTACCTATGCGCTACTAGAGCCCGTCAAAGCCTCAAAGGAGGACAAGGAGTACAACGCGATTCTCGATTCCATCCGGGAGGCGATGGTTCACATGCTACAGCTGCTGGGTGATCCGCCAAAGGAGCTGGTGCAGACCATCCTCAGCGATGCCTTCTCCGATATGCTGATCGGCTACTGTGGCACCAATCTACCCATTGAGAGCCGGGAGAAGCAGGAATTACTGAGTATTCGCGATGAGAAGGAGCAAGCCTACCGTCTACTGATGATTCTCAACAGGGAATCTCAGATCCTGGAGCTGAAGATGAACATCCAGATGAAAACACGGGAGGATCTGAACCAGCAACAGAAAGAGTACTTTCTGCAGCAGCAGATCAGAACCATCCAGGAAGAGCTGGGAGGCAATACCCAGCAGATCGAGATCGATGAGTTCCGGAAAAGGGCAGACAAGAAGAAATGGGGCGACCTGGTGGCAGAGACCTTCGAGAAGGAGTTGCTGAAGCTGGAACGTCTCAATCCGCAGTCTCCCGACTACTCGGTGCAATACGGCTACCTGCAGACCATCCTGGAACTACCCTGGAACGAATATTCCAAGGATAACTTCAACCTGAAGCATGCACAAAAGTTACTGGATCGTGACCATTTCGGCATGGAAAAGGTGAAGGAGCGGATCATTGAGCACTTGGCGGTACTGAAGCTGAAAGGCGACCTCAAGTCTCCCATCCTCTGCCTTTACGGTCCTCCGGGAGTCGGCAAGACCTCCCTGGGCAAGTCAATCGCAGAAGCGCTAAACCGAAAGTACGTGCGGGTGTCATTAGGAGGATTACACGATGAGGCGGAGATCCGCGGACACCGTCGCACCTATATCGGTGCCATCCCCGGGCGTATCATCCAGAATATCCAGAAGGCAGGCACCTCCAACCCGGTCTTCGTGCTGGATGAGGTGGATAAGATCGGCAACGATTTCCGTGGCGATCCCTCCTCAGCGTTGCTGGAGGTCCTCGATCCGGAGCAGAACATGGCATTCCACGACAACTACCTCTCCATCGACTACGACCTGTCGAAAGTACTGTTCATCGCCACAGCCAACAATCTGAACAGCATTCCGCAACCACTGCTCGACCGTATGGAGCTGATCAATGTGGGGGGGTACATCACAGAGGAGAAAATCGAGATCGCCCACCGCCACCTGGTACCCAAAGAACTGCTCAACCACGGTATCGAAAAGGGGATGTTCAATATTCCCAAGCCAACGCTTCAGCGCATCATCGAGCACTACACCCGTGAGTCCGGTGTAAGGGAACTGAACAAAAAGATCGCCAAGATCATGCGCCGTGTAGCACGTCGCATTGCTTCCGAGGAACCATACCCGCGATCACTGAAGGTACAGGATTTGAAAGAGTACCTGGGTATAGAGGAATATGCACGCGATCGCTACCAGGGGAACGATTATGCCGGGGTAGTGACGGGACTTGCCTGGACTGCTGTGGGGGGTGACATTCTGTTTGTGGAAAGCTCCCTGAGCCGAGGCAAGGGTTCAAAGTTGACCCTTACCGGCAATCTGGGAGAGGTGATGAAAGAATCGGCCATGCTGGCCATGGAGTATATCCATTCCCATGCAGAGGAGCTGAAGATCGATCCCGAGCTGTTCGAAAACTGGAACACCCATATCCATGTACCGGAGGGAGCGATTCCCAAGGATGGCCCGTCGGCCGGAATCACCATGATTACCTCATTGGCCTCGGCCTACACCCAACGAAAAGTGCGTGCCAATCTGGCGATGACCGGTGAGATCACGCTGCGGGGCAAGGTCCTGCCGGTGGGTGGCATCCGGGAGAAGATCCTGGCAGCCAAGCGGGCGGGCATCAAGGATGTGATTCTCTGCACTGAAAACAAAAAGGATATTGAGGAAATCAATGCCAACTACCTGAAAGGGCTTACCTTTCATTACGTGAAGGATGTAAGGGAGGTACTGGAATTGGCACTACTTCCGGAGAAGGTTGCCAACGCCAGGGATTTCTCCCCTGCTGCTAGATGAGAAACAGTTTATAGGTGAAATAGACCAGGTAGCACAACAGGAAGATGGCGCCTTGAGACCGCTTGATGCGAGAGCTCCGTTTCATGAAGAGCCAGAGCAGCACACCGATACCGAGGTTGAAAAGCCCATCCACATAACCAATTTCGGGAGTACTCAGCGGACCGATCAAACCAGTCACTCCCAGGATGAGCAGAATATTGAAGATATTGGACCCCACCACATTACCAATGGCAATATCGGAACGCTTTTTCAGTGCCGCCACAACCGAAGTGGCCAGCTCAGGCATACTGGTGCCGGCGGCCACGATGGTGAGGCCGATCAGTGCCTCCGACATGCCGAGCCAGCCGGCAATGATCACCGCATTCACCACCAAGAGGTCAGAACCGTAAACCAGCGCTGCCAAACCGACCGCGATGAAGAGGATATCCAGCAGCCAATGCTTGCTCATCCGTATCTCATCCTGCTCATCAACCTTCTGACCCGGTCTCGCTTTGCGGGAGGTGATCAACATATAGGTGATGTAGGTGACAAGTGACAACACAAAGATCAACGCCTCCAGCTGTGAGATGGTGAAATCAAGGAAGAAAAGAAAAAAAAGCAGGGAAGTAACCACCATCACCGGCACATCAAGCTTTAACAACTGCCTTTTGACCGCCAGTGGGTAGATCAGCGCGGAGATACCCAGGATGATTCCCACATTGAAAAAATTGGATCCCAGCACATTGCCAACCGAGAGGGCTCCCTGCCCGTTGAGGGAAGCTTTCACGCTGACCAGCAATTCCGGTGCGCTGGTGCCCACCGAAACAATGGTCAGCCCGATCACCAGGGGACTGATGCCGATCCGCTTGGCCAGGGAGGACGCCCCCGACACCAGTCCTTCGGCACCAAAATAGAGTATTACAAGCGAGAGCAATAACCAGACAATCTCCATAATCCGTTCTTTTCAATTCTCAACAACCTAACGACAATCAATCCTGCTTTATGGGTGCAAAGATACCCTCTTTTACGGGAACAAAAAAACCTCTTTCCCGGAAAGAGGCTTTTTTGTATGCGTCAAAACAGCGTTATTCTGAATAGTAGCGGAAATCCTTCAACATCTCCTGTAATCTTTTGCGGGCAAAGAAGATTCTGCTTTTCACCGTACCAATGGGAAGCGCCAGGTGGCGGGCAATCTCTTCATACTTGAATCCGGATACATGCATGGAGAAGGGCACCTTGTACTCATCGGTGAAGCTGTTGATAGCCTTGTTGATCTCCTTGATGGTATAGGCTCCGTCTGGTGTATCAAACCCGGAATCCTGCGGCAGGTTCAGGTGATAGAGGTTCTCCGTTTTATCGATAATGGTCTGGCTTCTGACAATCTTGCGGTAATTGTTCACAAAGATATTGTGCATGATAGTGAAAACCCAACCTTTGAAGTTCACATTCTCATAATACTTTTCCCTGTTATCCAAAACCCGAAGCGTTGTCTCCTGCAACAGATCCTTTGCTTCTTCCCGGTCGGCAGTCAGTGTCAGTGCGAAATTGAACATATTGTCCTGCAGACTCAACAACTGTTTCTCGAAAGATTTCTTTGTCTTCATAAGCGGTGACTTTTATTGTGTTAAATGACCGTTGTCCCTGCAAATATAAAAAGAACTATTCAAATCCGCTCCTCATTACGGAACGAATTACGATTAATGATTGTTAATTGAGGACAATATCGGCATATTTCCCTGATTTACAAGTTAGTTATTGGGGAAAAAGAGGGTTATGAAAAGGGTCAATTGATGATCAATTGTATCAATGGGATCGTAAGGATGCCAAAGGTGGGAATGATCCTGGCCTGCCCTTCCTGCTCTGTCATTGCGACACAACCGATCGATGGCACACTATTTGCAAATTTCATTTCAACCCAAACAACACCATAAAAAAAAGAACATATGATACAAAAAGGACAGATCGGTGTCACCACCGACAACATCTTCCCCATCATCAAAAAATTTCTCTACAGTGACCATGAGATCTTCCTGCGCGAGATTGTGTCGAACGCGGTCGACGCCACGCAAAAGCTCAAGACCCTCTCCGATGTCGGAGAGTTCAAGGGTGAGCTGGGCGACCTCTCCGTGCGGATCTCTGTCGACAAGAAAAAGAAAACCGTCACCGTCACCGACCGGGGCATCGGCATGAGTGCCGAAGAGCTGGACCAATATATCAACCAGATCGCACTCTCTTCGGCCAACGATTTCCTGGACCGCTACAAGGAGAATGCCAATGCCATTATCGGCCATTTCGGGCTGGGTTTTTACTCCACCTTCATGGTTTCGAAAAAGGTGGAGATCGTCACCAGATCCTACAGGGAGGATGTTCCAGCCGTCAAATGGTCGTGTGAAGGCACACCGGAGTACACCATGGAGGAGACAGAAAAAGCAGACCGCGGCACCGACATCATTCTTCACATCGACGAGGAAAACAAAGAGTTCCTGGAGAAGGATAAAATCGAATCGCTGCTGAAGAAGTACTGCAAGTTCCTGCCCATACCGGTTGTGTTTGGAAAAAAACAGGAGTGGAAGGATGGCAAGTACGCTGATACGGAAGAAGACAACGTGGTGAATGAGGTCAATCCTCTCTGGAAGCAGAAGCCGGCGGGACTCAAAGATGAGGATTACCTGCAGTTCTACCGTACCCTCTACCCCCTGTCGTTCACCGACGAGCCACTCTTCTGGATCCACCTGAACGTGGATTATCCCTTCAATCTGACCGGTATTCTCTACTTTCCGAGGATCAAAAGCAACCTGGATCTCCAACGCAACAAGATACAGCTCTACAGCAACCAGGTCTACGTGACGGACTCGGTTGAAGGCATCGTACCCGAGTTCCTCACCCTGCTGCACGGGGTAATCGACTCGCCCGACATCCCGCTGAACGTCTCCCGCTCCTACCTGCAGAGCGACCAGAACGTAAAGAAAATCTCCAACCACATCACCAAAAAGGTGGCCGACAAACTGGAGGAGCTCTTCAAGAAGGAGCGTACGCAGTTCGAGGAAAAATGGGAAAGCCTGAAGCTCTTCATCGAATATGGAATGCTTTCGGAGGAAAAATTCTATGACCGCGCAGCCAAGTTCGCGCTGGTGAAAAACAGCGAGCAACAAACCTATACCCTGGAGGAATACAAAGAGCTCACCAAAGGGTCGCAGACCGACAAAAACGGGGAGCTCATCTGGCTCTATGCCAGCAACCGGCAGGAACAATATGCTCCGACCGAAGCTGCCCGGGAGAAAGGATACGATGTGTTGTTGATGGACGGGCAGCTGGATGTGCACTGGATGGGACTATTGGAACAAAAACTGGAGAAGACGCGCTTCGTACGGGTGGACAGCGATATCATCGAACAGATCATCGAGAAGGAGGAGAAGCATGCACCCGAGCTGAGCGATAAGCAGAAAGAGTCACTGAACGATATTGTAAAAGCACAGTTGCCGGCTATTGAGAAGACCGAGTTCAGTGTTGATTTCAAGGCACTGGGAGAGAACGCCAGGCCGGTTCAAATCACACAGAACGAATTCTCACGACGGATGAAGGAAATGGCTGCGATGCAACAGCAGATGGCCTTTTACGGGGAGATGCCCGATAGCTACCAACTGGTGCTCAACGCTGACCATCCCTACATCCAAGAGCTGATCACCCAGAGCGAATTGAAGGAGAAAGATGAACTGAAAGCAACGGTCACCGCAGATGCGAAACTGAAACAGATGATCGATCTGGCGCTGCTTGCGGGCGGACAGCTCAAGGGTGAGGCATTGAGCCATTTTGTGCAACGCAGCTTCAACCTGATCTGATCGGGAGATCCACCCCAACCCTACTTGCGAAGGAGTACCACGGAGAGGTTACTCCTTCGTTTTTTTGTCTATATTTGCAGGGAGAAAAGTCCGCGACAAATGAACAAAGCCTACGAGGTTACCTACTCACCCTTCCGCGCTTTCACCCGTAAAGAGTGGAGCTTGCTGGAGGAGCATCCCATGTTTCCCATCGCCGGGATCGACCTTACCCGGCTACAAGCTCTTAACGAGCCGCTGACCACCGAAGAGGTGGAGGAGATCTACATCCCGATGATCCGGCTGTTGCAGATCCATCTCACCCACTACCGCAACCTGCACAATGAGCGGGATCAGTTTTTCGACAACACCAGTCAACAAATCCCTTATATCATTGGCATTGCCGGCAGCGTGGCTGCAGGTAAGAGCACTACGGCAAGGGTCCTGCAGAAGTTACTCTCCATGACGCCTGGAAACCCGAAGGTGGAGCTGATCACCACCGACGGCTTCCTATACCCAAATGCAGAACTGAAACGGCGGGGCATCCTTAACCGCAAGGGTTTTCCCGAGAGTTATGATGCCAGGCGCCTGTTAGCCTTTCTGGCCAGCGTGAAATCGGGAAAAGAGATACTGGAAGTTCCGCTCTACTCCCATCTCTACTATGATGTGATTGAGGGAAAGATGCAGACCATTGAACGGCCCCAAATTCTGATCGTGGAAGGTATCAACGTGCTGCAGGTGACCACGGGGCGGAAGCCAAAGCGGCGGGTGTTTGTCTCCGACTTTTTTGACTTTTCCATCTATGTGGACGCCAGCGAACGCGATCTGAGGGAGTGGTACCTGGAGCGGTTCAAGAAGTTGCAACAGACTGCTTTTCGCGACCCGGCGTCCTACTTTCATCGCTATGCGTCCTACTCCGAAAAAAGACTGATGAAGTTTGCCAACAAGGTATGGGATGAGATCAACCTGGTGAACCTGCAACAGAACATCCTCCCTACCCGCTTCCGGGCGGATCTGATACTGGAGAAGGGGGAATGCCATTTTGTCAGGGGTGTCCGCATACGAAAGATATGATCCATCCGTAACCCATACAAGCCGGCAATCCGGCTTGTATGGGTTCATCACCTGACACCACTTGCGAGGTGGATATTCAGCTCATCCAGCGAAAGCAGAACGAATCTTCCCGGCGATCTGTTCAAATTCCTCGCTGCTGAGTTCCGCTCTCTTTGCAGAAAGGCTCATATCTCCCTCCTGCTGGATAGGAATCAGGTGGATATGGGCGTGCGGAACCTCGAGACCGATCACCATCAATCCCACACGTCGACATTCCACTGCTTGTTCAATTGCTTTTGCCACCCGCTTGGCAAACAACATCATATCGGTCAAGAGCGGATCATCCAGGTCGAACAGATAATCGGTCTCCTGTTTGGGCACCACCAGGGTATGGCCTGCACGCATCGGGCGGATGTCGAGAAATGCGTAAAAACGGTCATCCTCAGCCACCCTGTAAGAGGGAATCTCACCAGCGATAATCCTGCTGAAAACAGTAGCCATAGTTGTTCAGATTGATATTTCCACAATTTCAAAGGTCATCGTGCCCGAAGGCACCTTTATCTCTGCCACATCACCCACCTTCTTACCCATCAGTCCCTGGGCAATGGGCGTGTTGACGGCAATCTTGCCGCTCTTCAGATCTGCTTCACTTTCCGATACCAGGGTATAGGTCATCGATTTCTTTGTCTGCAGATTACGGATGGTCACCTTGTTCATGATCTTCACCTCATCGGTGCCGATCGTGCTCTCATCAATCAAACGTGCACTGGCTATCAGACTCTTCAGTTGGACAATCTTCGCCTCCAACATTCCCTGAGCCTCTTTGGCAGCATCATACTCCGCGTTCTCCGAGAGATCACCCTTGTCTCTCGCCTCTGCAATCTGGCGCGAAATCTCCGGACGCTGCACAGATTCCAGTTCTATCAGTTCCTCTTTCAACTTCCGAAGACCCTCTTCGGTCATGTAGGTTACAGCCATACGATTTGTTTCTTCATTTTACCTGTTAAACGCAATGCAAAGAAAAAGAATTCCGGCCTCTTTCAACAAGACCGGAACCCTCTCTTTCCATGATGTAATGGCAACAAAGATAAAAACTTTATTTCTAAAAACAAAATTTTGGGTGAAAGATTCAAAGCAGTTTCTTCAGTTCCTTCACCAACTGATCGTATGCTTCGATCCGGGCAACAATGTCACCTTCACGGTTTAGCAGAAAGCTTGCAGGAATCTCTCTCACATTATAGAGAGAAAGCAGGCGGGAGTTGACCGATTGCGGATCCCTTACCGTGACCCAGGGAAGATTGCTGGCGGCGGTCTTCCAGAAATGCTCATCAGAATCGAATGAGATCTGGTAGATCTCAAATCCACTCCCTTTGAACCGTTCATAGAGTCCATGCAGGTCGATGTTGTGCTTCGGCGAGAAATCGGCATTGTAGACCGTGAAATCGAGCAGCACCACCTTTCCCTTCAGGGTGGAGAGGGCAACCTTCTCACCACTTACCACCGTCAATTCGACATCAGGCAAGCCTGTTACGGCTTCGGGAACCATACTCTCCAGCAGGGCCTCCTGCTGCTCTTGCTGCCTGCGCACCTTCAGGGCATTCATGGTGAACCCATACAGGTGGCGTGTGCGTTCGGTATCGGGAAAATATCGGTTCCAGGAGGTCGCCACTGCCCCAAACATGGGATAATCCTTTCGGCTGTAAGGATCAAAAATCAAGAAATTGTTGATCTTCTGAAACAGGGCATAATAGGCTGCTGCCCCTGCCGGGTTGGAGAGAATGAGTTTCGATATCTCCCCTTTGTATGCCAGAAGGGCACTATCCAGACGGTGGATAAAAGCGAGGTCATCAATCCTCCCCCCTTTGTGCTCTTCTTGCAGAGCGCTGATCGTCGCTGCTGTCTTACCAACCAAACGGTCCACCTGCCGAAGCTGGTCGTTGGCAGGGGAATCATTCACTTTGAAAGAACCGTAGAGATCACCCCCTTCTGCCGCCACTACGAGGGTTTCAGCCGAATCGACCGAGAAAGCGGCTACCTGGCTACCCAGACGCAACTGATAAAACTCGGGATTCGCAGGTGCCGGCTGATGAAAGCGGAAGCGCCCCCCCTCTTTGAGCAACAGTGAGTCGAGCAAAACCACTCCCGACAGCGCCCGATGCTCCAGATAAAGCGTGTCTCCCGCAGCGTCTTTGACAGCACCTTCCACGGTGAAGCGTTTGTCTTGTGAACATCCGGCAATAACTGCAATTCCAAGCAGTAGGAGCACAATGTGTAAACCGCAATTCTTCATATGTTTCTTATTACGCATGCAAATTTACTAATTTTTTATAAAACAAAAAAAGGGAAATGAGTGTTAAGCAATCGGAAGATAGTATCCACCTAACATTTTACAAGTACGGAAATCATGAAAAAAATCAGCACACTCCTTCTTTGGGTGCTCTCACTCTTCACGCTCCAGGCACAGGAGAAGCCATTTACGCAATGGGCAGCGGGGATCAATGGCGGCCTGTATGGCGCAGGCATACAGGGAGCGACCAATCTCTCCCCTCACTTCAAGCTAAGAGCCGGATTCGACTACTTCGCCCTGAACCGTCAGGATGTTGCCACTTTCGAAGCAGAGATGGAAGATTATGACCAAACAGTAGAGGCAGAAATCACCAAAGCTTCTGTCACCTTTCCCAATTGCAAGGTAATGATCGACTACTATCCGATGCGCAACGGAATCTTTAGCCTGACGGCAGGTTTCTACACCGGCACAAACCGGGCAGAAGCGGACGGGATGATTCCCGGGTATGAAGAGCTTACCCAGGAGATGGGAGAAAAACCCACTCTCGAATATGAGGATATTGTTTTCGAACCCTATGACGACGGCAGCTTCGACGCGCTGCTGAAGATGGGCAACAGCTTGAAGCCATACTTGGGCATCGGCCTGGGGAGATCCATCCCCAAAAACCGTGTGGGAGTAAGATTCGAGCTGGGCTTGGTGTATCAGGGCAAATACAAACTGGAGAGCGACAACCTGAACGAAGCCGGTCGCGACTGGGTAAACCGGATGGCAGATGAACTGGAGCTACCGGTATCGCAGGAGACACTCAACTGGTGGCCCATGCTCAACCTCTCTGTCTCCTACAGGATCAGGTAAACGGAATCTGAAAGCTGAAAACTGACATCTGTCAGGCATCATTTTCATGTATAGATATAAACCGCACCTTTTGTTAATTGCAAAAATAAGTGCTAATATTGTATGTGAAATCCGGTGACATATTTGTCCAAAATCGAACAGTGGTGAACAAACAGTTATTCTTCCCAACAGACTATTTCCCTGAAATGATGCCCTATCTCCTGATCATTTTAGTGCTGGTCATCGCAACAGTGCTATTGCTGATTCTGCTGGTGCAGCGAAACGTGACCCTGCACAAATTGCGGCAACAGGAGAAAATCAGAACAGACCGCTTCCGTGACATGACACATCAACTTCGCACACCACTGACCATTATCCTGGGCTTAAGCCATCACCTCCGGGAGGTCAAAGAGCATGCAGGGAACCACATGGCATCCTACCTAACGGTTATTGAGCGACAGGGACACATTCTCAACAACCTCACAAACCGCTTGCTGGAAGCCAGTAAGACTGGCGCCACAGATGGCCCTTCAGCCTGGAAATATGGCAACATCGTGGCTTTTATGGAGATGGTTACGGAGTCATTGCTGCTGCAAACACGAAAAAAAGGTATTGAGTTGGTCTTTGTGAGTGAGGAGACTGAGATAGAGACCGACTTTCATCCGGCATATCTCCAAAAGATCATCCGCCTATTTGTGGACAAAGCGCTGGAAAGCAGCCATGAAGGATCAAGGATATTTGTCATCGTTGAACGTCAGAGAAAAAAAATAGCCCTCAAAGTGGTGGATCACGGCACGGGTATCAGTAGAAATGGAATGACCCTTTTTCTCAAAACATTCAGTCGTGCGCCTTTGTTTGCCAAGAATCGGGATACAGCTAGCGACACAATCCAGAACAGGCATCTGATTTCCCACATGCATGCCTCCATCGGCATCCACAGCAGCGAAGGCAAAGGAAGCATCTTCAGTATCCTGATCCCCATACGCCACGACAAGAAGAATAGACAGGCCGATTGCTCTTTCCCCCCAACCTTGCCCCCAACGGAAGAGATGCCTCTGCCAACAACTGTCGGAGCAATAATTGAAGAGAAACCTTCGTCCATGGTTCAAAAAAATGATCCGCGAGAAATCATCCTGCTGGTAGAGGAAAACAGTGACATGGCACTCTATATCGGGTCACTGTTCGATCAGCACAGGTATCACCTGTTACATGCCACAAGCGGAACCAAGGCTCTGGAAATGGCAAAGGTATCCCCCCCAAACGTCATCATTGCCGACAGCAGTATTTCCCGCAACAATGGAACTGAACTGTGCCGGGAACTACGTACCTCCCCCTTGCTTAACCACATACCGGTAATCATCCTCTCTTCGCGGAACGAAGCCGGAGAACGCCTGGAAATACTAAAATGCGGGGCAGATGCATTTTTATCAAAACCCTTTCGCGCAGATGAATTACAAATATGGGTGGAAAAGCTTCTGGAATCCCGTAATGTGATGAAGGAAAAATACCGAAGGGCAGTTGCCAGCAGCGAGAAAAAAGAGGAGATAAGCACGCAGCATCTGGATTTCCTGAGAGAGGTGACAGATATCATTCACAGAGAGATTCAGAATCCCAATTTCTCACCCAACATGCTGGCAGATGAACTGGCCATCAGCTTATCACAGCTGAACAGACGTCTGAACAGCGTGGCTGGCAAACCTTCCTCCACTTATATCCTGCATGTAAAGATGAGTCATGCCCGCAAGATCCTTTCATCGCAACAGAAAACCATCGGTGAGGTTGCAGCTGAATGTGGCATATTTGATGTCAATTATTTTTCACGGATATTCAAGAAACACACCGGTCTCACACCTACTCAGTACCAGCGACTTCCCGTAAAGAAGGAGGGGTAGAACAAAAAAAACGGGGTAGGGAGGCCATATTTTATTAAAGATTTTTTGTTTTCAACAACAAAGTTGTATATTTGTAAAAAATTTTTGTCTGATGCCGCCTCCATTGCAGAAGTGGATTAGCAAAAACAGCGAAACAGAAGATGTAAAATCACAAAACAGTCACTCTAACAATATGTAGAAAAAATAAGAAAACAGTCGTTTCTTTTTAGATCGACGTATAGCATAAATAATCAGCTATCTAAGTGCGATTTAGCAAACTTATCTGCGCAGATTGTACTAAGATAAGAAAGTGTTAAAGCGCAGTTTATCCTATAATAAAGATCATAAATCCTAACGACAGGCACGGGAAAAGCGTATGTTTGCCATCTAAATATGTGGTGGTCATCAGGAGGGATCAATCTCTCTAAGCGGTCAGAGACACAAAAATAAGTCATTCGAAAAAAAACGACAAACGGTCAGAACAAAATTTAGAAACGTTCGGCAATACTGCTACAAACGGAACGAAAATGAAACGAATCGGGAAACAGCTGTTTGAAAACATCCAGGGAATTTCAAATTCCCTTTTTGTCGTTGCACCACCCTTGAATGGAGAAATCAAAAAAAACATACCTGCATGAAGTACAGATTAATCCAAAAAGCCAATCCCCTCGAACCGGAAGCCCGCAGAAAATGGTACGCCAGTCCGGTGAAAGCGGGAACAATAAACAACTACCAGCTGAGCAGAGGGATCGCGGCAAAGTCATCCCTCTCCAGGGGCGATGTGATGAATGTGATTGAGAACATGGTGGATGAGATTCCACGCTACTTGACGGAAGGATACAGCGTGAGCCTGAACAACTTCGGCACACTGCGCCTCTCTCTCTCCAGCGAGGGAGTATCTGATCCGGACAGCTTCACTGCCGGTCATATCAAACAGATGCGGGTCGTGTTCACTCCCTCGCCTGAATTTAAAGAGACATTGCAAAAAATGTGTTTTGAAAAAGATTAGTCTAAATCACAGTGTAAAGAAAGGAGGAGCATCAGGTAAGAGATTATGAAAAAAAACAGACCGGCATTACAATATGATCAGGAAACAAACTCCGCCCGACACTTGCGGACGTGTTTATTTTATAACCAAACAAATAGGTAAAATCAAATAGGGAACAAAAAAAAGTGCAACATCTTAATTTATTATTATTAAATTTTTAGTGTATGAAAAAAAAGTTATTATTTAAGTTATTTATCTTTGCAGTAATTGGCGCGTTCGTGACAGTTACATCCTGTAAAGACTACGATGATGACATCACCAATCTTCAGGATCAGATTACTTCACTGAAGACCACAGTCGATGCCATTGATGCTGCTGTTAAAGGCGGAGCCGTGATCACCAAAGTTGAGTCAACGTCAAACGGTATCAAGGTAACCCTCAGCAACAACCAGTCATACGACATCACCAACGGCGCCAAGGGCGACAAGGGTGACAAGGGTGACAAGGGCGACAAGGGCGACAAGGGTGACAAGGGTGACACCGGCGCTGCCGGCGCTGCCGGATCTGTCGTGACCATTGGAGCCAATGGCAACTGGTTCATCAACGGTGTAGACACCGAACTTCCCGCACGCGGGCCGCAGGGTGAAACCGGTGCTCCTGGTGCTCCCGGTGAAAAGGGTGACACTGGTGAAGCTGGTAAAGATGGTGCCTACTACTACCCGCATGCGGATGGTTTCTGGCACAAGGTAGAGGGAGAAACGGACGAGGCCACCACCCAGAAATGGCTGCCGGAAGGCACCATCACCGCGGTGTACGACAGCGTAACAGGTTTTGTAACCCTCTACAACGTGGAAGAAGCCAATGGCCCCTTCACTCTCGGTAAGGGTGAACTCGCTGGCTTGCTGTTTGCACCCAACGCGATGGAAGATGGTGTAGGCGTTATTGACCTCGGCTTTATCTACGGTACAATTGGTACTAGTACTGTTAAGTCCACATTCCAGACCAACCAGAAACTGAACTTCCGTTTCAACCCCTCCTCT
>Ga0265294_10004573_pt1 | contig 17240 bp, 15 predicted proteins | sample MunlanPumphouse3_FD_192504 | JGI IMG/M metagenome (GOLD analysis project Ga0265294, IMG submission 192504) | Groundwater microbial communities from a municipal landfill in Southern Ontario, Canada - Pumphouse #3 | ecosystem: Environmental > Aquatic > Deep subsurface > Groundwater | place...
CAGCGACGGCCAGTTCCCTGCCGGCTCCATGAAACCCAAAGTCGAATCAGCCGTCAATTTTGCCGAAGCTACCGGAAAACGAGCTGTCATTACAGCACTGGACGACATTCTTGAAGCTGTTGCCGGCGAATCCGGAACGGCCGTTGTCCGATAACCAACCCCCGAAGCCATATATCCTGCCTAACAGAGGTGAGTACGCCTGCGCCCGTCTCTTATCAGGGAAACTCGCTGTTGGGCATGGGGTATAACGAAAAACGTCGATAATTTGTCAAACATCCTCCTCCAAGTCACTGTCTTGACATTGTTTTTTATCGGCGTTTTTCGTTTATCACTGACCGGAAATTTCCAGCCATCACCGATCCCGGTCAATCAATCCGGCAAAACATATCGGACGCTTTCAGAAGACATCTGCAGCACCAGACAGAGGCAGAAAAATGCGGATGAAGTGCCTGATCTCCTGAAATCCGGTCTTCCATATCATTATTCACAGCGAACCCCGTCCGGACGGTCAAATTCCTGCCGCTGCTGAATCTCTGCGTCGTTCTGAACCCGGTCAGCCGCTTTCCTGAGCCGGTAGTCCTCCATCAGGCATTTCGTGAGGGAAGCCAGCAGAAAATACATGAGAAGCATAAACGGAAACGCAGCGACAATGGTGGCAATCTGCAGAACTTTTATGCCGCCGGAATAGATCAGGACAATGGCCAGAAGCCCGAGAATCACGCCCCAGAATATGGTCAGCCGGTTGCGCTGCCTGTTGTCCCTGTGGCGGATGCCGGCTGTCGAAAACCGGGTAAGGATATAGGTCGCCGAATCGGCTGAGGTGATAAAAAACGAGGCAATCAGTATCGTTGCCACGACACTCAGCAATTTCGCGAATGGCAGATGACCGATGGCAGCGAACATCGCAACAGACACATCCTCCAGAGCCGCGGCCCCGATGCCCGCCTTGCCATACAGATCCAGGCACAGGGCTGTTCCCCCCGTGGCATAGGCGAATAAAAAGTCACACAGAGTGGGCAGCAGCATGACCCATAAAATAAATTCACGAACGGTTCTTCCACGGGATACTCTGGCAATAAAAGCCCCGACAAACGGCGCCCACACAATCCACCACGCCCAGTAGAACACGGTCCAGTTTCCGGTCCAGTCCGGGTTATCAAACAACGTCATGCTGGTGGCAAATGGTATAAAATTTACGACATAATCCGCAGTGGCCCGGACAGCCAGCTTGAGGATATATCCAAATGGGCCGAGAAACAGAAAGGCAAAAAACAGGAACGCGACCAGAAGCATGTTCAGACGGGAAAGATTCAGGATTCCCTTTTTAATGCCAGATACCGCCGAACAAAGAAAACAGGCGGTAATAATGACAACGATCAGAGAGGTGGTCAGATTGCCTCCGGGAAGGCCGGTCAGCTTTGACAAGCCCCCGGTAATCTGAAGCGCTCCCATCCCTAGGGAGGTGGTCACACCGAAAATCGTGGCCCAGATCGCAAGCACATCGACAAATTTTCCAAACCTGCCTTCGGCAAACCGCGAACCGAATAACGGAACCAGCGTTTTGGACAACACCCCGGCAAAGCCTTTCCGGTACTGAAAATAGGCAAACGTCAGTCCCAGCACCGTATACATCCCCCAGGAATGAATTCCCCAGTGGAAATTGTAGATCTGAAACGCCATTCGGGCCGCTTCAACCGTCTCCCCCCGACCGACGGGAGGGGACATGTAGTGGATCATGGGCTCAGCAATGGAATAAAAAATCAGGGCGATTCCCTGACCGGCCGAAAACAGCATGGCAAACCAGCTGATTCTGCCAAATTCAGGTGTTTCGTTATCCTTTCCCAGCCTGACTTTTCCCAACGGAGTTACCGCCAGAAGGATCAGCACCAGAACAAATATGCCGGCACTGGAAAGATACATCCAGCCGCAGGAATGGGTGAAAAAATGCAGCGCAGCGTACATGGCCCTGCCCAGCAGATCTGGCGCCACTATCCCCATAATGATAAACGGCAGGGTCGTCGCCATCACAATTACAAAAATCTGACAATCCAGTTCCTTGCCGAACAGCGTTTCAAGTCTCTGCTTAAGCATAACGCAGGCCCCTTTCATTCATAGCCGGTAACGGTCCAATAAAATACAGCATCGAACTGATCGAAAAACTTTCAGATGGATTGTCTCAAAACAAAATCCCCCCATGCCGGTGTGCAGGCCATTAGATCCGAAACCAGCGATCGAAGCAGCCACAGCGCCTGTTTTCTCGGAAAGCGGCCGAATTGGTGTAAAAAGGATGGAATCAACGGATAAGGGGGAGCGCCCTTGGCAGTGTTCGGGTGAGTCGGCCGGCGAGATTGAAATTCGACTTATCAGAACGTCAGGATTATATTTCCCCGAACCGGATTTATTTATCCGACTCGAAGATAACGCTTCCATCGACTTGGCTGCTGACATGACACCGTTTCCAAGGGCAATTGAATTAGTTCAAAAGCAGGAGAGTATAATATATCAGAAACGAGCCTGTATTCAAGATGGATTTTATGATGGGGTTTCATGTAGTTTCATGGATGTTTTTGACATGCATATCGGCTCTTTTTCCAAGAATCCGACACGAATTTGAACGCATATTTGGATCGCGCGCAGGGAGCAAAAATGGATTCAATTAAAAAACCGGAACAGGCCAATACGCTCTTAGCAAATCTTTTTCGTTATATTTTCAGTCAGATACTGATATTTCATAAAAGCTGATTATTTTAGCGTAATTTTTTGTGCCGGAGATGAATCACACAGCAGACCAGGGCAGGTTGTATTTGTAATACTATTCAAATGTGTCTCTGACCTTATGTTCTTACCCGTTACCGTAATTCGACAGGCAGCAAATCCGTATTACCCTTGATGATGAGTTTTATCCGATCAAAAGAAAATACTGCCAGGCTCCAAACGGCGGAGATAATGCTACAGTTGTACTTTAAATGGCTTTTCTGCTCGCCCAGGTCAGACTCATCGTAAATGACTGGTACACATGAAAAAAATCTGCAGCTACCCCTGATTAACAAATCGATGCCCGTTATCGGCCAGGTCCTCAACAATTCGGCTTTATTCGCATTACCCAACAATTCATGTCATCGCAAAGGCAGACACCGAAAATACAGAGAAAAGCTGCCCCTGCCAAAATTTAACCCAAAGATGTTAAATGATTTGTTTGTTATTATGTGTTGCATTGATTCCCGGCAGCATATTTTTCCGTTTTTGGGATTGAGCGGTTCCAACCAGTGAGACCAGGTCGACGACCATGTCGTTTTGTCTGTTCAAACTGTGAAATCAGCTTTTCAGAGACCTCCGCTGTTTCTCTTGCGTTGACGGCATTATGCTGCGTGATCTTGTCCATTTCCGAAACCGCCTTACTGATCTGCTCAATTCCGTGGGATTGCTCATCGAAGGCTACTGAAATCTCTTTTATCAATTCGGATCCTTTGGCAGTGGTATCTGAAACGTATTCGAATGCATCATTGGTTTTAGTAACAAGCGCCTCGCCTTTTTGAACGCTCCGGGTCGTAGCCCCAATCAACTGGGACGTATTTTTGGCGGCTTCAGCGAACCTCATGGCCAAATTTCTTACTTCACCCGCAACCACGGCGAAACCGGCGCCTGCCTCTCCTGCCCGCGAGGCTTCAACGGCAGCGTTCAGGGCCAGTAAATTGGTCTGGAAGGCGATATCATCAATGCTTTTAATGATATTGGACGTCTGCATGCTGGATCTGGAGATATCGCCCATCGATTCGATCAATTCCGCCATGGACGTATCGGCCACAGAGACGATCTGGTTGATTTCCGCCATCAGGGTTTCGGCATGATTGGCATTATCGGCGCTCTGTCTGACCATGAAAGACATCTCCTCCAGTGAAGCCGATGTCTCTTCGAGAGAGGCAGCCTGCTGGAAAGCACCTCCGGCCAGTGACTGGCTCGAGATTGAGAGCTGTTCGGATGCGGAAGATACCAGATCTGATCCCTCATTGAGTCCGTTAATAATTCGGTTGAGAGGGTGAAGTTGGAAATTGAAAAAGATATAGGTCAGCGGAACGACTACCAGAATGCAACCGAACGAAATCAAGGTCAAAAGTTTGATCATCTGAATCGTGTTGGCGCGGGCATCGGCTTTGGAGCGAAGTGCCGCAATGACGCCGATGCATTCGGTATTTTCATACAGCGAAAGGACAGCTTGAAAATAACCGGCTTTGTTTAATGTGATTTCACTGAGTGCGATTTTTTAATTTTTCACGTCTTGAGCGGCACCGGTAGCGTCCACCGTTGAGATGTCAAATCGATCGTAGGTATCAATGGTTCCGGCGATAAGGCCGTTGGGGTGAAAGACATTGATGTCCTGGCCAGTCAGACGAGCCAGATGTTTGACAACGCCCTCGTCAATTTGCCGGACGGCCGTGACAAATCCGATTGGCTTCTGTTCAATTGCCTGTGTGGCATCGCTAAAAAAACCTGCGGTGACCGGGGCATAGAACACAAGACAGATGCGGTCCCCCAGCTTTTCCAACCGAACGATTTCCTTGTCCGCGATGGTTGTCGCTTTCAGCGGCAGGCCAAAAGGCAGCTGATCGACCGTTTTCCACGCGTCATAAGAGATTTTCTCATCGGACTCCAGTGAACATGCCTGAAAGGACGTGCCGCTGACTTTCCGGAACGGATAGCCCAAAGTTGCCCGGTCGGGCTCAAGTTCCACAAAGGCGACCAGCTCCCCGTCGAGATCATATAACCGGGCAAAATCGAGATGGTTATCCAGTGAGATCTTATAAACGCTTTGAGTCATCTTCCGGTATATGTTCCCCACAAACAGTTCGGTGGGTTCGGATTTGTATTTATAGACCATTTTGACGTCATTTCCCATATTGTCAATAACGGCCAGCTGACGAGAGTGGGTTATCAGGTTGGTCTGGAGAGATTCCAGCTCATCACGTATCAGGTTAAATGAAGATTGCAGCAGCTCATTGGCAGCGGTTTGGTTCTGTTTTCTTATGGTCAGTGATACGATGAGTGTCGAAAGAATCATGATGCCTGTAACGAGCAAAATAACGAAAAAATCAGCTTTTCCTATTGCGTAGCGCAAACATCTTCCGATTACCATCCGGCTGGATGGCCAAAGTCATCGATTCATGTTTTCATGTATTTCCGGTCCGCAGTCTTTGTGACCGGAAATACGAAAAAATAAAACCGCCAGAAAAGTATATCACGCCTGTTTTTCTTCAAACCGCTTGGGAAACAACTCGCATCCATCAGAATCGAACCGTTTCGTAACCCGCTGGACCCGCGCGTGAAGGATAAGGTGCGCCCTGAATCCCTATGAGTAACGGTTTAGCAGACTCTAAGCTTTAATCATACGAAAGAAGATGGGTCCTGAGATTTATATTCTGATTTTTGATCCCCAGTTTCATTCTCAGGTTGTTTCGATGCGTTGAAATAGTGCTGGGCGCCAGATTCATCCACTGAGCGATCCGTTTAGTCGTTGCCCCCTGCCTGATCAAACTGGCAATCTGAATTTCCGCAGGAGTCAACCCGATAAACTTTGACGACAGATTGTCGATAAACGGAGAAACAATTTTATACAAATTATGCCTTACGGCGTCGACATATGCCTTCTGAAGATGATCCGAGGTCCGCGATTTGATTTTTTCAAGATATGGCATTACCAGATCGTTTATATTGGCAAGAATGTGTTCTTCCTGATTTTTTTTTCCTTCCTCTCTCTGCCTGAGCAATAAATTTAATGTCGTATTGAGTTCCTCCAAATCTATGGATTTAGCTTCCAGTTCCGCAGTTCGCTCAGCAATCAACCGCTCCATATTCATGTAAGTTGCTTTAATCTGCTGTTCCATATCCAGCTTCCGGATACAATTGGAAACCCTCAGATAGATTTCATCCGGATCGCAAGGCTTGAGCATATAATCATCTGCACCTAGCCTGAGGGCATCAATGGCCGTATACACCTCGTTGCACTCGGTAAAAATGATGACCTTGACCCCTTCGTCGCGTTTTTTGATACGCCTCAACAATTCGATTCCGTTCAGGACATCTAATGCCATATCCATAATCACCAGATCAAATGTCTCATTATCGATAATTTTAATGGCGTTTTCACCATTCACCTCCCCGATCACCTCATAGCGTTTATCACGCAACCCGTCTGCAATACTTCTGAGAGTAAACGGATCATCGTCTATGATCAGCAGCCTGTACGCACCCATTTTTCTGTCCCCCCAATTCATGGCCTGAACATACAGGCAAGAACGTACTTACCCCCTTATTGAATTAACGCCCTGCGGGCGGACTGAGAAGCGCTATCTCTGGAGGAGCACTTCGTTTGAGGTAAAAGACAAGAAGCAAGAGTCTTTTATCTTATAAAATCCTCAAAAAAGCAAAGCTTTCGGCCCTCAAGCGCAGCGCCACTCAGCCCGTAACCTGCTGATTAAACTAATCAAAAAATGTAAACCCCTATGTTATTTAATTATTAACAACAGCTCGCCCACCCCGGGGGGATTTGATGCCCTTTGCGATACAATTCAGGAAAACCGGCCGCCCTTCAACAATCGCTGATAGATCCAGTCCATTGAGAAGCTTCTGAATCAGCTATCCACCGAGATAGGCTTTTTGTACGTGTTCATCGTCCATCATTTTCTGCGCATCACCCTGCATTGAGATATTGCCGGTTTCCATCACATACGCGCGGGTTGCCATGCTTAACGCCATAAACGCATTTTGCTCGACCAGCAATACTGTGGTACCCTGTAAATTAATTTTCATAATGGCATCCGCAACTCTCTCAACCAGGTTTGGAGCAAGCCCCATGGAGGGTTCATCAAACATAACCAAGGTCGGCCCGCACATCAATGCTCTGGCAATGGCCAGCATCTGCTGCTCCCCCCCGCTGAGCGTCCCGGCTGGCTGCTGCCTGCGCTCATAGAGCCTTGGAAACATTTCATAGCAGTTCTCAAGCCCCTCTTTCATTTGTTTAGGATTGCTATATGCACCCAGCTCCAGATTTTCCAAAACTTTCATCTCCGGAAATACCCGACGGCCCTCCGGACAAAGTGAGATTCCGGCTTTTATAACCTGATCCGGACTGTCCTGCTTTATTTGCTTGCCATTGTATTCAACCGTACCGGATGTAGGCCTGATCAACCCGGCTATGGTCATCAGGGTAGTCGATTTGCCCGCCCCATTGCCGCCGATCAGGGTAACCAATTCTCCGGCCGCTACTTCCAGAGAAATACCATGTACGGCTTCTGCATTTCCATAACTTACACGTAAATCCTGTACCTTAAGCATGCTCACCCCTCAGGTTTGTCCATTGTCAAGTTGATTGCATCCCTGCCCCCCTCACTCCGGGGGCAGGGATTAATTCAAATCACTTTTTCAAGGGATCAAAGTCATATGATCTCTCGACATTGATCTTTCGGCTACCTTTAAGTTTTTCTGCTGATGTATCGTTTTCCATAAAATTTTATTTAAAATCAACAACCATCGGCTTGCCGTCCTTAACTCCTACAACAACGATGTTCGGGTTCTGATCATGAAATTTATCGAATTTGACATGACCGGTAATTCCCTTGATGTCTATCTTTTCCAACCCGTCCCGGATCTTTGCCGGTTTATCACTGCCATTGGCAAGTTTTATACCTTCGGCAATGGTCAAAATCGCATCAAACCCACGAGATCCTTCCTGAACACCATCCCAGGTAAGATTGCGTTTTTTCCACTCAGCCACATAGGTTTTTGCCAGATCAGGGTTGGGTGTACTTTCAGGAGCAAACGCAGGGAAAAAGCTGAGATGATAGGTTCCTTCAGTGGGTTCAGCGCCAGCCAGACGGATAATTGAATAGGGCCAGGTGCTACCGCCGGTGGTCATAAGTTTTTGTTTCAGTCCCAACTCATAACACTGCTGGATCAGTTTGGAAGCTGCCGGCGTACTGTTTACAACGACAATGGAATCGGCGCCTGAAGCCTTAACTTTGGTCAGCTGCGGATAGAAATCAGTTGTTGCGGCATCCAGATAATCCACCGAAGCAACCTTCCCGCCCTGTCTTTTTATCGATTTACTGAACTCTTCCACGGTTCCCCGGCCCCAATCGTTATCCTGAGCCAGAAAGGCAACATTGCTGAAGCCCAGATCTTTGAGATGAGGTTCTACACTTGCTGCTTCCTGAGAAAAAAGGATCGATGTCCGGAAAACCCATTTCTTCAGAGGATGCGTAATCCCATCATAACCTGATGTTTCAACAATCATAGGGACCCCATATCGTTCAACTGTCGGGATCATCGCCAGTGTGGCACAACTCAGCCAAGCGCCAAAGATTACAGAGACTTTGTCTCGAATAACAAGTTTCTTGCAGGCGTTAAGAGATTCTGCCGGATCATTTTTACCGTCCTCAACGACTAATTCCAACTGCCTTCCGTTAATACCCCCCTTGCTATTGATCAAATCAGTTGCAATCTCTGCCCCGTATTTTACATAAGAGCCTTCCGCAGCCCCCCATCCGGTCAAGGGAAGAACGCCACCGATCTTGATCGGTTTTTTGCTCGAACCAAATACAGCTGTCACAGGGAGAGTAATAATCAGAGAGCTTAACAACAAAATGGTGAACCAGAACATCTTCTTCTTACATTTCTCATCAGATAATCTACTGGATTTTCTCATGTTTTTCCTCCTGATTGTTAAATTGCGTTTCTATGCCGCTATCCAATAAAAAGCTGTTGTTATGCGGTTATCCTCAAAGGTCTCCTTTCCGAATGGGAAACACTCTTTGTGCCCGCCATTAAAGATTCAATCAATGGACGGACGCGAACTATGCGCTCACAGCTGCAGCACTCCGATCGGCTACGGGTTTTGTAACTGCATCCGGTCTGCGATATCGCTTTTCCCGTAAATTTTTGGACCCCAGATAGGCCTCAATGACCTTCTCGTTCTCTGCTATCTCCTTGGGTGTTCCTTTAGCAATTTGAAGTCCAAAATTAATCACCTCGATACGATCCGAAATATTCATGACCAGTTTCATGTCATGCTCCACCAATAAAATTGTGTACCCGATATCCCGAAGCTTTTTAATCAATGTCATCAACACATTGGTTTCGTTCGGATTCAAGCTGCATGCCGGCTCGTCCAGGAGTAACAGTTCCGGATTCGTTGCCAGGGCAATAGCAATTTCCAGCAACCGCCCTTCTCCATATGGAATATATTTCGCTTCAATATCGCGACGATCCATAAGGCCACACACGTCAAGAATTTCCAATGCCTTCTCCCGGAAAACTTTCTCCTCATTCTTGACCAGCGCCGAATTAATTAAAACATCCCAGAAACCGGATTTAAATTGTTGATTGGCTGCAGTAATAACGTTATCCAGAACAGTAAGCTCTGGGAAAATATGAGTAATTTGAAAAGTCCTTGTAATCCCCTTTTTTGCAACTTCATGGGGTTTAAAGCCGGTCAGATCCTCGCCCTTGAAAACCACATGCCCTTTGCTGACGTGGCAGAAGCCGGTAATTGCGTTAAAGATTGTTGTCTTACCCGCTCCGTTAGGACCGATCAAACTGACTATCTCGTTTTTCCTGACCTCAAACGATACGTCATTTACAGCGACGAGTCCGCCAAATACTACGGTTAGCCCTTTTATCTCAAACAATTTAATCCCCCCCTCATCATTAAGCGATCTTCACGTTTTCAGCTTCTACCGGTACGCTCTTTTCCCCTGGAAACCACCCCTTTCGTTTAAGGAACGATACCATAGCGCGACACCCCTCACCGATTTTGGGTACAATCCCGTCGGGCATAAAAAGAACGACTAAAATAAGAATGATTCCAAAAATCAGCATCCGATAATCATTCATTCCTCTGAGCGATTCCGGAAGAAGCGTAAAGATGACTGCGCCTACGATAGGCCCTGTAACCGTGTTTCTCCCACCGCCGATGACCATGATCAACAACATGATTGTATAATCAAACGCAATAATCTCAGGACTGACAAGACTCATATAATGAGCGTACAGGCTACCGGTAATTCCGGTAAAAAACGTACTGACGACCAGTGCAACAGTGACAAATTTTAAATGGCTTATTCCTGTTGACTCGGCAAGATCCTCTGCGGTTCTGAGCGCTGAAAATGAGCGCCCATACCGGGAATGAAGCATTCGGTATGACACATAGATAATCACTGCGGCAAAGACCAGGAGCAGATAACACAGCGAGCGAAAGCTCATAAATTGGAAATCAAATAATCCGGGAATACCTATATTCGGCACAGGAATGTTGCGGAGCGCCATGGGCCCACGGGTCAGATCCACCCAGTTTCTGGCAATAAGGCGTACGATTTCAGCAAATGCGAAAGTGACAAGCACAAAATGTGAGCCACGCATCTTCAAGGTAATTCTGCCAAGCAGCAGACCGATGAGGCATGTGAGCACGCCTCCGCATAACATGGCCGGAATAAATGAAAACCCCAGATCCACTGCCAGGATACCGGAGGTGTAAGCGCCTATTCCAAAAAACGCATTATGCCCCAGCGACAGTTGCCCCGTACTCAAAAGAATATTATAACTGGAAGCAAACATGACATAAATCATCGTCATACAGAACAGATGCAACAAGTAATTATCGGTTACCACGAGTGGGATCAGGACTACAGCCACAATGAAAGCGGCTGTCAAATAACTTCTGGCTTTGATATCGCGCATCTTTTATTTCTCCCTCCCCAAAAGCCCATAGGGTTTAAATATTAATATGAGGATTATCAGTGCAAATGCGATGGCATCCTTGTACCCTGAGGATATGTAGGCAGCCCCCAGATTTTCAGAAACACCCAGTATAAGCCCCCCCAGAATAGCCCCGGGAAAACTTCCCATTCCGCCAAGGATAACAACTGCGAAAGCCTTCACCACGGCAAACCCCCCCATGGTTGGAGCTGCTACGAAAATTGTACCCAACAGCCCCCCGGCAATTGCCGCCAGTGCTGAACCAAATGCAAAGGTAAACGCGTAAATTCTGTCCACCCGGATACCCAGGATACCCGCCATCCCCCTGTCCTGAAAAGTCGCTCGCATTGCCTTGCCAAACGTTGTTTTCTGGACCAGAAAATGGGTACCGACAATAAGCGCCACCGCAACCAATGCAATAAAAACCCGCACCTCCGTGATCATGATCGGACCTATTGAAAGGGCTCTGCTGCTGAAGGGGTGATGGATCACCTGCGGCACCGGGCTCCATATGAATCTGGCTGCATTCTGCAACACAATGAGCAGGCCGATCGTCGCCAGAAGACTGCTGTCCGGGGTCCGCCCCCTGAGCGGTTTCAGGATACTCCTTTCAATCAGCAAACCCACTACGGCGACCCCCATGGTAGAAATGAGTATCGCAGCAAAATAATTCACCCCAACTAATTCAGTCAGGGTATATAGAAAGTATGCGCCGAGCATGTAAAGTTCGCCATGGGCAAAGTTAACTACGTTCATTATACCGAGGACCAGCGTCAACCCTATCCCGATAAGGGCATATGCGCCTCCAATTATTAATCCGTTAATGATATGTTGTAACAACTCAGCCATTTTATTTGCCTCTCTTATGTATGAACAAGTACCTGTGTTTAATTTTTCAGAGCGCTTTCGTTCGCATTTCCTCCAACCCTGCAGCTTTTGTTTCAAATTCCTTCCGGAGAATGGCTTCAACATTTTCAAGCGCATTTTCCACCATCATCCGCCCCTTTTCGGCCGAACTTGATACCGAGGTGTGCAAGGCTCCCGAAGCCGGAAGAAGACTCCGATCAGCCGGAAAACTATGATAAGTCGGGAGCTTATCCAACCCATCGTTTGAAATAAGATGCTCTTTGACCAACTCCGGAGCAAAATACATCATCGCCGAAGTTTCTAGAATTGCGGCATGTTCCAGCTCCCACCCGTCAAAGCCGTTTTCAAATACCTTCGGAATCAGTTCCGGTGAAATATTGTCATACCAGCTGGTCAGCAGAATTTTGGGGAATACGCTTTTCTGATGCCGAAGCACCAGATCCGCCGCTTCGATCAGAAACGCCTGATTTTCAAAATGTGCATTTAAGATGAGAATTTTCTGCCATCCATCGACCAGAAACTCTTCCAGCAGGTCCCGGACCAGGCTGATGACCGTGGAACCATTTAAATCGGTTGTTCCGGGGAAAAGGGGCCCCCCGCCGCTGGTGGGCTGGGATTTGTATCCGTAGCACAGGGTCGGGGCGACAACCGCGTCTGTCCGCTCGGCAAGAGCGATGGAAAATTTTTCGGCAAGAAGAGAGTCGACAGATAAAGGTAAATGTCGGGCATGCTGTTCAGTTGCGCCGACCGGTAATATCAGCACTCGGTCTTCCTGGATTCTATGATGATATTCTTCCCAGCTCATCTCGCCCATACAGTTTGTCCTTGAAACAGTCATTGACTTTATATTTGACATAGCACTACCTCCGACGGCTTTAATCCTTTAATTTATGGAATTTATTTATTATTTGCCAACGTGTTTGTACACTACCAGAAGTCGGCATTTATTCAAGATGGAATGGTTAATGAATTAATATGGAGGTTTTATACACTTTTTACAGATCGGAAAATTATGGCGGGATGATTCGTGGAATAATTTACTGCAGAAATGACACTGTAAATGAACGGCCATATGATTGACCTGACCGAACCTGATCCGGAACGGGTCACCACCTGTCCAACGCCGAAACGCACTTCAACACTGAAGGCTTCAGCGACAGCCCTCCCGGATTCAACCGGTTGCACCCCCCCCGACGGTTTTGCTTGACATGATATGCGAATTGATATGCGAATTGATATGCGAGATAATTCGAACCGGACGCACACCGGTACGTTTCATTGCGATATTTTACGCCACAAATTCAAAGCGCCCGGGTTAAAACGAATAACTCATTGATGTGACATGGTTTATTTGGAAATCAAACCGTAATATGACATGCAGCGGTGTGACCGTTTTCTGGTTTTCATACGCGGGGGCCAGGAAAAATTATCAGCATTGCGTGGTATCTTGCCTTGTGAAATTACGATGAAAAGCAATGCGCCGTGAAAATTTTATCCGTAATGATCAATAGATGAGCAGGTGGGTTCTGAGATTTTTTTTCTGATTCCGGAGCCCCAGCTTCGCCCTGAGGTTATTCCGATGCGTTGCGATAGTGCTGAGTGCCAGATTCATCAGCTCGGCAATTTCCTTGGTTGAAGCGCCCTGCTTGATCAGGTTGGCGATCTGAATCTCCGTCGGAGTCAGATTGATATACTTTAAAGACAGATTGCTGACAAACGGGGAAACGATGTCATCCAGATTACGCCTGGCCGCATCGGCATACTCTTTTTGAAGCTTGAACGATGTCTGGGTTTTAATTTTCTCCAGATAGGGAACCACCAGCTCTTTCACATTGGACAAAATATTTTCCTCAAGCATCTTTTTATCTTCTTCCCGCTGTTTGAGCAGCACTCTCAACGTGGCATTCAACTCTTCAAGGTCCTGAGATTTGGCTTTCAACTCCGCCGTACGCGCTTCAATCTGCTTTTCCATATCCTCGTACACGTTTTTGATCTGACGCTCCATATCCAGTTTGGTGACGCAATTATTAACCCTGAGATAGATTTCATCCGGATCACAGGGTTTGAGCATATAGTCGTCAGCCCCCAGCCTGAGCGCATCAATGGCTGAATTCACTTCACCGCATCCGGTAAAAATAATGACCTTGATGCCTTCATCAATCTGCTTTATTTTCCTCAGAATCGTTATTCCGTTAATGGCGTCCAGAGCCAATTCCGTAATCACCAGATCAAACTCTGCGGAGCCGATCATCTCAAGCGCCTTTTTGCCATTGACCGCGGCAGCGACATCAAAATTTTTTTCCCTCAACCAGTCTGCAGTACTCTTGAGTATAAACGGGTCATCATCTATCAATAACAGCCTGTGGCGCTTCATTCAGTTCCTCCTGCCGGTTCGGACTTTCCGGTACCAACCGGCAGCGCAACCGTAAAGACCACGCCACCCCCGGCGCGGTTCCCGGCGGTTATCGTCCCCATATGGTTTTCAACTATCTCCAGGCAGGTAGCCAGGCCGATTCCGATCCCCATGGATTTGTTCCGGGTATAAAACGGGTCAAATACCTGATCAAGCTCCTTTTCAGGGACACCCGGGCCTGAATCCGCAATCCGTATCAGGATTTTGCCGTCCTCAAAGGCAGTTTCTATCACCAGCTCCCTTGTCCTGGTTTCCCCACCCCTGCCGCCTTCCGGAGAACCCGGCATATGGATCAGTGCCTCGACAGCGCTGTTGATATGATTCAAAAAGACCTGAGACAACCCTTTCCTGGACACGAATACCTCCGGGAGGCTGGAGACCAGCGACAGACTGACTTTGATCTCGTTTTTCTTCAGACTGCTTTTTACCAGAGACAACGATTCTTCAAGCAGTTGATTAATATTGACAGTCTCCTTATTGTCAAAACCCGTACGGGTAATATCGGAAAGATATCCCATGGTTCTCCGGATATTTTCATAGGCCTCCCTGACCAGATCGATGTATTCCATCAATTTCGGATCGGTTCCGAACTTGCTTTTCATGGTATGCAGTACGATGGACACGGCCTGAAGGGGGGAATTGACTTCACGGGTAATGGAAGCAGCCAGCTTGCCGGCGGTAGCCAGTTTTTCGGACCGAAGCAGCTGATTCTGAAGTTTTTTGATCCGGGTAATATCAAGATGCGTTCCTCTCATCCTCAAAGGGTTGCCATCCTTATCCCAGTCAACGATCTTACTGAAATCCAGGACCCACTTATAATCGTTGTCTCGGGTCCTGAGCCGGTGCTCGGTTTTATATTCACCGGAGGCTTGACCCTTCTCAAGGTGTTTTTTCAATTGTTCAAACACGAGAGGTTTATCCTCGGGGTGAACGAGGTTTTCCCAGGAACTGACGTCAGACTTGATGTTGTCCCTGGTATAACCGAGCATCTCTGCCCACTGATCGTTCACGACCATCTCTCCTGTCTTGATATTCCAGTCCCACATCCCCAAGCTGGCGCCAGTGAGCACCAGGTTCAGCTGCTGTTCGCCTTCTTTCAACGCCTTCTCCAAATTCCGGCATTCTGACTCTTTTTCCTTCAACGAGGCTCTCAGGCCCACCAGCTCGGATGTCAGCTTTTTCACTTCCGATTCAAGATTCGAAATGTTTTGAACAAGCCTTTCCTGGGGCAGATAGTCCGAAAGATTGAAGTCGTCCGATCGAGGCCCGGGACGTTTTGATTCCGGTCCGTCCGCCGCTTCACTCGAAGCAGATAATTCCGGGGGCTCACTGGCAAGCTCAGGAATTTGATGATTAATCCGGCCATCTACGATTGGAAGATCATCAAACCGCAGACCGCTCACCATCTTTTGGACCCGCTCCATATCTCCCCGCAATATAAAGGGCCTGCCGGTCAGCCGGGGCACGATCCCGACCTGCCCGTTAATATTTTTAAGAGAGGATTTATTTGCAATAAACCCTTTTTCCTTCAGACGCCTGTAGCACCCCCTGAGGGTATTGAGCTTGATTCCGGTCGCACCGGCGATTTTAATCATCGTCGTCGCCCTGCCCTCGATAGCCTTCAGGCACCAGAGCAGAATCAACTCATTTTCAACGATAACTTCCGGCTGTTTTTTAGACCGAGATATTTTTTTTTGATCGCAGTTTACACGGTTCCCTGTCACTGATTTTGTTCCTGTTACCTGCTGCAGGCAGATATAACGATTCTGACGGATTCTGCCAGCGTCTTTTTGCATACGGATTGGTTCTGCTCCCGGACATCACCGACGTAGACAGGGTTTATCCGGCAGCCAGCCCACCCCTTACGGTTTCATGTTTACCAGTTGAAATCCTCAATGTCTTATCTGTGGATCGCATCTGTCCGGCAAAACAAACCAGCCGTCAGCGAATTCATCGGGCAGGGATACAAGGCTGCGTGCAGTTTCTAAATATAATTTTTTTATACGCAATATGATAGCAAATCAATCTATTATTCGCGGCATCGATTCCCCGCTCAGACCGCTCAACCGCTATTTCATAGCGCCCGGACGAAAACCGGGAGTTTTCTCCAGGCAAACGCCCATGGGAAAATTGGCAGTTTTCGTCCAGAAATTATTTATAATTGACGCCAGCCGGCATATCGCTATAATTAATACTATCCAACCGGTTATGAATCCGTATACGTTCCGTTTTCCCCGCCCTGTAATTAACGGGTAATCCAATGTTAAGGATACTTGCTTTACAAGGTGTATTTCTTCCCCGGGATTTAGCACCTCAGCAATTCACCAATCAAAACCAGGAGGTGAATACCATGAACAGTAATGAGCTTAAAAAAATTCTGGCGGGATTTTGTGTCGCCGGGCTGATTGCCGGCACTGCTCTCACGCTCAACGGATGTGAGAAGGCAAGCGCATGATCCGGTGAGAAACCGGGAGCTGGAAGCTCCCAGAGCAGTTGAAGCGGCGGATCTTCCTGTGTCGGCGGCACAGACAAGGGCAAAGCCGAGTAAAAATCATGTTTTCCCGATTTAACGTAAAAAAGGAACCGGTTGTGTCAACAACTGAAACAGAAACATTTGAAACGGTCTACCCCACATGCCGCTCAGTCATAGATGATAAAACCTGGGGAAGAATACAGGCGGCGTGTGGGACAGGACTGCCGCCGGACGATGTCCCGCAACTGCTGCAGCAAGTGGCCTCAACCTCCGGCCTTCCGGATTTTCTGCCCGAACTGGCCCGGATCGAAAGGGCTTTCAGGCAGCTGAGTACCGAAAAAAGCCAGCCGTTTCCAGCCGTCTCATCCTATACGGTAAACCCGACACTTAAACTGTATCCGGCTTCCTTTAAACGCCTTGCCAGCCTGATCAATACGCCTTCGGCCGCCCGCGCTGCCGATCCGGAACCGGGCGAATCCGTTGTCATGATCTGGAAAAATCCCGAATCAAACCGGCCGAACATTGCAGACGCCGTAAGCGCAGATCTGCTGGCGCTTAAACTCGTGGTTGAGCATATCGATATAACCGCAGCCGCCGATGAAAAAATCACCTCGTTGGGGCTGATGACCGGAGCACTCCGGCAGGCAGCCGACAAGGGGATACTGCTTTGCCCGCCTTCAAAAATTCATCGCAGCAGCGACTATGATTCGTCAAATGAAATCCATCACAACAGATTTCTGT
>Ga0265294_10004575_pt1 | contig 17238 bp, 19 predicted proteins | sample MunlanPumphouse3_FD_192504 | JGI IMG/M metagenome (GOLD analysis project Ga0265294, IMG submission 192504) | Groundwater microbial communities from a municipal landfill in Southern Ontario, Canada - Pumphouse #3 | ecosystem: Environmental > Aquatic > Deep subsurface > Groundwater | place...
AATGGAGCGGGAAAATCAACTACCATCAATGTCATCGCCGGGATCTTACAAAAAGATAGTGGAACAGTCCTCATCGATGGAATTGATATTGATACTCACTGTGAAGAAACCAAAACAAAAGTTGGCATTGTCTTTCAAAACTCCGTCCTCGATAAGAAATTAACCGCTTATGATAATCTTTCTCTTAAAGCCGCCTTATATGGAATTAGAGGGAAAGAGTTTATAGAAAGATTGAAAGAATTATCCGACTTACTTGAACTTGAGCCACTTTTAAAGAAGACATTAGAAAAGATGTCAGGTGGTCAAAAGCGAAGAATCGATATCGCTAGGGCCTTAATTCACCGCCCTAAGATATTAATATTAGATGAGCCAACCACGGGTCTTGATCCTCAGACGAGAATCATGGTCTGGTCATGCCTTAATAAACTGAAAGATAACAAAGAAGTAACCATTTTCTTAACCACCCATTACATGGAAGAAGCCAATAATGCTGATTTTGTGGTTATATTGGATTCGGGCCATGTTGTCGCTGATGATTTGCCTAATCATTTGAAAAATCAATACGCTCATGACTTTTTAAAGATCTATGACAAGAGTCCTGAACTCATTGAAGTCTTAACCAAAGAGAAAATGAAATTTGTCGAAAAAGATGACTTCGTCCGTGTCCAGGTGAAAAGCGTTGAGCAAGGTAAAGAGTTTATCATCGCTCATCCGACTTTGTTTAAAGATGTCGAACTATTTAAAGGCACGATGGATGAAGTATTTTTAAACGTGACAGGAAAAGCACTTCCAGGAGGCTCAATCAATGAATAAGAACTTATATGATTTGCTCTATTTAATTAAGCGCAACATCAAGATGTATTTTAAAGACAAAGGGACATTCTTTGTTTCTTTAATTACTCCAGCTATTTTATTGGTCTTATTTGTCACCTTCTTAAGAACGGTTTATGTCAGCTCTCTTAATTCATTCATTACTGAGGAAGTTAATATCTCATCACGTGTGATTGATGGCTTTACCGCCGGATGGCTAGTATCTTCGATTCTCGCTACCTCCTGTATAACTATTGCCTTCTGCAGCAACACGATTATCATCGCGGATAAGGCGAATGGGATTGTTGATGATATCTTAGTCACACCAGTGAAGAAAACAATCTTGTCTCTCAGTTATTTGATTTCAAACTTCATTACGACATTGATTGTCTGCTTAGCTTGTTTAGCCTTAGGTTTTGGTTATATTGCTATTGTTGGATGGTATCTATCAATCAACGATGTCCTGATGATTATCGCTAATACATTTCTATTAACTCTATTCGGTTCGCTTTTAGCGACTATTATTGAATCATTCATTAAATCAATGGGAGCGGGAACCGCTTTATCCACCCTTATTTCTTCAATGTATGGATTCTTATGCGGAGCGTATATGCCAATCTCTCAGTTCACTGATGGCATTCAAACATTTATTAAGTTCTTGCCAGGAACCTATGGAACGATTTTGTTTCGTCATTACTTTGTAAGAGGAGCGACTGAAAAGCTTGCTGAACAATTGCCAAGCGAAGCGATTGATGGCTTAAGAGTGGGCTTTGATACCAAAATATCTTTCTTTGGAAATGAAGTATCAAACGGAACAAGTTTCTTAGTTGTCGGCGTTACTGCTTTAGTTTTGTTAATGACATTTATTGTGATTGTCGTAGTCCAAAACCGCGCGAAAAAGAGAGTTCATCAAACCGCTAAAGTGACACAACAATAATTACTATTTCTTTTGTAAAAGGATAACGCGATCTTTGGGTAGATTGGGGGCTCTTTCGAACTCATCCATTCTAATTACATCAAAATTTGGAAATAAAGACACCCATTCGTCAGTGGTGCGATTCATCGCTCGAATCACCCCATTCATCGCATAGGTGTTTTTTTCTATCTCGGTCATTTGGAGTCTTGTGATTAAATCGTTAGTAAGAAAGAAATTAAACTTTAAAAGAATATATCCTTTTCGTTTGATAATTCTTAACATTTCTTTAATCACAACATCGCTGAGACTGGCGGGAATGACATCAAGAAAGTTCGAACAGACAATGCCATCATAGCTTTGTGAGGGAATATCTTTTAGATAGTTTTCATCCCCTTGTTCAAACTTAATATTCTTAATTTCTGATAATTTGACTATGTCGTTGCCTTTTTCAATTGCGCTTAGTGAAGCATCAATTCCTAAACAAGATTTGACTTTCTCTCCGATTAAAGCGATTTCCATTAGGCATAAGCCTTCGCCACAACCAATATCGACAATATGTTCACAGTGATCGCCGATAAACTTCAAACATTCATCTAAAGCCGTGTCGATGGTGATGTCACTCTTTTGAATTTTGAAAGTGGGATACTGCTTAAAATAGTCATCCCAGAATTTGATTGATTGGTGCTTAACTTCTTTAATATCCATAATCCAACCTTCTTATTTAAACAACATATTCCACCTCGCGAAAAAATGGAATCATTATTTAAAGGGAGAAGGCTTAATTAAAAAAATAGGATGCAGATTAGATAATATGATAAGCGTAGTATTTTTGGCTTTTTTGAACTCCATTTTAAATAGAGTTACTTTTTGTGAGAAAACATATAAACTCAAAATAAAAGGTGGAAACGCGATGAAAAGTGCTTTTGAAGTAGGCTCAATCATAAAAGAGCGAAGACTCAAAATGAAGATGACTCAATTGAAATTGGCAAAAAAACTTTTTGTAAGCGAAAAGACGGTTTCGAGATGGGAATGCGGAGATGGATATCCTAGCATGTATATTATTGAAGATATTTGCTCTGCTTTAGGTCTAACATTGAATGATTTATTGGGAGACGAACATGATTATCCATTTGAGGAAGGATTGTTTGAAGCATTAAAAAAGAAGAAGATTAAATCCACTCTAATTGCAAAAATCGGCATTCAGATTTTATTTATTTTTTTGATGATGCTTTCCTTCATTCCTTTTGATGTATCCACTTCCGGCATTAGTTATTCATTAATAAAAAATATTTTTATTCCATATCAGACTGATTGGTTTTTTGTTCTTTCAATTATGTTATTTTTATTTGTTTTGTCAAAAATAGTTTTTAACTCCATCGACATTTATTTTACTGTTAATAAAAAAAATGCAACCAAAAAAATTACGTTTATTTCAGTGCTTTTTAGTTTTTTTGGGGCTATTGGATCTCTATTATTTGAACTGGTCCCGGGCAGTAATATGGAAATGCTTGGTTTTATCTTTTTCTTTGTTTTCATGATTTGCTTTGTTGTTGAGTGTGGAATAATTTTTACTAATATTTCTCTTAACACCTTTGACAAAAAACCTTTGCCAAGATTTTATTGGATTTTTGCAAGTATTTTTTCTTATACTCTATCAATTGGCATTTATTTGTCTTTGATATTTTTGGCACTCAGAGTAATTCCTATTGGTTATCAAGTGCTTTTTAATATCGTTTCTTTTTGCTTTGGTTGTGCATTTCCTTTTTTCTTTGCATATTTCATTTTGCGCATTTCTAAAGTGAAAAACAGACTTTTTATTTCAATTCTATTATCTATCGGCTTATCTCTTTTAGTGGTTTATTCATTATCGATATTTAAAATAGAAGTTTTTCAATACGTAATGGATGTCTTGAACTATGTAGGGATTATTGTTTCTCCTTCTCTAAGCTTTCTCATTTTGAAAAGAGTAAATATGTATAAAAAAGAGGATAAATTATGTTTGTTAATTTAGTTTTATTATTATCGTGCCTTTCTGGCGTTGCAACGCCTTCAACCGTCGATGCAACGGTTGTCAACAAAGCTATTTGCGAGGTAATTCCAAACGAAATACAAAATGAATTTGATGGTACAGAGTGGTCTCTTGCCTCTGATTACGAAACTATTGAAGATGAGAATCCAAATTTTGCAAGAGAACAGATAATTGCCGAACTTTACTCAAAGAAAAAAGGCAGTATTTCGAATGATTATGAAATAAATGATGAAGAATTTTGGGCAATCGTTTTGAATTTATGGCCCTCTCAATACGGAACTGCAAAAAGCCTCACACAAAGAGCTTCAACTCAAGCTCAAGTTTATTATCCAGATCTCGATTGCTACCAAGATGATGGCGATGCATTCAGGCACACTTATTGGAGTGCTTTATTATCGTATGAGTTCGGTTCAAACTTTGCATTAAAAATTACGACTGCTCATGAATCAGAGACCGAGGAAGGTATTGACAAACAAATGGATTTGCATAACAACATGAACGGAACAATTCTCTTTAATGAGTGGCAATCAAAATTTTCTTCAACCAGTATTGATTCGAAGACTGACATTGGAGATTTTATATACCATTGTATAGCCAACGGAGAAATATATGATTGTGTAAAAATTGACACGACTACTCAAAAACTTGTTTATACCTCACTTGGAGGAAGTAACGAAGCAAAATACAATCTACGAAGTAATGTCAACAGTGTCTTGATCCCCGATTACGGATACGAAGAACAATATTTTTTCTACACCAAGAGCAAGGTCATTAATTCAACTGGTGGAGAAGCAATTAATACTAGACGAAAAAGAACAGGCTATATCGAAGAAGAATTCATAGTTCTTTCTCCACGGCGCTCAAATGCTGGATTGGCTTATCTGGAATTCATTTTCGATCATCCTGTAGATGCCATTTGTGTTGACTTAACTATGTGGAGTAATTCTGAACTTTTGGACACTTCCAATTCGTCGGCGTACATTGCTTCAAGCACGGATGGAAATAGATACCCTATACAACTTGATTTTTTGAGAGATGTTACTTTGTCAAAAGATAGAACAAAACCAAATCAATACCGTATTATATTTCCCGAAAACACGACGAGATTTATGTTTGTCGTTTCTACTCCTGCTGTAGGGAATAGAAATAAAGGAAGACTATGCATTGGAGATATGGATATTTTATTCAAAAATACAGAATACTAGGAAATTTTTGATTTCTTTATTTGAACCCTTGAAAGGTATCGTAACTTGATGATCGTATAAAAGAAAGTTGCTTTTTTAACACCTGAAGTTTTCGGAAGGACATTAAGCTTAATCTTCACCTTAATTCAACGACAACCGCTACTTTTTCTTCGATTGTCAGCTCTTCCTTTTTTGAATTAAGGCTTTTTTTAGGTATTTGCTCTTCGCGCGAATGTACTAATGTACTCGAGGTTTTTTTCTAATTCTCTTTTTTCTCTTCATTGGATGGTTTTGTTTTATCTGCCATTTTAGGAGGCATCCACCTTTTGTCTCCTAATTTTTAACCATCAATACCATATTCTTGATATATTTCGATCCACTTAAAAACGAAGCTGCCTGAATGTCATTTGAAAACGCGACCGACTGTATTGAATTGCCATAAAGCACTCTTTGAATCATGGCCATTTTATCCCGCCAAGTCCACACCGGCTTTTTGCGTTTCATTTCGACTTCTTTGTCCAAGGCATCATTGATTCGTATGCCATTTTTATACTTTCTTATGCACTCTAGTTTGAATTCTTTTGTATACCTCATAAAAGAAGAGACCCTCCTGTTAGTTGGTCCAACAACCGGGTCTCATCCCATTTGCTTATGTCGGGTCTGTTTCGAAGCTTTCTATAAACTTATTTATTTCTTTTTTTCCTCACGTATTTTCCAAAACATTTTAAAAATGCAAAATGGCAAAAAATTAAATAGCCAAAATCTAAAGGGATGAATATTAGAAAGTAATAGACAACATTCATTTTGATATTGAATGATCCATCGATATTTCCCACGAATTTGGTGGTGAATATCGATGCGACACACATTGCTATCATGATGATGAAAAACGGAATAGTAAATAGATAGGAATAACGTTTCTTTTTAAATACTTGATTAGCTTTTTCTATCATTTGAAATCTAACAAAGAAGTAAACGGCTATTAATGCGAACAGCACGTACCAACAAAACATAGTGATGGAAAAAGCATGTGAAAAATTATACCCAACAAAAGTCGTTAAGGTGCCGGTTAGCAAGCAAAAAAGATTCAATGAAAAAATATAAACCCAATAGCTGCGTCTTGTTTTGAAATTTTCTAACGAAGATAGTTTGCTTTCATCGACAAATTTCTCGTAAAAAAAGATATTAGTTTGCTTCGCCACAATACCACTCCCATTGAGAAACAATAGCATCATCAGTAAAGTTTTGTCAAAAAGAACAAAGCCATTGCCCTTTACCATGTTGCAAAATCAATTTTTTTACCAAATTGTAGAAATTTTTAACAAGTATTCTCATAAGAACAATTGATAGACAATGTTTTAATGTTCGCACCTTTGTCGTGATATATAATTAAAACAGAGGATGCATTTATGAAAACAATTGAAGCAATCTTAACTCGTAAAAGCGTGAGAGTCTACAGTGATAAACCAATTGAAGAAGACGCCATTCATACTATTCTCCAAGCTGGTCAAGCCGGACCAAGCGCGAGAAATCGTCGAGATTGGCATTTCCTAGTGGTTCAAGATTCAGCCACTTTAAAGAATATGGCGGAAGCCCATGGGCTGATCGTCTCGATGCCTTTAATGAGAGCCAAGATGGCGATTGTCGTATTAGGTGATAAAAGCGCATCCTCTGGTGACTTTTGGGAAGTTGATTGTTCAATCGCAGCTCAAAACATGATATTAGCCGCTCATGAACTTGGTATTGGAACCTGCTGGATTGGGACTTTCCCAGTCGAATCAAGAATAAAAATTCATAAAGATGTATTAAATCTTCCTGAACATGTTGTTCCTCATTCAATCATTGCTTTTGGCTATCCGAAGGATGGCAGTAACTTCTATAACATAAAAGAAGGTAAACCCATCTTAGAAGAAGGCAAGATTCATCGTGAGAAGTGGTAGAATAAAATCATTAAGGTCTAAATAACATGAGAATTACACGAACATTTTTAGCATTAATCGCGTTGTTTTTTATTTCTTCTTGCTCAAACAACGGAGATAACACTGATGAACTTCCAACCCCTAGTTCTATATCAATAATCGCTTATGATTATCACATGGAAAATACATTTACTAACTTAGTGAAGAATATTAATTATCGTTTAAGTGTCAAATCCAGTGATTCAGGCATGAAATATGCGGACATTGATTTTACTTATGACGCTACTTATTTTGAGTTAACGCCTATGCATCCATATAAAAGTGCAGATACAAATAAAGAATATTATTTTATTTTAACCGCCAAGCAAGATGCAGGCTCGGCTTTATTATCTCTTGCTTATAGAGAAGTGAGTGCTGACGAGACATACTTCTTTTCTGACACTTCGATTGAAAGTAGTTTGTTGTCTTTCACAAATGGGCTGCAAAGTCAAAATACCAACCAAGTATTCTATTTTGCTGATTATGAAACATATTCCTCCTTCGATAGTGAAAATAGCATTGGAAAACTATCGACTTATAACGAGACGTATTTCCAAAACCATGATTTAGCTATTGCTAATATTTCTTATAGTTCTTCGACATTGAACATTAACTATCATGGAGCGTTCATCCAGGAAGAGATACTCAATATCGCTTTTGATTTTGAAGAAGATGAAGAAGTGCTTTTTGATAGTAAGTCCAAAGCCTATTTCGTTCAACTTGAAAAGATCGCTGGAGTTACCGATGCATTGCTCTTTAAATCCGCTCAGTTTTTTGATTAATTTGGAAAGCAAACATTTCATGTTAAAAACTGAATACTTCCATATCTTAAACAGACAAAAGCACCAAGTAGGTGCTTTTCATTATGGTTCTGAAAATGTTATTTTTTTGATCGTTTAATTAACACGATTTGGACGATCTCATAGACTATATCCGCCGCAAATATAGCGATGGGAATCAAAAACAATAGCTCACGGAAATTGATGGTGGTATAGATGAAAAAAATTAAACATAAAGCCAAGACCACTAGGTAAGGGATTTTAATTTTGTCTCCAAAGATGATTCGGGCAAGTATTAATGCCATCATAATAAAGGGCAAAGCAAAATCAAATACTATCGACACATAGTTTGCGATGGTTCGATTTGATGCGTTTAATGAAATATAAGAGACACTCATCCAAGAATAATCAGAAGGAGGGACTTCTGGTAAAGTCGAAAGTGTTGTGTAAATAATTGGCAGGAAAAGGAATGAGAGCGCTAACAATACCAGCAACGACTTAATAAAAATAACAATTTTTTTATTCATAAAAATCTCCTAGTGGTGTTTGTGCTTATTAAGAAACAGTCACAAGCAATATATTAATTATACATCCGAATTTTTTTATAAAGCGTCTTCGCCAAAGTCTTCGATAAACTTAGCGACTAGTCTTTCTTGCCAGTCACCAATTTCACCTAAGCGACCGATGAAGAAACGCAAGACTTTAGGTTCTTCAACAAACTTCAATCCACCGATTAAATCGCGGTTCTTATATAACCACGCGATGCGATCAGTTAAGAAAGTAATATGTGAGAGAGTAAACACGCGTCGTGGCAAAGCAAGGCGAACTAATTCAACCGAAGCAATATGTTCACTTCCATCTGGGTTTCTCGCTTCCGAGATTGTGCCTCTTTCCATGCCTCTAGTTCCACTGATGATGTAGATAGCGGTGGCTAATACTCCGGCGGGGTATTCTTCATCTTTAATATGGGGTAAGAATTCTCTAGCGTTGATATGTAATCCCAATCCTCCCGCTGGAGTGATAATGGGTATCCCTTCTTTTTTCATCATCGTGGCGAATTCACCGATGAATTCTGGACCTTGAGATATCATATCGATATCAAGGGTTTCCATGATGCCGACTGACATGGCTTCCATTTCTCTAACGGACATGCCACCATAGGTGAGGAATCCTTCATATAGTGGAACAAGGGCTTTCATATCATCAAAGAATTTCTTCTCTGAAATGGCAAATCCACCGCCTCTAGCGCAGCCTAACTTACGGGCTGAGAAGTAGATGATATCGGCGCACTTGGCGATTTCCCTAACGATTGTTAAGGTATCAGCATTTTTATATTCTTTTTCTCTCACTTTGATGAAGTAGAGATTATCGGCTAATAAGGAAGCATCAATAACGACAAGAATGCCTTCTTTTTTGGCAAAAGCATGGACTTCTTTAATGCTTTTCATTGATATAGGTTGACCACCAATCAAGTTAGTACCTAATTCAATGCGAATAAAAGGAACATGCTCTCTTCCGACTTTTGCGACAATGGCTTTTAATTTAGCCATGTCCATATCACCTTTGAATGGACAATCGCTGGTGGTTTTAATCGCTTCATCCAAGAAACATTCTTCTACCGTTCCACCGCATTCCATAATATGAGCCTTAGTGGTGGTGAAATGATAATTCATGGGAACGACATCTCCTGGCTTAACATAGGTTTTGGCTAAGATATGTTCACACGCTCTTCCTTGGTGAGCGGGAAGAAAGAATTTTGTGCCAAAGAAGTGATTAACGGTATTCTCTAAACGATAGAAGGTTTCACTTCCGGCGTAAGCATCATCAGCGATGCTCATGGCGGCGATTTGCTCATTGCTCATCGCGTTAGTGCCGCTATCGGTCAACATATCCAAAAAGACATCACGATTACGTAGTAAGAAGGTATTATTACCGGCTTCTTGAATAGCTTTTAATCTTTCCTTGATTGGTAGTAGATTAATCTTTTGAACGATGCGAGCTTTGTGCATCTCTAAGGGGAACGGGGCAGCTTTGAAACGGGCGATGTGTGACATAAAAATGTTCCTTTCTTAGCTAGTGGAAATAAAAAACGATCTTATCCCTAGCTTATGGGACGAAGATCGTATGATTTCCGCGGTACCACCCATGTTATGGCGATTTGCCATCACTTAACGAGTCTATTAACTCTTATCCTGATAACGGAGGATTTCCGGAGTAGCCTACTATTAGTTCAGTACCCGACTTGAAAGTGTATATTACATATCTTCCTCTATTTGCTTACACCAACCGCAAACTCTCTATAAGATTCTGGATATCTTTCTCTTTCGCACTGTCTTTGGCTATCACTTTATATTAAGTAATTTAACCTGTCAAACAATTTCGAAAGTGATGAATCTTTCAAAGAAAAGAGATAAAATAACCTAGTACACCTGTATCTATATTAAGGAAAAGTTGAATATGATTAACCGAAAAATTGATGTATCCCATACCATTTTAGAAACTGAACGCCTCATCCTTAGACCATTTAAAGAAGAGGATTTAGAAGATTTTTATAACTATGCTTCTATAGAAGGCGTAGGAGAATGCGCGGGATGGAAACATCACGAGAACAAAGATGTCTCCCGTTACATTCTCAATATGTTTGTTAAGGAAAAGAAAACCTTCGCTATTGTCCTTAAAAAGACTAATCGAGTGATTGGTTCTTTCGGCATTGAAAAATCCAGTTTCCCTCGTTCATATTATCCTAAAGAGACCACCAGAGAAATCGGTTATGTCTTAGCGAAAGACTATTGGGGTCAAGGTTTGATGAGTGAAGCAGTCAGTAGAGTAATCGAATATTGTTTCAAAGTTTTAAAGCTCAATCACTTGACCGCGGTGCATTTCCTAGAAAATACCCGTTCCCAAAGAGTGATTGAAAAAGCTGGTTTTAAATTCGCTTATAACCGTCAATACAAAACCCAGATGGGGAAAGTGATTGAAAGCAAAGCTTATATTTTAAATAATCCTCACATTAAATAATGATTATTAAATATCGACAAATCATTGAGTATGTCGCTACCACCAAAAAAAGTTTAATGATATACTTACTATCAAGAAAAAAGGAGATTCCATCATATGTCAAACAAAGTTTATGAAGTTCGATGTCCTTATTGTGGTTTTGTTTATACCTATAGCGAGGACGAAATCCAAACGACTCCCCTTAAACCAGATGGCTTTACTGTTTGCCCAATGTGCAAAAAGCAAGTATCGCACAAATTAGCAAAAGCAAAATAAAGGAATCGGCGGAGCGTCACAGCCCGCCTTTTTATGAGGAAAAATAAAGAAATGAATACTAAATATATCCCTGGAAATACCGAAGTAGTTAGGCTACTCAAAATTGAGCAAAAGTATGGCTTAAAAAGCCACGTTTTCGCTAAGGTTGAGAATACGAACCCGACTGGTTCAGTTAAAGACCGTCCTGTTTATAACATGTTGCTTGAAGATGTCAAAAAAGGCCTTTTAAAAGAAGGCACAACTATTGTTGAAGCGACTTCCGGAAATACTGGCATCGCTTTAGCCTTCTACCATAATGTCTTTAATTATCGCGCTATCTTAGTCATGCCAGAGAGCATGAGTCAGCAACGCCGCGATATGATGGCTAAATATGGTGGTGAATTAGTCTTAGTTAAAGGTGGAATGGCTGACACCAAAAAGAAAGCTGAAGAATTAGTTAAAGAAATCCCTAATTCCTTCATCTTTGGCCAATTCGATGATCTAAACAACCCGATGGCTCATTATTTAACCACTGGTCCAGAAATTTTAAAGCAATTGCCAAATGTTGATGTTCTAGTGTCTGGCATTGGAACTGGTGGAACCATCAGTGGAATAAAGAAATACTTCCTTGAGCAAAAGAAACCCTTAGTAGCGGTCGGTGTTGAAGCCGCCCAGTCACCTTTATTAACTAAAGGAGTGGCCGCTCCCCATAAAATTCAAGGTATCAGCGCTAACTTTATTCCCAACACTCTCAATCGTGAAGTTGTCGACTATGTCGAAGACGTCGATGACTTGCAGAGTATCGAAATGGCTAAAACCATTCGTAATGTCGAAGGTATTGATATTGGCTATTCTAGCGGAGCAGCTCTATTAGGCGCGATTCAATACATTAAAAAGAACGATTTAAAAGACAAAAACGTCGTGGTCATTTTTCCAGATAAAGGAGATCGCTACACATGGTAAAAGAAAGAATAATTATCTTCGCTCATTCCTTACGGGACTATCTAATTTGTAAAGAGGATATCGATGTTAAAGGCTTGTTTTTGAAATACATCGATGATAATGAACAAAAGTGCAATATCTTTTTAGCTGATTTGCCAAGCATTAAAAAGCAATTAGAAGATGACTTAGAATTCTTCTTTGAAAGTGATCCGGCAGTGGATAGCAAAGAGGAGATTGTTTTAGCTTATCCTGGGTATATGGCCATTACTTATCATCGTTTGGCTCATATTATTCATCGATTAGGTTACACCCTTCAAGCTCGCATTATCAGTGAACACGCTCACTTTATCACCGGTATTGATATCCATCCGGGAGCTAACATTGCTTCCCCCTTCTTTATCGACCATGGAACTGGCATTGTTATCGGTGAAACCAGCGATATCGGAAGCTATGTTAAAATGTATCAAGGTGTCACCCTTGGAGCCTTATCTTTAACTAAAGGCCGCCTCTTAAAAGGTCAGAAACGTCATCCAACCATTAAAAACCATGTTACCATCTACGCTGGAGCATCTATCTTAGGCGGTGAAGTTGTCATCGGTGAGAACTGCGTGATTGGTTCTAACGTTTTCCTTTTAAAGTCGATTCCTGATAACTATCGGGTTACCCTTCCCGAACCTGAATTAGTTGTCACTTCAAGAACAAAAAAATAAAACATCACTCTACTTTAAAAAAGTATTGTATATCGCTAATTGTAATATTAACATAATGAAGAAATGGATAAACGCGACATTAAAACTCCCTTTGTGGATGCTTTAAAAAGCTATATTGAAGAAGGTATTTCACCGTTTGACGTTCCCGGTCACCACATGGGCAACATCAAAAACGAAATGACCGCTTTAATCGGCAAAAAAGTTTATCAATGTGATGTTAATGCTCCTTACGGATTAGACAATTTAGCCCACCCTTCCGGGGTTATTTTAGAATCGGAAAAATTAATGGCGCAAGTCTGTCATGCAGACTACGCCTATTTTTTAATTAACGGAACTTCTTCGGGATTAATTGCCGCCGTGATGACCATATGTAAACCAACTGATAAAATTATCATTCCTCGCAATGTCCATAAATCATTAACTAACTCATTAGTCCTATCTGGTGCAGTTCCGATTTATGTCGAACCCCATATTGACTCAAATATTGAAATTGCTAATCAGCCTTCTTTAGAAGAATATAAGAAAATGATTCTTCGCTACCCATCCGCCAAAGCCGTGGTTGTCATCAACCCAACCTATTTTGGAGTTATCGCTGATTTAAGAGCCATCGTCGAATTCGCTCATGAAAGAAACATGGCGGTCATCGTTGATGAAGCTCATGGCGCTCATTATTATTTAACAAACAATGATCCTGTCACTGCCATGGATGCTGGAGCTGATTTAAGCGCCGTCTCTTTCCATAAGACCGCTGGCTCGCTTACTCAATCCTCAGTTTTACTTTTACAAGGTAATCTCGTTTCTCATATCAAAATTCAAGAGACACTCAACTTGATGAATACAACTTCTCCTAGTTCCTTATTGATTGGATCTTTAGATGCCGCCCGAGCCTACATTCAAGAGCACGGCGAAGAAATATCTAATAGAGTTGTCTCCATCAGCGAAAGAGCCTTTGATGAAATCAACAAGATTCCTGGTTTTATTGTCCGAGGGAAGGATTATTTCAAATCCTCCGGAGCCTTTAACTATGATAAAACTAAGCTTCTCATTGAACTCGATCGCCTCGATATCAATGGTTACGAATTATATCGCCTTTTAAAGACGCGTTACCATGTTCAAGTCGAACTCGCTGAAACATATGTTATTCTTTGCATCCTCGCTCTTGGGACAACTGACGCTCATCTCAATGCTTTGATTAAAGCTCTCAAGAGTATCTCTAAAGAGCACTTCAAGAAAACGAGAACTTATCCACTCCATTCTTTCTCATTCAAATATGGCTTTATGCTCACTAGACCTAGAACTGCTTTCTTCGCTCCCGGCAAAGAAGTCCCTCTTCCTCAAGCTCTAAACCATATCAGCAAAGAATCAATTGTTATCTATCCTCCTGGCATACCCGTTATTCAAGCTGGTGAAGTTTTCTCTAAAGACATCATTTTTCAAATTGAAGATGGCTTAGCTAAACAATGCACGATTTTAAGCAATCATCATAACTGTGAACTCGTCGAAATTGTCGATGAAGAGAAATGGAAGAACTTCTCCTTCTATAAGAAGAAACTCCATGACTACGTTAAGAATGAATTAACCACCCCTCGAAGAGATAATTATTACTTGCCCTTTGAAGGCGATAAGCATCAAGGAACCATCGTTTTATTGCCCTTTAGAAGAGATGTCTGGCGGAATCACGCTCGGGAAGCAACTGAAGAATTCCGTATTCTCATCAAAACAATTGCAAAATTCGAAAAGGTGTACGTCGGAGTTCACCCTTCTATATACAATAAGAGCTTTCCTTGGCTCGAAAAGATCCAGAACGTCATTCCCATCAAAGTTCGCTATAACGACGCTTGGGCACGCGATAATACGCTTATATTCCTGCGCAATAAGCACGGCGACATCCGCAGTGTTGACTTCCGCTTCAATGCTTGGGGTGGAGATTACGATGGCTTATACACCAATTATCAAGATGATGACGCTTTAGGCAGTCAACTGGTCAAAAAATTGCAACTTCAATCGTATCGATTGGCGACATTTGTCATGGAAGGCGGCTCAATTACCACCGATGGCGAAGGAACATTAATTGCAACAGAAGCTTGCTTCTTATCAAAGGGACGCAACCCTAACTTAAGCAAAGCCGAAATCGAAGAAACACTCAAGGTCTACCTTGGAGTCAATGATATTATTTGGATTCCTCATGGCATCATCGGAGATGAAACGGATGAACATGTCGATAACATGGTGGCTTTCTCTCGTCCTGGGGAAGTTTTGTTAGCTTGGCCATCCACCTCTGATAAAATTCAATATAACGCTGCGACAAAGGCTCTGAAGATTCTCGAATCAACCAAAGATGCTCATGGTCGGCCAATAAAAGTTATCAAAGTCAAAATGCCTAATCCTATTTATCTCACCAACAAAGAAGCTAAAGGAATATATTCCGCCAGCCGTTATGGAGCGAAACCCCGAAAAGGCGGTTCTAACTTGTTAGCGACATATATCAATTTCTATCAAAGTGATCGCTTTGTAATCGTTCCAGGTTTTGGAGTCAAAGAAGACGCGATTGCTTTAAAGCAATTCAAAACAATCTTCCCCGAGAAAGAAGTCATTCAAATCTCATCCAAAGAAATACTAATCGGTGGAGGCAATATCCACTGTGTAACGATGCAAGTCCCCAAAGGAGTAAAACATGAAAGTTAAAGTGTGTTGCACTCAGATGTCAATGTCTTGGAATATCGAAAAAAACATTGAACAAGCTGACGCTCTTATCGCCCAAGCGAAGAAACAAGGTGCTAATATCATCCTTTTACCAGAACTTTTTAAGGCTCCTTATTTCTGTCAAACCGAAGATTATAATCACTTCGCTTTAGCGGAAACAGTTGAAGATTCAACTTTGATTAAGCATTATCAAGAAATCGCCAAAAAATATGATGTTGTCTTACCAATTTCATTCTTTGAAAAGGCGGGTAACTGCTATTTCAATTCCTTAGTGGTCATCGACGCCGATGGCAAAGTGATTGATTTATATCGCAAATCTCATATCCCCACTGGTCAATGTTACGAAGAAAAATTCTATTTCACTCCTGGCGATACAGGTTTCAAAACTTTTAAGACCAAATATGGTGTTATTGGAGTAGGTATCTGTTGGGATCAATGGTTCCCTGAAGCCGCTCGTATCATGGCTCTTCAAGGAGCGGAGATATTATTCTATCCCACTGCTATAGGCAGTGAGCCAGTCCTTCCTAAAGACAGCAAGGCCCATTGGCAGAATGTCATGTGTGGCCACGCTGGAGCTAATATTATGCCGGTCATTGCCAGCAATCGTTACGGCGAAGAAAAGCAAAATGGTTCAAGCATGACTTTCTTTGGCTCTTCCTTCATCGCTGATGAATATGGCAATATTCTCGAAGAGATGGATCGAACCTCTACTGGAATTCGCGTCGTTGAATTCGATTTAGAGAAAATCGCTATAGAAAGAGAAGGTTGGGGTGTCTACCGCGATCGACGGGTGGACTTATATTCTGACATTCTAAAATTATCTATCACCAAAACAAAAAAGAAGTAAGATGGTTTACCATCTTATTTTTTTATTTATCAAACAAGATACGACCGAGGCGAATATGAGTCGCGCCTTGTTTTATCGCTTCTATATAATCTTCACTCATTCCCATTGATAGATAGGGAAGAGGAACATGGAGTTCATTTTCTATATTGCTACGCAAGATGGTTAATTTATTAAATTGTTGATCAAGTGATTCTTGGCTGCTTCCTTGAATTGCCATCATCATTAAACCAACAACTTTGATTTTACTTAATGGTAATAGGCTTTTGATAAAATCAATGACTTGGTCATAAGGCACGCCATTTTTACTTTCTTCAGCGTTAATTGAAACTTCAATAAAACAAGGTAGTGAAGTCTCACGCTTCTTTTCAATTAGTTCTGCCAGCTGATAAGAGTCTAATGAGTGCAAGTAATCAATAGAATTGATTATTTTGCTAGCTTTATTCCTTTGGAGGTGACCGATGAAATGCCAAGTGATGGGAAGGTCTTTTAGAGTTTGGTATTTCCTAAGGAAATCTTCTACCCGATTCTCGCCAAAATTAGTTATACCACTTTGAAAAAGGACGCGCATATCTTCCGCTTCGACATATTTTGTTGCTGCGACAATGGTGATATGCTTAGGCATATTCTCTAGAAATGTTTGAACGTCTTTTCTAATCATCGCTATAATTATAAGCGCATCTTTTATGAGAATGAGATAAAATAATGCTTATTGTTGGTGAGATGGTCTAAATGCATTATAATTAACATGCAGTTTTAGAAGAAACTTGCTTGATAATATTGGATTATTCTTGCTCTGTATATTTAAAGAAGTAAGACAACGAAACAAAACTCAACAAAGTGGAAAGGTAAAACCTATAACCTACACGACATTAACATAGTTAAGGAAACACAAAAAACTACTAGGAAACTACTAATATGGCAATGGATAATTTAAAGACTTTGATGGACAAAAGGCATTATGAACTCGTCATTAAATTGACAGAGAACGCCACAGATGCGACAACACTTTTTTATCGCATATCTGCTCAACTGGGATCAGGCAAAGCTGAGGATGCTTTGAACTGCATTAATACTAATCAAAAGACTCTTGAGTCGAACATGAGTCTAT
>Ga0265294_10004576_pt1 | contig 17237 bp, 12 predicted proteins | sample MunlanPumphouse3_FD_192504 | JGI IMG/M metagenome (GOLD analysis project Ga0265294, IMG submission 192504) | Groundwater microbial communities from a municipal landfill in Southern Ontario, Canada - Pumphouse #3 | ecosystem: Environmental > Aquatic > Deep subsurface > Groundwater | place...
TCGTACAATATCCGTAACCCATCAAGGGTCAGGAAGTCGTCCACCTCTTCGATAGTACGGGATTCAGGTGCAATCAGGTTGGCCAGGCCCCCGGTGGCAATGACCTTGGGGCTATCCCGGCTCTCCGCCTTTATGCGGGTAACAATTTCGTCTACCAGACCTATGTACCCGAAAAAGATACCGGCTTGCATGGAATTCACCGTATTCTTGGCAATGATCTGAGGCGGTTTGGCAATATCCACACGAGGCAGCTTGCTGGCTCTCTGAAAAAGCGCTTCCAGGGATATGGCCAAGCCTGGCGCAATAGCCCCGCCACAGTATTCACCTTTTTTGTTAACATAATCAAAGGTAGTGGCAGTACCAAAATCCACGATGATCAAGGCACATTGATGTTTCTCATAACCCGCCACGGCATTGACAATGCGGTCGGCCCCCACCTCGCGGGGGTTATCATACTGGATCGGCATACCGGTCTTGATCCCAGGCCCGACCACAAAAGGGGTCAGGTGGAAAAAATCGTGTGAGATAGCCTCCATTACACCTGTAAGCGGCGGGACAACCGAGGAGATAATTGCGGCATTAACAGAGTCAAAGCCAAGATCAGCCTGGGAAAACAGGCTGTGCAGTAATACTGCGTATTCATCCGATGTGCGTGACTTGTCGGTGGAAAGGCGCCAGTTACGGACCAGCTGTGACCCGTCGTAGATTCCAAGAACAATATTGCTGTTGCCAACGTCAATTACCAAAAGCATTTCAGAGTACCTTAACATCACCGCTAAGAATTCGTTCAATACTTCCATCCATCCGTTGCACCAACAGCGCGCCGTCGCCATCGATACCGCCAAACATGCCTCTGACAACCTCTGCGCCACCGTTGCTAATAACAACTTCCCGGCCATGGGCGTTACAGCGCTGTTGCCACTCTTCGCGCACCTGAAGAAAGCCATGGGTGAGAAACCCCGCATAGAGCATGTCCAGCTCATTCAGCATCTGCGCAACAAAACGCACCCGTCCAACCGGATGACCAGATTCAATAAGCAGCGATGTAGCAGGGCAACGCAAATCCGGCGGAAACTGCCCGGTTGACATATTCAGATTCACGCCGAGACCAAGGATGACGAAGTTAATGCCATCGGTCTCGGCGCTCATCTCGTTCAGCAGACCGGCTACCTTCCTGCCGCCGATCAGTACATCATTCGGCCATTTGATCTCCGGTTTGAGGCCGGTGAGTTGTTCAATAGCCCGGGCAACCGCGACGGCAGAAAGAAATGTCAACTGTGGCGCCTCATAGGGTTTTACAGACGGTCGCAGGACAACAGAGCAGTAGAGATTAACCCCCGGCGGAGACGACCAGACACGCCCCAGTCGCCCCTTGCCTTCACTTTGCGCATCAGCGATAACCACCGTCCCTTCAGCAGCCCCGTTCTCGGCCAAACGAAAGGCATGGGCATTTGTAGAAGCAGTTTCATTCAAGCAGACGAGATACTTGCCCATTACAGAGGTATTCAACTGCGCTGCTATCTCTTCCATGTTGAGGATGTCGGGCGATGAAATCAGCCGGTAGCCGCGCGAGGGAACCGCGTCCACCACGTAACCTGCCTCGCGAAGCGAAGAGATATGTTTCCAGACAGCTGTACGGGAAACATTCAGAGACCGGCTGATCTGCTCACCGGATACAAATCCGGCCTGTTCACGGAAGAGTCGCAAAATGGTACCAGCTTTCTGGTGCATCGTACTACTCCTGCACGGCGTCAGATTTGAGATAGTGACGAGTTAACGACAGTAGCGACAATCTATGACCATCGCCATTAATCCAGCAACATGGAGATATCCATGGCCCGCGGTGAATGCGTTAAAGCTCCGACAGAGATAATATCCACTCCTGTTTCAGCGATGGCACGCACGGATTCCAGGTTGATCCCGCCAGAAGCTTCCACCAGCGCTCGCCCGTCGATAATTGTCACTGCATTGCGCATGTCGGCCAAGCTCATGTTATCCAGCATAATTATATCGGCGCCAGCGATCAGAGCTTCATCCACCTGTTCCAATGTTTCTGTCTCGATCTCTATCTTGAGGGTATGGGGAATGTAAGCACGGGCGCGTCTGATCGCCTCGGTGATACCACCAGCAGCGGCGATATGGTTTTCCTTGATGAGGATGCCGTCGTAAAGACCCGTGCGGTGATTGATGCCCCCCCCCACACGCACGGCGTATTTTTCCAATTCCCGCAGACCGGGAGTGGTTTTACGGGTATCAACAACACGGGCCTTTGTACCCTGTACTGCTGCAACATAACATGATGTGAGAGTAGCAATGCCGCTTAACCGTTGAAGCAGGTTGAGAGCCACCCGCTCCCCCATAAGCAGATCAGCAGCGTTGCCACGCAGGGTGGCAAGGATATCTCCCTTAACCGCATGTGCGCCCTCTGACAGACAAGCAGTAAACACAACATTGGAACTAAGTCTTAGAAACACCCGCTCTGCCACAAACAGACCGGCCAACATCAGTTCTTCCTTGGCAATGAGGCGTGCAGAAGCAGCACGTTTTCCCGGAACCACCGCCTGGGTAGTAATATCACCCGTGTGAATATCTTCAAGCAGTGCATGTTCAATTAAGCGATCAAGACCAAGCATAGCGTATACCTGTCATAACATATTGATTACATAACAGACAGCCACGTTCCTTCGATAGTCCGCTGAATGGATGTATTACAAGAAAGACGCGAAACAGATGTGGAACGCAGGCCGAGGATCAAAAAAAATGAGTGGGATTCTAACTGGCTGGGGCATCGGGTCCCTGCAATTCAAGGCTGAAATTTTTGACCTCGACCAACTTGTCTTCAAGTTCCTCGACAACCTCGGTCAAAATCCGGTCGTTGAGTTTAAGCACATCCCAGGCAATTTTCTGGATCTGCGGGACATAGCAGTCACCGCTGTTACCAAAGCCGCTGGCCTTGATAAGCACATCCGCAATGTGCACCACTGCTGTCTTAATACGGTGGTTTTCTGATTGTGCTACATTGTGGTGGCAAGCAATCGGCTCACTCAGCTTATCAGGCAGAAACCAGCTCTTGGCCAACCAACCGCCAATTTCAGCATGGTCAGTGTCAATAATCTCCCGCTCGGCCTCCCACATGTACACATGCTGATCGTCGATGGTGCGGCGGATTTGTGCCTCCGCCTCGCTGCATTTGAGGCTGACAATGACTTTGCCGATGTCATGCAACAGTGCAGCTGTCGAGATCTCCTCACATTCCGGCAGGGCAAGTCGGCGGGCAATCAGGTTGGCAGCCACACCGACACCCATGGAATGTTCCCACAACCCAACGCTGTTCTTCTCCATGATCTCAAAGATAGAGGAACTGAACGCCAGACTTTTGACAACATTAACCCCTAGAAGGATCATAGCATTGGATATGGTGGAGACGCGGTAGAAACCGTAGGAGGGTGAATTGGCCAACCTGAGTATACGAGCAGAAAACACTTGGTCTGAAGAGACAATCCTGGCCATTTCCTGAACCGATGATTTGTTGTTCTCAGGCATGGAATTAAGTTTATAAATGACACCAGGCAACGTAGGCAGCGTCTTGGTGTCCATAATGATCTTCTTCAGGTCATTCCGCTTTTTGTCCACAGGCATCTCCCATTGATCGCTTCAGGAACTCTTCGTAGATGTCAAACAGCTTGGACGTAAGTGGATCATGTCTAACCTTCTCGAAGCGCCTGTCAAGGTCAAGCAACATATCATCAAGCGAACGGTCACCGTCCGCCCATACAGGATGCCCCTCAACATAAACCGTCTTAACATCAAGGTGATCAAGGCGAACAATAAGTGCGTCAGTCAGCACTGTATCCTTGCCACAGATGGGCATTCCGGACGGACTGTCATTGCGATATACCTCCCGGGCAAGTATCATTCCCGCCTCGGCAAGCATCAGAGGAATTTTTTGCATGGCTATGATACCTTGTATTGCATTAAATTATATGTCCTATTTTGCCTCAAGAACCAAAGAACTTTAGAGAAATCACATATAAAAGTCAACGGATTATTACTAGATGGAACGGCTGGCAAACAGGCGATGCGCAGGAAAACGGAGGTCATGGTTCAGTATTTCAGCCCTACCCTGAGGAATTGTGCAAATTGTTCGGCCATCACGGGGCGGCTGAAGAGATAACCCTGCATCTCCACGCAGTTGTTGAAGGAGAGAAATTCCATCTGATCGCGCGTCTCTACCCCTTCGGCAATGACGTCGAGTTTAAGGGTCTGTGCCATGGCGATGATTATCTCGGCGATGGCCGCATCATCAGGGTTGGTAATGATATCCCTTACAAAGGAACGGTCTATCTTGAGTCGGCTGATGGGAAAATGTTTGAGGTAGCTGAGAGACGAGTAGCCGGTACCGAAATCGTCGATGGCAAGGGTGATGCCCATGTCCTTGAGCTTGCGCAGTATGCCAATGCTGATTTCGGCGTTTTTCATGACAGCGCTCTCGGTAATCTCGATCTCCAGCCATTTGGGGTCAAGCCCGGTCTCCATCAGGATGGCGGCAATGGCCTCATCCAAGGTCTGTTGATCGAATTGTTTACCCGAAAGGTTGACCGCAATTTTCACAGGAGGCAGTCCCTCGTCTTGCCAAGCCTTGTTCTGGCGACAGGCGGTCTGTAGAACCCATTCGCCGATGGGAATGATTAAACCGGTTTCCTCGGCCAGATAGATGAACCTGTCTGGCGCCAACAGACCCATATCAGGGTGATTCCAGCGCAGGAGCGCCTCCATTCCGACGATTTTGCCGGAACGGACATCTATCTGTGGCTGATATACGAGAAAAAACTCCTCTCGTTCCAGCGCCTTACGCATGGAGTTCTCCAGTATCATCCGCTCCAGCACCTTGACGTTCATCTCACGGGAGAAAAACTGGAAGTTGTTGCGGTCAAGCTCTTTAGCCTGATACATGGCCAAGTCGGCGTGTTTCAGCAGGGTTTGTCCGTCTTCGCCATTCATAGGGTAGACGGAGATACCGATGCTGCCGGTGATGTAGATCTCGTGACCGTCGATGTAAATCGGTTCGGAGACGAGGGCGAGAATTTTTTTTGATACAGCGGTGATACCTTCCTCGCTCCCCGCATTGTTCAGGATTATGACGAACTCGTCGCCACCGAGACGGGCCAGGGTATCGCTCTCGCGGATACAGGCCGAAAGGCGCTTTGATATGGTCATGAGCAATTGGTCGCCGGCCAGGTGGCCAAGTGTGTCATTAATCCCTTTGAAACGATCCAGGTCGAGGATCAGTACCCCTACCAGATGATGTTCGCGGATGCCTTGGGCAATGGAAAGTTTGAGGCGGTCATGCAGCAGGTTGCGGTTGGGAAGTCCGGTTAATGTGTCGTAGTTGATCAGCTGCTGGATTTCACTCTCTGCCTTGATGCGGGCGGTGATATCCAGTATCGTGCCGGAGATGATCAGGGGCTGTCCGTCTTCCCCGTTTTCCACTTCGGCCTGGCTGTTGACTACAATCTCTCCTTCAGTGCGCGATTTGATGCGGTGGATGATATTGAAGGGCAAACCATTTTTGGCTGATTGGAAAACGGATTTCTTGAACGTCGGCAGGTCGGCAGGATTAATCAGGGTGAAAACCCACTTCATACGTATTTTTTCCGGGCTGCCTGGGGTGAGGCCGAAAATGCGGTATAGTTCATCTGACCAGTAGAGTTCTCCGGTTGTAATGTTCCACTCCCAGCTTCCCAAGCGGGCAATTTTCTGGGCGCGGGCCAGTCGCGATTCACTCTGGCGTAGGGACTGTTTGGCGCTCTCCAGTCGCTCACGGGTCTCGGATTCCTGTAGGGCACGGGTGACAACACTGGGCAGACGGTCCAGGAAGAAGGTGTCCTTGAGCATATAGTCGCAGGCGCCGGTCTTCATCATCTTGACGGCCAGGCTGGAATCATCTCGCCCGGTGACCATGACAAACGGTATTACGCATCCCATGTCACGCATCTGCTCAATGAAGGCGGCTCCGGTCATATCCGGCAGGGTATAGTCGAGCAGGATCAGGCACGGGTTGTTAGAGGCAGCGGCAAGCCAGTTCAGGGCTTGCTTGCCGCTGGCGGCGCAGAAAGGACAGAAACCTTCGTCCTCAAGGGTACCTGCCATCAAATCAGCAAAACCGGCATCGTCCTCAATGATCAGGATGGAGGTATTATTATGTTTATCAGGGTTAGGTATGTCCTGTTCCTGCTTGATCATGCGTGTTCTTTCATGCTGTTAGGATCTACTTGGAAAGCTGAGGTAGCGCAACCTACTTTTTCTTCAGGCGCCAGCCTTCTTTGTTCACTTGAGGAACACGGGCGATTGCCAGCGAATCAGGGGGCACATCGCGGGTAACGGTTGTACCGGCTGCCACCAGGGCGTTGCGCCCTACGGTCACCGGCGCTACCAGCTGTACGTCGCTGCCGATGAATACCTGGTCGCCGATAACCGTACGGTGTTTGTTGACTCCGTCGTAGTTGCAGGTAATGGTTCCACAGCCGATATTGACGTCGCGACCGATCTCGGCGTCACCCAGGTAGGTCAGGTGGGATGCCTTGGATCCTTCGCCCATAACCGCCTTTTTGGTCTCCACGAAGTTGCCGATCTTGACATGGGCGTGCAGGACCGTGCCGGGCCGAAGATGCGCCATGGGTCCGACAGAAACGTCCCCGTGCAGTTCCGCGTCTTCCAATACCGAGCCAGCCTTGATGTGGCAGTCGTCGCCTATATGGCAGCCGTTGATGCTGACGCCATGTTCGATCTCGCAGCCGCTGCCGATGATGGCGCCGCCTGTCAGATGGCAGTTGGGGTGAATGGTCGTGTCGGGACCGATGCTCACACCGTGGTCGATGTAGGTCTGATCCGGGGCGACGATGGTCACGCCGTTCAGCATGAGGTCATGGTTGATCCGCCGCCGCAGGATTCGGGCGGCTTCGGCCAGTTGGGCGCGATCATTGACCCCCATGATCTCGTTGCTATCATCGATTGACAACGCCAGACATGTGAGTCCCTGTTGCGCTGCCATGGCCACCAGGTCGGTCAGGTAAAACTCGTTCTGGGCGTTGTTCCTGCCGATCCTGTCAATATTACTGAACAGAAAGTCCGCTTCCATGCAGTAGATGCCGCTGTTTATCTCGCAGATACCCTGTTCCCCGGGTGTGGCGTCTTTCTGCTCAATGATGCGCAACACTCGACCGGATTCGTTGCGCAGTACCCGTCCATAGCCGTAGGGTTCCGCTACGACTGCGGTCAATACCGTTAGAGCTGATTCGTGCATGCGGTGGTACTGGATCAGTTGGATGAGCGTCCCGGTACGAAGCAGAGGTGTGTCACCACACAGGATCAGTACCGTTCCACTAAAATTGCTCAGGGCGTCCCGGGCACAGGCTACGGCATTACCGGTTCCAAGTAGTTCTTCCTGCATGGCGCAACGAATGTCGGATGCATCGCGGAAATGGCGGAGCACTGCGTTTGCCTGGTGTCCGACCACAAGAACGAGCGGCGCTGCCCCGGCATTACGGGCGGCGGCAACCGGCCAGGCAATCATCGGCTGGCCGGCTATTGGATGAAGCACCTTGACCAGCCCGGATTTCATGCGGGTTCCCTTGCCGGCTGCGAGTATTACGGCTGCAACTTTGTCCATCATGTCCTGTCCCTCTTGTCATCGTGAGGTTTGTTGTGAAATGGGATATACTCTATTCGATGCCGGAAATGTCGTCAAGACAATAGAAGCAGGATAAAGACTTTACACATCCGCGTGTTTAGATATATCCTCATTTTTATACTGTGATGCTGTCCTGTTACTCTTTTGGAATCATCAGAAAGCTGCTTTTTACGCGGAGCTTATTAATGGCGATTGCCGAAGACCTGCCACAACTTGAACGCCTGCTGGGTGACCTGATTACCAAGTACGAACAGTATTTCATCGGCCTTGAAAAACGTGAACCGCTCAAGATGCTGGCCGATGTGGAAAAACTGGCGCGCCGTTATGCCGGAACTCCCATCAATAATACCATGTATAAATACAAATACACCATGTTGGTGGCTCGGTTAAGCACATATCGCGAACATTGGAATCGCATTCTCCGGCTGATCGAGGAGGGGCGGTATTCCCGTGACCGTTTTATTCGTGACCTGCGCCAGCGACCGAATGCGGGTGAAAGCCCATCCCGCGAGGAGGTCGCCCGTCAGCATCAGGATATGGAACTGGATCGAATTTACCGCGAATACCGAGAGGCCCGCATATCCTGCAATCTGCCGGTTGATAAAATCAGTCGCGACCTGATTGCAGCCACCATAAATAAAAGCAAACCCAACCTGGTTTCCCGGTTGGGAACCGAAGACCTTTTCTACCGTGTTGTTGTGGAAAACGGCAAACCCAAAATCAAGGCCAGTCAGCGCAAATGAACCCTCTGTATGAACCTGTCAGCCCCCGGATGAGCACGCCACTTTTGCCACAAATCGTCGATCTCCTGGCCGCATTGCGCCGGGAAGGCGCTCGCATAGCCCTGACAGGACTGAAGGGGTCTGCCCCGGCCTGTGTCGTGGCCGAACTGCTGCGCATGCAGTCAGGAAATCTGTTGGTCGTCACCTCAGATCAGGAAGCAGCCGATGAATTCTGTTGTGAACTGGGCTTCTTTTGTGGAGCTGATGCCGCTCCGCTCCCCTTTCCTGCCTGGGACGCAGCGCCATTTTCAGCTGCCTCGCCCCATCCCGACATTTCAGGCGCCCGGCTAGACACCCTGTTCCGTCTACAGAACAACCTGGCCAGTGTTGTTGTATTGCCGGTAGCAGCTGCGCTACAACGGGTTCTGCCACGCCGGATTTTTAACGAGGTCTCCTGCTACCTGGTGGCCGGGGAGGAGTTCGAGCGAGATGAACTGCTGGCACGGCTGGTCAAGATGGGTTACGCCAACGTGCCGCTGGTTGAGGATCGCGGCGGTTTTGCCGTGCGGGGCGGCATTCTTGACATATTCCCTCCCAATATGGCTGCGCCGGTACGGATCGAGTTCTTCGGCGATACGGCTGAGACCATCCGCTACTTTGATCCGCTCACCCAGCGTTCGCTCCAGGCGGTACACGAACTGGTGCTGCTCCCTTCAAAGGAGATCCTCCTTACTGACGAGGTGTTGGCAGACATCGCCCCGCGGCTGAAGGCATGCTGCGACGACTTGGAGATTCCGGCCGACCGGCGGCGGGCCATCCACGAAGAGCTGAAAAATGCTGTCTACTTCCAAGGCGTCGAATTTCTCCAGCCGCTGCTGCACCCCGGCCTGGAGACGATCTTCGACTACACCCCCGGCGCAACGCTGGTTCTGCTCGATCCCGAGGCGATCCGTGAGGCAGTCTCCCGCTTTGGCGAGGAGATCGCCAGCGGCGCGGACAAGGCCCGTAGTGCCAAGCGCCCCCATGCGCCCCCTGCGGAACTCTTTCTCAACGGTAGCGATCTCGACGCCATTATCACTGGCCGCAGCCGCCTGGAACTGTCAGGGTTGAGTCTGGCAGGAGATCCGCTTCTTACTTCCATAGCTATCCCCTGTGATGCAAACAGCGACCTGCGGGTTAACGTCTCCAAGGAGACCACCCACGCTCTGACCCCGCTTTCCCATACCCTGCGGGAGTGGCTCGACCAAGGTTTCCAGATTGTCATCACCTGCCATCAGCGCCCCCAGGCCGAGCGTTTACGGGAGTTGCTGATACCATATCGCATCCCCTGCTCCATCAGCGAAAGCAGCTTTCCAGAGGTGGTGCACAACCTGACCACCCCCAGCCCCCTCCTGAATCAGGATGTGATTATCTCCATTGTACTGAGCGACATCTCGCGCGGTTTCCGCCTGCCCGTATCCAAGCTGGCGCTGATCGCCGAGGAGGAGCTGTTTGGCAAGCGCGCACGACGGCGGGGCATCTCCGAGGTGCGAAAGAAGCAGATTCTCTCCTCCCTGGCCGAACTTAAACCTGGGGACCACATGGTGCACGTGGACCACGGTATTGGCTTGTACCGTGGACTGCAGCACATAAGCGTGGGGGGGGTCGGTGGGGATTTCCTGCTACTGGAGTACGCTGGCAGTGACAAACTCTACCTGCCGGTGGACCGCCTCGGGCTGGTGCAACGTTACGTCGGGCCTGAAGGGAGTTCTCCCGGTCTGGACAAGTTGGGCGGTGTATCCTGGGAAAAGTCCAAGGGCAAGGCAAAAAAAGCCATTGAGGAACTGGCCGGAGAGCTGCTGGAGATCTATGCCCAGCGTCAGATCTGCGAGGGTTTCTCCTTTTCGCCTCCAGACGAGATGTACCGCGAGTTTGAGGCCTCCTTTGCCTGGGAGGAGACGCCCGATCAACTCTCCGCCATCCAGGACGTACTGGCTGACATGCAGCACTCCCGCCCCATGGACCGGCTGGTGTGTGGTGATGTCGGCTACGGCAAGACCGAGGTGGCTCTGCGGGGCGCCTTCAAGGCTGCCCTGGATGGCAAGCAGGTCGGGATTCTGGTGCCGACCACCATTCTGGCCCAGCAGCACTACGAGACTTTTCACGAACGGCTCAAGGACTATCCGGTCACGGTGGAGGTCATCTCGCGCTTTCGCACGCCGAAGGAGCAAAAGGTCATCCTGGAGCGACTGAAAAAAGGGGACATCGACATCATTATCGGCACCCACCGCCTGCTACAGAAAGACGTGGCCTTCAAGGATCTGGGGTTGATGATCATTGACGAGGAGCAGCGTTTCGGGGTCAAGGACAAGGAGCGTCTCAAGCAGTTCCGGGCGGTGGTGGATGTCATGACCCTGACCGCCACCCCGATCCCGCGCACCCTCTACATGTCGATGATGGGCATCCGCGATCTGTCGATCATCGACACCCCGCCTGTTGATCGCCTGGCCATCAAGACCTTTGTGGCGCGCTTCTCCGAGGAGTTGATCCGCGAGGCGGTCATGCGCGAGCTGCGCCGGGGCGGCCAGATCTTCTTCGTCCACAACCGGGTGGCCAGCATTGCCAAGCGAGCCGAGCAGCTCGCCGCCATCGTGCCCGAGGCGAAAATATCTGTGGGTCACGGCCAGATGGGCGAGCATCAACTGGAAAAGGTCATGCTGGCTTTCATGCATGGCGAAACCAACCTGCTGATCTGCACCACCATCATCGAATCCGGCCTGGACATCCCCAACGCCAACACCCTGATCGTGGACCGGGCCGACACCTTCGGTCTCTCCCAGCTGTACCAGCTACGCGGTCGGATCGGTCGTTCCACTCAGCGCGGCTATGCCTACCTGTTGATCCCGGGCGAAAGCACTATCTCCGCTGATGCCCGCGAACGCCTCAAGATCCTCCAGGATATCTCCGAACTGGGGGCCGGTTTCCGTATCGCCACTCATGACATGGAGATCCGCGGCGCCGGTGACATGCTCGGCAACCGCCAGTCCGGCACGGTGACTGAGATAGGTTTCGAGCTCTATAGCCAGATGCTGGAGGAAACCATCTGCCGTATGCGGGGCGAGGAAATGACCGAACGGGTCGAACCGGAGATCAATCTGAAGGTGCCGGCCTTCATCCCGGAGGCCTATGTCAAGGATGCCAACCAACGTCTGGTGATCTACAAGAAATTGACCCAGGCCGAGTGCGAGGAGGATGTGCTGGACGTGCAGAACGAGGTCAACGACCGCTTCGGCAAATATCCGCTGGCCACCTCCTATCTGTTCGAGATCATGAAGCTTCGGGTCATGCTGAAGCGTCTGCTGGTGCGGCAGATAGACTACGACGGCAAACATGTGATCATAGCATTCCACCCTCGCACCCCGGCCTCACCCGACACCATCATCGCCATGATGCGCAGCGAACCGAAAAAATACCGGTTCACTCCTGATTACCGCCTGACTTGTGCGCTGAACGGTACTGCCTTTGAGGATATTATTGCTACAGCCAGGAAGGTGTTGCAGAAGCTATTGTCATAGCTGTGACAACTGTTTTTGATTGTATATTCAATTATTGAAATATATCCCTCACAAAGTAAGAGACGTGGGTGGTCGATAGTGATAGAGAAAAGAAACTCTGTGACGCACACGCAGCACAAGGGCTGAGCATAACAATAATTCTGGAGCCAACAACTACAGGCCAGATAGAAACTACGGTTTGTGGAATTTCACCACCAACACCCAACAGGGTCACACCTATCACGAACACACCTTAAGTCCAATTAAAGTCGGTACAGATTTTTCCTTACAAATGATGTATAGTCGTTTCACATGGTTTCAGGGAGGAATAGAGAATGATTGCAGTCACTGCAAAAACAATATTGGGAGATTGCCGGGAAGCCTTACGAGAGCTACGTGACAACTCTGTTGACTTGATTTTTACATCACCACCATATGCAGACCAACGTTCGCAAACATACGGTGGCATAAAACCCGATCAGTATGTTGACTGGTTTATGCCGATAGCTACGGAACTGCTTCGAGTTCTCAAACCGGATGGAACTTTTGTCCTGAACATAAAAGAAAAAGCTCAAAATGGAGAACGGCATACTTACGTTCTTGAATTAATTCTCGCCATGAGAAAAATGGGCTGGCTCTGGACTGAAGAAATGATTTGGCACAAGAAAAATTGTTATCCGGGAAAGTGGCCTAACCGTTTCAGGGATTCATGGGAGCGACTACTACAATTCAATAAATCAAGGCATTTTAACATGTACCAAGAAGAAGTTATGGTTCCAATGGGAAGCTGGGCAGAAAAACGACTTCAGAACCTGAGTGACACGGATAAAATCCGTGACAATTCAAAAGTCGGCAGCGGATTCGGAAAAAATATTTCAAACTGGATAGGAAAAGAGAAAGCGTATCCCACCAATGTTTTGCAACTTGCAACAGAATGTTCAAACAAGAACCACAGCGCGGCATTTCCGGAATCTTTGCCAGAATGGTTCATCAAGCTTTTTACCAAAGAAGGAAATACTGTGCTTGATCCATTCATGGGGTCAGGTACGACACTCAAAGTTGCGCAGAGAATGAAAAGAAACTCTGTAGGCATAGACATTCTTCCGCTGTATTACGACATGGTAAATATAGCTATCCAACCAACTGAATGCTATCTTTTTGAAAAAAGGGAAGAATATGCTGCCGATAACAAAAAACGAAGTGGAACGGTATGTAAGAGAAAACATAGCGAGCTTCCACAACAAGCGTCTTGAAAGCATCAACAAAATCAAACTGGAACAAATCCTGAAACGTAAAAACCCTTATTTGTTCAAGGCTAAAAACATCATTGCCGCCCCCGAACTTGTCAAAACGTTGCTGGATGCTCACCTATCTTCACAAGAAGAAACAATTTTCGGCGATTTTCTTGAGGGTCTTGCAATCCACATAAACAAAACCGTTTTCAGTGGCGACAAATCAGCAGCCGAAGGTATTGACCTTGAGTTTAACTCTGATGGAGTCCGGTATATCGTCGCGATCAAATCCGGCCCAAATTGGGGTAACAGTTCCCAAATCCAGAAAATGAAAGACTGCTTTAACAAAGCCAAGAGAATTTTACGGACTTCAAATTCAAAGATGAATATCATTGCAGTCAATGGCTGTTGTTACGGAGTAGATAACCAACCTGATAAAGGCGAATATCAAAAGCTGTGCGGACAGAGTTTCTGGGAGTTTATGTCCGGCGACGAATCCCTTTTTATCCAAATCATTGAACCCCTTGGACATGAAGCACGAGAACGGAACAAAGAATTTCTGGAGCGCTACGCCCAGATTATTACGAATTTTACATGCAGTTTCGCAGATAAATTCTGCAACGACGGAAAAATTGACTGGGAGCGACTGGTCATATTCAATTCCGGGAAGAAGAAATAACGAAAATTCCCACCAAGCCTGTGAACGAGGCGCAGGGCGCCCCACGCCTTTTTTACTGCTCTTTTGCCGACTGCGTGAATTTGCTATTGCCGCCTGGATGTGGTAATAACGTCACTAGTTCCGGTACAGCTTATACAAGGTTCAACAGATGTCACAAAAGCAGCGCCTCGACAAATTGATGGTCGAACGCGGCCTGGCGCCTTCACGGGAGCGCGCCCAGGCCTTGATCATGGCCGGTCAGGTGGTGGTGGGTGACCACGCTGTCGACAAGGCTGGCCAGCAGGTTGCTCTGGATACGGACATACGCATCAAGGGTGATGTGTTGCCCTATGTCAGCCGTGGCGGTCTCAAACTACGCAGGGCGCTGGATGAATTCTCTGTGGATGTCAGTGGATTGGTGGTTCTTGATGTAGGCGCCTCCACCGGTGGTTTTACCGACTGTATGTTGCAGGCCGGGGCAGCCAAGGTCTATGCGGTTGATGTCGGTTACGGCCAGCTGGCCTGGAAGCTACAGCAGGACCCGCGCGTGATCAGCATGGAGAAGACAAACATCCGCTACCTCACCCCGGCGTTGCTTGGCGCTCTGCCTGACCTGGCAGTGATTGATGCCTCGTTTATCTCGCTGTCCAAGGTGTTGCCTGCCACCATTGAGCTAGTCAAGCCGGGCGGACTGATTATTGCGCTGATAAAGCCGCAGTTTGAGGTTGGTAAGGGCGAGGTGGGCAAGGGTGGTATTGTCCGTGATCCGGCTTCACACGAAAAGGTCATCAAGGCGATTCGTCAGACAGCGCATGAAATGGGTCTCGCGGTCGCCGGGCTTTGCGACTCACCGATCACCGGCGCTGATGGTAATCGTGAGTTTCTTATTCTGTTGAAGATACCTTTAAATATTATGAAGGAGGCTGACGTGGAAAATTGTATTTTCTGCAAGATCATTTGCGGAGAAATCCCTTCGAAAAAGGTGTTTGAGGATGAACAGCTTCTGGTCATTGAGGATGTTACACCGCAGGCGCCGCTGCATTTGTTGTTCATCCCTAAAAAACATTTTGCCAACTGTCTCGATATGTCCGCTCAGGATGACGGCGTGGTAGGGTACGTTTTCAGAAAAGCGGGCGAAATAGCCAGGCAGAAGGGATTCGTTGAGTCTGGTTTCCGCCTGGTACAGAATAATGGCGCCGGTGTCGGCCAGTCGGTCTTTCATATCCATTTTCATATGCTGGCGGGTCGCAACTTTTCCTGGCCTCCGGGCTAAAGCGGTGGAGGATAAATGAGATATTTACTCATCATGGTATTTGTCCTGATGTTGGTGGGACAGCTTGGCGCTGAGACGTATTCCTGGGTGGATGAAAACGGCACCTTCAATTTTTCGGAAGATCTGTCGCGAGTGCCTAAGAAGTATCGAAAAAATGTGAGCAGACGTGGTGACATGGGAGGGCAGAGCACTGCACCGGCGAATGCTGGTACTGAAAAGAGCCCGCAAACTGACCCTCGCCAAGTTGAAGGTTCTAACGGAAAGCCGCCAAGTGGATTGCCTGGTGGAGACAACCAACTCTACGGTGGGAAGACGCAGGATGCGTGGCGTAAGGAACTGAATGTTCATGAGTCAGAGCTGAAAATGATCGAACAGCAACTTGATCAGATATGGAAACAGATCAACAAGCCGATGGGCGTTTCTCGCGAACGTCAATCAGAGATGACCAGGGAATATGAGAATACCCGTGTAACCTACAATCAGAAATACAAGATATACAGCGAGCTGATCGAATCGGCCAGGAAAGCAGGACTGGTGATTGAGATAAAGAAATAGTCTCGGATAGCAGAGAAATAAAACAGTTACAACACGAAAAAATGACTTAGCCGTTATAGGATAAGTCATTATTTTTATTGGCGCGCCCGGCACGACTCGAACGTGCGACCTACGGCTTAGAAGGCCGTTGCTCTATCCAGCTGAGCTACGAGCGCATATTAAAAATCGGCTACGATACATTTGATTTATTGTTTTTGAAACCTACCACAATGTGCGGGGAGACGCAATAAAAACCCCTCCGAAGTCAGGGCCTATTTGATAGATCCTGCAAATCCTTATCCCCGGTGATAACAGTGTCATTTCCATCATTGCACGCAAAACCTGAACTGCTGGCCCCGGCCGGATCGCTGGAATCCTTTTTTGCCGCAATGGAAAAGGGGGCCGATGCCGTCTATGCAGGCCTGCGGGAGTTCTCCGCCCGCGCCCGCGCCAAGAATTTCACGCTGGCGCAGATAGAGCGGATGCTGGCCTATGCCCACGCCAATAACAGGCGGATCTATGTCACCCTCAACACCCTGGTCAAGGAACAGGAGCTGCCCCAGCTTGTTGATACCCTGTCAGCACTGGCAGGAATGCGTGTAGACGGTGTGATCCTCCAGGATCTGGCTGTGGCGCGCTTGATCCGTAACCACTTCCCTGGCATCCCGATGCATGCCTCGACCCAGATGACGATTCACAATACGCCCGGTGTACAGATGTTGGCCCAATTGGGATTCCAACGCGCTGTGCTGGCCCGTGAGCTGGCCATCGACGAGATTGCGGCAATCGCCGCAGCCACGCCGGTGGAGATTGAGACCTTTGTTCATGGCGCTCTCTGTTTCTCCATCTCGGGGCAATGTTTCTTCTCCTCCTACCTGGGTGGCCACAGCGGCAACCGAGGACGCTGCGCTCAGCCCTGCCGCCGACTTTACAGCCATCGGGGCAAGGAGGGGCACTACTTTTCCACCAGTGATCTCTCGGCCATTGATCTCCTGCCGGAGCTGATCCGGGCCGGGGTTAAATCCCTCAAGATCGAGGGACGGATGAAATCAGCCGAGTACGTGGCCAGCGTGGTGGAGGCATACCGCATGGCGCTTGATGCGCCTGAACGTTTGCAGAAAGAGGCGCTTGCAACTGCCAAGGAGTTGCTCAAATTCTCATTTGGCCGCACCCCTACCAAGGGTTTCCTCGCTTCCCAGAATCCGGATGATATTGCCAACCCTTGGCAGAAGGGGGGGACGGGCCGCTTTGTCGGACAGATCAAGGGTATCAAGGGAAATCGCCTGAGCTTTGAGACACGTGACCCACTGCATGTGGGTGATCGTCTGAGGGCCCAGCCCAAGAGTGACATGGCTGGGCAGGCATGGACAGTACGCGAACTGTTCTGCAACCGCAAAAAGGTGATGGAAGCCCGCGCCGGGAGCATGGTGGAGGTAGAGACCCCTTTTGATTTTTCTGTTGGTGATTCTATCTACAAGGTGTCATCGCGGGAGGCCTTCACCCTGAGCGAAAACGCCTGTCAACGCAGGCTGGACTCGGTGCAGAGGGACAAACTTCCCTGTTGCTTGCGCGTTGTTCTTGAAGATGGCGCCATG
>Ga0265294_10004577_pt1 | contig 17236 bp, 14 predicted proteins | sample MunlanPumphouse3_FD_192504 | JGI IMG/M metagenome (GOLD analysis project Ga0265294, IMG submission 192504) | Groundwater microbial communities from a municipal landfill in Southern Ontario, Canada - Pumphouse #3 | ecosystem: Environmental > Aquatic > Deep subsurface > Groundwater | place...
GCCGTGCCCATCTCGGACGCTCCAATACGACTCTCATAGTACCTCCTTTGTGTTACGTTTCTGTCGGTCAACCGGTCACTTGTGCGCATTCTTGCGCTTGGCCTCAATCGTTTGGGCCTTTGAGGGTAGCGGGGATCGTGGTTCCACGTTGTGCAACAACATTCCCTAATATCCCCGCATTCGCCAAATTCGCCCCGTTCGCGGTTACTCCCTAAGCCAACGCCGCGTCAGCGGCGTTGCTTGCAGTGCCCAGGCATTGTCGCATGATCGTTTCGGCTGTTTCTTCCGGCGTCAACTCGGTGTTGTCAATGAGTTGTTCGACAGGCAGAAAGTGTTTCATCACGTCAGAATTTATCTTTTGACAGATAACGATGTCCTTATACTGATCCGTTGGTCGTTTTTCCACTCCGCAGTTAGCCCTCTCAGACGCCCCCGACTGCTCCCACCGCTTTATAAACGCATCAATCATTGGGGAGCAGTATAGAGCAGCGGTTGGACAATGAAAAGTGCCAAGATTCAGCCCTCGCCTCGCCTCATCAAAGATTCACGGTCGGTCATGGCTTGAATACGGTGAGTGCCGCATGTGTAGGGGCCAAAGGCGCATAGAGGCGGAATTTTTCGCATAAAAAAAATCGGCCAATGCGTCTGAGGAAATACACCACATCCAAAAAGGTCCGTCACCACCTCTCGTACCAGTAGACGAATAGAACGCATGTCCATGCATGCGTACCCCTCCCGTACTATCAACCGGGGCGGGGTGGAACGAATGGGACTCCCGAAGGTTCCCGGTACGGTGTCGAGGGTCTTTCGGTTGTTGGTCGGGAATCGTTTTTGGTGCTTTTGACAGCCAACGTGTGAAATGGGCAAAAACAGATTAAAACGAGTAAATATTGAAAAAGCCCAATAAAAAAGCCCTATTTCAGGGCATAAAAATGGTGGCAAGGGCCGGGATCGAACCGGCGACACGCGGATTTTCAGTCCGCTGCTCTACCAACTGAGCTACCTCGCCACATCAACAGTTTAACCCGTTGCTGGGCTGGAAAACGGGCGCAACTTTAGACAATCACGCCTGCACTGTCAATGCTCTTTTGACACGGCATTCACGGCGCAGGCCGTGCGCCGTACAGCACCGCCCGCCTCTTGCATAACGATTGGCGGAGAGGGGGGGATTCGAACCCCCGGTACCAGTTTGACCCGATACGGCGGTTTAGCAAACCACTGCCTTCAGCCACTCGGCCACCTCTCCGTAAACATCGCTGTGCAAAAAGTCAGGGCATCATACGCGAACAGGCCACCGGGTTTCAAGAGCAAAAAGGAGGAGAACGGCATTTTTTGTTTTTTTGTTTTTATGTTTGCAAGAGCCGCTTCACAGGAATCTCTGTTACGCTTTGCGTGCCGCGCGAACCGCGGGGCGCATCCCCGATTTACTTGCTTGAATCAAACGATTGCTGCCGTCCACCGGGAACCGATCAGGACAAGCGGCCGGCCCTCGTCTTACTCATTCGCGCGTCAGGGCCCGCAGGAGTCGGCGTAACCGGCAGCCGGCTCAGGCACATGGAACGCGAACGCGAGACGCAAAACCGGTAGGGCGGTCTCGCCGAGACCGCCGCCGGGACGAATGCCCTCCCGTATCTCGTCACCCCCCAACTCCGAAGGTTGAACCGGTTGCCAGCCTTTCCCGCGGACGGGGCCGTCCGCGCCCCCGGTCTTGCGTATCCTTTTCACTGGAAACGCGTGATCGCGGCCCGCCTCTGCGGCGGTCTCGGCGAGACCGCCCTACCGGCTGCAAGACCCCTGTCGGTTGAGAGACAGAAGTAGAAAGAAAGGATGCGTGACCGGAACCGGAAAACCGAGACTATAAACCTCAACGGTCAGTGAAACGGGGATGCGCCCCGTGCCGCGCGAAACCGAATACCGCCGCTTGACATTCGGCGGCGGAAAAGGTTTAATGCCGTCGTTCTCAGATGAAAAACAAAAGCGTCTATTTTTACTTTAGCTACTTTAGGTCGCCGGACACACGGTTCGGGTCGGCCCGGTAAGCTATTGTGAATCGGGAACAGACTTTCGAATGAACCGCGTGTCCGGCAAAGGACACGCGGTTTTTTTGTTTTGCAAACCTCCAAAGAAAGAAATAACCATGATTATCGTCTTGAAGCGGCATGCCTCAGAAACAGACATTGCGACCATCAGCGAGCTGGTCTGCTCGCTGCGTTACCAGCCGCGCATCATCCGCGGCGTCGAGCAGACGGTGATCGCCTGTATCGGCGACGAGCTCAGCAACCGTTCGCTCGAAGTGCTCAGCAACCTGCCTGCGGTGGAGTCGGTCTTCCCGGTGCAGAAAAAATTCAAGCTGGTGTCGCGCGAGTACCACCCGAGCGATTCGGTGGTCAATGTGAACGGGGCCTTGATCGGTGGCGGCAACATCCAGATCATCGCGGGGCCCTGCGCGATCGAGAGCTACGACCAGTTGCGCGCGGCTGTGGTGGATCTCACGGCGTGCGGCGTGAAGATCATCCGCGCCATGCCGTTCAAGCCGCGGACATCGCCCTATGATTTCCAGGGCCTGAAACTGGACGGCGTCAAGATCATGCGCGACATCAAGGCGGAGTTCAATGTCGCGATGGTGGCCGAGGTGCCGGGGCCGGCTCAGATCGAGATGCTGCGCGACGTGACCGACATGTTCCAGATCGGCGCGCGCAATGCCCAAAATTATGATCTGCTGGAGCATTTGGCGCATGCCGGCCGGCCGGTGCTGCTCAAGCGCGGCATGGCCAGCACGGTCGAGGAGTGGCTGACTGCGGCGGAGTACCTGGTGGTCAACGGCTGTCCGCAGGTGGTGCTGTGCGAGCGCGGGCTTCGCTCGTTCGACAAGGCGACGCGCAACCTGCTGGACCTCGGCGCGGTGGCGGTGGCCCGTCAACTGACGCATCTGCCGGTGGTGGTGGACCCGAGCCATGCCGCCGGCGCGAGCAGCCTGGTTCCGGCGCTGGCGCGGGCGGGATTGGCGGCGGGCGCGGACGGCCTCATCATCGAAGCGCATCCCGATCCGGTGAACGCCTTCAGCGATGCGTCGCAGCAGCTTGAATCCTCGTCGTTCGGAGCGTTCCTTGAAACGCTGGCACCGTGGATCGAGTTGGCGAAAGCCTTGCGCAAGCAGGCGTAACGTATCGGAACCGAGTCAACAAAAAGGCGAACGTTTATGGATGTCCCCGTCCTTTATTTGGGTCCGGAAGGCACGCATTCGCACGAAGCCGCGTTGCGCCGTTTCGGCGCGCGCTGTCGGCTGCTGCCGTGTCTCTCGCACTATGATGTGGTTGACAGGCTGCGCGCACCGGCCGCGCGGCCGCGTCCGCTGGCCGTGGTGCCGGTGGAGAATTCGAGTGAGGGGCCGGTCACGCAGACGCTGGACCTGCTCGCCGCGCATCCGGAGATCTCGATCCTGGAAGGCTTCTCGATGCCGGTCCGCCACCATCTGCTGGCGGGCCGCGCGCTGAAGCGGCTGGAAGAGATCGAGCGGGTCTACAGCCATCCGCAGGCGCTGGGCCAGTGCCGCTCCTCGTTGCGGAAGTTGGTGCCGCGTGCCGAGTTGCTGGCCGAGTCGAGCACGGCGGCTGCGGCGCGGCGCGCGGCTGCCGAGCCGGGCAGCGCGGCGGTGGCCTCGTCGGCGGCGGCCCGCATCCACCGCTTGAGCGCGCTCGCGCGCAACCTGCAGGACAGTGACGCGAACGTGACGCGCTTCTTCGTGGTGACGGCCAACCGTCGGGCGGCGCGGCCGGCCGCGCCGCGTGCCGGCGCGATGCGCTCGCTGCTCTATCTGGTGATCGGCAACCGCCCGGGCGCGCTGCTGCACGCGCTCGCGCCGTTCGACGCCGCCGGGCTCAACCTGACCTTCATCCAGAGTCGGCCGCTGCCGGGCCGGCCCTGGGAGTATGGCTTTTTCGTTGAGGCGGCCACCGACTGGAAGGCGCCTGCCGCCGAGGCGGCCTGGCGTCTGGTGCTGGCCCTGTCGGAAGCGGGGCGTAAACTGGGGACGTATCCGGTCCGCTAACGCCTCACTCCTCCTTAACTCCCTGCCCGCAGGTTGGCATGGTGGAATACGGCAAGAAGTGGTATAACGAAAGACATCGCGCCGCATCGAAGGGCACGCCTGGCGGGCGGGTGTGCGCCGGGCCCTCCGGCATGAGGGCGGCGGCATGTGGCTATCATGAACAAGCTGGCACAACTACGAACCATCATCGCCTCTCTGGACGAAACGCTGGTCAAAGCGCTTTGCGGGCGTGCCGCGTTCAAGGTGAACGCGGAACTCTACAATGAGCTGAAGCGGCCGCTTTCAGTCGCGGAAACCGCGAACCTGTTCGGCGCGGCGTCGACCATTGCGGGACGGGTTCATATCGTGCGGCCTTTTTATGTCAATACGCTGCTGCCCGCGCTGTGCGAGGCGGGGGGCGATGAAGACCGGCGCAAATGCATTGCGGCGGATGCCAACAGCATGAATGCGCTGGTCCAGCGCCTTAACCTCTCGGTCCATGTGGCGGCGCTGAAGCTGGAGGAGATCCCGGAGGCGCTGCGGCAGCCGTTGATGGATCGGGACCCTGTGCGGCTTGAAGAGGCGATCACCAATCACACGGTGGAGGCCGATGTCATCGCGCGCATTCTCGACATGTCGCGCGAGCAGCGTGCCGGTGGCGCGTGCCCTGAGAAGATCGCCCGCATGTATGAAATGTGGATCATTCCGATTTCAAGGAAAATCCAGGTGCATGACCTGCTGGCGAAGTACCGGTAGACGCGTAACCTTTTCAAGGAGGATACCATGACACTGTTTGATGACAACTCATTGACGATCGGCAACACGCCGCTGGTGCGTTTGAACCGGCTCGCGCGCGGCCTGGGCGCGACGGTGGCGGTGAAGGTGGAGGGGCGCAACCCGGCCTATTCCGTCAAGTGCCGCACCGCGGCATCGATGGTCTGGGAGGCCGAGCGCGACGGCACGCTCAAGCCCGGCATGGAGATTGTCGAGCCGACCAGCGGCAACACCGGCATCGCGCTGGCGATGGTTGCGGCCGCGCGCGGCTACACGGTCACGCTGGCCATGCCGGAGAGCATGAGCATCGAGCGGCGCCGCGTGCTGGCCGCGCTGGGGGCCAACCTGGTTCTGACGCCCGCTGCGGCGGGCATGGCCGGCGCTGTGCAGCGCGCCAAAGAGCTGATGCGCGAATCCCCCGGGCGCTTTTTCATGCCGGACCAGTTTTCCAACCCGGCGAATCCGCTGATCCATGAGCGGACAACCGGGCCGGAGATCTGGGCGCAGACCGACGGCCAGGTCGCGGCGGTGGTGGCCGGCGTCGGGACCGGCGGAACGATTGTCGGCACGGGCCGCGCCTTTAAGAATTTAGGCGCCAAGGTTCAGATGGTTGCGGTCGAGCCTGCCGAAAGCCCGCTCCTGACGCAGCGCAAGGCGGGGGGCGCGCTTGCGCCGGCGCCGCACGGCATTCAAGGCATCGGTGCGAATTTCATTCCGCAGGTGGTGGACTTCTCGGTGATCGACCGCGTGGAGTCGGTGAGCACGGCGGAGGCGACAGAGACGTCGCGCCGGCTGGCGCGCGAAGAGGGGATTCTCTCGGGAATCTCCTGCGGCGCGGCTGTGGCCGCAGCGTTGCGGCTTGCCGCGGAGGATGTTTTTGCCGGCCGGCTGGTCGTCGCGATTCTGCCGGATTCGGGCGAGCGTTATTTGTCCACGCCGCTCTTTGCCTGAACGGCTGAGGGATCGGCATGCGGACTGTCGCGTTTAAAACCTTTGGCTGCCGCTTGAATCAGGCGGAGACCGTCGCCTTCGAGCGGGCGTTTGCAGAGGCCGGGATCAGCCGTGTGCGTTTTGGCGAGCCGGCCGACGTGGTGGTGGTGCACTCCTGTGTCGTGACGCAATCTGCGGAAGACGAGTGCCTGCGCGAATTGCGCGTGCTGCGCCGCAGGTTGCCGGATGCGCGGGTGGTGCTTTCCGGATGCGCGGCCGAAGCGGTGGCATGCGAGCGATTGCTGGTGGCCGGTGCGGATCTGGTGGTGGACCGCGCACGGCGAGAGGCGCTGGTGCAGCGGGTGCTGGAAAAGTGGCCCGAGCTGGTCGTGGAGCGGCCGGGGTGTGTGCCGGCCGTGCCTGTGCCGAAACGCCGGTCAAAACGTGCGCTGCTGAAGGTGCAGGACGGCTGCGATTTTTTCTGCACCTACTGCATTGTGCCGCATACGCGCGGGCGGCCGGTCAGCCGACCGCTTGAGGTCTGTGTCCGCGAGGCGGCGACGATGATCGCGGCCGGCTATCACGAGATTGTGGTGACCGGCTGCAACATCGCCTGCTATGCCGATGGATCGCGCGGTCTGATCGACCTCTTGGCTGCGCTGGCCGCTTTGCCGGGCCTGGGCCGCTTGCGGCTGGGTTCGATCGAGCCCGGCACCATCGAGGGCGCGGTGGCTGACTGGATGGCCGGCTCGGAGAAGCTGTGCAAGTTTCTGCACCTGCCGATTCAAAGCGGCGACGATGATGTGCTGGCGCGCATGGGCCGGCGCTATACGGCGGACCAGGTGATCGACACGGTGCGCCGCGCCCGGGCGCGTATGCCGGATGCCGCATTCGGCGCGGACCTGATCTGCGGATTCCCGGGCGAGCGTGCGGACGCCTTTGAACGGACGCTGCAGGTGGTGGCCGATCTGGGTTTCAGCAATCTGCATGTTTTTCCGTACAGCGAGCGGCCGGGCACCCCGGCCTGCGCGTACGACGGGCGCGTGCCGGTCACGGAGCGTCGGCAGCGCGCCAAGCGGCTGATCGCGCAGGGCGACGCACAGCGTGAGGCGTTCGCACATCGTTTTGCAGGCCGGCGCACCGAGGTGCTGGTGGAGCGGTTTGACCGCGAAGGGCGCGCCTGCGGCTGGAGCGGCGAATATCTGCCCTGCGCGGTGGCAGGGGTGTCGCGCGACCGGCTGGGCGCGCTCTGCGCGTTTACGGTGGCGCGCGTTTCGGGAGCGACGCTTGAGGGCAACACAGATCATGCTGAGCGTTGACCGGGTGGATGCGGGTTTGATATTCTCGCCTCCTCTAAATCGCTGACCGTGGTTCAACGTGTCGCAGCACACCCACAGACGCATGAGGGCCCCATGAAGAAAAATTTCGGGATGACGCTTCTGAGAATGCTGATCGGCTGGCACTTCCTTTACGAAGGAATCTGGAAGCTGATCCAGCCCGGCGGCTGGTCGTCCGTCGGCTATCTGCGGATGAGTACCTGGTTTGCCGCGCCGCTGTTCAAGACGATCGCCGATACGCCGTGGCTGCTGAAGACCGTCGATCTGATGAATATGTGGGGCCTGACGCTGATTGGCCTGGCATTGGTCGTCGGCGTGCTGGTGCGGCCGGCGGCGGCGGCCGGCATCCTGCTGCTGGCGTTTTACTACGTGGCCATGCCGCCCTTCCTGGCCGGGGCTTCTGAAGGCCACTTTCTCTTTATCGACCGCAACGTCGTCGAAGCGGTGGCGTTGCTGGCGATCATGCTGGTGCCGTCGTACGGGATCGGCGCTTATTTGGCTGCCCTGCCGCGTGTCTGTTTTAAGCGCAGCCTGCGCAAGGCGAAGGACGAGGAACGGGAAGAGCCGGTGGCCTCAGCCGCGCGGCGCGAACTGCTGATGAGCCTCAGCTCGTTACCGGTGCTGGGCGCATTCAGCTACGCTTTTTTCCGCAAGCACGGCCGCGTGTGGGAGCGCGAGAACCTGATGGCCCAGCCCGACGCCGTGACGAGCGCGACGGTCAAAGCCTTTAGTTTTGTGGACATCAAGGAACTCAAAAAGCCAATCGACCAGTACGGCAAAATCGGCCCGCTCACCTTGAGCCGGATGTTCCTGGGCGGCAACCTGATCGGCGGATGGGCGCACGCGCGCGACCTGCTCTACACCGACAAGCTGGTCAAAGCGTACCATGAAGACTGGCGCGTGTTCCGGACGTTCAAAATGGCCGAGGCGTGCGGGATTAATACGGTCCTGACAAATCCCGCACTGATGCGGGTGATCAACGACTACTGGAAGAAAGAGGGGGGCAAGATACAGTTCATCTCGGACTGCGGCCATAAGGAGGGTTTGATCCGCGGCGCGCAAGTATCGGTGGAGCAGGGCGCCTCGGCCGTGTACACGCACGGCGGGCACTCCGACAATCTGGCCAAGCAGGGCGATTACAAGCAGTTCGCGAAGATTCTGGAAGGCATGCGCAAGCTCGGGGTGCCGGTCGGCATCGGTGCGCATAAGCTGGAGACGATCAAGTTTTGCGTCGAGCATGATCTGGTGCCCGATTTCTGGATGAAGACGCTGCACCAGTTGAACTACTGGTCAGCCCGCCCGAATGACCCGCCGCATGACAACATTTTCTGTACGAATCCGGAAGAAACCGTGGCGTACATGGAGGCTTTGGAGCAGCCGTGGATCGCGTTCAAGATTCTGGCGGCCGGGGCGCTCCCCCCGAAAGACGCCTTCCCCTATGCGTTCAAGAGCGGGGCGGACTTCATTTGCGTCGGGACCTACGATTTCCAGATCGTGGAAAATGTGAATCTTTTGACGGGCATCCTGGATCAGCCGATTGAGCGGAAACGGCCCTGGCGCGCATGAGCGGCGCGCGCGACGCGGCGGTGGGTGCCTGATGGCCCAACAAGGAACGGATCGAAGACATGAAAACGAGACTGTTGACGACGGCCACGACGGCGGCCCTGCTGTGCGCGGGTTGTTTTGAAAACCGAGAAGCCCCCCGGCGGCCGGTCACGGCGCATTCGCTGGCCGAGGCGGTCACCCATCAGGCGGCGGTCGAGCGCGTGATTCTTGCCGGACAGACCCTCCCCGCGTTTCCGCGCGAATTGGCCGCGATGCCGAGGCTCGCCGTGTTGGAGTTGCGCGGGACAAAAGGCCTCGGCGCGCTGGAGGGGCTTGCCGAACTGAAAGCGTTGAAGCAGTTGGACCTTTCCGCCACGCAGTTGGACACCGTGCCGGACGCGGTGTTCGCTTTGCCCGGGCTCGAGCGGCTCTATCTGTCGGGCAACGGCCTCAAGGCGTTGCCCGCAGCGGTAGGCCGTCTGGCCGCGCTCACCTATCTCAACCTGGATGCCAACCAGCTCGCTGCGCTGCCCCCTGAGTTGGGCCGTGTCGGCGGATTGCGCTGGCTGCGGCTGAACAGCAACAAGCTGACGGCGCTGCCGTCGGAAATCGCCGCGTTGGGCCGCCTGCAGCGCATCTACCTGCGCGACAACCTTTTCACGGAGGTGCCTGAATGCCTGAAGGCGTTGCCGCTGCTGGAGGACATCAGCCTCAGCGGCAACAAAGTGATGCAGGTGCCGCCCTGGATGACCGGATTGCCGAAACTGCGCCAGGTGGATCTCGATGGCTGCCCGGTCGCCAAGCTGCCTGATGACTTGTCGGGGTGGGCTTCGCTGCAGGTACTCTCGCTGGTGCGCTGCCCGATCGACGACGTGGAGAAGGCGCGTATCCGAAACGCGCTGCCCAAGGTGCATGTCGCGTTCTGACATCGTGAGCACTCGGTATTCTACGCTTCATCTTCAACCTTCACCCGCAGAGTGGCGGGATTGGCGTTGGCAGATGCGCCATGCGCTGAACGGTGCCGCGCCGGAGCTGGCCGCGTATGGCGTCGACCTTGCTGTGGCTGAGCGGGTGCACCGGCGTTATCCGGTCCGTCTGACCCCCTATGCCGTGTCGCTGCTGCGCCGGTCTGAGCCGTCTGATCCGCTTGCGCTCCAGGCGCTGCCTGCGGCGGCAGAGCTGGTTCCCGAACCGGAGCTGACCGCTGATCCGTTCTTTGAAACCACGCAGGCGGCCTGCTGTTACGGCCTGAAGCAGCGCTTTGCGGACCGCGTGCTGGTGATGGCGCACGACCAATGCGCCGTGGCCTGCCGTCACTGCACCCGCAAGGGGCTGCTCGGTGCGGCGGAGGTCGTGCGCACGCCCGGGCAGGTGGCGGCCGCGGTGGCCTGGGTCAAGGCGCATCCGAAGGTGCGCGAGGTGCTGCTCTCCGGGGGCGAGCCGCTGCTGCTTTCCGATCGCAAACTGCTTGGGTTGGTGCGCGCCTTTGCGCGGCTGCCGCAGCTTGACGCCGTGCGCATCGGCACGCGCGTGCCGGTGACGCTGCCGATGCGCGTCACGCCGGCGCTGGCGCGCGCGCTGGGTGCCTCAAAGAAGGTGTGGGTCAACACCCAGTTCAACCACGCGCGTGAACTTACGGCTGAATCGGCTGAAGCGTGCGGGCTGTTGGTGGATGCCGGCATTCCGGTTTCGAACCAAACGGTGCTGCTCAAAGGCGTGAACGATTCAGAAGAGGCGCTTTTCGCGCTCTGCACGGGCCTTCAGCGCATGCGCGTGCGGCCATACTATGTGTTCCTGTGCGATCCGATCGCGGGCATCGCGCACTTCCGCGTGTCGCTGCGCCGTGCCCGATCGCTTGAATGCGCGCTCGCAAACCGGCTGGGCGGACTTGCGCTGCCGCGTTTTGTAAGGGACGTGCCGGGCGCGCCGCGCAAGCTGCCGATCGCGGTTAAGCGGCATGCGACGTTTTGAGGCTTGGGTGCCCCGCGAAAAACGGCCGGGGCCGTTGGGGCTTTCGCGTCCGGCAGGCTGAGATCGGGATTCTCGTGCGCGCCCGTTCATCTGCGACTCGAACAGGGACCAGAACAGGGTTGACTGTCCTGACCTCCCGCCACATAATAGAACCTGCAATGCCGCGTTCTGGCGGACTCTTCTGTCGCGGCACGCCAATAAGGAAACGGGGAACATGATGCGCGGTGTGATGTGTGTGATGATGTTGGCGCTGGCGTGGAACGGGCTGGCTGCCGGGAGCGTGGAGCGTCCTGTGTCCGTACGGATCCCGGCCGGGGTCAACACGGGAAAAGATCCTGATTTTGGCGACTATTCGCTGACGGTGGAGGAGCCCTTCCACATGGATGCCACCGAGGTGACGTGGGCCTTGTGGCGCGACGTGCGCGACTGGGCCGTGACCAATGGCTACGAGGATCTGGCCGGCGTGGGGTCGGGCAAGGCGGATGATCATCCGGTGCAGGGCGTCAACTGGGTCGACAGTGTCAAATGGTGCAACGCGCGCAGCGAGAAAGAGGGGCTTGGGCCCTGCTACCATGTGGGCGGCGTGGTGTGCCGGCGGTCCGGCGGCGCGCCCGACTGTTCAGTCTCGGCCTCCGGCTACCGGCTGCCGACCCATGTCGAGTGGGAGTACGCGGCGCGCGGCGGTCTCACCGGCAAGCGCTATCCGTGGGGCGACACCATTAGCCAGAAGCAGGCCAATTATTACAGCCATGCGGGCGACACCAATGATATGAGCGCGACGCGCGGCCACCATCCGGAGTATGCCAAGACCACGATGCCCTACACCAGTCCGGTCGCAACCTTTGAGCCCAACAGCTTTGGCCTTTACGACGTGGCGGGCAACGTCTGGGAGTGGTGCTGGGCACCGAAGGGTGCCAGCCGTACGTTCCGCGGCGGAAGCTGGGATGCGGATGGCGGCGGCGTACGCTGCGGCTACCGTAGCGAGAACAGCGGCAATGGCGAGAAGAGCGTGTTCGGCGGTTTCCGGTGCGTGCGCCGCGCGGGACAATGAGCGAGATCGGGGGCGCGATGCACATCGAGGTGATTCCGGTCGGGCCGTACGCGGCCAACAGCGTGCTGCTCTGGCAGGCGCAGGACCAGGCGTGGGTGGTGGACCCCGGCGCGGATGGCGGGGCGTTGCTGGAAGCCCTGCGGCGCAACGGGCTGACGGCGGCCGTCGTGGTGTTGACGCACGCCCATTTCGACCATATCTCGGCGGTCAACGAGGTGGTCGCCGCACACCCGGTGCCGGTCTATCTGCATGAGGCTGACGCGGTGTTCGCCTTTTCGCCGCTGAACGCGATGCCGCCGTATCCTGCGACACGCCGTCCGGCCACGCTGGACACCGGCAAGCGCGACGGCGACACGCTGTCGTTCGGCGGGCTGACGGCCCGCCTGATCCACACGCCGGGGCATACCCCGGGCGGTTGGTGCCTGCACTTCGAAGCCGAGGGCCTGCTGGTGGCGGGCGACACCCTCTTTGCGGGATCGGTGGGGCGCACCGACTTTCCGGGCGGCAGTCGGGACGAAATGGAGGCGTCGCTGCGGCGTCTGATGGCGCTGCCTGATGAGACGCGCGTGGTGTGCGGGCATGGTCCGATGACCACGTTGGGGGCGGAGAAGGGGAGCAATCCCTACTTGCCGTAAACGGCTGTTGACGGCAGCCCGGGGGAGGCGCAAGACGTGGAACAGAGGAGGGGGCGGGGTGAAGGCTGCGGACCAGATCGTGACGCTGCTGCGCGAGGCTGAGGGCGGCGAGGTGTCAAGCCGCGTGCTCTGCGAACGGTTGGGCATTACGCGCGCTGCGGTCTGGAAGCAGGTCGAAGCGCTGCGCGCGGCGGGCTATGCGATCGAGGCCTGCACGCGGCGCGGCTACCGGCTGGTCGGCGCGCCGGACCGTCCATGCGCCGCCGAGGTGCTGCCGCTACTGGCCACGCGGCGACTCGGGCGCGATCTGCGTTATCTGGCGGAGACCGGTTCGACCAATCGCGATATCGCGGTGCTGGCACAGGCCGGGGCTCAGGAGGGGGTCACGGTCGTGGCCGACCGGCAGAACGCGGGGCGCGGCCGCATGACGCGCGCCTGGTTCTCGCCGCCTGAGGTGAACCTTTATGTCTCCCTGCTGTTGCGCCCCGAGATCGAGCCGGGACGCGCCGCCTCGCTGCCGTTGGTCGCGGGGCTGGCGGTGGCTGAGGCGCTTGAACAGGTGGCGCCGGGCTGCACGCCCAGGATTAAGTGGCCCAACGACATTCTCAGCGGCGGCCGCAAAATCTGCGGCGTGCTCTGCGAGATGCAGGCCGAGGCCGACCGTGTGCGCTACATCATTCCCGGGCTCGGCGTGAACGTCAATCTGACGCGAGCCATGCTGCCCGCCGAACTGCGCGAACGCGCCACGTCGTTGCGAATTGAAGCCGGACACGCCTTCTCGCGGGCGGCGGTGCTGGCCGCGATCCTGAATGCGTTCGAGCCGCTTTACGACTGTTGGCGCGCTGACGGTCTTGAGCCGTTGCTGCCGCGCCTGGCGCGGCTGGACGCGCTGTTCGGACGCACGATTGAACTGGAGCAGGGGGGGCGCCGGTTGGCCGGCCGTGCGGACGGCATTCTGCCGGACGGCGCACTGCGGCTGGTGACGGCGCAGGGCTCGGTGCCGGTCTACTCCGGCGAGGCGCATATCGGCACCTGAAAGGGACGTGCATGGAGTACCAGGCGAAACAGGAGAAGGTCGGGGCGTTGCGCCGGATGAGGCGCTTTGTGAACGGACTCGGCCGCGCGCGGCACTGCTGTGTCTGCGGACGGAGCTTTTTCCGCTTCTCGCGGTTCCGCGGCGGCTGGAAAAGCTTTTCGCCGTACCTGCACAATGTCAAGTGGACCGGCAGCGATTTCGACAATTTCTGGTGCCCTTTCTGTCGCAGCCACGACCGCGAGCGGCACCTGATGCTGTACTTCGACCGGCTGGGCATTTGGGAAAAGCTGGCGGGCGCGGCCATTCTGCACCTGGCGCCGGAAAAGCATCTCGCCGGGCGCATCGAGGCCTGCAGGCCGGCCCGGTATGTCAAGGGTGACCTCTTTCCGAGCCGCGAGGGGGTGGAGCGCGTCGATGTGACGCAGATCCCGTACGCCGCCGCGTCGTTCGACTGGGTGATCTGTAACCACGTGCTGGAACATGTGCCGGATGATGTCCAGGCTCTGAGAGAACTCTGGCGCGTTCTGCGTCCGGGCGGCCATGCGATTCTGCAAACTCCCTTTGCCTCGGGCTTGGAAAAGAGCCTAGAGGACCCGGAGATCGCCGACGACGAAAAGCGGATCGAGTTCTACGGGCAGGAAGACCATGTGCGGCTCTACGGGCGTGACCTGTTCGACCGCATCCGTGGTGCGGGCTTTCAGCTTACGCTCATGAAGCATGCCGAGTGCCTGCCGGCGATGGACGCCCGGCGTTACGGCGTGAATCCCGATGAGCCGCTTTTCTTGTGCTGCCGTGACGGGGTTTCGTGATCAACGGAAAGGATGGACCATGACGCATAAAAGCATGTGTGGCTTATTGGCTGTGGCTTTGGCGCTCGTCTGCGCGGGGGCGCAGGAGATTCCGCCTCCGCCTGCCGCCGGCCGCGTGTTCCCGGAGTGGCAGAACGTCCGTGACACGGCGGGGGTTCAGCGTCTGCTGCAGCCGATGGCAGGCTCGCCGCAGGCGGACTGGGCGGCGGCGGGCTATGTCCGGTTGCCGGTGAATTTTGCGGGGACGCGTCACGAGCGCGTCAGTTGGGATATCAAAATCAAGGCCGACTTGCGCGGCAGCCGCGGTATCCAGTTTGATTTCTTCTGCCGCGAGCTGGAGCCGTTGACCGCGTTCAGCCTTTATTTCCGCAGCGGCGGCGGTTGGTATCACGCATCGTTCTGTCCGGATCGCGTTGGCGCTTGGCAGCGCATTGTTATCGACAAGGCCGACACGCGCATCGAAGGTCCCGGTGCCGGCTGGGGCGCCGTCGACACCCTGCGCCTTTCTGGCTGGCGGGGACGCGATCAAGATACGCTGTGCGCGATCGCGAATCTCGGGTGGGCCGGCGGGAAGCCGGAGGCGCTGGTGGTCCGTGCCGACTCGAATGTGGGCGGCAGTGGCGGCGAGGGGAAGGCGTTCGGCGACTACGCGTCGACCGTGTCAGCGACCTTTGACAGGCTGGGCATCGAATCGGTGCAGGTGGCCGATACCGATCTCGCTCCGGAGCTGTTCACGGGAATCAAGCTGGTGGTGCTGCCCTATAATCCGCGCGTGCCCGCAGCAGCGTCGGAGCAACTCCGCGCCTATGTCAATGGCGGCGGCAAGCTGCTGGTTTGTTATTCGCTCGCGCCGGAGATCGGCAAGCTGCTGGGACTGCGCGCAACGGGCAGTGTGGTGGCCGAGCCGGCGGCGTTCGCGGGGTTTGCGCGGACCGCGCAAGGGCTCCCGGAGCAGCCCGGCTTCGCGCCGCAGGCGTCATGGCGCACCACGTTGGCCGCGCCGCTGGAAGGGCAGCAGGCCCGCGTGGCGGCGGTTTGGCGCGACGCCCAGGGCGTCGACACGTTGCATCCGGCGGTGACGTTGACCGCGACAGGTGCTTTTGTGGGGCATGTCTGGTTCGGCGGCGGCGAGGTGGCGTCGCAGGCGTTGATGCGCGCGCTGGTCGGCGAGATGGTGCCGGACGTCTGGCGGCAATCGGCGGAGCGTGCGCTGGCGCAGGTCGGCGTGCTTGGCGGGGCGGCGGATTTCGCGGCTTTCCGTGCCGCACTTGCCAAGGCGAGCCCCCCGCGATCGGCGCGGTCCGCACTGGCGCTGGCCGATGCCGCCCGCACGGAGGCGGCCGCCCGGTTGCAGGCCGGAGCATGGAAAGAGAGCCTGGAGGCGAGCGGCCGGGCGACAGATGCCGCGCGGCGCGCTTGGTTCCTGACCCGCAAACCGCGCGCGGACGAGCACCGCGCGTTCTGGTGTCACAGTGCGTTCGGCTTGCGCGGCAAGACCTGGGACGAGTCGATCCGTTTTTTGAAGGAGAACGGGTTCAACGTGATTCTGCCCAACATGCTGTGGGGCGGCATCGCCTACTATCCGTCTCAGGTGCTGCCGGAGTACGAGGAGCTTGCGCAGCGGGGGGACCAGATCGAACAGTGTCTGGCGGCCTGCCGGAAATACGGCGTGGCGTGCCATGTCTGGAAAGTCAACTGGAACATGTCGGGCAGGGCGCCGAAGGCTTTTGTTGAACGTATGGTGCGTGAAGGCCGCGTCCAGAAGCTTTTCAACGGTGAAATCAAGGAGAGCTGGCTGTGCCCCTCGCATCCGGACAATCAAGAGCTGGAGGTTGCCTCGATGCTGGAGATTGTCCGCGCGTACAACGTGGACGGCGTGCATTTCGACTATATCCGCTATCCGGACGGCAACGCGTGTTTTTGTGAAGGATGCCGGGCCCGGTTCGAAGCCAAACTCGGCCGTCCGGTGGTGAAGTGGCCGCAAGACACGCGCGCCCATGACGACGTCCGGGCGGCTTGGCTGGCGTTCCGTCGCGACAACATCGACACGGTGGTGCGGCGTGTTTCACACGAGGCCCGCGCGGTCCGCCCGTCGGCCCAGATCTCGGCGGCGGTGTTTCGCAATTGGCCGGTCGACCGCGACAGCATCGGCCAAGATTGGGGCATGTGGTGCGAACAAGGATGGCTGGATTTCGTCTGTCCGATGGATTATGTGGACGCCAACGTTTCTTTCCGCAACATGGTGAGCACGCAGCAAACGTACGCGGGACGGGTGCGGCTTTATCCCGGGATCGGCCTTTCCTGCTGGAAGAATCCGCACGACGCGGTGAAACTCGCCGAGCAGATCGAGATCACGCGCGAGCTGGGGCTGTCCGGGTTCACGGTTTTCAATTACGACGCGAATGCCGAGACGGTCCTGCCTTGGCTGCGCCTCGGCGTGACGGCGAAAACCGGCTGGTGGGCGACGCTCTGGCCGTTCTGAGACCGCGGATCGGAATCAGGGCGCGTGCCGCAGCACGGCGGACAGCGTGTCGTCATCGACCGTGACGCCGGTGCGCACCTCGCCTATGGCGGCGGGCAACGCGAAGCGGACCTTGCCGCCGGCCTTCTTCTTGTCGAGTGTCATCGCCGCCTGCACCGCATCCAGATCGATGCCTGCTGGCAGCGTCACGGGCAGACCCACCTGCGCAAAGCGCGCGGCGAGTTGCGCCGCAAGCCCTGACGGCGCGATGCCCAGTGCCTCCGCGAGCCGCGCTTCCAGCACGGTGCCAATGGCGACCGCTTCGCCGTGGCGCACGGCAAACCGCGTGGCTTTTTCAATGCCGTGGCCGATGGTATGGCCGAGATTGAGCGCGGCGCGCACGCCCTTTTCAAAAGGGTCCTGCTGGATCACACGGATTTTGACGGCCATGGCGCGCGCGACAAACGGCGCCAGCCATTGGGCGTCTGCCAGGCAGGCGCAGGGATCGCCGTCGGCACACGGCTCGCAAACGGCGAAGCGAGGCAGGTCGTCCAGCAGGCCCGGGTCGCCGATCACTGCGTGTTTGATGGCCTCGGCCAAGCCGCACCGCAGCTCAGCCGCGGGTAAGGTCGCCAGCGTTGAAGTGTCGGCCAGCACCAG
>Ga0265294_10004578_pt1 | contig 17232 bp, 16 predicted proteins | sample MunlanPumphouse3_FD_192504 | JGI IMG/M metagenome (GOLD analysis project Ga0265294, IMG submission 192504) | Groundwater microbial communities from a municipal landfill in Southern Ontario, Canada - Pumphouse #3 | ecosystem: Environmental > Aquatic > Deep subsurface > Groundwater | place...
TGCTAAAGATGAAGAAATAAGAAAGTATAAAGAAAAACTTGACGAAAATAGAGAATATATAAAAGAAATCGAAACGGAATTTGAAGAATGCGAAGAAAAAATTAAATATATATCTAAGCGCATACAGTTTTTAAGAAACAGACCTAAAAAATTCAAAGACATTCCTCAATGGGTAGAAACATATTTTCTCAACAGGCTTACATTATGCAAACGTGCTTGCGATGAAATTGAAAAAATAAAAAATGAATATGATTTTGATTTTATTTGTGATGCAATTGAGCATCTTGCGCTAGATTACTATGAACAGTTATGTGGAGAAATAACTGAGGATATAAGAAATGACACATGCTCGAAAGTTTACAACAGCTACATTGAAATAACAAAAGTTAATCCTCCAAAAATAACTAATACGAAGGATTATGAGTTCACTTACAATAAAAAAGACGGCAGTATAATGAAAGCAGAAATAGACCGCCACTTATATCTTGGATCTGAAGGTCGGATATATTTCATATTCGACAAAGAAGATAAACGCATTGTAATAGCATCCCTTCCTAAGCATTTAAATATTGATTAGTATAGACAATATTACCATTACTATAATAGTTCATGTGAAAAATCATTAACTCTATTCCAAAAGGTCTACTAAAGGTGTATCATATAAGTATCTGATATTTTATTTATGTTTTACAGATGACATCATTAAGTGCTGATAGCAATATTGGAGGCTGATATGGAAAAAGCTGAAAAATGGGTAATGTGTGAAGGAGAATATTTCTATTGTATGGATCAATTTGATCAAGACCAGAAATATATCCCTTCTTCAATGTTTAGAACAAAATCAAATAGTCTAGAAGATTCTGATGATGACGATTCTTCATACGATTAACAAAACACAAAACCCGTTGTTCTATTAAGAAACAACGGGCTTTGCCGGGGTAAATTTGAAGTATTTATCTATGTTTTTATCATGGTTATAGCATCTGATATTTTCTTTTCATAAGCCTGCATACCATACCTGTCAACTTCTGTCTTGTCTTTTGTTCCATGCGTAAGACACCCTGCTCCTCCGATACATCCTCCAACACAAGCCATTCCTTCTATAAAGTTATTCTGCAATATATTTTTATCTGCTTTCAATAAGGCTGCTCTGCATTCTTCTATACCATCACAGGATAATGGATTATATTTGCTTTCATCAAGATTATTTTCCTTAATAGCCTGCCTTATAGCATCAGCCAGTCCACCTGAACGGGCAAATATCCTTCCATAATATGAAGCATTATCAAGCACATCTTCATCCAATGCCATTATTTCTATATCCTTACTGTCAAAAAGCGCTTGCAGTTCTTCGAAGGTCAGTACACTGTCAACATATTTATGAACCTGTTCTTTTTGAAACTCCTGCTTCTTTGCAGTACATGGTCCAATGAATACAACCTTTGCACCATTCTCTCTGTCTTTTATGTATTTTGCAATAGTCGCCATAGGGGACAAGTTGTGTGATATATGCTTTATGAGGTTTGGAAAACTGTGCTCAACATATGACACGAATGCAGGACAGCATGAACTTGTCAAAAACCCTTTTTCATATAATTCCTTAGCTTCTTCATTAGCTACCATATCAGCTCCTAAAGCAGCTTCTACAACTGTATGAAAGCCCAGTTTCTTTATGCCGGAAATAACCTGACCGAGTTTCGCATATGAAAACTGGCTGGATATTGAAGGTGCTACAACTGCATAAACTTTATATTTTTTATTATCACTGCTCTTTTTTAATATATCTATTACATTTAAAATGAATGATTTGTCCGTAATCGCTCCAAACGGGCATTGATAAACACATGCACCACACGCAGTACATTTATCATTATCTATAATTGCAGCCCTGTGTTCATTCATGGATATAGCTTTAACTTTACATGCATTCTCGCAAGGTCTTTTATTATTTAAAATGGCATTATACGGACAGACTTTAGCGCACATCCCGCATTCTACACATTTTGTTTTATCTATATGGGCTTTCTGTCTATTGTCAAAAGTTATTGCATTGAATTTGCAAACCTCTTCACATCTGTGAGCTATACATCCTCTGCATGCCTCAGATACCTCGTAACCTCCGACAGGACATTCATCACATGCGATATCTATTACTTCAATAACATTAAGATTGGTTTTATCTCCACCCATTGCCAGCTTGACTCTTTCATTAAGAATCGCTCTTTCTTTATATACACAGCAACGAGTAGTTGCGTCTTTACCTGGCACAATCTCTTTTGGTATATCCATTACAGAATCTAAAAGAGTATCGTCCCATGCATGTCTTGCGACTTGTTTGAGTACCTTATATTTCAATAACTGAACTTTCGTATCAAACCTTCTCAAAAGCTTCCTCCTTTAAAAATAGCTGACCTTTATATTCTTGCCCATTTTCTTTAAGCATTCTGCCAGTTCTGATATGAGCTGCATCTTTATATTGAAATGTATTGGCAGATCAGGATTCTGATGTGCTGGGTTAACTGCCTTCCCTACATAAAAATTAATGTCTGTTGCTTCTTCGAACAAAAGCCTTGCAATCTGTGATGCTCCGTCCTTCTTGTAGCTCCAGTGCCTGTATGACTCGTTATCCTTCAGATAATCTTGTGCATATGTCAAAACCTTATTAATAGTGATTACACCTTCTGTAACAAGGTCCACTCCCTCAATTTTAGCAGTCGGAGGTATTTCAGGATCTACGAAATTAAGGCTTGGGATAAGTGTTTTTCCCAAAAAATCAGCTGCAATCTTAGATGTAGTACCACCGCAGACAATATGTTTTCCTTCTTTTGAAAAGAACAGTGACATCATCTTGGAACAGTCATCTTTATTGAAAGGAGGACCTATGATAAGATTCATAGGCTCACGTTTTCTTATCCTTATAGTGCAGACTGTTGTATCATCTCCGGGCTGGCCCCCATACAGACTGTAACATTCATCAAGCAGTATGGTAGTGAGAGTTTTCGCGGTAAAACCTACATGATAAAGTTTTTCCATAAATTTAATTATGTCATCTCTTTGCCATCCGAAATTCAGGCTCATACCTACACCTGCATGAATTGCTCCATCACTCATTGCAATAAATATATCATTCTCCTGTAAAGCTATTTTGGAATAGTAAATAGCTTTATTATCAATACTTAATAGTGTTTTTGGCATTTCAATATTATTTCCATCTCTAAGAAGTATCACATGAGGGTTATCATATTGAATTATCTCTGCATAATTATTATTTACTATACGTATTATAGTAAATGTTGAATATGCAATTCCTCTTACTCCGCAGACAGGCAATGTTGCAGCAATAGTTGAAACACATTCATCAATCCCGCAGCTTTCGGCCATCATAGTTGAAATGATTTTTGCAGTAAGAGTGGAAAGTATATTAGCTTTCACGCCGCTACCTAACCCGTCAGCAAGAACTATCACTGTAGACCCATCATCCTGGTTAATACACTCTATGTGATCTCCGCACAACTGCTCTTTGTATTTATTCAGGCTGTTATACCCTATATCTGCACAAAGATTATTCATCTGATATCGTCTCCTTAAGTTTGGTAAGCGCTATCTTGGTCTCTGCTACAGTTTCTCCTAATAAAGATGCGATTTCCTGTACAACTCTCATCTGCTTATCAACAACTTTGTCAGCTGTCTCAACAGTTTGCTTGTTGACTATTTCCTTTTTTGCCTTTATCTTGTATTCTTCAGTAACATCACGCATAATGCAAAGAATTATCTTGTATTCTCTGTCGTATATTACTGTCATATCAACATATTTTTGGTATTCGGCAAGATAAACAGTTTTATCTTTTATGCTTACTCCCGTTGTTTTAACGGTTATAAAGTCTTTGGGGTCAAGTATCCTTACAACAGGTTCCCCAAGTACATCAGATGCGCTTCTTATCCTCATTAATGACAATGCAGCTTTATTTATCTGCTGGACTTCAAGATTGTCATTCAGTACGAATATGCCATTTGGAGTATTTGTGATAATGGTGTCAGAAAAGCTTTGTGATCTTGCCTGCAGAAATGGAAGACACATAGTATAGTCAGCCTTACCCTGATATACCGCTATTGCTTTTTCACGACAGGAATCGTATCCGCATGATCCGCAATTTAGTTCATCTTCAGGTTTTGTCTTTCCCATTTGAGCTAAAATATTTACAATCTCATTTTCAGAAGGCATATCATTTTTAATAATAATAGGCAAATGATTTTTCTTCATTATCTGAGACTCTAAAGGCTCTACCTTGAAATCTTCTTTACCTGCATATCTGTTAACTTCCTTATAGCCTTTAAGAGGTGTAGCATGATGCTTTTCCATTACCGGACCTCCTATACAGGAACCGGTACAAGCAGACATTTCTATAAAACATTTATGCAGACCGCCTTCTTCAATATCTTTTAGAGCTGCTTTACAGTTTTCAATCCCATCAATAGCTATGTAAGTGTAGTTATCCTGCTCGCATAACATGGATTTTAAAATGCCACCTGTTGTAGGGAAGAGACGTGTTTTGCTGAACTGATCTTCGTCAGGAATTTCTTCAAGCCTTATATCTTCCTTTTCAAGCCATCTTGTCAGGTCATCAAAGGTCAGTACGCAGTCAGTTATCCCTGCATATCTGTCAGCTTCATCCATCTTAGCAAGACAGGGCCCGATAAACACTGTTTTGGATCCAGGATATCTTCTTTTGATATCCATACTATGAGCCTGCATCGGACTTAATACATCAGCAAGATATGGCAAAGCTTTCGGATGATGCTTCTGTATTAGAAGATTTACACTGTGGCAGCAGGATGTGATTATAATATCTTTGTCACCCTGCTTGAGCATTTCATCATATTTATCCTTTACCAGTTTTGCTCCTATTGCAGTTTCTTCTGCTGCATAAAACCCAAGGGTTCTCAATGCTTTATCAAGCGACTTTATACCTATACCATTGTAGTTTGCAACAAAAGAAGGAGCTATGCTCGCTATAACTTTCTGTCCTGATGATATAAGCACTTTTGCAATTTCTGTGTTATCTGCAATTTCCTTTGCATTTTGCGGACAGACGACGAAACATTGACCGCAAAGAATACACTCATCACCTATTACATGCGCCTGATTACCGGAAAACCTAATAGATTTTACCGGACAATGCCTTATGCATTTATAGCAGTTCTTGCAGTTTGACTGTTTAAATCTTAAAAATTCCGTCATCTTCTCCACCTCTTTCTTCTAACTATTTCAATTTGGTAAGAACTTCTGTTTCAAAAAAACTTTTTGTAGTTTCCGGAGTCAGCGAATACATTTTTCCATCAACAGTTACACATACTCCGTTTTGGCAGTTATTCATACAGAATGTTCCCGATAAGTCTATCTTGTCCTTCAAATCATTTTCACTGATTAAAAACTGTAATGATTCCACTACCTGCCTTGATCCTTTTAAATGACATGAGCTTCCTATACATACTGTTATTTTCATACCTTTTCTCCTCGTTATTTAATATTTATATTCATCATTGATAATCTACTACATTGACCCAGTGTAATAGAAATTCGCGTTCTTCTGGTTTTCCCTTTACAGACTGTGAAGCAGCAACTATAGGTATCCACTTCTGTACATACTGTTTTGCAGTATCACTTTTCTTGCAGAACAGGTCTAAGTATTTTTCTGCTCCGTTAATATCACCTGAAAGCCAGAATAAAAGGTATGTTCTTGCTACATCAGCTGATGCATTTCCCATTGTCGCATGAGACCAGTCTATTATGTAAGGTATATCATCTTTCGTTATAATTATGTTACTAGGATTAAAGTCTCCATGGCATAATTTAGTTCCTTTTGGCATAGATTCCAGCCTGGTATGCAGATCGTACCTTGTAGTTGCATCTAATGTTGATTCGGATATCTTGCGGTTCATTTTATCTTTTAATTTATTCAAAAGAGGTACTTTATGAGAATGCATCTCAATCTGTATATCAACAAACCTTTCTAAATACTCATCAAACCTGCTTTTATCCTCTTCCATTATCTGTGCTAAAGTTTTTCCTTGTATATACTCAGATACTATAGCCCATTTGTTTTCAATCTTGGTAACCTCCAGTATCTTTGGGATATGAAGAGATGTCTCCTCTACTCTGGCCTGATTAAGGGCTTCATTAAGAATATCGGCTTTCGAGTAATCTTCATTGAAAACTTTTATTGTCTTGTCATTGTCACGGTATACGGTTTTAGTTGTTCTTACCGCAATTATCTTGTCCAGTTTCATCACACTTCCTCCTGTTTGCCATAATATGCATTTAGATACATTTTCTTTATCTCGCTCATAAGCGGATATCTTGGATTTGCACCTGTACACTGATCATCAAATGCCTGCTCGGTCATTTCATCTAATCTGTTTAGAAAGTCTTTTTCATCTATGTTGTAATCCATTATACGGCTCTTTATTCCGACTTTAGCTTTTAGCTCGTCAAGAGCTGCTATAAGGTTATCCAGTTTTTCCTTATCTGTCTTTCCTTTTATGCCAAGATAGTCTGCAATTTCTGAGTATCTTTGTAATGTGTGAGGATGGTCATATTGCGAGAATGTTCCCATCTTTACAGGTTTTTCCGATGCATTAAATCTTAAGACTTCATCAATCATAAGTGCATTTGCAACACCGTGTGGAAGATGATGGAAAGCACCAAGTTTGTGGGCCATTGAATGACAGACTCCCAAGAACGCATTAGCAAAGGCCATTCCTGCCATAGTGGCACCATCAGCCATTTTTTCTCTTGCCTTAGGATCATTCGGTCCGTCATCATATGCTTTTGGAAGATACTCGAATACCACTTTTAAAGACTTAAGTGCAAGAGCATCTGTATAGTCTGTGGCTAACATGGATGCATATGCTTCAAGAGCATGTGTTACTGCGTCAATTCCAGATGCTGCTGTAAGTCCTTTTGGCGCATTCATCATAAGATCTGCATCAACGATTGCCATGTTCGGCATCAGTTCGTAATCAGCCAGAGGATACTTAACATTTGTAGTCTCATCTGTTATTACTGCAAAAGGCGTTACCTCAGATCCTGTTCCCGCAGTTGTCGGAATTGCTATAAAATATGCTTTCTCTCCCATTTTGGGGAAGGTATATACTCTTTTACGTATATCTACGAATCTCATTGCCATATCCATAAAGTCAGCTTCAGGATGCTCATACATAACCCACATAATCTTTGCTGCATCCATTGCAGAACCTCCGCCTAAAGCAATTATGCAGTCAGGATTAAAAGCTCTCATTGCTTTCGCGCCTTCTTTAGCACATGCTAATGAAGGGTCTGGCGCAACATCAAAAAAGACTGTATGCTGTATTCCCATTTCATCTAATTTATCAGTTACAGGTCTTGTATATCCGTTACTGTAAAGGAAATTATCTGTAACTATGAATGCCTTTTTCTTACCCATTACATTCTTTAATTCATCCAAAGCAACAGGAAGGCATCCTTTCTTAATATATACTTTCTCAGGTGTCCTGAACCACAACATGTTTTCCCTCCTGTCTGCTACCATCTTGATATTAACAAGATGTTTAACACCTACATTCTCACTAACTGAATTTCCGCCCCATGAACCACACCCTAATGTTAAAGAAGGTGTAAGTTTGAAGTTATATAAATCACCTATTCCGCCATGAGAAGATGGAGTGTTTATTAAGACTCTGCATGTTTTCATGCGGTCTATGAACTGGTCTAATTTAACTTTTGCTCTTAATGTATCAAGATATACTGATGAAGTATGACCATAACCTCCATCTGCTACTAAATGCTCTGCCTTTGATAAGGCATCTTCAAAATCCTTAGCCTTATACATGGCAAGCACTGGTGATAATTTTTCATGAGCGAATTCCTCAGAAAGTTCAACTGAGGTAACCTCGCCAATAAGTATCTTTGTACTTTCTGGAACGACTACATTGGCAAGAGCTGCTATCTTAAATGCGCTTTGTCCAACAATTTTAGCATTAAGGCCTCCATTTATAATTATGGTCTTTCTGACTTTCTCAGTTTCTTCTTTATTCAAGAAATAGCAGTTACGGTCTTTGAATTCTTTTTTCACCTTGTCGTAAACTTTTTCCATTACTATAACAGATTGCTCTGATGCGCATATCATTCCATTATCAAATGTCTTTGAATGGATTATGGAATTAACTGCTAACAGGATATCAGCACTTTCATCAATTATTGCAGGGGTATTACCTGCTCCAACACCTACTGCAGGTTTGCCTGATGAATAAGCTGCTTTAACCATTCCAGGTCCTCCGGTAGCTAAAATCATATCGCATTCTTTCATTACTATATTAGTCATCTCAAGGCTTGGTATGTCAATCCACTCAATAATTCCTTCAGGAGCTCCTGCTTTTACAGCCGCTTCAAGAACTGTTTTTGCTGCAGCTATGGTACATCCCTTTGCTCTTGGATGTGGGCTGATTATTATACCATTTCTAGTCTTTAAAGATATTAAAGTCTTGAATATTGCTGTTGATGTAGGATTTGTGGTAGGTATTACAGCAGCCAGTATACCAACAGGTTCAAAAACCTTCTTTATGCCGAATGCTCTGTCTTCTTCAACAACACCACAGGTAACTGTATCTCTGTAAGCATTGTATATATACTCAGAAGCATAATGGTTCTTTATAACCTTATCTTCAACAACTCCCATAGATGTCTCTTCTACCGCCATTTTAGCTAATTCTATCCTCTGCTTATTCGCAGCTGTAGCTGCTGCAAGGAAAATTTCATCGACTTGTTTTTGCGTATATGTCGCAAATTTTCTCTGTGCGGCCCTAAGCCTATCAAGAGCAGCATTTAATTTCTCTGTGCCGTCTATTATTTCTCTTGTTTTATTCATATATTATCTCCTTATGAGTTCATTAACTGCTCACTTAAATGTTTCGATAAAACTGCCAGTGATGCTGCCATATTTTCATTTCTGACTAGAACATTATCTGGTACCTCCAGATGTGCAGGTGCAAAATTCCAGATTGCAAGTATTCCGCTCTTAACCATTTTGTCTGCAATTCTTTGAGCATAATCAGCCGGTGCCGTAATAATTCCGATACGGATATTCATCCTTCTGCAAAGCTCTTCCATTCTGTCTAAATGAAATATTGGTTTACCTTCTTCATCAGTTCCAACAGCTTCATCTGATGTATCGAACCCTGCAACTATGTTCAGACCATATTCCGCAAACCCTTTGTATGACATAAGAGCTTTGCCGAGTTTTCCAGCTCCGACGATTATTGCATCATTTACATCCTTATATCCCAAGAAATCTTCTAAATCATTAATAAGATCCTTTGTTATATACCCTATTCTCGGTTTTCCGCCGTCGCTTATCGCGGCAAGGTCTTTTCTCACCTGTATCTCTGTTAAACTCAGAGCTTCAGCTATTGTTTTTGCTGATGTGTTTATGGGACCGTCTATACATTGCGATTTTAAAAACCTTAAGTATACAGGTAATCTTTCCAATGTCTGCCGTGATACGTAATTCATCTCAATCTCCTTTAAAAATTTACTTCTGAGTCATAATAGCAGGCAAGCAATAATTTTTTCATCTGCTCTTTATCTATGCTCCGAGGATTTGACCCTGTGCATGCATCAGATATAGCTAATTGTGATACATTATCAAGTTTATCAAGAAATTCCTTTTCATCTATTATACCGTTTTCATAATCCTTAATGCACATAGGTATATTAAGAACAGTATTTAATTCTCTTATTCTTTCTATCAAAGCTTCCATAAGTTTTTCATCATTTCTTCCTTTTAAACCTATAAAGTTAGCTATCTGAGCATAACGCTCAAGTGCTATTGGATTTTTTGCATTAAATTTAATTACCTTTGGAAGATACATTGCATTGGCGCATCCATGTACTATATGTCCGCCTGAAAATGCAGCACCTGTCTTGTGAGCCATTGAATGCACTATTCCAAGTAATGCATTTGAAAATGCCATACCAGCAAGACACTGAGCATTATGCATCTTCTCACGAGCTGTTATATCGCCATTATATGAATCAACAAGATATTCATTAATCATTTTAATCGCATGAAGAGCTAAAGGGTCAGTATAGTCACTGTTCAGCGTAGATACATATGCTTCAATAGCATGAGTTAAAGCATCCATTCCTGTGTATGCAGTCAGTTTCTTTGGCATGGTCTGTGCTATCTGAGGATCTACTATAGCGACATCTGGTGTTATATTGAAATCTGCCAGCGGATACTTAATTCCTTTTTCGTAATCTGTTATAACTGAAAAGGCAGTTACCTCGGTAGCAGTTCCAGATGTAGATGGAATAGCGCAAAACTTTGCTTTTTTTCTTAATTTAGGAAAATTGAATGGTATACATAACTGTTCAAAAGTTGTTTCAGGATATTCATAAAATGCCCACATTGCTTTAGCTGCATCTATTGGAGAGCCCCCTCCGATGGATACTATCCAGTCTGGCTGAAATTCCTTCATGGCTTCTGCACCTCTTAAAACTGTCTCCACCGAAGGGTCTGGTTCAACACCTTCAAATAGCAAGACCTGCATTCCTGCCTGGTTAAGATATTCTACTACCTTATCCAAAAAACCAGCACGTCTCATACTGCTTCCGCCAGTTACAACAATAGCTTTGGATCCTTCCAAAGTTTTTAATGACTCTAAGGAGTCCCTTCCATGGTATATGTCTCTTGGTAATGTAAATCTTGCCATAATTTTCGTCTCCTTTACACGTAAATTCCTTTTACATGTATATGATATGACGGATATATGGTTTTGGGTAGAATCGATTTTGGAATATCGATATTCCATTATCGATATAACCTTATCTATTTAATCATTAAAGATACTTTACTAATGGATTCTCTTACTTTCTCCATAAAAATTTTGTCATAATCACTGAAAACATAACCTTCTCTATATATGAACATGTCTTTGTATTTATTCTTTGGCACCGAGCATTTCTTCTCAACTAATTCGAATTTATCTAAAATATCTTTTGGCATTGGAGAAACCCACATATATGTATATGGTATTCTGTTTAATATCTCTAGCTGGCTGGCTCTTTCATATATCGCAATTCTGTTTTTGAATGCTTTCGGTTTATCAGGTAAATTTATTGAAGGAAGAGAAGGTACTGAAATATCTCCGTGAGCCACTTCAGTAAAATCCAGTAAGTCTTTGTAATTAACTTCTTTTTGTTTTGCCAAAGGGTGATCTTTAGACATTAATAGTAAGTACTCAAATTCAAATATGTCTTCATGTTTTAGAGCATATTTCTGTAAAGCTGTTAAAAAATATCCCTCGAAACGCATCTGGCACCGTATAATTCCCAGATCATTACTCCCTTCAGATACGCTCTTCATTGCCCTGACCGAATGAGTCTCCCTGTAATCTATATTCATCGCAGAATCTTTATCTAAATCATTAAGAAAACTGGTAAAAGCATTGGAAACATAACTTGCTCTTGGAACTGAAACACTAAGTATCTGCCCTTTTTTTGATTCCGGTCTGCTAAGTGATTCCATAGCTTCAAGCTGAGCTAAAATATTTTTTGCATATGTTAAAAACTCGGCTCCTTTTTTTGTAGGATAAACACCCATAGGGGTACGATCAAAAATAGTGATACCAATAGAAGTCTCCAGTTCCCTGATTGCCTTTGAAACCTGAGGCTGATTTAAATACAGATTGTGAGCGGCTTTAGATATGGAACCGGTTTTCTCCACTTCCACAGCATACTTCAAATGCAAAAGATTATTCATCTGCTGCCTCCTTGATATTTCTTCTATTCAATTATATCTTGTTCTGCACTACTTATTCAACCGTAAAGAATATCGACTGGTCAACAGCATCATCAATATACAGATCAACACGATATGTTCCCACAGGCCATCCGTTATCTGGAATTGATAAAGAAAAGTAGAAAGAGTTGTTTGTTCCTTCAACCTGATACTGGCTCTGGTCTATCATATAGTCAGAATCAGTATCAAGATAGTACCAGACTGCTGAAATGACTGTATCATCAGGAGCATTGTTAATATCACCTGTTACATAAAAAGCCGGTGTAGTCGTTGTAAATTTGGTTGTTGCATTGACAGGTTTAAAACCGTCCACCCCTGTAGACATGGTTAGATTTGAGAAATTCGCAGTTGTAAAACTGCATGATGACAGTATAACTGCTATAAGAACTAAAACCACAAAACTGCTAAGTACTTTAATTTTCTTCATATAGATACCCCCTCTATTTATTTTATTATATCAATGAAAAGAAAAAATAGGAATACATCAAAATCACTTAATTTATCAGAATTTTCCATCAATATAAATAATTGAAAGCATAAGTATTTGAGAGTTATCTAAACAAAGTAAAAATATGTGATATCATACTATGTATTAAATTAATGATTGAAGGCGGAAATTAATGAAGATTTTTAACGAATGCGTTCCCTGCCTAATGAGACAGGCTTATGAAGCAGCAAAAATGGCTACTAATAATCTAAATATTCAACAGGAAATTCTTAAAAAATGCGCTATACTTATTTCAAATTTTACTGATTACAATAGTTCACCTGAACTGGCTTATCATATGCATAATACAGTAAAAATGCTTACTTGCAATAATGATCCATATGAAGATATAAAGAAGAAGGATATACTAAGTGCTTTGAAACTTTATCCTTATCTTAAAAAAATACTTAATGACAAAAACAATGACCTCTATACTGCTTTAAAAATATCCGCAATAGGAAACATAATGGATTCAGCAATATTTAAGGATTTGGATGTAATGGAATGTATAGACCATCAGCTGGACATGGATTTTACAATATGCGATATTGAAATTTTCAAGAAAGATATTGTTAAAGCTAAAACACTTCTGATACTCGGCGACAATGCAGGGGAAGCGGTATTTGACAGAATATTTATAGAAAGCCTTCCTGAAAATTTAAAAGTGTATTACGCGACAAGACAGGCTCCTATAATAAACGATGCGACACTTTCAGATGCAAAAAGCGCAGGACTGAATAACTGTTCAACTCTTATATCTTCAGGATGCATGACGCCTGGAACCGTATTAAAAGACTGTTCAGATGAATTTATGGATATATTCGATAAGGCAGATATAGTTATAAGCAAAGGACAAGGTAATTACGAAGGGCTTGAAGATTACTCCAGAAAAGTATATTTCCTATTAAAAGCGAAATGCGACATGATAGCAAACAGGTTTAGTGTTCCTGTAATGAGTTATATATTTAAGTTAAGTAAGTAATGATTTATATATGGTTTTTAGTGTTTTAAATAATATGAAATTCTGGGTTTTAAAGAAAAAAAGAAGCTATATAAATAGCTTCAAAAATATATCTTAAAAAATACTTACAAAATCTGCTGATTATTAATATTCATCCTGAATTTAAGACCTAGCTTCTCTGCAGCTTTCCTACATAAAATCATTCTGCCTAAAAATATTTCAAAATACTCAAGTGCAGAATAAAATTTAGGGTCTATAGTCAGACTTAAGCTTATCTCTGTTTGATCTTCATTTATTCGAACTGTAGATTTCTTAACAGAATAATTCACCCTGTCATGTATATCAAAATTTGATGTATCACTGTTTCTTACTCTGGTTCTTCTAACATCAGTCTTATCTGCAAGTATTAAAGCGGCTGCAACAGAATTTACAGCAAACGCAGTGGATTCATCGTGATTTCCAATAGCAGTAACAACAGTCGCTATCTCATCTGGTGAAGCACCCATGTCTTTTAGTATTCTAAATGCTAAAAGCGCACTGCTTTGAGCATGGTCTTCCCTGTTTATGAGATTCCCTATATCATGCAGATAGCATGCAATCTGAGCAAGCTCAATGTCTTTTTGCGGATACCCAAGAGTAGTCAGAATATATTCAGCTGTAGTTGCTACTTTCATAACATGTGCAAAACTATGCTCAGTGTAGCCTAAAGCAATTAAGGACTCATCTGCTTTAGTTATATATGTTTTAATCTCTTCATTCTTCTTTACATCTTCAAATGTTATCATACATTACCTCTTCGAAGCATTGCTGCTTTTATTACATGATTGGCTAAAACTGATGTAGTCACTGTTCCTACTCCTTTTGGTACGGGTGTACAAAGCTGTGCAAGAGACGAGATATCATCAATATCCACATCACCGCACATATTACCAGAATCATCGACATTTATACCTACATCAAATACATAAGCACCTTTTGCAACATGACTGCTGTTGATCATTTTCGCTCTACCTGCTGCAGCTATTAAAACTTCAGCATTTTTACAAGTACCCTCCATGTCAACCGTCCTTGTATGGCAGACAGTAACTGTTGCATTCTTTTTCATAAGCATCATTGCAACTGGTTTCCCTATAACCATTGATCTTCCTACTACCGTTGCTCTTTTGCCTTTAAGATCAATACCTGCATAAGATATCATTTCCATTACCGCTTCTGCTGTACATGGAGCAAACCCTGATTCATCAGATGAGAATACTTTTGCCATATTGATAGGACTGATACAGTCTACATCCTTAATTGGGTTAATCATTTGAGTTATTGCCAATTCATCAATATGTCTTGGCAGAGGACGAAGAAGAAGTATGCCGTCTACATCATCATCAGCATTAATATCAGAAAACGCAAACTCAAATGCCTGATTTCCAATATCTGAAGGATAACTGTATACGGTACATCTTATTCCTAATTTCTCACATCTTTTTACTGCGCCTCTTTCATAAGCTAAATCATCCAATCTTTCCCCGACTCTCACTATCGCAAGATGAGGGATATAACCAACAATAGCTTCAAGTTGTCTTTTCATTTGTTCGGCCATTGATTTTACTACATCATTACCATATAGAATATCCACAATATCACCTGAGTTTCTTTTCTACCCTTTCAAATATTTCATCAGCCAGTTTTGTACCTTTTTGTATCAGCTCATCACAATAGCTGTTTAATTTATCCGCTACAGTCCTGTCTTTCATCATTTTCGTGTTTATATAAACATTGACAGATGCTCCACTTATCGCAGCTTTTAACATTACTGCAGACACTGCTACATCAGATATTGCGATTTTAGAGCCTTTATCTGCATACTCATCTAACAGTAAAAGCATCTGATGAGATTTTTCCATAATTTTTACCGGAACTGAACTGGCAATATTCAAAGCTTCCTCCATTATCTGATCTTTGTATATTTTCTCTTCTTCTGTTGTACTTGGCAGAGAATATGCTTTTGAGAGCGGCAGGAACACTTTAGCATCCTCGTCTATCAAATTCATTAGTTCGTCAGTAAGAACCTTGGTTTTATCCTGCAATATCTTAATATCTTCCTGAACATCAATATACTTCTTCTTTCCCAAAGTTAAATTACCTACCATACTTGCAAGTGCTGTTCCCATAGATGCAGCAAATGCAGAAGCTCCTCCGCCTCCTGGCACAGGTTCCTTTGATGATAAAACCTCTATAAATTCTTCAATACTTTTGTTTCTAAACATTCCTTTTCCTTTTCCTACTATATGATTTTAATATATATATTATACTTTACTTTTAGTACTACAGTTATAGTTATATTTCTTCATATCAAAAGTATACTACACCTTGAAGATAAAAAAAAGAACGGATAACCGTTCTTCAAAACACATTCTTACTCTATTACTTATATATTAATATGATTAGGTCAGCGTTTTAGATCTTCGTTTGCTTATGCTAAGCAAACATTGGCTGCTCTAAGCTTTTTGCTGTTTTTTGGATCTTGCTCTACATCAAATGTAACTTTTTGTCCTTCTTTTAGAGACTTGTAGCCATCACTGTTAATTGCTGAGAAATGCACAAATACATCTTCTCCGCCTTCGTCATTGGATATGAAACCATATCCTTTCTCAGAATTGAACCATTTTACTGTACCGTTATTCATCTGGTACCTCCACAAAAAAATTTTACCTACTGCAACTAAAAAAACTCACAGGTCCTGAAACCACTAACTGAAATGATTTTACAAGCCTTGCGAGTTCATAGAATGCATTTAGATACTATGTAGTTATACCATACGAAAAATAACTTGTCAATACATTTCGTATACAATATTTGGAATTGTTCATTCTTTTTTCTGTAATGCCTCTACAGCTTTATCCAGCCATATAGCTATATGGGATGCAAATCCGTGATTTAACGATGCATTATCCGTTTTATTTTCCCACAAAGTACCGGTTCTTTCTGCCATATACTTGAAAAATCCTACTGATTCAGATAACAGCTGCTTATGAAGACCTTGCTCAGATAATAGTTCCATCCTTAAATATGTGCCAATAAAAGCATTTGCAGGATATATGTCTGGATGCAGTTTCTTTTCCACCCGGTCAGGTCCGAAATCTTTAATAAGAGTCTTCCACAATTTCGGATACAGCTTTTTTGTTGCAGTTTTAGTAAAAAATGCATAATACTGGCATACTTCTGTACATTCATCAGTTACTTTAAGGTCATTGTCAGTCATAAGCATACGATCTGCAAAGAACATTCCATTAAATGATATTTTTCTAATTCTCTGCCTAATACTTTCAGCCTGAACCAGCAAATCGCTGTCATCATATAGAGATGATATTCTTTCCAACATAAGAGCATAAAGCATATTTGTTGGGAAGTTAACATCCTGTACAAGCTTATTGGCAAATGACCATTCTACGAAAACCCATTTATCAAGATTCTGAAGTAGACCATCGTTATTTATATAATCTTTGAAATATTCTAATAAACCATAAACTTTAGGTTTGAATGCCTTAATCATCTGCACATCATTGGTTCTTTGTTTATACTCGTAAAGCTGTATCACAAGCCACATAGCCCAATTAGGTATAAAGTTACCATTTACGTGATCTGACGGATAACACATGGGCAGCATTCCTTTTGGCAGATTATCAAAGGTTTCCGGCAATAGAAAATTCTCTAAAAAGTTCTTTTCAATTAAGGATTTTCCTGTTAGGAAATATTCAACTCTTGACGTAAAGAAACTGTCGCATAACCATCCCGCTCTTTCCCTTGAAGGGCAATCCATATATATATCCAGTGAATTCTGCCTGTATGTCTCAACAGCTGCATCAAATATTTCAAGCAAATCAGGATCTAATGTATTAAGAGATTTATCTATATGTGGATGCTTGTATTCAATCATATGAAATGACGAAATA
>Ga0265294_10004581_pt1 | contig 17222 bp, 16 predicted proteins | sample MunlanPumphouse3_FD_192504 | JGI IMG/M metagenome (GOLD analysis project Ga0265294, IMG submission 192504) | Groundwater microbial communities from a municipal landfill in Southern Ontario, Canada - Pumphouse #3 | ecosystem: Environmental > Aquatic > Deep subsurface > Groundwater | place...
CGTCAAAGATGAGAAGCTGGAGGAATATGGAAGGGACATACTAGAAAACGATTCGCAGAGCATTCAGGATATTGCCGTATATGGGGAATTTATTGAGGCGGGAGATGCACCTGTACAGATTCTCAAGGTGGCTGAGGGCTACAAAGCCTACAAGGAAATGCTCCTGTATTATGGAACAAAGAGCGTCTTTGCTTATTGTTTTGACCACAAACTGCCTCTTTCTGAGTTCACAAAACAGGTATCCACCCCCTTGCATGCTTGGTTAAATATGGGAGGCCAACTGGTCCCTGAAAGCAAAGTGGACAAGCTCAAGAAGGACATCAAAGAAAGGAAAATCAACACTTGGGAGGAGGTGCATGCTACCTATGCCCGTTGGCAGAAAGACTATGAGTTCGACAAAGCCCGTAATGGCTTGAAAACACTTAGGATCCTGTTAGGGAAAAAGGAGCTCATCCCTTCTGATTGGGTTTCTCTCGCAGAGCATCTAAAGCAGACACGCTCATACATAGAAACAGAGATTGTCAGGACCAAAGCCAAGGATTATGACAATTACTTCAGGATGATAACCTACCGAAATGAAGACGAACGGAATGCGGTGCTAGGCAGAGTCGAGGACAACCCCTTTGTAAGTGAGGGGAAGAAGACCACAAAAGCCATCATGAGGACAGCGCAGTGCGTTGCCTTCTGATGGACTCGACGAGGATGAAACCAAGAGCTCAAGACTTCAGCTTCTCATCCCCCCATCGTTACGGGACGTAGTGAAGACAGAATCGCAGAACCAGAAATGCAGTGTAAGCCAACTCGTCAATGACATTCTGGTCCTGGCGCTCAAGGCACGTTGAAAAGACATAGAAAGCGAATTTTTTTCAGCCCATGACGTTCAAATTCGGGAAAGGAAAAATCTTCCTGAAGAAGAGGAGTGAGAGTCCTGACCATAAAAGCTTATGAAAAAATGAATTATGCCAACGTGTCTACTTTTGGAAACTCAATTATTGAGAAAAAGCGTGGTGTGTCTACTTTTGTAAAAGAAAAATAAGCCTAAAAATCGCCCATGTCTACTTTGGAAAAATGAATAAGAAAATTAAAACTTTTGGTGTCTACTTTTATTGACAGCTACAGCTACAATCGATGTTTTTTGATATAAACGGACAAAATAGTGTAAATTAATGTAAAAAAACGGACAAAATAGTATGATTTCATATTGTAAAGACGGATATTCCATGAGAAAATATCTTGAAAGGGAAGCATTTTGTGATGTTAACCAGAAAAATTGAAAATGAGTTGTCTCGCTTTTATCATTCCTCCGAAAAGAAAGCACTGTTGATTACTGGTGCAAGACAGGTTGGTAAAACATACAGCATTCGGGCCTCTGGCAAACAAGCATTCAAGTCTTTTGTCGAGATTAATTTTCTTGAAAACACCACGGCCCGCACCTTATTCGAGAAGGCAAAGACCAGTAAGGATTTGTTGCTTCGTTTGTCTGCCGTTGCGAATAAGTCCATGATTCCCGGCGAGACGCTGATATTCCTTGATGAAGTGCAGGAATGCAAGGAAATCGTGACAGCAATCAAGTTTTTGGTTGAGGAGGGAAGTTATCGTTATGTTCTTAGTGGTTCGTTGCTTGGAGTGGATTTGAAGGATATCCGCTCCGTACCTGTAGGCTATATGGACATTCTGGAGATGTACCCTTTGGATTTTGAAGAATTTGCGTTGGCGAATCAAGTGTCCCCAATGGTAATTGACGCACTTCGAAAAGCCTATAAGGACAGGACAGTGGTTGACCCTGTTGTCCATGAGAAAATGATGGATTTGTTTCGTCTTTATTTGATTGTCGGAGGGATGCCTGCTGCGGTCAATAACTATCTGTCAACCAACAACCTGAAAGAGGTCGCACGCGTGCAACGGAGCATCCTTTCCCTGTATAAAATGGACATTGCAAAATACGACCCTGAAAACAAACTTTATTTGGAGGATATATTTGATTTGATACCCAGTGAACTGAATAGCAAGAACAAGCGTTTCATATTGAAGAAACTGAATGAGAACTTCAAGTTCACTCGCTATAGTAACAGTTTTCTTTGGCTGAGAGATGCAGGCGTTGCACTGCCGACCTTTTGTGTAAAGGAACCCACTGTGCCGCTGTTGCTGACAAAATGCTCCAATCTGTTTAAACTTTTTCTTTCCGATGTGGGATTACTGGCTTCAATGTATATGGACGATATTCAGCTTAAAATCCTGAATCACGAAAAGGACATTAATTTTGGTTCTGTATATGAGAATGCTGCTGCTCAGGAATTAAAAGCTCATGGCTTTGATCTTTATTACTTCAACAGCAACAAGCTGGGTGAGCTTGATTTCTTGATTGAGAGAGAAGGATCAGTCCTGCCAATCGAAATCAAGTCAGGCAAGGATTTTTCAAAACATGCAGCACTAGACAATATACTTGATAGTCCCAATTATCCCATCCCTGAGGCTTTTGTTTTTTACAATGGCAATGTCCGGCAAGGGGAAAAGATTATCTATTATCCCATTTATATGTTGATGTTTGTTGAGAAGCCTGATTTGACTCAGGACCTTGTATATAAGATTAACCTTGATGTTTTGAAATGAGGGAATAGAGTACAGAATTATTTCAGAAGAGATTTCATAAAGAGAATCTCTGAGATTGCTTGAGTATTACACAATTAAATTCAACGACCCCAGAAATAGTAAGAAAAGTCATACCATAGATAGGTATTCTGCAAATGAGGCTGTAAGGGGTTTCCATCCTGAGGTTTCCGGTGCAATGTTGTCAAGGATGCTGCCAAGGGGTGGACAAAGCCTCCTGTACTCACAAGGCTTACCTGCCAAAAGCTCTTCCTTTTTGATCAAGGCCTTGTAGCGGGCATATGAGCGTTCGGAGATCTCCGCTGCGTGAAGCACATACTTCCTGTGGTAGTCCTGATGCCCGATGAGTGTCATTATGATGTGGTGGGCCTTGAGCCGTTTGCGAATTTCAGTGTCGACCAGCCTCTCGAGGACCTTTGCGTGGCCAAATTCCACCAACTCGATGTACACCGAATCCCCTTTCTTCTTCCGGACTATCTTCCCTGGTGCATCAGGGACCTTAGCGTCTATGAATATGAGTAAGGATTAATTTTTAGTAGCACAAACCTTGGGAAGTCCACAGTAAGGGTAAGTCTCTGTTTCCCGGCAAGATTATACTAGTTAGACAACTGTCTTTCGCTCCACTAACAAGCAAGGAAATAAATGGCGGCCTCCAAATTTTTTCCGAGAAGCCTTATCACTATTTAAATAGGCAAATGCACAATCAATCATCTCTATGGTTGGAAGCTGCATGGTCGTAAGATTGTAGCTGGCCCAACTCCCTTGTTCAATGTTGTCGACACCAACAACGGAAATATCCTGAGGTATCGAATAGCCACTATGTTCCCGTATCTCATCAATAATACCCATCGCCATTAAATCATTCGCTGCAAATATCGCAACAGGAAACGTCATTTTTCTCTCAAGAAGTCGTTGCGCCGCAAGAACTCCTCCCTTGTAAGTGTAATCACCACAAATGTTCTGGCAGGAAACGCCCCATTCCCTCAGGCGTCCAACATATCCCTTTTGGCGATTCTCACTGCTCGACTTCTCAGGATTTCCTGTCACGTATACAAATTGCAAGAATCGTTTTTTTGAAAAAAAGTAGTCGGCAATTGCTCTCCCACAAGAAACATCATCACTTGCCACAGAACAATAATGATCGGAGAAATTCTGCCGGTTGATCATCACCACAGGCAGGGAGAGGGGAATCTCCTTCTCTGTAAGTTGCTGGGACAACAAAGCTGAGGCAACGACCAACCCATCGACACGGAAACTTTGTGCTTCCTGAAGAAGCTGTAACGCACTTTCATTCGCTCTTGGGGGCAATAACAGTACCTTTTTCTCATTATTCGCCAATTTCTCAGCAAGTTTATGGACAAAGGAAACGTAAAACGGGTTTTCAAAATCTTCGATGACCGCTCCAATAACATTTGTCCTGCTTGACACCAAGGATTTGGCTATTGCATTTGGGGTGTAATCCATTTTCTTTGCAACTTCAAGTATTTTCCCTCTAGTTTGAGAATCAACTTTATCAGGACAATTGAAAGTTCGGGAGACAGTTGCTTGCGATACTCCCGCTATCTTTGCAATATCACGTGAAGTCACGATCTTTTCACCACACATGGACATCCCCTATACGTCATTGTATTATACGACAAAGAGTAAACAAAGGTCACGTTCTTTTTCCTCCACTCGTTTACCAAATTCCGTATTGTTTTTTTATTTAATCACGGAATTGGGCAAGAATCTCCTCTTTGGTTATCAACTCACCTTCATGTTCCTTGATATACTGCTGAGTAAGCTTTCTTGCATGCGCGTTTTCTTCAGCCATTTTCTTCTCATTCCTAAAAACTGAAGCTCCTAAAGCAAGTAATTGATTTTGAAGCTCTCCCACATCCAGATCTCGCGGCTCCTCATGAGCCAACGCGCTTAAAGCTGCAGCCGCCCCTGCCGCCTGCCCTATTCCCATGACCCCACCTTGGGTCCTATAGGAACCATGGGCTTCACTTGTTCCGGAAATGCACCGGCCTGAAAGCACCAAGCCATCGATATGGCGAGGGACAAGACAACGATAGGGAATGTCGTAGGTGTCCTTCAAGACTTGCCATACACTTCCCTTGCCATACCCGGATCCACCTTCTGGGTTATGAAGATCAATGGGGAAGTACCCACGACTGACCACATCTGGAAACTTCCTCCCTTCTGCTGCATCCTGCCCAGTGAGAGTATAGCAGCCCTCGATATGCCTTGACTCCCTCACTCCAACTGATGAGTTTGTGATACAAACAAACGCATGTTCGAAACCTGGAACATATTTGATCATAAATTCAGAAACAGAATCTATCTGGTTCCGCCCTTCCAGTTCCTGTTTGGTTAACCCCTCTGCGGAAAGAGGATCCCCGCCACATATTCTCGTGGAATTGAAATCAATCGTATTGGGATGAATACCATTGAGTAACAGAATAGAATCCCTTCCAAAATGCAAGTCTCCTGCCTCAACAGCTTTTCTGACCAATGAATTAAATCCTTGTGCTACAAAATAATGTTGATTGAATCTTGGAGAAAATTCGCGAAGTGGCACGCAATCTGTATAAAATTCAAAGTCCTCGATGTTCTTCTTGATGTATTGGAGCAACCGATTATTATCGACATTTGCCATCTCAAACATGGAAGAGGAGGGAGACATCTGATGGGTCTTTGCATTTCCTATGACATAGTTTTCGCCTGCACGCACGGCCACATCTCCATCACCTGTCGCATCAACAACAACAGATGCCTTGAATTGCGTCAATGAGCCATCCTTGCCCATCACGACAATCCCCAATACCTTGTTGCGCTCCACAATGACTTTTTGGAGGAACACATGATATAAAATATCCACACCAAGTTCTTCAAGCATTTTTGCAGCGACATATTTATATTTCTCCCGGTCATAATAACCAAGGGAATCACCGCTTCCAAAGGAATCAATGGTCTTCATATGCCCTGTACTTCCGTTCTCCTTCACCATTCGATCCATGAACGCTTGTGGCAGTCCATTGATTACCTGTTCATCCTTGAAATGAAAAGGAGAAATGGGTCCCAGCACACTTGCAGTGGCAGCTCCCCCAAGAAATCCCTGACCTTCAACAAGCAAGGTACTTGCTCCAAGCTTGCCGGAAGCCATTGCGGACATAATGCCCGCAGGACCTCCTCCAACAACAACGACATCGTAGATTTGTTTCACAGTTTTCTTCCTATAATCCTCTCTTTGGAGGATTGCTCCTCCAAAAGAGAAGGTATCTTATGCTTATGAAAATGAGAGCGATTAATGCTTCTTGCCATTATACCAATTGGCTACTTCATCCAACTGTGTCCTCGCATCCCCTCCATGGAAAACGACCTTCTGAACAGCTTGAGCCAGTTTGGAAGAAAGTTCTGAATAGTCAGCTGGGAAAAACACGATGGAACCGGTTTTTGCATACTCACTCCACATTTGCATATCGTTGAACGTGGGCATGGCCTTGATTTCAGGATTATCGTACACGGAAGTCCTGACCGGAAGACAATTTGCCTTGACCCACTTCATCTGATTCTCTGTGGAATAGAAGTATTTGATGAAATCGAATGACATTTCAGGATCCTGAGCAAATTTACCAATGGCCAGTGTCTGGCCAGCGACATATGCGGGAGCGGGAGAAGCCGAAGTAATACCAGGAATAGGAGCACAAGAAAATTCATCGACCAAAGCGGATGTACGGATGGTGGATGCTCTTTGGGTTCCAATATTACCTGCATAAATGGTCCCACTCTTATAGCCATCAACCAAATCGTCATACATCATGCTCATTGAGGTATTGTTCATACTTCCAGAAGTGACCAGGGACTTGATATATTCGACAACTTTGACTCCTGCATCAGAATTGAACACGGCTTTTCCGTTCGCATCAAGAAATTCTCCGCCTGCACTACGGATCCAAGGAATAAAGGTCTCCATAAGACCAGTTCCATTGCTCCCTTCGCCCAGAGCCACCGCAAATCCAAGACCTTTCTTGTCTGAGGCTGTGGCTCCCATGTCCCTCAATTCGTCCCAGTTAGAGGGAACCTTGTTGAAAATATCATTACGATACCACATGACCGTTGCACGGCTTTCCCATGGAAGAGAATAGATTTCTCCATCACTTTGGGTCAGTTTTGCAACAGAGTGAATATAATCCGGCATACTTGCGATAAAAGGAACCGCAAATTCCGTCATTGGCTGTACGGTCCCAGCCCCGAGGTGCATTCTCAACTGATCTGAGAACACATTGATAATATCTGGTCCCGTGCCACTTGCTGCGGCTTGTATAACCTGAGACTCAAATCTGCTCCAATGGATACTTTCAACTTCAACCTTGTTCCCGTACTGATTGGTTGAATTGTATTCATCAACAATGTTCTTCAGGACCACACAACGGGGGTCCTCTGTTGAAGTGGGATCAAGAAAAATCCAGAACTTCATCGTCAAACCACCTTTTTTTACCTCAGTAGAAGCGGCTGTCTTCTCATTTTGTCCACTTGCAAATGCAAATGAGCAGCACATCAACGTCAGTAATAAAACGACCCATACTTTTTTCATTTTTTTCTCCTTATTTGAAATGAAACTAGCCTTTTACAGCTCCAGCAGCCATTCCTGAAACAAATTTACTCTGGAGACAGACAAACAACATGATAATGGGAACAATGGAAATCATTACGGCAGCCATTAGTTGTCCCCACTGAATACCGTACTGTGATATATACTGATACAATCCAACCGAAAGCATCCTGATCTCATTCTTTGTAGTGAAGGAGAAAGAAACCAAGAAATCATTCCAGATGTATACGGCAGACAACAACGAAGCAGAGATAATTCCTGGTTGCGAAAGAGGAAGGATCAATCGATAAAACGTTGCAGGTTTTGAACATCCGTCGATAATTCCAGCCTCAACAATTTCCCTTGGAAGCTTTTTGAAGAATCCCTGGAGAATTCAAGTAAGAACAGGCGCCCTCCATGCAGCATAGATGATGATTAAGACTGAACGAGTGTTATACAAGCCGACCTTCACCATCATCATGTAAAGTGGGACCAACAAGGCAACAGGAGGAATCATGCTAGTCATCAGAATGATGAACATGATTTTTTTCTTGCCACGAATGTCAAAATGAGTAACCGCATAGGCAGCATGAGCAGCGACCATTGTGGTGATGAGAATCCCCACTCCTGTAACTAAAATACTATTGAAGAAATACCTGAGGAAATCGGATTGAAACAGGACCTTGTAGTAGTTAGACCAAGTCGCCTCAGTAGGAAAAACCCTCGGAGGATACAGCGTCAATTCAGAATCTGGCTTTATTGACGTGCAGAAAGCCCACAGGACAGGAAACAAGGTGGTTAACGCACAACCAGCCAACACAAGTATGGTCACTCCATCAAGAACTGGACTGAATTGAAGTCTATTTGTGTTTTTCATACCCAGTCCTCCATGCCCTTGCTCAAAAGATTGATATAAAACAAACTGAACACTACATTCATCAAGAAAATCACCACACTATATGACGAAGCCAATCCAAGGTGCCAGAAATCAAATCCATTGCGGAATGCGGCAACGCTTAGCGTCTGCGTAGAACCTAGCGGGCCACCGGCGGTCAAGACATAAATAAGAGTAACCATGTTGAAATATTCCATGCTCTGCATTACCAATGAAGTAATAAGGGTGGGTTTAATCATTGGCAATGTTATAGCCGTATAGGTTTTCAGTCTGGGAACCCCATCAACCATGGCCGCCTCGTAAATTTCCTGTGGGATGCTTTGCAAAGCGGCAAGCGTAAGAATCTCAACAACCGGCAAGGTGTTCCATGCATTCGCCACAATCACCAGAATCATCGATTGGGCACCATTGCTGAACACATCAATCTTATCTCCGCTTATGAGCATGGAAAGATAAGAAACCGGACCATAATTCCCATTCAAGATCCATTTAAAAAGCATGGCGGATACTGTCTGGGAGAGAACCCAAGGAATGATGATCATCGTACGATACACACCTACCGCTGGAACTTTTCTATTAATCAATGAACCAATGACCACACCCAAAGGCATAACGATAAGCAATGAGCCCAAGACAAATACAACGGAATTCCTGATGCAAAGCCAACCTTCAGGGCTTCCCAGTACCTCCTTATAGTTTCCAAGACCGATAAAGTCCTTTACTTGGGCGTACATCGTCTCATGGAAACTTGTCCTGATAGCTGACAGGATAGGAAGAAAGGTTATGCAAGTCATAAGGATGAAAATGGGTGCCAAAAACAGCACTCCATACAATTCATCGGCACTTCTTTTTGTTTGTTGTCCCCTTTTCATTCTCAGGATTAACTCCTTATGTCTTATGAATACGTATTCATTAATGCACGATTTTTATGTGAAGTCAACAATTATTTCCACATATTTCTTTCTATTATGGGTAAAATTGAATACGCTTTCATAAAAAGCAAAACCACAAAACAAAAGAGGTTATCAACTAAATTTATTGATGGTTCAATACTGCTTAATCACTTCCAATCGTCTTTCTTACAAGACTTATAATCAGCGCTATCACGAAACTAGCAGCTTTTTATCCTGGATAGCATCAACTCCAGCATGGATGACAATTATGTCTCCCTGAAAATCTGGGATTGGACCATTATTTTGGGAGATTCTCATCAATTGCAATCAGAAGCGAAGGTTTCAAGCTTGAACAGGGAAAGCTTCCTTGCAAAAGAAATCCCAAGGCCTTATCCCTTCGCGCATTGGCTAATGCCTATTTGATCACGCCTTTCTTAAGAAGCACATTGGCATACAGGGCCTTCTCACTGGTAGTGAGGACGGCATAGGCTTTTCTGGTTCTCTCATAAAAAGCGAATCGTTCAATGGTCCCATAGCCCTTATAGTTGGAGTCCCCTTCCTTGGCGATCCTGTCATACTCTTTCCATATGGGAGTCTCCACCTTGTCCCCTGGGGAAACCGCCATGAAAACCATATTGCTTTGGGCATAATCAAGAGGGAACACGGACAGGACAGCCTTAAGAATCTCAGGCACATCGTGTCCATCCATACGAATCACCCTGTTGTTCATGCTTGCAGCAGGGAAATTGCCATCTCCGATGACCAGTTCATCACCATGCCCCATCTCACAAAGGACCTTGAGCAATTCAGGGGAGAGCAGAGGCGAAATATTCTTTAGCATTTCATTCTTCCTTTTCACTTAGGTGAAGGCTCCCTGTTCTTGAGGGAGCCTTCTGCATCATTTATTTATACATCGGGCCATAAGCATGGCAGGCGCGGTAGTCCTGGCCTTCCTTGTCCATGCCGTAGGCGTTCCAGCAGGCGGGGCGGAAGATGTCCTTGTCCTCAATGTTGTGCATGCACACGGGGATGCGCAGCATCGAGCACAGCGTGATCAGGTCGGCCCCCACATGGCCGTAGCTGATCGCCCCGTGGTTGGCACCCCAGCCGTTCATCACCTCGTAGGCGCTGGAGAAGGGGGCCCTCCCCGTAAGGCGTGGGGCGAACCAGGTGCAGGGCCACGTGTAGTCGGTACGTTTCCAGATGGCATCCGCCACGGCATCGGGGAGAACCACCGTCCATCCCTCCACCAGCTGCAGCACGGGCCCCACCCCCTTGACGTTGTTGATCCTGGCCATGGTAGCGGGCATCTCCGCCCTGGTCATGAAGCGCGCGGAGAAACCGCCCCCGCGGAAGTACCCCTGGTCGGAGGTGCACCACTCTGTCGCCTCCAGACAGGCCTTCTGGTCGGCCTCGGTCATCTCCCAGAACGGTTTCATCACTCCGTTGCCGTCCTTGTCCTTGATCTCGCCGCAGGCATCAAGGCAGCAGGCCCCGCTATTGATCAGATGGATGAAGCCGCCAGCCTCCCTGGCCCTGCCCGTAAGCTCATAGCCGGTCTCCCGCCTCACGCTCTCCTCGCTCCAGCAGGTCCGCACGTCGGCGAACATCTGCGACCGCCCGGTGAGCAGCTTCAGCAGCAGCATGCTCGCCCCGTTGAGCGTGTCGTTCTCCGTGGCCAGGATGTACGGCTCCCTTGCCCCGTCCCAGTCGAACGAGGTGTTCAGCATCGTCTCCGGGAAGTCGGTGTCAGGAAGCATGTCCGTCCACTGCCTCTGGCCCTGGAAGCCAGCCGCCAGCGCATTGTGCCCCAGCGACTCCTCGCTGAACCCCATCTCCTTGAGCCTGGGATTGCCTCCCATCAGGTCCTTGATGACCAGAGCGCACTTGATTGTGAACTCCCAGTCCCTCTCGATCTCCTGGGATGTCTTTCGGGCCCCCTCGGGGTTCTTGTCGAACCCGCCAGGGCAGTTCGCCTTCGTCCAGGCCAGCGCCCTCTTGAACTCGTCAGGGTCGTAGATGCCCTTCTCGATGCGGCGCAGGACCTCCACCTCGTCGACGGACTCCACCCTCATGCCCAGGTATTCCTCGAAGAAGTCGGGGTCGACCAGGGAGCCAGAGATTCCCATGCACTGCGAGCCGATCTGCAGGTAGCTTCCCCCCCGCATCGTCTTGGCTGCGACTGCGGCTCTTGCGAAGCGGGTTATCTTGGCCGCGACGTCCGCGGGGATCTCCCCCTCGTCGGCCTTCTGCACCCGGTCGCCGTAGATCCCGAACGCCGGCAGGCCCTTGCGGGCATAGGCGGCAAGGACGCAGGCGAGGTACACCGCACCCGGCCTCTCGGTGGCGTTGAGCCCCCATACGGCCTTGATCGTGTCAGGGTCGGTGTCCATGGTCTCCGAGCCGTAGCACCAGCACGGGGTCACCGACAGCGTGACGGACACCCCCTCCCGCCTGAACTTGGCCTCGCAGGCCGCCGCTTCGGCCACCCGCCCGATGGTGGTGTCCGCGATCACCACCCTCACAGGCTCACCGTCCGTGTAGGACACGCTCCTCTCCATCAGAGCCTTGGCCATCCGCGCCATCCCCATGGTCTGCTCTTCCAGGGAGGCGCGCACATTCAGCGCCCCCTCCCGTGCATCTATTATCGGACGGATCCCTATCACGGGATACGCTCCTATCATCCTTGATTTCGCCATGTCTTCCTCCTCATCAAAATCCAGTTAATTCTTTCAAAAGGAAAAACTGTCTCAGTTTTTTTTGTTTCTTTCCTTGAATCGTTTCACATTTTGCTCAGAAACAGCCAGATGCTCCTGCATTGCCTCAGTCACCTTCGCTTGGTCACGAGTCTCCAACGCAGCAAAAATCTTCTTGTGCCTGGTAATACCATCATCGATACCCCCACTGAGCAACACTCCCTTGCCCATGTAGTCCGAGAGCATTGACAAAAGCACTTCATTAAACATTTCCAGCAACGCATTTCCTGAGGCATGGGCAATGAGCTCATGGAACTGGGTATCCAAAGCCACTCTTTCCTTCAATGAAAGTGTCTTGTCAGAAAATTTTCTCAGATTTTCCCGTATTGCCTCAAAATCTTCCTCTTTGGCGTTTTTTGCAGCAAGCTGGGCCGCGCTCACCTCGAGAATGCCACGAACCTGCGTCAAGTCCTCATCGGATATGTTGTTCATCTGCATGATCCTGTTGATGGCGGACAGGACAGTGCTGGTCTGAGGCTTGGTGACAAACGAGCCCAACCCATTACGAAGAGTCACCAGGCCTCGCTCCTGAAGCAACTTCAGCGCTTCCCTGATCACAGGACGGCTGACATCATATTGACGTGCCAGATCCTGCTCGGAAGGAAGTTTCTCGCTTACCACAGAGGAAGGTGAATTGAGAATCACCTGCTCAAGGTGATCCGCAACCTGCTGACTCAAATTTACCCTTGAAAGGGAGAAATTGGAATGATCCATGTTTCCTTCTTTATTTGCAACCGTAGCGAAGTTTTGAAACTGTGGCAAGACAATTGAGAGCCCCCTGTCGTAAAAAGGAAATATCATCCCCTACACTGATGAAGTCCACCCCGCATTCCATCCATATCCTCATCACTTTCTCATCAGGTCCAATGGAGACCCCTACAGGAACTCCAGCCTTCTTGGCATGAGCTATCACGACTCTTGCCAAGGTCAATACGGCCTCATCACAGGGTTTTCCAAGCAATCCGATTGATCCACTGAGGTCATTCGGCCCTATTATGATGGCATCCAAACCATCCACAGCGAGGATCTCATCGATAGTATCCACAGCTTTCACATGTTCTATCTGCAAGATTCTCAAGAAAGAATCTCGGCTTTGTGGCAGGTAGGCGCTGTCAGCAATCATGCCATACTGATTCGCCCTTCTCGGCCCATATCCCCTGATTCCTGCCGGAGGATAAAGACAGGCCTCGATAGCATCCTTCGCCTGCTGTCCTGAAAGTACCATGGGGATGATAATTCCATCGATGCCCATTTCCAGGACAGGTTTGATGACAGAGGCTTCAGAGGAAGCCACACGGACAAAGACCGCAGAGCCCCCCTCATTGGCGGCAATGGCATGAAGCAACAGATTCTGCTTGTCAAAAGGACCATGCTCCGCATCAACCCATAAGAAATCATAGCCGAACGACGCCATTGCATTGCTTATGGCCGGATCGTTAAGAAACACATGGCCGCCAACCACTTGGCAATGTCCCTCACCCATTCGTCTTTTTAGCTCCACAGCCTTATTCATCTGCCTAACCTCTCAGCCCAAGCTTGGCCCGTAGCGACTTCTCCATTCTTACCAGACTCTCAATCTCATGCCGGGAATTCTCGTTAAGCAACCCCACACTCTTGCTTCGAGTGACAAGACTCATGGGAACCCCGGTAAGCTGATAGTGGAACTTGGCGTTTACAGGATAGCATCTTGCCTCGCAAACGGCCGCCACGGTGAGGAAGTCACTGACCTCCCTGGCCAGTTCCGGCTCGCTCTTGAAATGGTTGAACATCCATTTATAGATATCGATATGGAAGTTGGCCATAACACCATTATACCCGTCATATCCCTCGATCCAGGAATCTAGCAATGTGGAGGTGTTCGCATTGAACAAGGAAAGGCTGGTCCCCTTCACCAAAGAGACCCTGCGTTTCTCTATCTCATTGGAGCAACTGACGTCCTTGAGAAACACCAGCTTGCCTGTCTTGGCGCAATCAGCAAGAAATTCGTCACTCAAAAGCCTAAGATAAGGATAAGGGCATTCATACAATCCGAAAACAACCCCAGGCAACTGACGGAATATATCCTCAGCGTTCCTCTTGAACACCTCGCTGCCTTCATCCTGCTTCGCCATGCGGTTGGACACCAACACAACGGCATCCACCCCAGTCTGTGCCATGGCTCCCAATTCCTCAATCTGCTTACCATGGTCATCACTGGTATGGCCTGAGGCAATAATCTTTATCCTGCCGGCATTCGCATCAATCACGGCTTTTGCAATATCGAGTTTTTCCTGTTCAGACAGGAAGAACATCTCACTGGATTGGCAGACGGAGAAAATACCATCCGCCCCATGGGCGATATACCAATCAACCAAGGCCCTCACCACAGAAAAATCAACCTTGTTATCCTCCGTGAACGGAGTGATCATCGTAGGCCAACATCCAAAATACGCTTTATTCATACTACCCTTCCTACATTAACCCAGCAGCCTTTGGCAAAAACAGCACGACTTGTGGGAAATACGTGATAATGACCAATACCAGCAACATGGCTAGCAACGGCCAAAGAATCTCTTTCATAACGCTTTTGAGGGGCGTCCCGGATATACCGCTTGTGATAAACAGCAACATACCAAAAGGAGGGGTCGAAAGACCGACCATCATGTTGAAGGTGACCACAAGCCCAAAATGGATCAAATCAATACCAAGCGCCCTGGCAACAGGAATCATGATAGGGACAAACACCAACTGAATGGTCGAGGTGTCGATAAACATGCCAAGAACCAAGATGACAAGGTTCACCAACAACAGGAATTGATACTTGTTGCTGGTAATCGAGAGAATCCAGTTACCAACATGGGCCGCAAGCTGCTCTCGGGCAACAATGTAACTGATAATGGTTGCCGCTCCAATCATGATGGAGGTGGCCCCCACATCCCTGACTGTGGTCTTGACAACCTGAAACAGTTCCTTCCATCCAATGGCATGATAAGCCAGGACGGACACCAAAAGGGCATACAGACCTGCAATGGCGCCAGCTTCAGTAGGGGTCATGACCCCCGTGTAAATGCCAAGAAGAAGAATCACTGGGGTAAGTAGCGCAGGGAGCGCACGGAGACAGAACTTCAAGAATTCCCTGACCACCACAGCCTCGCCACGAGGATAATTACGCTTCTTGGCTACGATGAACACATACAACATAAGAGTAAGAGCCAAAAGAATCGCGGGAACCATGCCTCCCATGAAAAGCGCACCAACGGAAGTGCTACTGAGCATGGCATAGATGACCAGTGGTATGGACGGGGGGAATATCGGCCCGATAGTGGCGGAGGCAGCGGTGATTGCACAGCTGAAGCCATCATCATAGCCCTGCTCCCTCATGGCTTGTATCTCAATCTTTCCAAGACCAGCGGCATCGGCAATAGCGGAACCGGTCATACCGGAGAAGATAAGGGAAGCGATGACATTGACCTGTCCAAGGGACCCTCTCATGCGACCGCATAAGCCTCCAGCAAACTTGAATACCATATCGGTGACTTTGCCTGAGTTCATGACATTGGCCGTAAAGATGAACAGAGGGACAGCAATGATGACATAATTGGTGTAGAAGGTATTCATCACCTGATTGACAACCAAGCTCAGATCATGACCGCTGACCACAAGATAGCACGTGGCCGCACTAAGCATTCCCAAAGCGATGGGCATACGTAGGAAAAAGATAAGCACAAACACGATGAGAGTAACTAGCAAGCCCACACTCATTTGCCTGCCTCCTTGGTCACATTCAATTTGGGAAGGGTCACTTTATTTTTGAGATGGTCCTCACTGTCAGGCAGTTTTCCACAAAGAACTTTGATATCTTCAATACAGGGCTTGATGCTGTATCCAATGATGGAAAGCAAGAAATACGCAAACGGCAGGAAAACCCATGTAAGACTTATTCTAAGTACGGCTGTACGCTGAAAACCCTGAAACAGGGCAAAACGTACCGAAGGGACAGTCAGCAAGGCAAAGGTGCAGATGATCAGCACATTTCCAATCAATCGGGCAGCGGCGGCAACCCGAGGACTATAGGATTCATACAACATTGTGAACTGGACGTGACCATGCTCACGCATTGTGTAGCAGGCACCCAAAATGACAGTCCAGCAAAATCCCAGAACAATCAAATCGTTTGTCCATGTAAGCGGATGGTTAAATACATAACGTGAGATAACCTGAAGAACAAAAGCAGAGAACATGACACAAAAGGAAATAATCGGAACATATACTTCCAGACAATTTCTTAGAAACAACAACAACTTCTTCATGTGGCTTCTCCTAAGAAGAGACACAAAGCGCAGGTGTCGCAAAGAACACCTGCACCCTGATACCCTACATACTTATTTCCCAGCAGCCTGGACTTCGTCAAACAGAGCCTTATCCCAAGTCTTCGCATAGTCACTGGCAAGGTACTTGCCAAGGACTTCACTGCTGAAGGCATTCAAGTCTGCATAATAAATCTTCAGCCCCTTGCTCTTGAAAAACTCAATGAGCTCGGCTTCCGCCTTGAGATTTGTCTCATCGCAATACTTGATGCCGGCCTTGACGCCTTCCATAATCCAACCCTTCTGCTCATCGGTGAGGGATTGCCATCTCTTCTCATTGATAGCAGGCCACACGCTGTCCACCACATGGTTGGTGATAGTGATGGATTTGGTGACTTCATAGAATTTTGCATTCTTGTCGGTTGGAAGAGGATTGTCCTGTCCGTCGACTGTCTTGGTCTGCAGGGCCATATACAACTCGGAGAAAGAGACAGGGGTAGGATTCGCTCCAAGGGCCTTGCCCAGGAAAATCCAGGAATCAGAGTTTGGCATACGAAGATTCACCCCCTTGAGATCAGAGGGGGTTTTGATTGCCTTGTCCTCAACCAGATTGATCTGGCGAGTCCCAAGATACTCGGCGCCAAGAGGGCGAATACCCTGTTCCTTGGCGATACGGTCGAAAGCTTCCTTGCCGACAGGTCCGTTCAGGACCTTGGTCATGTGATCGTAGCTCTTGAAGATGTATCCGGCGGTGAACATGGATACCCAAGGGGATCCATCGGTAAGCCAGGAAGCCGCGGTAGCAGTCATATCAGCCTGTCCGCTCTTGACAGCGGAAACCTCCTGCTCCTGCTTGAACAAGGAAGCCGAATCATAGGTCAGGACCTTGATCTTGCCATTGGAAACCTTCTCTACGGTCTGTTTGAATACCTGCATGGCCCCAGCATGTGCGTCAGTAGGAACAGCAGTCATGGTATAGACCAGCTCAATCGGCTTCTCCGAAACAGTCTCCGAAGTACCCTGAGCAAACACCATTGGCAATGCAATCGCCAATGCCAGCAGCAAAACAATGCTCTTTTTCATTCCATACTCCTTTTTCAAAAGCAGGTAGAAGACAAGACCTATCAACCTGCCTTACAGGTAACATGGTTGCATAGGTTTTGTTATCTGTCAAATATTTTCTGCTGATAAAACACGGAGCGTGAGCAG
>Ga0265294_10004582_pt1 | contig 17217 bp, 14 predicted proteins | sample MunlanPumphouse3_FD_192504 | JGI IMG/M metagenome (GOLD analysis project Ga0265294, IMG submission 192504) | Groundwater microbial communities from a municipal landfill in Southern Ontario, Canada - Pumphouse #3 | ecosystem: Environmental > Aquatic > Deep subsurface > Groundwater | place...
TGGTTCGTGGACAAGATTACTATTCCAGTTTGGCTCAACACTTAGAGATTGCAAAAGCGCTAGGAGTTAATGGATTTAGATATTTGCATAATCCACTACTTTCTAAACTGGATTCAGTTACTGGAAATAAAAGAAAGCTAAGCAAGCGTTATGATCCAGAAGCAGATATGCGCTACTTTGAAAAAGAGGGATATCCAAAAGAGAGTGTTCTTGAATATTTATTAACTTTAATGAATTCCAATTTTGAGATATGGAGACTAGAAAATCCAAAAGCAAAATTGGAAAATTTCCCATTTAGTTTATCTAAAATAGGTACTTCTGATCCAATGGTAGACATAAATAAATTAGATGATATTTCAAAACGTATAGTCTCTGTAATGTCGGCTAAGAAAGTTTATTCAAATGTTTTGAAATGGGCAAAAAAGAATGATAAAGAGTTTGCTAATTTTTTAACTAGTAATAAGGATTATTCTGTAAATTTTCTTAATATTGACAGACAAAAAGAAAATCCTAGAAAAGATATTTATAAATGGAATCAAGTCCCAGAATATTTTGATTACATGTGGAAAGATATACATCCAGACACTTCTATAACAGGCGTCGACAGTGTAATAATATGCGAAGTCCTGAATAATTATGCAAAACAATATTCTGAAAAAGATTCTAAGGATGAGTGGTATGAAAAAACTAAGCAAATGGCAAGCGATCTCGGATTTGCTGTTAATAACAAAGAGTTTAAATCTAATCCTAGTTTATATAAGGGGAATTTAGCAACTGTGTTTAATATAATTCGTGTAGCCACAACAGGAAAAACAAAAACTCCTGAATTGTATGACATATGTAAAATACTAGGAAAATTTAAGCTTAAAGATAGATATAATGCAATAAAAAAGTGCAATAGATAAAAAATATAGCAGTGGTTATTTATAATAATTTTTAAATATATAATAGAATAAAAGTAAATATAACATTTGATATTTAATGATAAAATTGACACAAAAAAACACGGATTAACCGTGTTTTTTAATAGATTATTTATTATCTATCTCTTCTATCAAATCTTCCGCCGTCATTTCTGTCATTACGATCAAAAGATCTTTGTTGCTTACGTGCCTTACGACATTCTGGACATCTAGTTGGTTCGTTAGTAAAACCTTTTTCTTTATAGAACTCTTGTTCTCCTTCTGTCCAAACAAAGTCTTTGCCACAATCTTTACATTTAAGTGTTTTGTCTGCCATTTTTTCCTCCTTGAATATTTTGGAAATTTGGTTAAGACATTAAAACAAAACAAAAAGATTTATTTTTTTTGGTTTGATATCGATTACGATTTCCAATTACTTTATGTATTGTACCACATTTTTTTAAATATATCAATCCTTAATGATATATTATTTAAAAAGTTTAAAAAATTTTAAATCTCTTTGTAATTTCTATAAATCTAAAGATAATTGTTCTTGCTCAGGTTTTCCATCATTAAGATATAGAATTCCTATTGTATTATGTCCACAGTGACTAGTTATTGTAGCAGAGGCCCTAGATTCAATTATTTCTTTGAATTTACCGTATTTCTTTAACTCCTCACGTACATTTTTTAATATATCAGGGGTTACGGTAGTGTAGGTTATAAAACACCTTGTGGTGTCAGGAGTATTGTAAAGAGCAAGAGTATCTTGTACGTATTCTGAGACAACAACTTGCATTTTTCCACGATATTTTCTAACCACTTTCATCTTTCCTTCAACTACTTGGATGCAAGGCTTTATCTTTAATAAATTCGCTCCAATTGCGGCTATCATACTGCATCGTCCACCTTTGTGGAGCAGGGTAAGTTTATCAAGGACAAAAGATGCTTGAATGGCAGGAACTCTCGCCTGGCATTTTTCGAAAATTGTTTTTGCATCATATTTTTTACTCTGTGCTAATTCTGCTGCGTGTAAAGCTAATAATCCTGACCCAGAAGATAATGAAAGAGTATTGATGACATATACATTTTTCATTTCTTTAGAAGCTTGTACTGCTGCGGAATTTAATAAACTCAATTCACTTGAAAAAGAGAAGTGTATAACAGAATCGTAACCTTCATCAAAAAATTTTTGGAAGAAATCTATGTAATTTTGTGCATTTAAGGAAGCTGTTTTAGGAAGGTTTCCTGTTTTATCGATCATTTCTAATAGCTGATCTGAAGATATATTTACGCCATCTTGATATTCTTTTCCATCAAAGATTACATTTACTCCAATTACATCAATATTAAACTTTTTTCTTTGTTCGGAAGTTAAATCAATTGTGCTGTCGCCTGTAATTTTTATTTTCATGATATCCTCTCTAATATATTTTTCGAAAATTTCCAGTATCATTTTTATCTAGTAAAATTATAACATATTGAAATAAATATGAAAAGCAAAAAGCGGGAGAGTGTTTATAAACCTTAAGTAAAAGGGTTGCGAAACGACAAAAAAGTTCTTATGAAAAGGAGTTTTATTGAAGATAAAAATTGATTAAGAAAAATACCGAAATATTAAAATTTTTATTGACAAGGAAGGGATTATTTGATATTATTAAATCGCACTTTAAATCATAAATTGGGGGTATAGCTCAGCTGGCTAGAGCACCTGCCTTGCAAGCAGGGGGTCATCGGTTCAAATCCGATTATCTCCACCATTTGTTCGGAAACGTGCAAAATTTAGTAGTTGATACGGCATGAGGGAATCGCGGAAAACCTTATGACCGTCAACGAAAACATAGAGATGTAGCTCAGCCGGTTAGAGCACCACCCTGATAAGGTGGGGGTCGGTGGTTCGAGTCCACTCATCTCTACCAAATAAAGAGATGAGTACAAACTGTACTCTCTTTTTTTAACTTTCCTTATACACTAGTATAAGTTTCTAAGTTGGTAGTGATACTCATCTCTACCAAAATAAGTCAGAGAAAAGCTGACTTTTTTGCAATTCCACCGTTAACGAAGCGAAGCGAAGTATAAGGAATAAGTTTGTGGCGAAATTCGTCGGTACCAAATAAAGAGATTAGTACAAACTGCACTCTCTTTTTAAATTTGCATCTTGAAAAACTGTTGCTTTTATATTAAGATAAGATATTATTAATAATAAATGGAGAAAAGTAAGATGAACGAGAAATTTTTAAAACTCTGTAAAAAGAATAATAGTGGCTTAAGAGCTGCTTTGGGAAATGATAAAAGATTCGCTATACTAGGGGTTTTGGGTGAAGGAGAAGACGACTTTTATTTACTAGGAATAGATAGAGCTTTGCTACGTTCTTGCGAAAGGGTAAAAAAAGATAACTTTATTCTTACCGCCAAAATTAACCAAGATGATGTAATTCTTGAAGTATATAATTCCTTTGTTAACGACATGTATGGTATTGGTTCAGTTGATGTGCAAAAAGAAGGCCAAGTTCTAGAACAAAGCGTATCCAGTATTGAGAAGAAAATAAAGAAATTACCAGATGAAGGAGAATATCTTCCAATTAGTTCTTTAAAACTTGACGAAGATGAAGAATGGTTTAAAACTTTTATAGAAAAAAATCGCTGGACTTTTGATATTAAAAAAACCTATTCAAAAGAAGAGTTTTTATTATCAACTCACATGTTTAAAGCAATGAAACAGTTAGTAAAAGATTGCTCTTTAAGAAATTCAAATATTTCTAAACCAAAAAGATAAACAAAAATAAAAAGCTGGCATTTGCCAGCTTTTTTTGTTTTAGTATACTCTATATTCCTTGAATAAAATCTAAATATTCTGACAGGCCTTTTTAAATATAGTATTTATATATGTTTAACGTTAGTTAGTTGATTGTAAATTTAATCACATAAAGCTAGTACAAACTACAAAGGTAAGTAAAAATCTTATCTATGATGAATAAAATCTTTTTTTTTGGAAAAAACTATTACTAACCAAAGGAGGGGTTATGGATAACACATCAGAAAGAATGTTAAGAAATGTTATATATTATAGTTTGATTTTGTTAATTTTAGCGTTAAGTGGACTATTCGTTGCAAGAGTAGCTACAACGGGTGGAATAGCACTATGGATACAAATTATATACTACATTTGGACGGCTATACTAATTTTAGCTTTAGGCTGTAATACGGTTGGGGTTATAATGAAAAAATCTAGATCTTATCTAGGGTATTTGTGGTATGTGATATTGCTTTTAGCCGTAATTATGGCAGATGTATTGTTTATGAATTTAAACGTAATAAACTCGCTTGGAACAATTACAGAAGTTACTTTTATGGGGATACTAATGCTATGTTTTATTCCTGCAATATTAGGGATTATTGCTTACCGTGTTAGTGAAAAAATAATTACAGAATAGAAGGTGATAACAGAATTGTAACACAAAAATAAGACGACAGAAATGGTCGTCTATTTTTTAACTCCGCTTAAATCAAACTTAGGAATTTCGTTTATAGTTGCGCTATTGAGGTCTTGCATGTATCCTTTTATTCCTAACTTTGTTGCGTAATTAATTATTCGTTTATACTCTATTGGTTTTAATTTTCTATTTATTCCCGGATATTCTTTGCATTGGTAGCAGGGTGTAAATTGTCCCATGATACTAACTGTAGCGCTAGGGTGATTGTTATGTATCCAGTCTAAAACTTTAATGCTATCGTCAGTACAGCTCGGCAGAACAAGATGGCGGATTATAACTCCCTTTTTTAAAAGTCCCTTTCTTGAAATGTTTTTAGGCTGATTTTGAAACATCTGATCAATAGCCTCTGTTGTAATTCCAAAATAATCCTTACAGTTGCTATATTTTTCTGAAATTTCATTTTTATAATATTTTAGGTCGGTTAGGTAAATATCAATATATTTAGCTAGGCTCTTGATTGTTTCTGGTCGTTCATAACCACTAGTATTGTAGATAACTGGGATTTTTGGACGATATATTTTTAAAGCTGATACAATCTTATCAACATGAGGAGTAGGTGTGACTAGATTTATATTGTTAGCCCCTTTCTCTTCTAACTCTTTAAATATTTCAGCTAAACGACGTACAGATATGTTTATTCCAAAATTCTTATTGCTTACGTTGTAATTTTGACAATATACACAACTTAAATTACACCCACTAAAAAAGATAGTTCCACTTCCAGCTTCCCCGCTTATTTCAGGCTCTTCGCCATAATGCAGGCAGGCAAGGGCTACACGTAGTTTATTGCTTAATTTACAATATCCAAATTGAAATTGACGATTTATATTACATTTTCTGGGGCAATTATTACAAAGCATTTTACACCTCATGTATATTATCCTCCTTTTGTAAAATTTGGTCAATTATTTTTATAAAAGGAGTATCTTTTATTTGACTTTATTTCTATTACAAGTTAAAATTATCTAGTTATTTCTATATAAAATAAATAGAAAAATTTTGAGAACACTATTACATAAGGAGTTTTTACAGAAATGAAAACGAAGAGATTTTTAACAACAATGTTTATTGTTTTAGCAACAATTGCCCTGGCAATACCAACTACTTTATTTGCAACACTAGAAGCGGCTTCTGTTAGTTTGATAGGCCCAGAGATTACGGTTACGACTGTTCCTACTACTGGAGAACTAGGGGAAAGTGTTTTTATTCCAGTACCTAGTACAACCGGAACAGTAATTTCTAATGATGATGATAAAACGTATACAGATGACCATAATATATACTCTGTTCTTATCACAAGAGCAAAAGAAGGAATAATAATTCCATCACTTACTAGTAAAGAAGGGGTATTAGGTTGGACTTTTACCGCTAACTATACTGGTATATACACATTTAAATATGTAGCAACAATGACAGGTGATGAAACGATGTCAACGACGTCGCCTTCATACAATATTTCTATTACGGGACCTGAGACTAACATTTCTTTGCCTACAAATAGTCCTTATATAGTTCCTAGTGTATTACCACAAGGTGTGGCAGTAAAATTTCCAGTAGCAGTTGTTACAACTGACGATGAAACTGGAACAAGAACAGCATATCTTACAAGAAATGGTGTAAGAGTACATACTTTCACAGATGAAGATGTTCAGACAGATAATAGTGGATTTAAATATTACTCAGCTTATACAATGAGTATAACCGGAACTTATACATTGACATATCAATATCAAATTGGAAGCAGTGAGCCTACAACAATTCCTCCTACAACATATACTGTAAAATCAAATTATGATATAAGCGATTTAGAATTAACTCTTAGTATTTCAAATACTCCTTCTACAGCAACATTGGGTGTTGAACAAACAATTCCTACACCTACCGTAGTAGACGGCGACGGGAATGCTGTTAATTGTTACATTGAAATAGAAGTATATAAAATAATAGATAATACAGATTCTACATTAGTTACAGGGGCTATTGACGGTTATTCCTTTACTGCACCTGAATCAGGTGATTATAGAATTTACTATACCGCTATCGCAACTTATGGAGATACAACGGTTGAATCATCAAGAAAATCATTTAAAATTATGGATGTAAGTGATACGGTTGCGCCAACGTCATACGCAGTTAATGAATATGAAATGGGGGATACAGGACTTTCAATTGACGGTATTACCGCAGTAAAATTCAACGGAACAATGACATCTATTCATGATATATTCCTTAATAAAACAGGGGTAGATTATACAGAAGAAACTTTTGCAGAATTGTCAACATCATACAAAAGAACAATACTAATGGTGGCTCTTGAAGATCTTTCATATGCAATACCATCAACTGCAACAGTAGATGAGGAAATTACAATTCCAGCAATTTATGCAACAGATAACTATAGCGTATTTGGTGATAGCGATAATGGAATTGAAGTTGTCAGACAAATCAAACTTGAAGGTAGTGATACTGTTCAACCTATAAGCACAGCTAGTGGCAGTGTTGCAACATACACCTTCACAACAGCCGGAACTCATACAATTAGATATTATGCTGTTGATAGAAATTTTAAAAACAATTCAGAAGTTGAACTTGCTTCTTATACTATTATAGTTACAGAAGATGGTCCATCAGCTTCTACGCCTGAAATAACTATGCCTACCATTCCAGCAAGCGTTGAAAAAACAGATGCTATATCTTTCACAATGGAAGACGCAACAGATGTAAACGATGAAAGAGTAGAAATGCACGCATACTGGTCATTTACAAACGATTTTAGCAATCTAAGTACGGTTAATGAATTAAAGGCTGACGAAGATGGCAATTACGTAATTGACTTAAGTGATTACGAAGAAACTGCTATGGGAAATGGTGCGGTTTATCTTTACTTTACAGCAACAAATGACTTAGGCACAATGGCTACCGATACAGATGATATTCAAATAAATAACGTTGGCGTAAATAAAGATGAAATTGCTCCAACAATAAAAACTAATCAAAACGGCTATATGAATGCGTTTAAAGGTGTTAATGGAATTGACCCAGCAGGTGAGCTTGATTTTCCGCAAGGAACACAGATACAGTTACCGTTTTATATTATTGCAGACGATAAAGGGGCCTCTGTAAACGTTATGGTTACTGATGAATATGGCAATATAGTAAGAGTGAAAAATTCTGCTTCAAAAGCAACAAGTGGAACTGGTGAAACTTTATATACAATTTCTACTGATTCCACCGAAGCAACCGCAAACCATGCTTATTTTGTAGCATCATCAGGCGGTTACCATTATATTACATATTACGCTAAGGACAGTGGAAACAATATTGTTGTAAAGACTTTTAGAGTAAATGTTACGATGGACAATGCTACCATAGACTATATTAAAACAGGAAGCCTTCCTACGACTATTGAGAAAGGAGTTTACTATGAACTTCCAAACTTAGTAGCCATGAATGGAACCGAAGAAATCGATACAACGACCCATACCATTAATCTTTATTGGGAAGTTAGTACGTCTATTCAATTAGATTATGATTATGATGGAGCAAAACTTATCGGGTTTACTGCATTAGAAACCACAGGAGACGGAGAATATATTACTTTCGTTGCACATGGAACAATTGATGCAGGCGAAACAACTGAAGTAGTATTAACACCAAAAACATACAGAAGAACAACAGTTACAGATACAATCAAACCTATATTAATAGCTGAAACAAACTATGCTTTACCAGATCAAGTAGATTATACCTCTGGAATGGAAATTTTCCTTCCTAACTATGAAGCAGAAGATAAAAATAGTGATGGTGATGTTGTTGAAACCATAAACAATATTACAGTTACAGCAAAATGTGGAAGCACAACAGCAGAAGTTACAACTGTAACGGAAGATCTTTATGCAAGAGACGGTGGATCAAGTGGAATCAATATTACAAGATATAAATTTACACCAAGTAAAAACGGTGAGTGGACTATTACATATAGTGCAACTGACGAGAGTGGTTTAACGTCAACGAAGAGTCTTGCAATTAAAGTTGGGGACTGTGATGCCCCTGAACTTACATGGACGAATAGAAGTGAAGATCTAATTACAGAAGCAATCGTTGGCGATTCGTATACTTTAAGTCTTGATTTCTTTACTATAACAGACGAAGATACCGAAGATATGACTTACGAGGAATATTTGTCATATATTAGTGATTCAGGTTACGCAAATATTTATTTAAGTGACCCAGATTCTGCAACGGTTACTAATGAGTTGGCAGATGCAACTACAACTGGTTACGAATGGTCTTTTGATAAAGCTGGAACTTATACATTATACTTTAAACTAACAGATGAAACTGGAAATACTAAGACATATTCTTATGAAATCACAGTTACTTCACCAGCTTCTGGTACACAAGAAGATAAAAGTGATGTTCTTGGAATAGTATTAATTACAGTAGCTTGCACAATTACAGCTGGCGTTATCGGTTACTTTGTTTATGTTGGAGTTAAAAGTCTCAGGGGTAAAATGCCTAAAAAGAGTGGCTCAAACAAAGATGACAACAATGATAAAATAGTTAAGTAAATTTATGTTTTATAGCAATAATTAATTAACCAAAAAAAAGGAGGAGGTTCGCCTCCTTTTTTATTTGCTTAACACAAATTAAAAATGTCAATAATTTATTTGAGTAAAAGCTTTTTATTTTAAGATGATTTGTCTTTTGTATATTTTGTGATAAAATAAACTATATATTAAAAAGGGAACAATAGAAAGATGCTTGATAAAAAGACGTTAAGATTTTTGAAAGAATTAAGACAATTGTGTGGAGATAGTTCATACAAAGTTATTGAAGTAAAAACATTAATTAATAATGCGCCAAAAAGATTGCGTTTAAATGAAGACATGGTTAAGGATATGTTAAAGTATTTAGAGGACCAGGAATATATAGATATAAAGTACTCAGAAAAAAAGACTTATTGTTTGTCTATATTAACAAAAGGAAGGGTTCTTTTTGAAAAGGTTAAAGAAGATGCTAAAACAAAAGCCGGCTATAGGAAGTTCGTAATTTGGAATTTTATTTTGAGTGCCATTGCGGCCTTTGGCGGAGCGTTGTTGGCAGTTTGGTTGTTTTAGTTCGGATAAGGAGATAGAGAATGCTTTCTTTTAAGGAAAAAAAAGTTATGTCGTTTTTATATAAAAAATGCAAGGATAAAAAGTCTTGTCTTATTTCTCCAACCGAAATTGCGGATGCTATGTTACCAAAATATGATTTAGAAGATGTTGAAATTGAGGACCTTGTTAATGGGTTAGAATTAGACAATTATATAAATGTAATAAATTCAGATAGTAATGGTAAGTTGATTTATTGCATCTCGTTAAAACAAAAAGGCAAGGCTTTTGAAAGAGATAAAAAAGTGCAGAAAAAACAATGGGCATGGTGGGTGTCAAGGACAATTATTCTTGCGATTATCTCTTTTATAGTCGGTATTATACTAAAGGCTATTTTTTAACTATTTATAAAACATTTTGTAAATTAAAGCCCATTACATGTCTATTTTTTTCAGAATATTCTTTTAACAAATTTACTTCGATTATTGCATTATCATAATCATTATTTTTTACCGAAGCTAGTAACCTTGTAAAGGTATCAGTTATACAACTTAGGTCTTTGTGGTTGAACATCAAACATAGAGCATTTTCTTTTGAGTCCCAGTTGTTTTTTAGTGTTTTAACGGTTTCTGTAAAAGATGAAACATGTTCTGGATCATCTTCAAAATTCTCATATAGAATTGACACGTCTGCTTCAAGCTTATTATTTATATTAGCAACGGAGATACATTCGTAAGTCGCCAAAGTAAAAAGAGATATAGTTATAATAATTACGGCTAATAAGCGTTTCACCAATTTGTACCTCCATTGTATGAGGTTTGTCTGGACACTGCTTTACCTTTTTGGGGCTGAATAAACATTTTCCCTTTGGTATTTAGGGTTATAAGAGAAATATCTTTAATATTTAGGAAACCAGAACTTTCCAACTCGGTTTTTATGAAATCTTCGTCTATTTTAGCTAATTCAACATTACTAGCTATAAGTTTACCTTCGGCTACGATAATGATGGGTAAGCTAGCTTCTTCTTTTGTTAACTGTAAATCTTGTGCGTTTAAAGGAGCAAAAGCCGCCTTAGGAAGGACGCTTAAAGTCCCGTTTGTTTGCATAATTGCGTAAAGGACTTCTTCTAAGTTGAAATATCCGCTTCCGCGTAATAATTCTTGTAAGTCGCTAAAATTCATATTCAAGTGTTTTAATGCGTCATAATTTATTCCGTTTGGATCGATTACAATAACGGGTTTTCCATTCAATATTTTACGAGCTAGTAAACTTTTACGAGCCAATAAAGAGAGTATATAATGTAAACTAGCTAGAGTTAAAATAGGTATTATTCCGTGAATAAGAGGCAGGGCGGTTTCCGACATAGGCACTGTTGCTAAGTCAGCAATAATGAGGGTAATAACTAGTTCGAAAGGTTGCATTTCGCCAATCTGTCTTTTCCCCATAAGTCTTAGTAATCCCAAAACTAAGAAATATATAATTATACTACGAGCTATTAATGTGTATGTCATACAAATAATATGCTCTAAAAGGACAATTTTATACTTTTATAAAATTTTAATTATTTATAAATATGATTTATATTAATAAGTAAAAATTACACTGTTAATTTTAAATAAAAAGTTTTTATATAAACTTTATATCTCATTTTTACTCTTTTTCTTTCCAACAGAAGTTTTTATATAGCTTATGTCTATAACTTTAAAGCAGGCCATTAGCAGACCAAAAGAAATTACACTAGCAGCCCCTGCTAAAATTAACGCTACAAGGCTTGGGAATATTAAGACTGATAGATTGTATACATATTTAGTTAACATCGTTATCGGAACTGTTATTAAGCCTAGGAGAAGTATTTTGCCTAAGTAATTTATTGCTAAATGTGTAACTTTATGAATTTTTATCAAACTAAGGATAGAAACTATTGACATTCCAATTCCATTTACAAGGAGAAGGGTGTAAACGCCAAAGGTTTTGGGTAAGAACCATGCTAAGATTATTGTTATTGCACTAGAAATTAAATGATATTTAAAACTACTTATCTCGTGCCCAAGAGAGTTCAATGCAGAAGAGCAAATCATTGACAGGCACATAGGGAGCACAACCCAGCATCCCATTGACAAATACTTGCCAGCAAGGGTGTTTGCATATACAAATTCACAGGCGGGAATTCCTAAGGCTATAAAAGCAGGAATGCAGATAAAACTACAGCAAATAGTGAAAATTAAAGCACTATCTAACTGTTTTTTAATTGTTGCTGATGAATCCGTATTTGCTAAACTAGTTAATTTAGGTATAAGAACCATTGCTAGAGACCCAATTAACGTAGCGGGTATTGTAAGTAATGGGAAAGTCATTCCCATTGTTATACCCATTTCACTAAGAGCCTGATCTTGTGAGAAGCCTATGGCCACTAATCTCATGGGAAGAATAATGGAAACTATTGGTTGCATTAGAGATGTTGCAATTCTGACTCCTGTAATAGGAGTGCTACTCTTGAAGATTTGTTTAAACTGATACTTTGGCTTTGATAAGAGCCCTTTTTCTTTGAAGAAAAATATAATACCCAAAATTGTAGTTATTGCTCCGGCAATAATGTAAGAAATGCCTGCTGGTAGCAAATCATTTGAGTTAGCAAGGATTAAGCTACATGTGATCAGTAATATAAGTCGTAATGCTTGTTCAATAAGCTCGACTAGTCCTACTTTAAAATATCTTTCTCTACCCCATAAATAACCTCTGAATGGTGTGTAGATTGCAGTAGTAATAATTGTTGGTATAAGTAGAATAAGAATAAAGTAGCTATTTTCATTGCCGAACATATTAACGAATAACCCTTTTCCTAGAAATACTGTTAAGCTCATAATTATTACCATGGAAATGCTTAAAATTAATGCCGAAGATATAGAACTGCCGATATTTCGCCTATTTTTGCTAACAAAATTAGAAGCGGTAGCCTTTGATACGCTCAAGGGTATCCCCGAGTTTATACAAGTGGTAAACACCGTGTATACGGAAAGCCCAAGGGAATAAGCTCCAAGCATTTCTGTTGATATAATTCGTGACAATATTATTTTATATATAAAACTTAAAGTCCGAGTTATAACGCTGAACACAGTTATAAGCGTAACAGCTTTTACAATAGATTTACTAGTATTTGTCTTCATAAAATATATTTATTAAGGTTGTCCGCATAAAAGACTAAAATTTTTTCATTTTTCGAGCATATATTATATAAAATATAAAGAATCTACCTTGGGAGGGGATATGGGAAAAATTAAAGTATTAGAGAACTTTGTTAAAGATTTATTTATTGAAGTAGATTATGATGTGTCTTTATCGCAACTTTGTGAAAAGTATAACATACGAAGAGAAGATATGATAAAAGACCAAATAAAGGATAGATACGATAAGGGCGATATTGTTATCATAAAAAAAATAAATGAACAATCGTATACCGTTTTACCGGGCGATAATTTAAGTAAAATAGCAACAACATTGGATTGCTCCGTGAGTCATATAATAGATAAGAACAAACTAAAAACCCCTGTCATTTTTGTGGGACAGAGGCTTTTGTATTAGATTGAATTTAATTATCTGTTTTTAAGTTGATCATTTAACTTAGATATTTCATTAGTAATATTTTCAACTTTGTTTTTGAGAACGGTTACCTGTGAATGTATCTCAGATTTTTTCTTCAAGTAATCAGCTTTTTCGGCTTTTGTATTTGGAATAGAATTTTCAATAACTTTCTTTTCAGTTGCTATTTTTTTCTTATCGTCAGAAAGTTTTTTATTTAATTCTTTTAGCTCTTTTGGAGTGTGATCTTTTTCTTTAAATTCCTTTTCAAAATTTTCCTTAATTTCAATCATTTTGGATAAATTTTCTTTTCTATCTTTTATTTCCTTTCTGTGAGCTTCTTTTATTTTTTCAAGATTTTCTTGATGTCGAGTTTCCAATTCTCCAAGTTCACCTTCGAGCTCTGCCATTTTAGTTTTTGTTGAAGCGATCTCTTTTTCGTAGGAAGTAATCCTATCTCTAACACTTAATAAGGTCTTGTTTTGAGTGGTATGATTTCTATCATAAGTTACTTTCTTTGCTTTTGTTTCACTGTTTGCTCTTGATTTAAGAGCCTTATTTTTTATTGCTTTTGTAAGTTTGCTTTTTCTAAGTAATGAAACAACAAGAACAACAATTATCATTATTGCAAATATTGCGGAGGGAACTATTGCCCATAAATTTGAGAGATTAAAACTATTTGTTTCTTCCTCTGTTGTTTCGTTGATCGAATCATCAGCGTCTTCCTCTTCTGTAACTGATTGAAGTTTTAGTGTATTCCCATCTTCTAGAGCTGCGGTATATGTGTTCTCGTCACTTTCTTCAACTGTTATGCTATCACATAGAACGGTACCTGAACATATCGCGTTATTTTGTCCTAGTCCGAATGTAACGGCGGTAGTTTTATCGCTGTCGCTTGTTACGTATATAACTATATTTTGATATTCTTCATCAGTATCAATATTAGAAAGGATATCATCAAAATTAGTTAATCCAACAAATGCGCCATACTCGAGGGATTCACTTATTGAAGATAAATTTTTGGTTAAAAGGTTTATTGTTATTTTATAGTAACTATTTGCAGCTAAAGAGATTTGGTTTTCTGATATTGCTGAGAAATAAGTATCAAGATTGGTCTTTATTATGAAAATATTTTTACTATTTACTTCTGCAAGAGTTCCTAGACCAAGATTTTCTTTTAATGTAGCTGAACTACTATCTAAATTCAAAACTCCATATGTTGGTGTAGCTCCACCGTTTACAGTTGCTGTCCATGTAGAAGCTTCATATAAAGAATCAGAGGTTTCATCTTTTGCGTTTATCTCATAAACAGAGAAATTGTCATTTTTTAAGTCAACGATATAAGTTTGTTCATTAGCTGTAGTAGCTAAGAAAATATCCTCGGTAGACTCTTTTATAAGAATGTTATCAAAGAAAACAAGCCCGCTATTTACCATACCAACTTCTACATTACAAGTTAAACTATTATCGCCAGTATAAATATATACTGTGTATTTACTCCAATCACTAGACGTATCAACGTTTTTTATATGGAAGTAGTTTGCTGTTGATGAGTAAAGTTTGATGTACGCACCAGAAACAGAGACTAGACAAGTAGAATTTATATAGAAGGAAAATTCATAATATGTATCAGCAGATAAAGTTAAAGCAGATGCTGTTTTGTAATATTGTGTATCTTGACTCTCATTGTTTATCATTAATACATTATTATAAACTTCTGAGATATCACCCATAAAAGTGCTGGGGTTTGTCATAGTATGTCCTAGTGGATTAGTAAATAAATTGCTATTTGTATTAATAATTCCATGAGTTCCGTCCAACTCTTCTCTATCATCACTAGCGTAGTATGTCCAGTTATATGGTGAAAGGGGAGGAGTTGCATTATAGTCTTCATTTTCAGTTTTACTGAACGTCCCATTTAAAACTGCGGAGTTATTTGTTCTTCCCTCGGCCTTTAAACTAAATTCTTCATCTCCGCCATCACAGTATTTATCGTAGGTTATTTTTTCGAGTGTTACATTATCTAAACCCATGTATCCAGTTAGGGTAGAGTCTTCTGTACCGAAATTGAGTTCAATGTAAACATCGTTAGGAGATACTCCGCCTTCAATTACGATTGTATATCTTGTCCAATCGTTATTTACATCTGAACCGTCATTTGTTTCTATGGAAACACTGGCAAGAGATTCGTCGTCAGTGCTTATAATATCTAATGTACCACCAGCAACACTTGCTCGTGCCCAGAAAGATAATTTGAGGAAATTATTAACTGGTATAGTGAAAGTTGCCCCAGTTATTTTTTGCCAACCATCACCTGAATTTTCGAGGTATAAAATATTAGTATTATTAACCAGATTTGGCGATTTAATCGAATTATAGTTTGTTGTATTTGCAAGGTCGACTGTAATATCGGAGTAAGTTGTTCCAGGTGCTGCTGTTTCGATGTCCCAGTTTAAAAGGCCTTCTTCTTGGTTGTTCTCATCAAATCCAGAGTTTGTGAAAGGTTTGTAAGTTGTATCAGCTTCATTTTTTAGATCAACGACTAGTTGAGTGCTAGTTGAGTTATCAGGACATTGTGCATCATATGAGGTTGCGGTGTGTTGCCAAATTATTGCACTGTTGAAGAATACTGCACCTGTACTATTTGCTTCGGAATTTCCAAGCATAAGTTCAAGACTCACAGATTCAGAAGAATCACCAGTTTGAATAAAGATTGTATATTCTGACCAATTGTTAGAACTAATGTTTGTAAGTTCCGCTGTTTCACTTAAACCGTTAACGATTACGGAGGCATGTGCTCCGTTAACAACTGTTGAATAAACTGAAATTTCATAATAACTATTTGCTGCAAGTATAAAAGTATTTGATTTATATCCATAGTAAATACTATCGCTTTCTGCATTAACAAAAAGATTAAGATATTCAGCAGAAGATGGATCAGCATAAACTTGACCAGGGTTGTCTTCGTTCTCTAAGCCAAGAGCCTCGGCATCCCAAGCAGTAGATTTTGTTGAAATTACACCAGAAATTACCTCGCTCTCTCCGTTTGGATCAAAAATAGACCATATACCAGGTATATATGGTTGATTTGAGCCAGAATAACTTGAAAAAGTCCCATTAGTAATTAGACTTGTTTTATATGGATAAGATGTTGATGCTGATACATTACTTAACCCAAGGTGAAGAGGTATAGCAACTACTAATAGTAAAATTAAAGAAATTATAGTAATTAAAGTCAATTTTGAATGTTTTTTCATAAGCCTGTCCTTTTTCATATAGTATATCATTAATTATATATTATATGCGATATATAATCAATTAAAAAGAGCTAAAAGTTTGTTAAAATTAGTTTTTTGCATCGAATTTTTAAGTATAAATAGGGAATGTTATATAAGAGGGATAAGCTAATGAAAGAGGTAAAAATTGGTAGTTGGCAAGTTGAATATGACAATAAAAATTCCTATGAAAAACCTTCCCAGAATGAAGAGAAACCAAAACAAAAAATCTGGGCATTAATTCTATTAGGATTGGTTATTGGCTTTATAAACGGATTTTGGGGAGGAGGTGGCGGAATGCTTTGTGTTCCAGCTCTGACTCTTTTACTAAAAATGCCAGACAAGGAGGCCCATGCAACAACAATTTTAATAATGCTTCCCTTATGTATAAGTAGTTTTGTTGTTTATTTAATTCAAGGTGCTTTGCAGTGGTCAATAGCCGGAATTGTAACCTCCGGTTTCGTTGTTGGGGGGCTTATAGGAGCAGTTGCTTTAAAAAAGATAAATAATGTCGCATTACGTGTGGTTTTTAGCCTTATTATTATAGCTAGTGGAATTCGACTCTTGTTTTAGGAGAAAAAATGGATGTTTTTTTGTATATTATAGCGGGAATTTTTAGTGGTGTAGTGGCTGGAATGGGCATGGGCGGTGGAACCTTGTTAATACCGGTTTTAACTATATTTTTTTCAGTCGAACAGCAAATGGCGCAAGGTATTAATTTACTGGCATTTTTACCAACAGCTGTAGTTGCTTTGGTGATCCACTGTAAAAACAAGTTAGTTGATTTTAAAAAAGGAATTCCAATTATCATAAGTGGCGCAGTTGCATCAGTTGGTGGTTCGATTCTAGCAACAAATATTCAAAACCGACTCCT
>Ga0265294_10004583_pt1 | contig 17215 bp, 12 predicted proteins | sample MunlanPumphouse3_FD_192504 | JGI IMG/M metagenome (GOLD analysis project Ga0265294, IMG submission 192504) | Groundwater microbial communities from a municipal landfill in Southern Ontario, Canada - Pumphouse #3 | ecosystem: Environmental > Aquatic > Deep subsurface > Groundwater | place...
TTTCCCGGGTGTCGCAACACACTGTTCCCGCCCCACCGGAGCGGGGTGCGAATGAGGAAGCCGAAGGCCGGGGGGTGGGGAATGCCAGAGCGAGACGTATGAATATCCACGCGGGAGGGGGCCTGCCGATACCATCATCGTCGTCTTGTTCAGCGTGCAGTGAATATCCACGCGGGAGGGGGCCTGCCCCCCCGAAGCCTAACGGCTTCTCGTGCTCCGTTCCTATCGGAACATCGCACTCCCCGTCAAGCCCCTCGCACTCCCGCAGATTTCCAGGTGTGCACCTTCTCACCACCGGCGAACCGGACCTGCTCGAGCGTACAGGAGAACCAGAACCCGTTGGTTCCCGCTCGGAGGTCACCGGATCCACTAGATCCATCTCTGGAGCAACTGGTACAGCGATTCCGAATTATCGAACTCTTCTGGTACTCGCCCCCATTTCCCGATGGAGTGGGTGCCGGAGCTGGATGTTCCTCCAAGATCTCCCCATGCTGTGAACCGTGGAGGCTATCGCCTTTGGGGGGTTGCGGGGTGAGATGTCGCAACGCAGGGTTACCGGGCGAAGAGGTCTAAAACCTCGTCGAGGTGTTCGCTTTCGCCCCGGAGGAGCGAGAGAGACCGCCGTCCGGCGCTACACCAGTTCGTGCCTGCGGAGGAACTCCCGGATCTCCCGTGACTTCACCCAGCCCCGGTCGAGCTGCTCGACGATATCGTTGATCCGCCAGATCTGCTTGCGGATCCGCTCCGATGCCTGCTCGTCGTCGAGGAGATCCGCCGTGCCGAGGATGACCTGCAGGGGCAGACGGATGTGGTCGCCGAGGATAGCGAACTGCTCTATGTTCTGCTCGATCTGGGTGAATGCCTGGTGCCGCATCTCTTCTGACCGTCTCTGTTTGGTAATGTCGTAGGAGAGCACCGCGACCCGCACCACGTTTCCTTCTGCATCGGCAACCGGGAAGAGGGAGTTGTAGAGGACCATCCCCTCCCGCTCATCGACACAACGGACCGGCCGGCCAGTCAGGAAGACCTCTTCGATGATCGCCTTCCGTCTCGCGGCGACATCCGGTGGGAGGATTTCGAATATCGATCTGCCCATCAGTTCCTGAAGGCCCCTCCCAAACCTCTCGGCAACCACCTCATTCAGGGCGAGGATCGTGCCGGCGCGGTCGATGAGCATCACAACGTTCGGCGATGCGTTCAGGAGCGCCCGGAACCGCCCTTCGCTCTCCAGGAGGGCCGCTTCCGCCCGCTTCCGCTCGCGAATATCGATGCCGATTCCGACACGCGTATCGTCGGAGAGGCGGATGTTGGCCCAGGCGGTCTCGACGACGGAGCCGTCCTTTGCGACCAACAGGAGGTCGCGCCACCCGGGCTTGAGGGACCGCATGTAGTCGTCGGCTATATTCCGGTAATCCGGGTCGGGGAAGAATCTCGCCATCAGATCGCCTCTTGCCCCGTCCTCATCCGACCAGCCGAGCACCCTCTGGAACTCGCGGTTGAGGCGGAAGAACCTGAGATCCGGGTCGTAGATCGCGATCATCACCGGGATGGTATCGATAACCCCCTGCAGGAGCTCCTGCTGGTGTTCCAGCGCCTGCCGGGACTGCTTCTGTCCGGTGATATCCATCGTGACGCCGACGGCCCGGGTGACGTTCCCGGCCTCATCCTTCTGGACCTCACCCCGTGACTCCAGCCAGGCCACCGCGCCCGTGTCGGGGCGGACGATCCGGTAGTCGGTGTGGTAGAGCCCGCTTTGCTCTTCTTCGGAGCGCAGGCCGTTCATGTCGTCAGGATGAACAAGAGCCAGCCTCTCCCCGGGCCGGGCGAAGGGCGGGCGGCCGTAGATCTCTTCAAAATCGCCGCTGATCCTGAGCCGGCCGGTAGTAGGGTTCCAGTCCCAGACGATCATCCTCGCGGCGCTGAGGGCCAGTTCGAGCCGCTGCTGCTGGATGCGCAGTTCCTCTTCCATCCGCTTCCGGTCGGTGATGTCGTAGGCGAGCAGCGCAAGCAGGTCTCGTTGCGGCCGGTAGAGCGTCACGTCAAGGTGCCTGAAGAGGGCGGGGGACGGCTGTTCAACGTGCTCCGGCTCTCCGGTCTCTGCAACCCTGCAGAAGAGGTTCTGCAGGAATTTATGCATCTCCGGGAAGACCTCTGAGACGCTTTTGCCGATGACCTCTTCGTGTCTGCGCCCGATCAGTTTGAGGCCCTCGGGGTTTACGTCGATGTATCGGTAGTCGACCGGGCGGCCGTCAGCGTCCCGGACGATCGCAAAGACGTAGATTCCCTCGAGCATCCGGTCAAAGAGGAGGCGGTAGATCCCCCCTATCCTCTCCAGGAGCGCCGGGTTCTCCCGTGGCCGCTCCTGGATCAGCCACCGCTTCTCCCCGGCACCCCGGCCGGCGGCGGTGATCGTGACCGGGACCGGGACGCCGCTCCGTGAGCGCAGGGTTGTTTCCCGGGGCGCGCACGCTTTCTCTGCACAGAGGTCGGCAAGCATGCGAGCGATCTCCGGTTGTGCGTCGCGGGAACCGTACGCCGCAAAGAACGTGCCCGGCAACGGCTCCCCGAGGAGGCTCGCTGCCGCCGCGTTTGCCTCGACGATCCTGCCGTCCGCGTCCGTCACCACGAACCCGTCGGTGGAGGACCCGATGAGGTCCCGGAACTGCTGCCGCTCCTCATCAGCCCGGGCTGCAGCTCCGGCCAGGCTCTCTGCAGCACAAAGAAGGTTCCCGGGCGATGCGCTGTTGCCGGAACCTGCCAGCGGCTCGCGGGTGAGTTCACTGATACACTGCCGGACGGCCTGTACCTGTTGGTCCAGAGAAATCTCCTGCATATTACCTCATCTTACCGCCGGCGGACCTACCGGGCCGTGTGAGCGGACGCAGGGACGACCGGACAGAAAGGGATGTTCTGACTGTCATGTATGGGTGCATACGGGCCTCTTGCCGCAGGAACCGGTATACCGGGCTCCCCCCTGCCGGGTGGTGGATCGCGGTTCAGGGATAGTAAACAGCATTCATGTCTCCTGGTCAGTGATATATTTTCTCATATCACCCCGAGCGAAGGTGCGCGGATTTCTGGAATGCCCGCCGGAGGCTGCGTCGGTTCCCGCGCGCCGGGATATCCGGGGAAATCGGCGGGCCGCCCTCTGCGTTGTAGAATACGGCGCTCAAGAGCCGGAGTGATCACGTGTGCAGGATCCTTCCTGCCCGGTCTCCGGGAGACGGGTATTACTCAGGGGCCGGTACGGGAAGCGCGAGGAGGGAGGTGAACCTCACCCGGATCCTCATCGTATCGGGAGCCTTCGGGTTCTTCGCCGCTGGCGGGATAGGCGGCCTGCAGGAAGAGCTGATGCTTCTTACCGCAGTCCGACCCTGTCGGACTTCCATCCGACCGACGGGGCCGTGAGTGGCCGCACCGGAGACAGTATTGCAGATCCTGACCCCCATGCTGCCGGAGCCCGGCCGGGAGATCCGGCGCAATCCTTATCTATCCCGGTGTCGTGTCCCGGTCCGTATGACAAAAGTTACCCTTGTCATAGCATTCCTCCTCCTGGCTCTCGCGCTCGTCGCGGGTGCGGGTGCACAGGTGGTGGGATTGAGCAACACCAGCGATGGCAATGAGAGTTCAAACCAGACGACCGATGGAGGCATGCAGAACATCAGCGGCAACGCGACGGACCTGACGAACGCCGGGTCCATGCTAGCCGCAGAACTCCTGGACAACGCGACCCGGACGACGGTCTCGAACGCCACGACCGAGATCGGGCTTGAACTCGTCGCGGAGAACTTCACCTCGCCCCTCGCGCTCACGGCTCCCGACGACGGGACCGGGCGGATCTTCGTTGTGGACCAGATCGGTGTGGTCTGGGCCGTCGACGCGAACGGGACCACGCTCCCCGAGCCGTTCCTGGACCTCCGGGACAACCTGGTCGAACTCCGGCCGACCTATGATGAGCGCGGCCTGCTCTCGATCGCGTTCCACCCGAACTTCTCGGAGAACGGCAAGGTCTACGCCTTCTACAGTGCGCCCTTGAGGCCGGAGGCCCCTGAGGACTGGAACTGCACGAACCACATCTCCGAGTTCCAGGTCGATCCCGAGGACCAAAACCGGGTGAACCTGACCTCTGAGAAGGTGCTGATGTACATCGACAAGCCCTACCATAACCACAACGGCGGCCAGCTCGCCTTCAGCCCGACCGACGGCTACCTGTATGTATCGCTCGGGGATGCCGGGAGGGCGAACGACGTCGGGAACGGCCACACCCCGGGCATCGGGAACGCCCAGGACCTGACGAAGATCTACGGTAAGGTGCTCAGGATCGACGTGGACAATGTCACCGGCGGGAACGTGACGATCCCGCAGAACGTGACCGGGACGATGAACCAGACCAACAACATGACCGTCAACCGGACCGCGAACCCGCCCGAGCCGACGTGGACGACGCTTGCCGGCAGCCTCTACGGTATCCCCGCCGACAACCCGTTCACGGCGAACCAGACCGAGATCCTGGACACCTACGCCTACGACTCCGTCCCGCCGGAGATCTACGCCTACGGGTTCCGGAACCCGGCCTACATGTCGTTTGATTCAGGCGGCAACAACTCGCTCTTCGTCGCCGATGCGGGCCAGAACCTCTTTGAGGAGGTGGACGTCGTCTACCGCGGCGGGAACTACGGCTGGAACATCCGCGAGGGCACGCACTGCTTCGACCCGAACGCCACCACGGCCCCGCCGGAGTCCTGCAACACCACCGGGCTTCTGGGCGAGCCGCTGATCGGCCCTATCTTCGAGGGCGGCCGTGACCTCGGCATCGTCGTCGTCGGCGGCAACGTCTACCGCGGGACCGTGGTCCCGGACCTCGAGGGCAGGTACATCTTCGGCTACTGGAGCGACAGCCGGACGGTGGGCAACGGCACCCTCCTCGCTGCCACGCCGCCGGCGGGATGGACCGCACCGGAGTCCGCCGCGAACCTGACTCCTGAGGCGAACGCTATGTGGGAAGTCCAGATGGTGAACATTACCGGCCAGGCCAACGAGACCCTGGGGATGTTCCTGCGCGGGTTCGGTGAAGATGCCAACCAGGACCTCTACGTGCTGACGAACGATGTCGGCGGTCCGGACAACTCCACCAGCACCGGCCGGGTCTGGAGGGTCGCGGCACCCACCAATGTCAGCACCACGCCGACGATGAACGTGACCCCGACGGGGAACGAGACTCCTGTGGTTGTTCCCCCGGTCGGAGACCAGACCATGAACATGACCCCGACCTCGACGGCGGCCGGTGCCGCGACGACGGTGAATATCGCCGCCGATAACCTCGCGTTCGACACGAGCACCATCACGGTGCCGGCAGGGGCGGAGGTGACGATGGTCTTTGCGAACCGGGACGACGGTGTCCCCCATAACGTCGCGGTCTACGACAGCCCCCTCCGGACGGAGCAGATCTTCGTAGGCGAGGTCATCGACGGGCCTGCCGAGATCACCTACACCTTCACGGCGCCGTCCGAACCCGGGACCTACTACTTCCAGTGCGACATCCACCCCGACATGAACGGCGAGTTCATCGTGGAGTGATGCGGAGGGCGGGGCTCCTCCCCTCCTCTTCGTGCGGTCTCTTTGTCTTCTGCAGTGCCCGGAAGCGGACGGGGTTCGGGCCCTGCCCGGTATGACCGTTTCTGTGCTGCGAGGGGATGCCGGCTCCGAGCCTGCGCCCCCGGGGACCCCGACAGCGGCGTCCCGCATGGGTGGGCAAGATATAAGTATCATGTCTGTCATGGCCTCCCCCCATGAGACCTGATCTGATCCTTCTGGCGGCACTCCTCCTCGTGAGTGCCGGCATCCTGGCCGCAGGATGCGTCTCGCCGGGTGGAGACGGCACGCAGCCGACCCCCACGGAGACGGTAACCATCCCGACCGAGACCGGAACTCTGACCCCCACGGAGACGGTAACGTTCCCGACCGCCACTGAGACACTGCCCGCCACCGTGGCGACCGCAGCCGGCGGCCAGACCGGGTACTGACGCAGCCGGAGCGTCGAGGTGGGTTGGCGGAGGGGGACCGGCGCCGATTCTCCTCTTTTTCCTGCAGAACTCCGCCAAAAGAGCGTGGAGGTAGTTGCGCCGGGCGTGGCCGGCACCACGAAGGAGCGTCATCACTCCGGCAAAACGGGTGTTGCCGCGACGTTTGAGGGCGGCGTGCGGTGTCCGTTCCCGCCGGCACCCCTCGTCTTCCCGAGCGGACCCGTAAGGGGCGGATCCACGCTACGGTGTCGAAAAAAAGAGAGTTAGTGGTTCTTTCTCGCCCAGAGGAAGAATGCCAGCGGGGCGAGGAGGGGCGCGTAGACGAGGGGTGTCGCCGGTGTCGTCGCCGGCACGGTGGTCGGCTCCGTCGTCACGTTCCCGGTCACCTCGGACGTCTCGGTGACGCCCGGTGTCTCAGTGACCTCTGTTGTGGCGTTTATCTCCACCGCCGATGCGGTCACGCTCACGGGTGATGCAACGATGGCGAAGGTGGAGAACCCGGGGGTGGTTGCCCGGAAGTTGTACTTGCCGCTCTCTTCGCCGAGCACCTCGGTCTCCAGGGACTCCCAGGTGCCGTTGACGTAGCGCACGAGAACAACGTCCTCCGCTGTCGCGTTGTGGCTTTCAAGCCAGTCGGCAGGGACGGTAAAGAATACTGTCGCGTTGCCGATCTGGTTTTGGCCCACCCAGTAGGGGGTGATCTCGATGTACTCGTAGACGTCGCCGGCGGGAGGCTCCGCAGCCGAGGGCGCTTTTGCCTTCTTCACGGTCAGCATCATCTTCGGGATGGTGCCGGCTGCCGTGACGTTCACGCTGCTGACCGATGTGGTGGTCAGTTCTGAGAAGGTGAACGTCTCACCGCTTCTCAGGTTCTCGCGTATCCCTGCGGAGAAGGAGGGGCTGCTGTCGCCGCCGCCACCGCCGCCACCGCCGCCGCCGTTCCCGGGGGTGGGCTCAGGTACGGCGGTCGCCGAGACGGTGATGGCTGCTGTTCCTGCCACGTCGCCTGCCGATGCCGTTACGTCCGTCGATCCCTCTGCGAACGCTCCGAAGAGGCCGGCACTGTCGATCGTGCCGACCTCCGGGTCGGAGGACGACCAGGAGACCTGGATCCAGTCCATCTCGTTGTCGCGCTGGTCAAAAACGGTCGCCGTGAACGCCTGGGTATCTCCGGGCAGGATCGTGGCCGTGGCCGGTTCGACCTCGATGCGGGTCGGGGCCGGCGGGAGGTCGACGGTCACGGTCGCGGTCCCGGTCTCGTTCTCTGCCGTAGCGGTGATGGTCGCTGTGCCTTCGGCAACCGCGGTGAAGAGTCCGTCGGCATCGATGGTGCCAACGGCTTCATCGCTGCTCTCCCAGGTCACTTCGGCACCGGGGGTTACGTTGCCTTCCGGGTCATACACGGTCGCGGTGAACTGCTGCGAATCCCCGCGATCCAGGGTGATCGCCGACGGGGAGACCGCAACGCCCGAGGATGCCGTGGTGACGGTTACCGCCGCGGTCCCGGTTATGTTCCCTGCCGTTGCGGTGACGGTCGTCGTGCCGTCGGCAACCGCGGAGAAGACGCCGCCCGCACCGATGGTCCCGACGGCCTCATCGCTGCTTGTCCAGGCGATCTCGACACCGGTCATGGTGGTGCCGAACTGGTCGAAAGCGGTCGCGGTGAATGTTGCCGTGTCGCCGGAGCCGAGGGTGATCGCCGATGGTGCGACAGCGATGCTGGCGAGAGCCGGCTCTTCGTCGTTGACGATGATGGCCGCCGTCGCGGTTACGTTCTCTGCCGTTGCGGTGACGTTCGCCGTGCCTTCGGCGAGAGCGGTGAAGGTGCCGTTCGCGTCGATGGTGCCGACGGTCTCATCGCTGCTCGTCCAGGTGACGTTGACGCCGGTCATGACGGCGCCGTCCTGGTCGAGAGCGGTCACGATGAACCGCTGGGTGTCGCCGATCGCGAGGGTGGCCCCGGGCGGCGTGATCCGGATGCTCTCCAGGACCGGTTCAACCGGCTCTTCGTCGTTGACGGTGACGAGCGCAGACGCGGATGCATCGCCTGCCGTTGCAGTGACGGCCGTTATGCCCGCGGCAAGGGCGGTGAAGGTACCGTTCGCGTCGATGGTGCCGACGGTCTCGTTGCTGCTCGCCCAGGCGACCGCAACGTCCGTCAGTTCGGCTTCGAACTGGTCATAGACCGTCGCGGAGAAGTTCACCGTCTCGTTGACCGTGGCGGTGGTTGTGAGCGGTGCGACCTCGATCCGCGTTGCGACCGGCTCATCCGGTTCTTCGGCGGTGACGGTGACGGTCGCCGTTCCGGCGATCTCATCGGCCGTTGCGGTGACGTTCGCCGTGCCTTCGGCGAGAGCGGTGAAGGTGCCGTTCGTGTCGAGGGTGCCGACGGTCTCGTTGCTGCTCGCCCAGGTGACGTTGACGCCGGTCATGACGGCGCCGTCCTGGTCGAGAGCGGCTGCCGCGAACAGTCTGGTGTCGTTGATCGCGAGGACGGCCGTAGCCGGCGTGATCCGGATGCTCTCCAGGACCGGCTCATCCGGTTCTCCGGCGGTGACGGTGACGGTCGCCGTTCCGGCGATCTCATCGGCCGTTGCGGTGACGTTCGCCGTGCCTTCGGCGAGAGCGGTGAAGGTGCCGTCCGAGTCGATGGTGCCGACGGTCTCGTTGCTGCTCGCCCATTCGAGATCGATGCCGGTCATGGTCTCGCCGTCCTGGTCAAGAACGGTTGCCGTGAACGTTTCGGTCTCGTCGATCGCGAGCGTGGTCGTGTTCGGTGTGACCGTGATGGTGGTTACCGCTGGCTCGACCGATCCTGTCCCGTAGACGAAGATGTAGAGGTTCGAGTTAAGGCCCGTGCCTCTCTGCCAGGCGACTGTGGTGCCGCCGGCGGTCGGGTAGAGTTGTTCGTCATTCGGGTCTTCGGGTACGAATACGGACATCCCCTCCCCGCCGGTGGCAAGGTCGTGCATGTAGATGCCTCGCGGCCCATCCCGCATGTCTTCCCAGGCGATGATGTTCCCGCTGAGCGCCGGTGAGACCTGATACCCAGGGGCGTTTGTGATCTGCTGTTCTCCGCCGGAGGGGTTATCGAGGTCCATCAGGTAGATCTCGGGATCCTGGATGCCGGATCTGTCAAGGTAACACTCCCAGGCTATCTGGCTCCCGTAGAGCGAGGGCCAGGAGTGGCGGAGCCCGGTCGCGGACACCGGCATTTTCGTCTCGTCAGCGATGTCGTAGTACCAGGCCCGCTCGTCCGCGTCTTCTATCCAGGCGACGTACTTCTCCGAGAGCGCGGGTTTGAACTCGGTATTCCCGTCGGGAATCGTTGTCTTTGCGTCCGAGTCGATGGTGGCCATCACGGCCCCGGCGGCGATGTCGTAGAGGACGATGTTCGCTCTGCCGCTGCTGTCGTCGTACCAGGCGACGTGGTTCCCGCGGACGATGGGCAGCCACTGGTCGCCCGTGTCGGTGGTGAGCTGTGTTGTCGTTGTTGTAGAACGCTGATAGAGGTAGATATCCCAGTTCCCGTCGCGGTTATCCTGCCAGACGATGTAGTCTCCCGAGATGGACGGTTTCTCCTGCGAGGCGTCATCGGATGTTATCCTCTCGCCGACGTAGATGTAGGGTGACGGTGATTTGTTCCGGAATTCGTCTACGGTCCCAAAGTAGATGTCTTTGTTACCGTTCCGATCGTCTTCCCAGACGATCATGTCACCGTCGATATCAGGGCGTTCCTGCGCGTTTACGAAGGGGCGATAGATCTCCTCCCCCGACGCCGCTTCCACCGCCATGGCCGGCGATATCAACAGCCCGATGATAACGACTGCGCACAACAGTGCCAGATGTGTATGTTTTGCCATTCGTTTCCCCCTTTGTGCGAATCGCTCTCCACCTGCAAGACCGTGGTGCCTACCTGCCGGTAGGCACGAACGGACTGGCTAAAGCGGGTGCTTACCGGAGCACCCGACAGGTGTGCTGCGAGTTCCGATTTAAAGCCCGGTCATTGGGTAGCCGGTGAACGGGTGAATAGCGGTATAAATATATATCCTTTACGGTGATTTATTCATAGAATTTTATAATAAAAACTGGTATACCTCAACTGCCTGTATGGCCGGAGGGAGATCCGGACGGGTCTTCGCTACCATCTCGATGGAGAGAGGTGACTGGAGAAGCATCCGGCCGCACTGTCCCCGAACTTCAAAAAAAAGGAGGGTTAGCGGTTCTTCCTCGCCCAGAGGAAGAATGCCAGCGGGGCGAGGAGAGGCGCGTAGACGAGCGGTGCCGCCGGTGTCGTCGTCGGCGCGGCGGTGGTCGGCTCCGTTGTCGGTTCTGTGGTCACGGTGGTGGTGACGTTCATCTCTTCCGTGACCGTGGGAACCGTCTCCACCGGGGTGGTCATGTTCACCGGTGCCGCAGCGATGGCAAAGGTGGAGAACCCGGGGGTGGTTGCCCGGAACCGGTAGTTCCCGCCTCCTTCGCCGGTGACCTCGGTCTCGAGGATCTGCCAGCCGCCGTTGACGTGGCGCATGAGCCTGACGTCCTCCGGGGCCATGCCGTGCTCCTCGAGCCAGTCGGCCGGGATGGTGAACTCGATCACCGCATGGCTGATGTCCTGCGGGTCTGCCCAGTTGAGGGTGATCTCGATGTACTCGTAGACGTCACCGGCGGACTGCCCCGCAGTGCCGGGTTCGCTCCCTTCCTTCACGGTCAGCATCAACCGCGGGATGGTGTCGGCTGCCGTGACAGCGACATTGCTGACCGATGAGACGGTGATACCCGAGAACGTGAACGTCTCGCCCCTCCGCAGGTTCTCGCAGATCCCGGCGGAGAAGGTGGGTCCGCTGCTGCCGCCGTCGTTCCCGCCGCTGTCCCCGGGGTCGGTCGGAGTTGTTGTGGGTTCTACTGTGGGCCCGGGTGCGGCCGTGATGGTGACCGCCGCGGTCGCCTCCACGATGCCGGCCCGGGCCGTTATCTCCGCCGAGCCCTCTGCATGCGCTGTAAAGACGCCGGCCGCATCGATGGTGCCGACGGCCGAGTCGGAAGACGACCAGGCGACCCGGACCCAGTCCATGACGTTGTCGCTCGGGTCATAGACCGTGGCGACGAACTCCTGAGTCTCCCCGGGCGCAAGCGCGGTCGTCGCGGGGTCGACCTCGATGCAGGCCGGGACCGGGATCGGGGGACCGACGGTCACGCAGGCAGAGCCCGAGATCCCGTCCACCGATGCGGTGATGGTCACGTCGCCGTCTTCAAGGGCGGCAAAGACGCCGCAGTCGTCGATGGTGCCGATGCACGGGTCGCTGCTCTCCCAGACCACCACGGCGTCCGGTATGACGCAGCCGTACTGGTCGTACACGGTCTCGGTGAGCGGGAGGGTGTTTCCGGCGGCGATGGTGAAGTCGGACGGGCTGACCGCGAGCCGCGCCGGGACCGCCGATGCCGACCGGACCGTCACGACCGCGGTCCCGATCGCTTTGGTCTCGTTGACCTGAGCGACCATGGCCTCGCCGGCCCCTTCGACTGTCGCGGTGATGGTCGCGGTGCCTTCGCAGCGAGCAGTGAAGAGGCCGCTCTCGTCGATGGTGCCGACGGCTTCGTCGTCGCACGACCAGACCACAACAGAACCTGCGTTGTCCTGCAGGCCATGCGCGGTGAACTGCCGGGTCTCCCCCTCGTCCAGGGTGACCGCCGCCGGAGAGACGACGATGCCCGGGGATGCACGGATGACCGTCACGTCCGCCGTCCCGTCAACGCCGCATGCCGTTGCGGTGACGGTCGCCGTTCCTGCGGAGAGCGCGGTGAAGGCCCCGTCCGCACCGATGGTGCCGACGGTCTCGTCGCAGGTTGCCCAGGCGATATCGACGTCCGGCATGGTGCAGCCGAACTGGTCGTAGGCGGTTGCGGCGAACGTCTCCGCGTCGCCGATGTTCAGGGTGATTGCGGGAGGCGTGACGGCGATCCGGGAGAGGACCGGGTCGTTGCAGGCTACGGTGACGGTCGTGGTTCCGGCGGCGCCGTCGCCCGATGCGGTGAGGGTCGTCGTGCCCGGACAGAGGGCGACAAAGAGCCCGCACTCGTTGACGGTGCCGACACACGGGTCGCTGCTCGTCCAGGCGATCGCGGCATCCGGCACGAAGTCGCCGTAGCAGTTGAGCCCGACGGCCTCAAACTGCCGGGAGTCCCCGGGGTTCAGGGTGACCGCGGACGGGAAGAGGACGATCTTTGCGAGCGCCGGCTCTGCGGCGGTGACGGTGACGGCCGCCGTTCCGGATATGCCGCCTGCCGTCGCGGTGACGGTCGTCGTGCCTTCGGCAAGGGCCGAAAAAGCGCCGTTTGCGTCGATGGTGCCGACGGTCTCGTTGCTGCACGACCACGCTACCGAAACGCCCGGCAGGGTGTTGCCGGACGTATCCGAGCAGACGGTCGCGAACTCCCGTGTCTCGCCGACCACAAGGATGGCCTGTTGCGGCGTGACCGTGATGCTGTCGAGGACCGGTGCTTCAGTGCTGACCGTGACACTCGCGGTCCCGGAGGCGACGCCTGCCGTTGCGATGACGGTCGTCGTGCCTTCGGCTTCCGCCGTGAAGAGCCCGCTCGCGTCGATGGTGCCGACGGCCTCGTTGCTGCTCGCCCAGGCGACGTCGATGCCGGTCATGGTGCGGTTGAACTGGTCACGGAGAGTTGCAGAGAACTGCTGTGTGCCGTTGATCGCGAGTGTGGTCGCGGCCGGTGCGACTACGATGCTCGTTGCGACCGGTTCCTCGGTGGTCACCGTGACCGTTGCACCCGCAGAGATGGTGCCTGCGGTTGCGGTGACGATCGCCGTTCCCGCGGCACGAGCGGTGAAGAGCCCGCTTGCGTCGATGGTGCCGACGGTCGCATTGCCGCTATCCCAGGCGACGTCGACGCCGGTCATGACGTTGCCGAACTGGTCGCGGACGGTTGCCTCGAACGCCACCGTACTGTTGACCGTGACGGTGGGCGTGAGCGGGGTGATGGTAATCTCTGTTGCGACCGGCCCTCCGGGCTCTCCTGCGTTTACGGTGACGGTCGCCGTTCCGGATACGTTGCCCGCCGTCGCGGTGACGGTCGCGCTGCCCGCGGCCTTCGCGGTGAAGCGGCCGGTGTCGTCGATGGTGCCGACAGTTGCGTTGTCGCTCGTCCAGGTGAACGTAACGCCGGACAGTTTGAGCCCGAACTGGTCGCGGGCGAGTGCGGAGAACGGTTCGGTCTCGCCGACGTTCAGGGTGGCCGTGGGCGGTGTGACATCGATGTTCGTTACGACCCGCTCAACCGGCGCTTCGGGCTGGTAGACGAAGATGTAGAGGTTCGAGTTGGGGCCACGGCCTCTCTGCCAGACGATCGTGTTGCCGCTGACGGCAGGGTAGAGGTGTGCATCCTCGGAATCTTCGGCTTCAACCAGGCACATCTCTTCGCCCTGGAAGTCTCCCACGGCGAAGAGGTCGCACATGAAGATGCTCCGTTCTGGAATCTGCTTGTCCTCCCAGACGATGATGCCCCCGTCGATCGCCGGTGAGACCTGATCGAAATCGTTTCTGGTGATAAGCATCGTCCCTTCGGCGGGATCGTGGATATCGGCGATATATATGTCGGGATCCATCCTGTAGAGGGTATCTTCCCAGGCGATGAAGCTCCCGGATAGCGAGGGCCAGGACTGGGAGATCGAGGGCAATGGGTCATCTTCCGGTCTCGGGGCTATCGGCCCCACTATACTGCCGGCCGCGATGTCGTAGTAATAGACCTTGTCGTAGGTATGGACCGTCACGTCTCCCGGTTCTACCCAGGCGACGTACTGCTCCGAGAGTGCGGGTTTGAACTCGGTCGTCCCGCCGGGAATCGTTGTCTTTGCGTTGACGTCGATGACGTCCTTCACGGCCCCGGCGGCGATGTCGTAGAGAACGATGTTGGTCCTGCCGCTGCTGTCGTCATACCAGGCGACGTAGTTCCCGCAGATCGCGGGCAGCCACTGGTTGCCCGGATCGGTGGTGAGTCGTGTCGTCGTCGTTGTGGAACGCTGGTAGAGGTAGATATCCCAGTTCCCGTGCCGGTTGTCCTGCCAGGCGATGTAGTCTCCCGATATGGACGGTTTCTCCTGCGAGGCGGGGTCGTCCGTTATCCTTGTCCCGACGTAACTGTACGGCAGGGTGCTCCGGAAGTCGTCTACGGTCGCGAGAAATATGTCCTTGACTCCTTTTTCCTGTTCATCGTATCGGTCGTCTTCCCAGACGATCGTGTTGCCGTCGATATCAGGACGTTCCTGCGCTCCGTTGAAGGGACGATAGATCGCCTCCCCCGGGGCCGCTATTGCCGCCATAGCCGGCGATATCAGCAGCCCGACGGCGATGATTGCGTACAGCAATGCCAGATGCGTGTGTTTTTTCATGTTTTCCCCCCTTGATCGCTCTTCCGCCTGTGGAATCGCCGGTGCAGACCTGCCGGTAGGAATGAACGGTCGGCTAAAGCAGGGGCTTGCCTGAGTGCCTGGCAGGCGGAGTGCGAAATTCTCGTTAAGACCCGGTCATAGGGTAGCCGGTGAAGGGGTGGATAGTGGTATAAATATATAACCTTTACGGATATTTATTCTCATTTTTTTATAATAAAAACGAGAATTTCTTATGAGCCTTTATGGCCAGAGGGAGATCCGGACAGGTCTTTTTCGGATCGCACTCTGCCAGAAACGGGGAGACTGATGACGGCGTATATCCATCCGGCGACCGATATGGTCGGGTTTTTTCCACGGGGACCGCTGCTCATCGACCGGGTGCCCGGATCTTCGATCACTCGGATCCGGTATGGGTTTTTGATGGGTTGAACTGAATCTCACAGGTTATCGTAGGCATTTTTCCGATGGTCGAGATCGACCGCCATGATGACGAGCTGTTGATGCTCGAACGCCAGGATCACCCGGTACACCCCTACCCGCAGGGAGAATAGTGGTGAGTTCGTCAGGCGCTTCACCTGCAGGTGGGGAGATTCGTCTTCCGCCAGCAGTTCAAGTGCCCTGACGATCCGGGTGGCAGCCTCCTCTGGGAGGCGCTTTAATTTATGCCGGGCTCTTTTCGAGTAAATGAGCGAGTATCTCAATCGATCCCCAGATCCCGCTTCAACTCTTCGTGCGTTACAAACTCGCCCCGCCGGATCTCGTCAAGCGACGCCTGGATGTCGGCGATCGTCTCAGGGCTCAGGGGCTCGGGGTCCTCGCTCTGGTCCAGCAGCCGGCGGACTATGGTCCGATATGGCTCTCTGGGGTAGTGGCGCAGGCGGTTCAACCGGTCCCGGTCGGATCTGGTGATCTCGATCGTGGTTGTCTCCTCGGGCATAACGAGTTATGGGTCGTCATAAGATATAATAACGTGGCTATGGGTGGAGGTGATGGGGGGTCACGCTCCTCAGGTCCCGTTTCAGCGCCTCGTGCCTCACAGCCCCGCCGGATATCGTCGAGCGATGCCTGGATGCTGGTGAGTGCCCCCGGACTCCGGAGTTCGGGGTCGCCGCTCTGGTCCAGCAGTCGGCGAACGATAGCCGGTAGGGCTCATTCGGGTAACGGCGGAGTTCATCCAGACGGTTCCGGTCGGATTTGAAGGTATTGATTGTGATTGTGGTCGTCTCTTCGGGCTTGCCGGATGACATGCCGCCGCCGAATCGCATACCCATCCACACTCCTGGTAACCATTATGCTGAGAGGCTGCCGCCGGGCGCCCTTCGAAGAGGCGGGGGGAGGCCACTGCCTCGTTCTTCGCACTCCCGGCCTCCGGCCGCCGGGTCCCGCCCCCTTCACAGCGGGAAGATCGCGTACTGGATGTACCAGATGTACTCCACCGTCGGTATCCAGAAATGATAGCCCTCCCAGCAGCTGGTGGCGAACCGGAAGTCGACGACGGCCAGCCACGCAAACGGGAAGAAGATCAACACCGGGACCGCGTAGGCGAGGAGGCGGGGGAGAGGTCCGGCGGGCGAGGACAGCAGAGCACCGCGGCCCCGGCGAGGAAGAGATAAGTGAGGGTCGTGATGAACGCCGGAAGAGTCTTCACCAACCATTGTAAATATGACCAGCACTTACAGTATTGTCATGGTTGCAACCAAGCGGATACCGGTCTCAGAAGGTGTATGGGAGGACATCTCCGATCTCAAGCGCCCGGGACAGACGTTCGATGATCTCCTCTCCCACATGGTGGAACTGGAGAAGAAGCGCCGATTCATCGAGGATATGGATCGTATTGAGGCGGAGGGGGATTTCGTGGAGCTGAATTTTGACGTTCCGGATACTGATTAACCGCAAGGCCCTTGAGAGTATCCGGAGTTTCCGCTCGAAGAGCCGGCGGATCGTCATGGAGAGACTGAAGACGCTTCAAGATGATCCGTTCCCCGGTGGCGGGAGCGATAAAGAACGTCTGTATGTTCAGGGACGGGAAGACACCTATCGCCTTCATATAAGCCATACCTTCACGGCATTCTATCGCATCCATAAGGCAGAGCAAGAGGTTCATGTTCTCGCCGTGATGCCGATCGAGCGAGCGCACAAGTGGTATGGGCGTTTTTAACCCCAGAAGTCAACTGTTAACCCTATCGTGCAGCTATTCAGCCCGACGGTGATGTCGTAAAACCGCGTGAACCACCCCCCGGCTTTGCGCAGGGGGTCTTTTTGCTCTGCCGCTAACCTGCAAACGTCAACTCCCCGCCCTTCAGAGCGGGAAGATCGCGTACTGGATGTACCAGATGTATTCCACCACCGGTATCCAGAAGTGATAGCCCTCCCAGCAGCTGGTGGCGAACCGGAAGTCGACGACGACCTCCCACGCAAGCGGGAAGAGCATCAGCACCGGGACGGCGTAGGCGAGGAGAGGCTCGGCGGGCGAGGAGCGACTGGCCGAAGGGTGCGACGGACGGAACGTCCGGAGCTTGAGCACCGAAGGTGCGGGGCAGGAGCGTGAGCACCGTCAGGTGCGAAGACGGCGATATAGAGCACCGCAACACCGGGCAGGGAAATAACGGTAGATACTACGGACCACAGCAACTTCCAGAGGTTCGTGATCGGGAGCCCCCGTTGCAGGCAGACCTTCAGGATCTGCCTTTTGGTGACCTGAACTTCTGTTTTGTTCCGCATTTCAACCGTCCAGTCTGGAAACAATCGTAAAGAGTTTAATTGTTGAAACACCAGTATTTTTACA
>Ga0265294_10004585_pt1 | contig 17213 bp, 16 predicted proteins | sample MunlanPumphouse3_FD_192504 | JGI IMG/M metagenome (GOLD analysis project Ga0265294, IMG submission 192504) | Groundwater microbial communities from a municipal landfill in Southern Ontario, Canada - Pumphouse #3 | ecosystem: Environmental > Aquatic > Deep subsurface > Groundwater | place...
GCATATTACAAACCATCAGGCTCGGGAACTGACACCGGCCAAGTGGCTTGCAGCCCGCCAATCACAGTCCATGACCGGTTAACACTACCGGCCCAGCTTACAATAGGTCAAAGTTAAGACGCTTACGCCGCAGCTTGACCAGGATTGTGGTTCAGTTTGTGAAAGGTGCACCTTGGGGTGTAGGGTTGCTTCTCAGAAGCAATTGCGTATGCCGGGCGGGTGTTCGCCAAAGGTGCGCCATGGGTTTTCATGATCTTTGATTGGCTCTGAGAGCCAACACTACATTTTCAACCAGGATGAAGCTTGCAGGTCGCGCGTAAGCCTTGTTGTTCGGTGTAGAGCCGCTCTACTTGTCGGGCATAGTTCCGCTTGCGGGACGACGCCTGATGCGCGGCATCGGTTGACGATGATGTGCGACGATGTTGGTGGACGATTAAAAACCCGCGCCATTGAAAATCGTCCACCAGCATCGTCGCCGCTATCGTGAACCGGCGGCATTGCCGCCCTGGATAAGGATTGTGATTAAGATTGTGATTAGGATGTGCACTCCTCCTAATTCCAATCCTAATCGTAATCCTAATCAAAGAGTTATGGTTGCTAAGACCAAGTGATCAAGTTATAGGCAAGCCCGCCGCGCAGCGCGCCGCGAAAAAACGTTGGGGTAACTTGACGGTCAGCTGTATCGGAGTCGGGGTCGGCATCGGAATCGGGGTCGCCCTCGTACGCTTTTCGATACCGATTCCGATGCCGACCCCGACCCCGAGTGACAAGCACGAAACTACGACCAAGTGATCAAGTTACAGGCAAGGATTCTAAAATATGCGATTTAAAGAGTGGATTAAAGCATTGCGTCTCTGGTCGCTGACAGCAGCGACCATTCCAGTCCTAGTGGGTTCCGCCTGCGCCTACCGGAGCGGGCATTTCTCATGGGATATTTTCACGTTGACGATGTTGAGCGGCTGGGCACTGCAAGTGGCGGTCAACCTGCTCAACACCTATGGTGATTTTTGCTCTGGGGTGGACTCCCGCAAAAAGAATGTGACCAGCGTAATTCTGATCAATGGGCAGTTCAAGCCTTGGGAGGTTCTGACCTCCGCACTGATTTTCACAGCACTGGGCGCGCTGTTAGGGGTCTGGACCGCGGCTTTGAGCAGCTGGAACCTGCTGTACTTCGCAGTGCCGGGTGTGCTGGGGGTGATTTGTTATACCACTGGCACCAAATACAAATATGTGGGACTGGGTGTTCCAGCGGTTTTTGTGCTTATGGGTGTAGTGATGGTGATGGCAGCGTATTATGCGCACACCGGCACGCTTTCCTGGGCGGCCTTGGTTGTTTCGCTGCCAGTCTCCGCGCTGGTGGCGGTTATCCTGCATGGCAATGATCTGCGTGATTTCGAGAGCGATGCCGCCGCCGGAATCCGGACAACCGCCTCCATGTTGGGGCTTGCATATGGCAAAGTGCTCTTCTGCGCCCTACATGTGGCAGCTTATATTGCCGTAGTCGTCGGGGTGGCTGTCGGCGTGCTGCCGCTCTGGACCCTGCTGGTGATGCTGGCCGCGCCGCTGAGTTTTAAGGTCTGCCAAACCTGCCTAACCACCTTTCAGCCCGGGGCCGAGCGGGCAGAGGCTCAGAGCTTGGTGGCAGTCTCGGCGCAAACCCATCTGCTCTTCGGCCTCCTGCTTACAATCGGTCTGGCTGTTGGGTAGTGCCTAAAATAATTCGGTCACGCCGAATCATATGATTCCGCTTTGCGGAATAGCAATCGTGAGAGCTGATTTATGAGTAGCCCGATTGATAAAGTTATAAGTTAGAGGGTGATCAATCCTAATCGTAACCCTAATCAAACAACGGCAGCCTGTGGCTGGTCAAAGCAGATAAGGATTGAGATTAAGACAAAGATTAGGATTGGCCCACCGACAACATGTTTTTAAGGACCAACAAGTTTGTCTTGCCCTTTGGTAAGGGCCTAAGGAGGAGCCATGACTGCAGAAGGATTCAGGCCAGATGCCAAAAAACTGATGAAAGAGTTGAAACTCGCTGAGAAAAATGAAAAGTCGGAGTTCAGGAAACAGTTTCATGATGCTCTGGTCTCTATCCGGCATTCAGTTGAGAGGTTGCACGAAAGACTGGGGATTGATCCGGGTTTTGATCTTGGAACATTTCTTAAGGTGATCGACAGTAAGCTGCTGACTCGGCTTGACCCTGATTACCCGCTGATGGTGGCCATTACTGGCGGGGGAAGCACCGGAAAGTCATCTCTGTTTAATTCTATCGTTGGAAAAGAGTTAAGTGCCGTTAAAGCCAAGGCCGGGCTGAGCCGACGTGTTTTGGTGGCAATTCACCCGGATGTGGTCGAGAAGCCGGGCTTCCTTGAGAGTCTCTTCGCGGCATTCGGTGTTGTCCCGGAAAAGATGGATTCTGTGGAGCAATTAATAACGCCCGGTGATCCGGTGTATGTTACCTGTGATTCACTGCCCCCTAATCTTGTTCTTCTTGATACCCCTGATTTTGATACCGGCGACGGTGATAACTACGCGAATCGGCATACTGCCAAGTCTGTTCTCGAGGCATCTGATGTTTTTCTCTATATCTTCACAAACGCAACATACAACAATCTTGCAAATACAACATTTATCCGTGAGATGCTGACGGGTATTGGTGATCGGCGCGCTATGATGATCTATCGTTGTTCGCGTGCGCTGATAGACAGTGTCTCTGCGAAGGACTCCGGCTCCGGTGACGCAATTCTCTCACTTTTTTACGGGGATCTGTCCCAACAATGGTGGGGACCGATTGGACTGCTCGTTTAAATGATGTGGGCTTTAAATTGTCCCGCCTGGATGCATCGCCGTTTATTAATCTTGGGGCTCTGCTAACTGGCTCCGGTCAAGTGTTGAGAGAGGCGCTTCAAAGCTGTGTAAAAAAAGAGGCAGACCGTTTGAGCGGCTGGTTTTATCAGTCTCTCTTGAATGCCGCCCCGATTGCCTCTCTGTTATATATGGGCGTTATAGTTGTCTGCTCGTTCTATAGGGGTACATACCTGCCCGGCAATTTTTTTCTCCATTCGATTGCTGTACTGACAATTACCTCTCTGCTGCCCTTCCTGATACTTCAGCTGTTTGTGCAGCTCGCCAGGAAAGGCATTGCAAAAAAAATCATCACCAAGGCACAGGATATGATGTCCAATAATCTGAAAACTCACAGCGGTGGGCAGAGCATTTTAACAGATGAGATCGATACAGTTATCACATTGGCGGATCCATCAATAAAGTAGCACATCCGCCGCCATGCGGTGGGTGATTGACATGGCCCGCTTTGTCATTCGTCACGCAGATATGTCTGGACAGAGCGATGCAAGAGCGCTGGAACAGGAGCTTGAAAAGGAGCTTAAATCCCTATAGGGGTATTGGTCTGCTGACCGAATTTGTTGATGCAGTTGATTGGGCACCGGCAGTTCTTAAAGCCTTTCGAAAGGTCGGCGCTCTTTCAAGGAAGTTCACCGACTACGTTATAACCGCTGCTAAAAAATCTTCTAAAGCTAAAAAACTTGATAGCACCTTGAAAGTATCCTTTCGTAATTTAAGAAATCTTACAAATAAGATGGGGCTTGCCCGAACCGCTTCGATTTTTAAGCATGTCGATGACCCCGCTGATTTAGCTTCACTTGCTACCGCCGCCGCTAGAAATAGTGACGCTGTCTATTTTACAATGAAATCCGGCGGGCACTCCAGCCTAATTCACCCAGCATTTCTTGCCTATAACTTCGTATGGTTTAAGGTGCTTTCCATGTGTTTTTTAACTTTGTCACGAACTTTTTCCAGAGAGGCAGCGCTTCCGCCTGACGATAGCGGCGACGATGTTGGTTGACGATTTTTAAGGGCGCGGGTTTTAATCGTAATCCGCTATCGCATGCCACGCCGGACGAATAGAAGGCGGGTCGCACATCAACGTCAGCCGATGCCGTCTACAACCCCGACTCGATGCAGCCGACCGCCGAGTTGTTTCTGGATTAATGTTCTCCTGTTTGCGGGTGAAATTATGCACAGAACCTGATATAATTACAATTTTAACAGCAAGGGAATTGATGAAAGAAATTTTGATATGGGTGCTGGGAGGAGTTTTGGCCTATCTGCTCGGTTCAGTGCCCTTTGGATTCATCATTGCCAAATCACAGGGCAAGGATATCCGTACGCTGGGCAGCGGCAATATCGGGGCGACCAATGTTTTTCGCTCAATCAGCAAGAAACTGGGGGTCATCACCTTTGCGCTGGATGTGGGCAAGGGTGTGTGCGGCGTACTGCTGGTGCCGTTGCTGGGGGGGTGGATCAGCGGTGTCGAACCTGAAGGCATGATTCTGCCGCTCTTTTGCGGAGCCATGACCATTGCGGGGCACAACTGGACGTGTTTCCTGGGATTCAAAGGCGGCAAGGGGATTGCGACCAGCGCCGGCATGCTGATTGGGCTTGCGCCCGTAGGCGTGGGAATCGCTACTCTGGGCTGGTTGGTGACCTTTCTTGCAACCCGTTATGTTTCAGTGGCATCCATTGCTGCCTGTGTGGTGCTGGCAATTGCTGTCTGGCCACTGTATATTCATGAGCTCGGGATCTGGTTTCCAGCGACACTGACCCTCCTCGCGTTCGTCGGGATATGGAAGCATCGTGGCAACATCCTGCGGCTTAAGGCTGGCACAGAGTCGCGTTTTAATTTTAAACGATTTTAAAGGAATAACCATGAAAATTTCAATTATCGGTGACGGTGGCTGGGGCACAGCGATTGGGATTCTGCTCGACTCGTACGGCCACAAGGTGACCATGTGGTGCCCCTTTGAGGAGAATCGGGAGCTGATCGTGGAGAATGGCGAAAACATACTCTTTCTGCCTGGAATCAAGCTGCCTAAGACCATGCGCTGGGTTACCGACCCTGCGGAGTCGGTTCAAGGGGCACAGGTCTTTGTGCTGGCTTCGCCCTCGAAGTTTTTGAACCGTGTGTGTCAGAGCTTTGTTGGGCTGATCCCCCGCGATGCGTTGGTGGTCAGTCTGGTTAAAGGCATCTGCGAGCAGACACATCGGCGCATGAGCGAAACCGCGCAGGAAACTCTGGGATTGGAGAGTATCGCGGTGCTCTCCGGGCCAAGTCATGCGGAGGAGGTGGCTCGGGGCATACCCACAGCTGTGACAGCCGCGTCAACCTGCGAGCAACGAGCACTCCAGACCCAGAAACTTTTTACCGGAGCGCTCTTTCGGGTTTACACATCGGATGATCCTATTGGTGTGGAGCTGGGCGGCGCAGTCAAGAATGTGATAGCCATTGCGGTCGGAGCTGCGGATGGGCTTGGTTTCGGCGATAACACCCGTGCGGCCTTGATCACCCGCGGCCTGGCGGAGGTGACCCGTTTCGGCATGGCCATGGGCGCTAAAGCCGGGACCTTTGCCGGGCTGAGCGGTGTTGGCGATCTGATTGTGACCTGTACCAGCCGTCACAGCCGTAACCATATGGTGGGTGAGCGATTGGGCAAGGGGGAGCCGATTAAAAAAATCCTCGGCAGCATGAAGATGGTGGCCGAGGGGGTCGGGAATGCTAAGGTCATTCACGCGCTGGGGCTGGAGCAGAAGGTGGAGATGCCGATCACGGATGAAGTCTATAAGCTCTGCTATGAAGATTGTTCATCGCTGGAAGCGGTGAGTTCACTGATGTCGCGCGATATGAAATCCGAGTGAGAGTTATCGGAAATAAAAGAGTGAAGAACCAAAAAGGAGAAAGAAAATATGAAACTTGGTATTGTAATTTATTCGGATAATGCGGAGAACGTCTGGAACGCATTCCGACTAGGCGTTTTCGCGCTCCAGAAAGGCGACAGCGTAAAAACTTTTCTGTTGGCAAAAGGGGTTGAGTGCGAAAGCCTTGACACGGAGAAGTTTAAGGTAGCAGAGCAGATGCAGGAGTATGTTGATGCAGGCGGCGAGATTCTCGCCTGCGGCAGCTGCCTCAAAATCCGGAATTCTAATGGAACTGAGATGTGTCCTCTCTCAACCATGCAGGATCTCTATGATTTGATCAACGAAGCAGACAAAGTGGTCAGTATCTAATCACAAGCCTTCTCTGAGAATTTTGGGAGTAAGATTATGATGTGGTAATAAAGCAGAGTAAGCAACCTGCTTGCGGAGGACATTTAGCTCACATCTTGATCTCCAGCAACTTTACGATATAGGGGCCAAGAGTGAGTAGGCCAATCGCAATGGAGCCAATTACCGTTGTAAGCACCGCCGCCGCCGCCACATCCTTGGCCTTCTCGATTAGAGGGTGATAATCCGGCGAGACCACATCTGAAAGAAACTCAATCGAAGTGTTAAAGGCTTCAGCGGTCCAGACCGCTACCATGGCCAGCACCAGCCAGCACCACTCCGATTGAGATATCTCAAAGTAGAACCCAGCCACAACGACAACCATTGTTGAGACAGCGTGGAACCAAGCACTGTGCTGGGTCTTCAGCAGCGTCCATAACCCCTTGAAGGCGTACTTGAAGCTCCGAATCCGATCCCCTAAATGAAATCTCTTGCGTTTTTTCATGACCTTCTATTGTGTCACATCAGACAGGACGAACTGCCTGCGGCACGATATCGAGTAATTCAGATATTTTTACAGGGCGGTTTTCTTCAATTGACTTACGGGCCGCAATTCCAACAATGCACGAAAAAGCGCCATCTCTTGTCCCAGCTGCATGGCGCATTGGGTCTTCCATATCTGGATTGCGGAATATGCGGTCCTGCAACTTCTGATCTCCGCCCCCGTGGCCACCTTTGCCCTTCTCAATTTTAATCAGCTCCTGAGAGCCAAAATTATCCGAAACATAGATCTCTTCATAATCGGATGCCGCTTTCTTTTCGGACTGCGACATCTCTTTGGCATGCAGTTCGGCCTGACTGATCTTCGCCTCTTTACGCCAAGGGATACCATCCCAGGAATCTATGCGCCCCTTCATCCCATTGAAAGCAATTTTCATCCCCTCGTAGGGTGAATAGGTGGTCAGCGAATAGTTTACCAGAACATTATTGGCATATTTAATCTGAACTGACATCTTGTCGTAACCGTCAATTTCTTTCCGCCACAGGCAGTTGTCACGAACATAACCGTCATATTTCTCATTGGCCACATACAGATCCATCATCATTTTGTTTTTGGTAATGTCCATATGGAATTTGCATTTGTCAAAATGCTCACATCCACGACACTTCGTTCCCCTGAAAGGGTTATTTTTTCCGTAATGATCCAGACTGCCGTAGGCCATCACCTCAACCGGATCTGAATCCAACCACCAGTTCAACAGGTCAAAATGGTGTGTTGCTTTATGCACCAGTAACGTGCCGCTGCTGGCGGTCTCTCCATGCCACCTTCTGAAGTACGATGCGCCATGATAGACATTTAAGTACCAGTGAAAATCAACTGAAGTCACCTTGCCCACCCGCTGATTGGCAATCAGCTCGCGGAGTTTGGTGTAATGCGGATTATATCTGTAATTAAATCCGACCTTCACTTTTTTTCCTGCTTTTTTTTCGGCATCTAAAATGGCCTTGCATTTGAATTCGTCGGTGGTCATAGGTTTTTCAGTTAGCACCTCCGCGCCCATCTGCAGCCCTTTGATAATAAACTCATCATGCGTGGAATCCTTAGTGGTCACCATGACTATGTCGGGCTTGGTTGTTTCCATCATCTCGTCAAAATTGATGAAGGTTGGACAATCAACGCCAATGTAGCCTTTGGCAAATTCCAAGCGTCCCGGATTTATATCGCACAGGCCGACAAATTCAGTGACATCTGAATATTTGTTAACAATGTTTCTGCCCCAGAAACCCACTCCCCTGATTCCAGTACCTACCAGAGCCAGTTTCATTTTTTTAGAGCCGCTGGCCTTCAGCACCTCTGCCGCTGGTGCCGTCAGTAAACTGCCCGCTGCCAGTGCTCCGGTTACGCTCATGAATTTACGTCTGTTTAAACAGTTCATTTTTTCGTTCATAGATTTACACTCTCTAAAAAATTAAAGTTATTAATGCAGTTCAATTAATACAACATTCCTTTAAACAGAACAAGGGAAAAAGATGTGGCAGCTCTCAACTGTCACGCTGCCATATTTTTACCGAAAAGATTTTTGTAACTTCTCAATAATCGGGTAGAAGTGAAGAAGTCGCGCCTTTGGTGCGGGAGCAACGTAGCTCCGATTTCCAATCGGCCCTACTGAAAGTCGGCTGCGCCTTCCGGTTTACGATAGCGGCGACGATGCTGGCCGACGATTTTAAAGGGCGGAGTTTTTAATCGTAATCCGCTATCGCATGCCACGCCGAACGACTGGAAGGCGGGTCGCACATCATCGTCGGCCAGCATCGGGTGTAGTAGCCGCTCTATGAGCGGCATGTGTCGCTCATCAGAGCGACTACTATATTAGAGTTAGACAATTTCACAAACAGACAACTTTTTGCAAAGAACAATTAATTGTTTTTTCTAGTCGCCTAAGCGACTAGCGCAGCCCCTTGAATGCTCCCGCTAAGCGCAGCAGCGATGATTGTCGCATTTGGATGGCATCTGCTGGGCACACCTCATGGCAACAACTGCAGGTTATGCAGAGTTCTGTGTTTAAGTGCGGGGCTTTGCGATCTTGGCCAAGGATCAGTGCCTCTACAGGGCAGGCTTTGACACAGAGTCCGCATTGCACACACTTTTCATCTGAGAATGCTGGCCGCACCCAGATCAATCCAGTGGAGTTTCGGATCAGCCACACCGGCATCCGGCTTAGCAGGTGGGCACCCGCAGGAATCTTGAAGCTTTCCACGCGGATGAAATCGCCTTTAATCAGAGGCGCGTTGGCCGCAAGGTCGCCAGAGTCGCCAAGATAGGGCACCCGTGCCGGTGCGATGCCGAGGGTTTGGCAGATGGCGATATCGAGTGCAAAGGGATTTTGTGACGCAGCGATGAATCCCAAGCTGACGGGTGTGCCATTGGCCGGTCCCTGACCCTCCATGCCGATCACGCCGTCGGCGATGCTCCAGACAGGGGGGAGGCAACTGTGGATTGATTTAACGAGCATCCCGAAATCGCTGATCTTTGGGTGGTTGCGGTGTAGAATGGTTTTGGTGTAGCCCGGGATAACCCCATATAGATTTTTCACGGCTGCGGTCAGAACCGTGAGCGAATGGCTCTTGACTTTAGGCAGGTTGAGAATAATGTCGGTTGCTAGCGCCGGTTTGGCGATGGAGAATTCATAGCCGCCTCGCCTGATCACCTTACTGCCCGCCTGTTCAAAGGAGATGAGCGCCACACCCTCTTGTTTACAGACAGCCGCAATACCGGTTTTCTCCCATACGGCTTTCAGATTGGCCGCGCTGGCTGGACTGTCGCCAACCGTGATCTGCGCTCCTCGCTGGCGCAGGTTACGAATTACCTGACGCAGGAACTCCGGATGGGTGGTTACAGCCTGTTCCGGAGTGCGGTCGGTGAGCATGTTAGGCTTGACCAGCACCTTTTTTCCGCCCAAGCTCTCGGCGGAAAGCCATTGCGATTGATCAAACACCCGCGCAACCGCAGTTGGGAGAGCGGCCGCATAGTCATGGCATACTGTAAAAAAAACTGTCTTCATATGAACCATTGTAACGCAACTATCAGGATGAATTCAAACCATTAGCAAGTTGAATGAGAAAAAGACATTTTTCAACTCACCTTTAAATTTAAAACCAATTTTGAGGATTGACAATTTTCACCCTCCCCAGCATAATATATTGAACTTGTAAGAGTCGGCAGGTTGCTGGATAATCTTATAGAATACTTGTGATGTTCACATCAAAATGTTGAAGTTAGGGGATCATATGAGAGGCTTAAAGTTTATTGTTTTAACAGGGTTGTTTGCCGTGGTGCCAGCGGCACAAGCGGAGGGTCTACGTGCTGGGATTATCGGGCTGGACACCTCGCATGCGATTGCTTTCACTAAAGCTCTTAACGCCGAGCAGCCAGCAGCGGGATACGCCGGGGTGCGCGTAACCGTAGCCTATCCAAAGGGAAGTACGGATATTAAATCCAGCACCCAGCGTGTGCCGAGTTATACTGAACAAGTCAAGGCCATGGGGGTTGAGATTGTTAACTCTATTGATGATCTGTTGAAAAAATGCGATGTGGTTTTTCTTGAGTCAAACGATGGCCGCCCGCACCTAGAACAGGCAATCCCAGTCCTCAAAGCGGGCAAGCGTGTCTTTATCGACAAACCAGTGGCCGGTACTTTGGCGCAGTGCGTCGCATTGTATGATGCGGCTGCATATTATAAAACGCCGATGTTCTCAACTTCGTCATTACGGTATACCAAAAAAATGGCCGATATCAGTAGCGGAAAATATGGACCTGTGATGGGTGCGGAAACTTATAGCCCTTGTAGCCTGGAACCCACTCATCCTGATCTTTTCTGGTACGGAATTCACGGGGTGGAGATGCTTTTTGCTCTGATGGGACCTGATTGTGAGAGGGTGGTACGTGTGAACACCCCGGGAACCGATGTGGTTATCGGAACATGGAAAGGCGGGCGTGTGGGAACTTTCCGCGGTAATCGCGCCAGCACCAGCGGCTACGGCAGTGATGTCTTCTTTAAGAAAAATGTCGAGCAGATTGATGACTACGCTGGCTTTTCTATTCTACTGCGAGAGATTGTGACATTTTTCAAGACCGGCGTTGCTCCGGTGAGCGCGAAGGAGACCATTGCGATCTTCGCCTTCATGGAAGCGGCGGATGAGAGCAAACGCCAGAATGGCTTGCCGATCATGATTGCAGACGTATTGAGCAAAGCGCAGGCAGAAGCTAAAAAGCTGAGGGTGGAGTGAGTATGCCTGAATAGGGATTCTACCACCTAATCCTTCATATGCACATACTCTACATACAGCCGGGATCAGGTGGTGGCTTTTATTGCCAGAACTGTCTGCGGGATATCTCTGTCTGTGATGCCCTGCGCCAGGCTGGCCATGAGATTACAATACTGCCGCTCTATCTCCCCGCCACAGCGGATGCTGCGGCTCCGGATGACACTCCGGTTTTTTACAGTGCGGTCACCCTCTATCTACGGCATAAATATCAATGGATACGCAGGTTGCCTCGGAGTTGGTTCAAACCGCTGGACAGTTGGCCTGTGCTTAAGCTGGCCGCAAAATTTGCCGGAACCACCTCAGCGGCGGGGCTGGAGGATCTGACCCTCTCAATGCTGCGCGGCATGGAGGGCACCCAGGCAGAAGAGCTGTCATTGCTCGCCGAATGGATTGAAGCACTGCCAGCTGACGCACGACCGGATGTCATTGTTTTATCCAATGCGCTTTTAATGGGCTTGGCTAAACGGCTTAAACAGACGACAGAGGCTCCGATTTTCTGCTGGTTGCAGGATGAGCACGTGTGGACCGATGCCATGCACGCATCATTGCAACAGGCGGTCATGCAGGCCATGCGCGATGATGCTCAGCATGTTGACCGATTTATCGCTGTCAGTCAATACTACCGCGGCATCATGAGTAAACAGCTGGGTGTTGATCCGAGTGCTATTGATGTTATATACCCAGGGGTCAACCCAGCTGCTTATATCCAGAGCACTCAGGCAGCGGGCGCACCACAGAAAATCGGTTTTCTGTCGCGGCTCTCCGCTGATGAGGGGTTTGACACATTTGTGGATGCTTTTATTGAACTGCGGGCTGACCCGCAATTTTGTAATGTCAAGCTTGCCGCCACGGGCGGGGCTTCCCCAGACAAAAAGTTTCTATCAAGGCAACGGCGCAAGCTGCAACAAGCTGGCCTGGAAAATGATGCGGAGATCTCCTGTGACCGCTTTGCTCACGACCGCTTTGGTTTTCTCTCTGAGTTGATCCTGCTGTGCGTTCCGGGCGCCAGCACGCCGGAGGCCTTCGGGTATTACGCAGTGGAGGCCTTGGCTGCCGGGGTTCCGGTGGTACTTCCTAAGCAGGGAGCGTTTCCTGAATTTGTAAACTTTGAGCAAGGCGGCGTTTTATTAGATGCTATAGATGCGAAAGCCATTGCAGGCACTTGGGCTGCCTTACTAACTTCGCCTGCCAAACTCCAAGCACTTGCCGCAAACGCGCGGGTGGCGGCTAACACTACTTTTAACGAGCGGCTGCTCGTCGAAAAACTGCTGCGTAAGCTGAAAGTGACGCGCCACCCGAGTTTATAGGCAAGCCCGTCGCGCAGCGCGCTGCGAAAAAACGATGGGGTAACTCGGCCAAGAGAGTAAATTACATGCGCAAAGCCTGTCGTTCGGTGTCGCTCATAGAGCGACTACTACACATGCGCTGCACTTTGAAATGCACGCCGGTTTGCAAACTTTGTCGTTCGTGTAATAGCCGCTCTACGAGCGGCATTGCGCTGCGCGTTTCACCACACGCCGGTTTGCAAGCCTTATCGCTCGTGTAGTAGCCGCTCTACGAGCGGCATCGGTTGACGATGATGTGCGACGATAGCGGATGATGATTAAAGTCCACGCTCTAAAGAATCGTCCACCAACATCGTCGCCGCTATCGTCAACCAGAGGCCTGACCTCCCTGGATAAGGAGATCATACATGAAATGGTCGCTTCGCGTCACATTATTTTCTTCAGCCATGTTTTTGTTGTTAATGCAAAGCAGTGCCCGCGCCGGGCTCGCGGGGAGCGCACCACTCCAGCCTGCTTCCGGAGATGCGCGGTCAAAGGAAATGGTTGCCGGCATAGATCGATTTCTGGCGCGGGCCATCGACGAGTTCGTGTCCCAGCGCACAGCGCTGTGGAAACGTGATCTTAGGTCCGGCGATGCCTACAGGTGTGTATGGCGAGGAGCTGCTGCTGGCGCCCAAAGGGAGGGTGACAACCCGTATCATTGTGCTCCCTGATGCTGACCAGACACCTGAAATGCTCGCCGGACTTTCTGAGGGTGTTGCGCCTATCTCTCAGGTGGCCTTGCATTTTGCTCGGCTCGGCTGCGAGGTTGTGGTGCCAATGCTCATAAATCGCGGTAGCGAAGCTTCAGGCAACCCTGAGCTAAGGATCCAGACCAACCAATCGCACCGCGAATGGCTTTACCGTATGTCCTTTGAAATGGGACGGCATGTGATTGGGTATGAGCTTCAAAAGGTTTTCGCGCTTGTGGATTGGATGGCACATAAGAATCAAGTTAAAAGTGTGCCCATTGCTGTTGCCGGTTATGGTGAAGGTGGCCTGCTTGCGATGAATGCCGCTGCCCTTGACACACGTATCTCAGCAGCGCTGGTTAGCGGCTATCTGCGTAACCGGAACTGCCTCTGGGAGGAGCCGATCTACCGGAATGTCTTTGGATTACTACGCGAGTTCGGCGATGCAGAGATTGCTGCCTTGATTGCGCCGAGACCGTTTATGGTTGAGCGTGGCCATGACGACGGGTGCGGCATAGATGAGTGGATTGCGTGGGAATATGCAAAAGTTCACCGCCTTCACGACAGGCTAGGTCTGAAGGATAGGGCTGCAATCGAATACTTTAATGGTCCGCACACGATCAACGGCAAGGGGACATTTGAGTTTCTGCATAAACAGCTGAACTGGGGCCCAAGTTTGCAGTAATCGGTCTCGAGGAGTGAAAGAAAGTAGCACAGCCGTCTCGGCTGTGAATTCCGTGCCCAACACAGGCGAAACGCCTGTGCTACGTTAAAACAACAAACTTTCGAACCTCTTCACCCTTCCTTCCTTTGCTGCCTTTTGCTACTATTTGCGCATGGCTGAACTGGTAGGCGATTGGTTGAAGGGTGGTCTGGGAATACATCTTCTGACAATCATGAAAGCACTGTTTTTGATAGTGTTTTTATGGGCTGTGCTGGCGTTGTCTGGAACGGCTTACCCAGGCAAGAAGTTGAAGGTTAATTACGTCCTGCTCGGTTGGATCTTCTGCGGCGCGCTCTTTGCTGTTCTCGCATATCAGGCTACCTGGCAGTTAGGCGGAATGACCCGCCCTGCTTTTGTCAAATTCATGCGCACCTACAACCGACGGGAGAATGCGGCGCAGCAGCAGACGCTGCGAGGTGCATTGCTGGACCGCCGCGGGCTGGTGCTGGCAGCTCCACAGCCCGGCTCCATCTGGGGCCGCCGCTACCCGCTGGGTGCGGCTGCGGCCCATCCGCTCGGCTACTATGACTTTCGTTATGGTATCACTGCGGTAGAGCGGGTGTGTGATGGCACACTGAGTGGGATGACCCAAACCCCCGAAGATCTAGCTAAAAGCATACTGGTTAAACGCCCTGAGCAGGGTGAGAGCGTTAATCTGACGCTGGACTCGCGTCTCCAGAAAAAAGCTTATGAGTTGCTCAAAAATCGCAGTGGTGCCGTGGTGGTGATAAACCCTCGTAACGGAGAGCTGCTGGCACTGGTCAGCGCCCCTGGCTTTGACCCGCAACATCCGGAGAGCGCCATTCGCGACTCTATCCGCAAACCCGCCTTTAACCGTGCGGTCCAGGGACGTTATCCGCCCGGTTCCACCTTTAAGATCGTGACCGCCGGTGCCGCGTTGAATAATAACTCTTCACCGACCTTTAATTGTCCGGGCGGCGGATTTGTGGCCGGCAAAGGCAAAAAACCGATCCGTGACAGTGAGTACTACAGCGATCTGCGTAAGGGCAGACAGTGGAAGGGATGGGGCAGTATTGACATGAAAGAGGCGATGATTCACTCCTCCAATGTTTATTTTTCGCAGCTGGGAGCTGGTTGTACCGCGAATCAGATGGCCGCAGTGATGCGGGATGCGCAGATCGATCAGGAGCTCCCTTACTTGGCGGATTCATCCGGTGCCCTTGCCAGCATGCAAGGCAGAATACCGGATTTAGAGAGCGGCTGGAATCGGGCGCAGGCGGCGATTGGGCAGGGGAACCTGCTGGTGACTCCACTGCATGTGGCCTGCTACACCGCCGCTGTTGCCAACAAGGGGGTCCTTTATGCGCCGCAGCTGAATCTCGACGCTCAGGCCAAGAAGTTGAGCCAGCCATTCACTGCTGCCACCGCTTATACGCTGAAGGTGATGTTGCGTGAGGTGGTTAAAAAGGGGACGGGACGAAAAGCCGAGCTGGCAGGCCTAGATCTCTGCGGCAAAACCGGAACGGCGGAGGTCAACGGCGGGAAAGATCACTCCTGGTTCACCTGTTTCGCGCCTTTCCACGATCCCGTGCTGGTGGTGACCGTCCTGGTTGAAAACGGCGGTTACGGGGCAGAGGCCGCGCTTCCGGTGGCTCGCGAGCTGCTTTCAGAGGCAAATAAACTGGGTTATTTTAAGAGAACAGCGGGAGGACGCAAGTGAAGGAAGGCAAGGGTTCGTCTCTCTTTCGTCTGCTGATGCTGGACTGGCTAGTGGTTGCACTTGCCTGCGCGATGGCGGTTTATACGCAATTCCAAGCGCAGCAGAGCCTGGTGTGGAAACCGCTGCTGCCGCTGGCGATATTTTCTGCGGCCATTCCGGTGACCTCGCTGTGGTTGAAGATGCTGGGGTGGCAGGGTGACCAGGGGTTTGTCGGTGCGGTTTTTCTACTCTGTGGTCTGGGGCTTGTCACTCAGATTCGGCTGACTGGCTTTGCAGGTGACAGTAATGTTATCTCTCCGCTGGCCCTGCTGCCGCTGTCAGCAGGGCTTCTGGCTTTTCTGCTCGGTGCTTCCATTACCGGAGGGCGTCGTGGCCGGTGGCTGAGCAGTGCGGGATGGGGCGCTTATTTTGGGGCGCTGGGGGTCATGGCGCTGATGCTCGTTTTTGGCCGCAGTTACCGCGGCGGAATCTATCTTCCCGGCCGTATTAATCCCTCGGAGTTGGTTAAACCGCTGCTGGTGCTCTTTATGGCCGCTTTTCTGGCCAACCGGGCGAAAGCATTCTCAGAGACCCAGATCGGTATACCGACGCCGCCGTTTTCAGCACTGGTTCAACTGGTTTTTCTGTGGTCCATCCCCATGGCTGGCACTCTATTGCTGAAGGACTTGGGGTTAATGGTGATTCTGAATGCGATTCTGATTGTGATGCTTTTTGCGGTTTCGCGTCGCTCCGGCTACTTGGCGCTGGGCTGTGTGGCGGTGACAGCCGCTGGATTTGGCGTGCAACTGATATCCGGCAATGCCAAAGATCGCTTTGATGTTTGGCTACACCCATTTGCCGATGCCACAGGCAAGGGGTGGCAGGTGCTGCAGTCGCTCTCGGCCATGTACTGCGGCGGTATGTGGGGTGCTGGTATTGGCGGCGGCGACCCCAAATTTGTCCCAATTGCCTCCTCTGATTTTGTATATGCCGCACTCGCCGAGGAGATTGGATTTGTTGGTTGTACGATGTTGCTATGCGTGTATGGCATACTTTTTGTAAGAGGGTTCCGTGCCGCTGGTATGATTAAAGCACCCTTTGAACGATTGCTGTGCGTGGGTCTGACCAGTGCACTGGCAGTGCAGACGGTTTTCAACATCGCCGGTGTCACCAAGGCACTGCCAATGACTGGGATCACCCTGCCGTTGATCAGCCATGGCGGCAGTTCGCTGATCGTCACCTTGCTGGTCTGCGGCCTGATTGCCGGGCTCTCAGACAGCCGTAAATAAATGGAGTAGTGCAAGCATCCTGCTTGCAGATGAAAATGGAGTAGTGCAAGCATCCTGCTTGCTCTACTTTATTACAACTGTCAACACCATCACTCCAGATCATCAAACGGACTTTGCACCCCCAGCGAGTTACGGTTTGCCACATGTGTATAAATCATTGTTGTTTTAACATCAGCGTGTCCCAGCAGTTCCTGAATAGTCCGGATATCATAACCTTTTTCCAGTAGATGCGTTGCAAAACTGTGACGCAAGGTGTGAACAGTAACATGCTTGGGGATACCGGCACGGGCTGACGCTTTCTTAATTGCACCTTGTATGAGTGCTTGTGAAATGTGATGACGACGGATCAGTTTTGCCCTGGGATCGACAGCCAGAGAGTTAGCAGGAAAGACCCAGAACCAGCCCCACTCCTTGCCCGTATTTGGGTATTTTCGCTCAAGCGCGTGAGGGAGATCTACCCACTTTGCTCTGTGACTCCAAAAAATGACTATACAAACCGAGGGCTTGTTTAGCCTGAGTCACCTTCCAAGCGGGTTCATTAAGTTTCAAGCGCTCAAGAAATGCTTTCTCCTCATCAAATAGCAACACCTCTTCAAAACTCTTGCCTACGTGCAAATATGCTTTACGCACCCA